>OFCW01000075.1_pt1 | contig 42423 bp, 45 predicted proteins | sample 1520951 | NCBI WGS metagenome assembly OFCW01 (sample SAMEA4349680, study PRJEB24078) | microbial mat metagenome | biome: Terrestrial Biome; feature: Habitat; material: Microbial Mat | place: India | collected 2012-06-12 | depth 10 m | reverse complement strand
CCGGCCACGGCACCAACATCATCGCCGGCCTGGGCGTGTCGATGAAGGCCACCGCCTATCCGGTGCTGGCGGTGTGCGCCGCCATCCTCGTCACCTACTGGCTGGCCGGCCTGTACGGCGTGGCCATCGCCGCGACCTCGATGCTGTCGATGGCCGGCATCATCGTCGCGCTCGACGCCTACGGTCCGATCACCGACAACGCCGGCGGCATCGCCGAAATGGCGGAACTGCCCGACTCGGTGCGCGCGATCACCGACCCGCTCGACGCGGTCGGCAATACCACCAAGGCGGTGACCAAGGGCTATGCGATCGGCTCCGCCGGCCTGGCCGCGCTGGTGCTGTTCGCGGACTACACCCACGCGCTCGATTCGGTCGGCAAGAGCACCTCGTTCGACCTGTCCAACCCGATGGTGATCATCGGCCTGTTCATCGGCGGCCTGATTCCCTACCTGTTCGGCGCGATGGCGATGGAAGCGGTGGGGCGCGCGGCAGGCGCCGTGGTGATCGAAGTGCGCCGCCAGTTCCGCGAGATCAAGGGCATCATGGACGGCAGCGGCAAGCCGCAGTACGACCGGGCCGTCGACATGCTGACCGCTTCCGCGATCAAGGAAATGATCGTGCCGTCGCTGCTGCCGGTGGTCGTCCCGATCCTGGTCGGCCTGATCCTCGGCCCGGCCGCGCTCGGCGGCCTGCTGATGGGCACCATCGTCACCGGCCTGTTCGTCGCGATCTCGATGACGACCGGCGGCGGCGCCTGGGATAACGCCAAGAAGTACATCGAAGACGGCCACCATGGCGGCAAGGGTTCGGAAGCGCACAAGGCGGCGGTGACCGGCGACACCGTCGGCGACCCGTACAAGGACACCGCCGGCCCGGCGGTCAATCCGCTCATCAAGATCATCAATATCGTCGCGCTGCTGCTGGTGCCGCTGCTGCCGTCAGTCGGCATGCAGATGGGTATTCCGCATGCCGCCGCGCCGGCGGCAGTGACCGCTCCGGCGAGCAATGCCGCACCGGCTGCAACCGAGCAGGCAGCGACGAAACAATAATCCTCCCCGGGTCGTCAAGAGGACGCTTCAGGCAGCTTCGGCTGCCTTTTGTTTTTTGCTGCAAATTCGATAAAATGCATAGGATTGACGTTTACGTAAACGTAATTCTTGGCAACGCCCTTCATCACATCCATTCCTGGGAGAGGATCAAATGCAGATTGGAAGCAACGTATTCATCGTCACCGGCGGCGCATCCGGCCTCGGCGCCGCGACCGCGCGCATGATCGCTGACAACGGCGGCAAGGTGGTGATCGCCGACGTGCAGGTGGACGCCGGCGAGAAGCTGGCGAACGAGCTGAAAGGCCGCTTCGTGAAATGCGACGTCACCTCCGAGGCGGATGCCAAGGCGGTCGTCGATGCCGCGACCTCGATGGGTACGCTGCGCGGCCTGATCAACTGCGCCGGCATCGCGCCTGCCGTCAAGACCGTGGGCAAGGACGGGCCGCATCCGCTGGACGTGTTCCAGCGCACCATCAACGTCAACCTGGTCGGCACCTTCAACATGGCGCGCCTGGCGGCGGACGCGATGTCGAAAACCGAAGCCACCGCGGACGGCGAGCGCGGCGTGATCATCAATACCGCGTCGGTTGCCGCCTTCGACGGCCAGATTGGCCAGGCTGCCTACAGCGCATCGAAATCCGCGGTGGTCGGCATGACGCTGCCGATGGCGCGCGACCTGTCGCGCAACGGCATCCGCGTGATGACGATCGCTCCCGGCATTTTCGAAACCCCCATGCTGCTCGGCATGCCGCAGGAAGTGCAGGATGCGCTCGGACGCATGGTGCCGTTCCCGCCGCGCCTCGGCCGCGCTCCCGAATATGCGCACCTGGCCAAGACCATCATCGAGAACGTGATGCTCAATGGCGAAACAATCCGCCTCGACGGTGCGATCCGCATGCAGCCGAAATAATGCCATCGCCCGGGGCGGCGCTCGCCCCGGTTTCACCTGCTGAGACAACGCAAGTCCGCCCGCGATAAGGCGCGCTTGCGCCGCGACATGGAATGACAGCGATTTTCGTCCAGGCTAGACTAATCCTTCATTCCCATGCCTGCGACATCCATGAACAAAACAAGAACAAGCATCCTCGCGCTTGCACCGGCGCTGCTCCTGGCGCTGGTCACCGGTTGCGCCTCCGGTCCGACACCTCAACAAGCCGTTCCAGTCCACGGCATGCAGGCGCCGGAAGGCGCCACCGGCTATGCGGAAAAAGCGGGCTGGGCCGCGCGCAAGTTCATGGTCGCCACCGCCAATCCGCTGGCGACCGATGCCGGCTACCAGGTATTGCGCGTGGGCGGTTCAGCCATCGATGCGGCCATCGCCGTGCAGATGGTCCTGACTCTGGTCGAGCCGCAGTCCTCCGGCATCGGCGGCGGCGCCTTCTTGCTGTATTACGATCGGGCCGCGCAAGGCCGCGCCGCGCAAGGCCGGCCCGCGCAAGGCGAAATGGCGGTCAAGGCCTTCGACGGCCGCGAAACCGCGCCGGCCGCCGCCACCGAAAACCTGTTCCAGACGCCGGCAGGCAAGGCCATGCCGTTTTACGAAGGCGTGGTCGGCGGCCGCTCCGTGGGCGTGCCGGGCGTGCTGCGCATGCTCGAAATGGCGCACCGGCAGTATGGCAGGCTGCCTTGGGCGTCGCTGTTCGCGCCGGCGATCAGGCTGGCCGAAGAAGGCTTTGCGGTCAGCCCGCGTCTTGCCGGCTTGCTGAAAAGCGAGCAGCACCTGAAAAAGGACCCGGCAGCGGCGGCCTATTTTTACGACAAGGACGGCAATCCCTGGCCGGCCGGCCACGTGCTGAAGAATCCCGAACTGGCCAGGGTGTTGCGCGAAATCGCGCTGGGCGGCGCCGATGTCTTCTACAAGGGACGAATCGCGCGCGACATTGAAGCGAAGGTGAAAAAACATCCGGCCAATCCAGGCCTGCTGACCGCGGCCGACATCGCCTCCTACCAGGCCAAGGTGCGCGAACCGGTCTGCACCGATTACAAGGCATGGACGGTGTGCGGCATGCCGCCGCCGTCTTCCGGCGGGATCGCGATTGCGCAGATGCTGGGCATCCTGGAAGCGAAGGATATCCGTCCCTTCCCGCCACATGACGGCGTGCCGGACGCGCAGGCGGTGCACCTGTTTTCCGAAGCGGGACGGCTGGCCTACGCCGACCGCGCCCGCTATGTCGCCGACACCGACTTCGTGCCCTTGCCGGGCAACAGCGTAAAACCCCTGATCGACAAGCAGTACCTGGCCCGGCGCGCGGCGCTGATCACCGACCGCTCGATGGGGCAGGCCAGCGCCGGCGAGCCGCCCGCGAGCCGCCTGGCGCGCGGATCGGACACCGCGCCCGAACTGCCGTGCACCTCGCATATTTCCATCGTCGACGCCAAGGGCAACGCGATTTCGATGACGACCACCATCGAGGATGCGTTCGGCTCGCGCCAGATGGTGGACGGCTTCCTGCTGAACAACCAGCTGACCGATTTCTCGTTCGACGCGCGCGACGCCAACGGCCCGATTGCCAACCGCGTCCAGCCGGGCAAACGGCCGCGCAGCTCGATGGCGCCCACCCTGGTATTCGAGAAGGGAAGCGGCAAGCTCGTGCTGTCGGCCGGTTCGCCCGGCGGCTCGGCCATCATCAACTACGTCGCCAAGGTGCTGGTCGCCACCATGGACTGGGGGCTGAACGTGCAGCAGGCGATCAGCCTGCCCAACTTCGGCAGCCGCAACGGACCGACCGAACTGGAGCAGGGGCGCGTGTCCGATGCGCTGGTCGAACAGCTCAAGGCCAAAGGCCACAATGTGCGCCTGATGGAACAGACCTCCGGCCTGCAAGGCATCATGCGCGTCGATATCCATGGCGAGGAAATGTGGTTCGGCGGCGCCGACCCGCGCCGCGAAGGCAATGTGATGGGAGACTAAGCGCCGGGGGAGCCGGCGTTGTTTTTGCATGATGCCAGCGAGGCATCCCTCCCCAAACCGCATCCGCCCTGCTAATCTCGCTGTATGGGAGAGCGAAAAAAAACGGGACTGGTGCTGACCGGCGGCGGCGCGCGCGCAGCCTATCAGGTCGGCGTCCTGCAGGGGATTGCCACGATTCTGGACGAGGCGGGATGGCGGCCGCAGCGCAATCCCTACGACATCATCTGCGGCACCTCGGCCGGCGCCATCAATGCCACCGCGCTGGCCTGCCACGCCGATAACTTCGAGGAGGGGCTGCGCCGGGTCCTGCATGTCTGGGAGAACTTCAGCGCGGACCAGGTGTACCGGGCCGACTCGCTCGGCGTGATACGTTCCGGCGCCAGATGGCTGTCGCTGCTGTCGTTCGGCTGGGTTCTGCGAAAATGGCGGGCGCATTCGCCGAATTCGCTGCTCGATAACACGCCGCTGGTGACGCTGCTTAACCGCATGCTGAACTTCCCGCGCCTGGACGCGGCGCTGATCGACGGCGCCTTGCACGCGCTGGCGGTCTCCGCATCGTCCTACACCGCCGGTCAGCACATCACCTTCTTCCAGACCGAAGCGGACATCGAGCCCTGGGTGCGTTCGCAGCGCGTTGCCCTGCGCAGCCAGATCGGTGTCGAGCACCTGCTGGCATCGTCTGCCATCCCCCTGATCTTTCCCGCAATGCCGATCTATTGCAACGGGCGGCGCGAATATTTCGGCGACGGTTCGATGCGCCAGTTGGCGCCGATCTCGCCCGCGATCCACCTCGGGGCCGAAAAAGTGCTGGTGATCGGCGCCGGCCGGCTGGTCGAGCAGCCACGCGAAATCCCGGCATTCGCGCCGTATCCGACCCTGGCGCAGATCGCCGGCCATGCGATGTCCAGCATCTTCCTCGACAGCCTGGCTGTCGATATCGAACGCATGAGCCGCATCAATCTGACGCTGTCCGTCCTGACCGAAGAGCAGCGGGCGAAAACGCCGCTGCGCCCGATCGACATGCTCATCATTGCGCCTTCGGAGCGCCTCGACGAGATCGCGGTGCGCCATGTGCACAGCCTGCCGCGCCCGATCCGGGCGCTATTGGGCGCCATCGGCGCAACCGACGCGCGCGGCGGTGCATTGGCGTCCTATCTTCTGTTTGAAGCGAGCTATACCAGCGAACTGATCCGGCTTGGACAGAATGATGCGCTGGAACGCCGGGGCGATGTGCTGAAGTTCTTCGGATTGCGGGAGAATGTGGCGCTGCCGCTGGAGGGCGTGATCAGGACCGCCTGAGCAGCGCGGGAGGCGGTGTTGCCGCGAGGAGGGCGCAAGGGGCAACCGCTGCGGCGGGGCGCGGCTGCCGTTCGGGAAATCAGTCGTGGTGATGGTGGTGATGCTTCCAGTGGCCGTGGCCCCACTTCTTGTAGCGCACTTCCTCCACGATATACGGCTGCCTGTATTCCACCACCGCTGCCGGCTGCACATAGACCGGCTGCGGGCGTACATAGACCGGTTGCGGTTGAACATACACCGCCGGCGGCGGAACATACACGGGCGCCGGCGCGGAGCCGACGCTGACCGACCAGCTGACGTCGCCATGGGCATGCGCGAGCGACAGCGGCGCGACTAATGCAAAAGCGGCAATAATCCTGGTGGCCGAAATCCTGAAGAGTTGTTGCATGACGTTCTCCTTAATATCCTTGTTAAATTAAACGTCAAATTCGCAGGCAGCGACTACTGGCAATTATTCAAAGGCAAGTAAGTTTTGAAACAAATTGTTAGAGAATTTCCTACCACAAAATCAGTTGCCTTGCTTGCTACAACAAGTTACCCTACAGTATTACATTCATCGCCATTGTTAATTTTGCAATTGGATGCGCAAGCAAACGATGATGAACGCTAAGTTTCTGAAAAACTGGTTGTTTTTCCTTGTGGCGCTATGCCTGTCTGTCAGCGTCTTGGCCCGCGAGGCGGCTCAGCTGGGAAGCATCGCGGTACAAGACTTGCCCAGGGAGGCGCAGCATACGCTGGCCTTGATCAAGCAGGGCGGCCCTTTCCCGTACGCCAAGGACGGTGCCGTGTTCGGCAACTATGAAGGGGTTTTGCCGAAACGGAAGCGCGGGTATTATCACGAATTTACGGTGAAGACCCCAGGCGCCCGCAATCGCGGCGCGCGCCGCATCATCACCGGAGGCGAGCCGGCCACGTCGGGCGAATACTATTACACCGACGACCACTATGCGACGTTCAAGCGCATCAGAGAGTAAGAAATGCGAATCGAGCCACTTCACCCCGAACCCTCTATGCACATCGTACGAGCCGAGGAAGACATGAGCTTGCTGAAAACCGTGCCACCCAACATGGTGCAGTCCATCCGCGCATTCCGGGTGAACGAGCTGCAGGAAGAAGCGGTGCGCCTTGGCCAGCATTTCCTGTACGCATACTGTGCGGAGGCCACGACCAAGCAGCAGGTGCTGGCTTGCATCGCGCATGCTTTCCATTTCCCTAAGCATTTTGGCAAGAATTTCGATGCGCTGGCCGACTGTCTGACCGACCTGCCTTACAAGGCGGGGCCGCAGCCGGGTTTCCTGGTTGTCATCGAGCAGTTGCCGAATACGCCGAAATTCGACAAGGAAGCGCGCGAAACCCTGCTGGACGTGTTCCGCGATGCGGCCGATTTCTGGGCTGACAAGAAAGTCGCGTTCCGCGTCTTTTATTCGTTCCAATAGGTCAAAGAGCATCATTTCAACGGAAAGCCGGCCCTGCGGTCGGCTTTTTTATTTCCGGTGAAGCAGTACGGTACAATGCGCGCCATGAAAAATATCGTCATCCTGATTTCCGGGCGCGGCAGCAACATGCAAGCCATCGTGCGTGCCGCCCGCGCCGAGCAATGGCCATGCCGTATCGCCGCCGTCATCAGCAATCGCGCCGATGCCGAAGGGCTGGCGTTTGCCGCCGAAAACGGCATTCCGACCGCCGTCGTAGTCAGCAAGGGCCGCACACGCGAGGCCTTCGACGCCGCGCTGCAGGCCGAAATCGACCGCTTCGCCCCCGACCTGGTGGTACTGGCGGGCTTCATGCGGATCCTGACGCCGGCTTTCGTTGAACATTACGCCGGCCGCATGCTTAATATCCATCCGTCGCTGCTGCCCAGCTTCCCCGGCCTGGCGACGCACCGCCAGGCATTGGCCGCCGGCGTCAAGGTGCATGGCGCAACCGTGCATTTCGTCACCGCCGAGCTCGATCATGGTCCGATCGTCGCGCAGGCGGCGGTCGAAGTGCGGCCGGACGACACCGAGGACACGCTGGCCGAGCGCGTACTGTTGCAGGAACACATCATTTATCCGCGTGCGGTGCGCTGGTTCGTCGAAGGCCGGCTGGCGATCGACAATGGCCTGGTCCGCGTGAAAGAAGACGCACCCGCTGAAGAAAGAATTCAATGAGATTGCATCCCGCCGTCGTCACTCATGCCGAGGAAGTGCTGCGCGAAGTGCTGCGCTTTACCGGTCCGGCCGACGCCATTCTGTCGCGCTATTTCCGCGAACATCCGAAGCTTGGCACGCGCGAGCGCCATGCCCTTGCCGAGGGGGTGTATGCCGTTTTGCGCAACAAGCTCGCCTACGCCAGCTTTTCCGAATCCGGCCACGGCCCGGCAGTGCGCCGGCTGGCCTTGCTTGGGCTGGCCGATGCGGTCGGCGTCGATGCGCTCGGCGGCATTTCCGGGGAAGAGAACGCCTGGTTGCGCCGCATCGCGCAGATCGACCGCGCCGCCTTGCCGCTTGCGCTGCGCGCCAATCTGCCGCCTTGGTTGCTCGACAAGCTGGTGGCGCGCGACGGCGAGGACGCAACGCTGCAACTGGCGGCGTCGCTGAATCAGCCGGCCCCGCTCGACCTGCGCGTCAATGCACTCAAGGCCAAGCGCGACGAGGTGCTGGCCGAACTGGCGAAGGCCGCCATCGAGTGCGAGCCGACACCATATGCGCCGCTCGGCATCCGCCTGGCGAAGAAGCCGGCGCTGCAGAATCTGCCGCTGTTCAAGGACGGCGCGATCGAGGTGCAGGACGAGGGCAGCCAGCTGCTGGCGCAGATCGTCGGCGCCAGGCGCGGCGAAATGGTGGCCGACTTCTGCGCCGGCGCCGGCGGCAAGACGCTGGCGCTCGGCGCGACGATGCGCAATACCGGCCGCCTGTATGCGTTCGACGTGTCGGAAAAACGCCTGTCCAAGCTTAAGCCGCGCCTGGCGCGCAGCGGCTTGTCGAATGTGCATCCGGTTGTGATCGCGCATGAGAACGATGCCAAGGTCAAGCGCCTGGCGGCCAAGATCGACCGCGTGCTGGTCGATGCGCCGTGCAGCGGACTGGGCACCTTGCGCCGCAATCCGGACATGAAATGGCGCCAGACGCCGGAATCGGTGGCGGAGTTGAACGGCAAGCAGGTCTCCATTCTCGCCAGCGCCGCGCGTCTGGTGAAGCCGGGCGGCCGCCTGGTATATGCGACCTGCAGCCTGCTGGATGAGGAAAATGAAGCGATTGCCGCGCAATTCATGGCGGCGCATCCTGATTTCACGCTGGTGCCGATGAAGGATATTTTGCAGGAACAAAAGATCCCGCTTGAAATGCAGGACTATCTGAAGCTGTCGCCGCAGGTGCATGGCACCGACGGCTTCTTTGCCGCGGTTTTCGAGCGCCGCAAATGATGATGCGGAGACGTGCCGCGTCCGGCGCGTTTTTCCTGGTGCTGGCGGTACTACTGGGGGCACCGGGGGCTTATGCCGCCGAGGCGCCGATTGCCGCACGCGGCACGCTGCAGGCGGCATTTGCGCCTTGGGACGACATTGAGGAACTGGTGGCCGACGCCATCGGCAGCGCGCGCCGGCAGGTGCTGGTGCAAGCCTATCTATTGACCAGCAAGAAGATTGTCACTACGCTGGTCGCGGCTCATCGGCGCGGCATCGATGTACGCGTGCTGCTGGACGCAGAACAGCTTGCCAAGACCGCCATGGCGCCGGAGCTGGCCGATGCGGGCATCCCGGTATGGCTGGAGACACGGTACCAGAACGCGCATAACAAGATCATCGTGGTCGACGCCGGGACGCCGGAGGCGGCCGTCATCACCGGCAGCTTCAATTTCACCTGGACCGCGCAGCACAGGAATGCGGAAAACATATTGATTGCCCGGAAAAACCCGGAACTTGCCGCCCTGTATGCGGCAAACTGGGAGCGGCATAGACAGGACGCGACGCCGTACAAGAAATGAATCAGAACCTGCTTTCCAGTTTACTAACCGATTTGTGGTCCGATCTGGGCGACCCCGGCCTGCTGTGGCAGATCAGCGCGCTGGTCGCCTCGCTGGTTGCCGGCTGGGCGCTGGCGCGTATCGTGCGTAACCGTATCGAGGCGCGCGAAGTGCAGATGCGGGTTGTGCGCCTGGGCGTGGAAAGCTTCACGCGCGTGCTGTCGCCCGTGCTGGCGCTGGCGTTCATTGCGACTGCCAGGCTGGCCCTCGCGCAGTGGCATGCGCACGTCAATCTGCTCCGGGTGGCGATTCCGCTGGTCGGTTCGTTCGCGCTGATCCGTCTGGCGTTCTATGTGCTGCGCCGGGTCTTTGCGCGCGGCGGCAAGGCCGGGACGTTCCTGCTGGCATTTGAAAAGGTGTTCGCCACCCTGGTCTGGTGCGGCGTCGCGCTGTATGTCACCGGCTTGTGGCCGGAACTGGTCGATTACATGGACCAGACCGTGCTGCCGGTCGGGCGCCATAAGGTGTCGCTGCTGACCATCGTGCAGGCGGCGGCGTCGGTGCTGGTTACCTTGATCATCGCGTTATGGGCGGGCGCGTCGCTCGAAGAGCGGCTGATGCGCATGAATTCGCTGCATTCGTCGCTGCGCGTGGTGCTGGCCCGCATGGGGCGCGCCGTGTTCATCCTGCTGGCCGTGCTGCTCAGCCTGTCGCTGGTCGGCATCGACCTGACCGTGCTGTCGGTGTTCGGCGGCGCGCTCGGCGTCGGTCTTGGTCTCGGCCTGCAAAAGATCGTGAGCAGCTACGTGTCCGGCTTCGTGATCCTGCTGGAGCGCAGCCTGACCATCGGCGATATCGTCAAGGTCGGCGACTATGCGGGGCAGGTTACGCAAATCAATACCCGTTACACAGTCCTGCGCGGTTTGGATGGCATTGAAACGGTAGTGCCGAATGAAATGTTGCTATCGGGTACGGTGCAGAATTATTCGCTGACCGATCGCCGCATGCGCCTGGCGACCCGCGTGACCGTCGCTTATCGCACTGACATGGATCTGGTATTGGGATTGCTTGAACAGGCGGCGAGCGGTGTCGCGCGGGTACTACAGGATCCGGCTCCGCAAGCCTTCCTGGTGAAATTCGAGGCGGATGGCCTCGAACTGGAATTGGGCTTCTGGATCGCCGATCCCGAGAACGGACGCATGGGCGTGCTGTCTGATGTAAATCGTGCGATCTGGAAATTGTTGCAGCAACATCAAATCGAGGTGCCGTACCCGCAACGCGAAGTCCGTATTCTTGAGCTTCCCGATAGCACCGGCAGTACGGATGCGCGGATAATGCAAGCCGCGAGCGCCGCCTAAAACAGCGTACAATCTGCACCCAGAACAACCGCGCGCCCTGTTGGCGGGGCATGCGGCTGTCATTTTCCGGAGTTTGAATGACCATAACCATGTTTGACGCAGTTCTCGATTTTCTGGCGAACGGCTTGTCCGGCGCAACCGGATGGCAAATCCTGGTATACACCCTTGTCGTCACCCATATCACCATTGCCGGCGTGACGATCTTCCTGCATCGCTGCCAGGCGCACCGCGCGCTGGACCTGCATGCGATTCCCAGCCATTTCTTCCGCTTCTGGCTGTGGCTGACCACGGGCATGGTGACCAAGGAGTGGGCCGCGATCCACCGCAAGCACCACGCCAAGTGCGAAACCGAGGAAGATCCGCACAGCCCGGTCACGCGCGGCATTAGGAAGGTGCTGTTCGAGGGCGCGGAACTGTATCGCGCGGAAGCGAAGAACCGCGAAACGATCGAAAAGTATGGCCACGGCACGCCGAACGACTGGCTGGAGCGCAACGTTTACAGCAAGTACAACTGGCAGGGCGTGGGCCTGATGCTGATCATCGACGTGCTGCTGTTCGGCGCGCTCGGTCTGACGGTATGGGCGGTGCAGATGCTGTGGATCCCGATCCATGCGGCCGGCATCGTCAACGGCATCGGCCATTACTGGGGCTATCGCAATTATGACTGCGCCGATGCGTCGACCAACGTGTTCCCGATCGGTATCTGGATCGGCGGCGAGGAACTGCACAATAACCATCACACCTACGGCACGTCCGCCAAGTTCTCGACCAAGTGGTATGAATTCGACATCGGCTGGGTGTATATCCGCATCCTGTCGGCGCTCGGCCTGGCCAAGGTGAAGAAGGTGGCGCCGGCGCCGAAGTTCGACCGCAAGAAGGTCGTCGCCGATTTCGAGACGCTGCAGTCGGTGATCGCCAACCGTTACGACGTGATGGCGAAATATGCGAAGTCGGTCAAGCGCGCCTGGCGCGATGAACTGGAAACGCTGGTGCACAAGGCCAAGCTGGAATCGAAGTTCCTGAAGTCATCCAGGAAACTGCTGCAGCGTGAGCCGGCCAAGCTGGAAGCGCCGCAGCGCCAGCAGTTGAGCGAGCTGTTCGCGCACAGCAAGGCGCTGAAAACCATGCATGAGATGCGGGTGGAGCTGGGCGCGATCTGGGAGCGTTCGCATTCGAGCCGCGAGCAATTGCTGCAGCAGCTGCAGGACTGGTGCGCGCGCGCCGAGGCGTCCGGCGTGAAGGCGCTGCAGGAATTCTCGCTGCGCCTGCGCAGCTATGCCTGATGCGGGGTTCGCCGCCGGAGCGACGGCGGCAACCTGAATAAGAAAACGCGGTCACGGATTTGCCGGACCGCGTTTTTTGTCGGGTGCGTAATCGGCGCCGCAAACAAAAAACCCCGCGTTGGCGGGGTTTTTCGTTGAAACGGAAGATCGATTACTTGATCTTGGTTTCCTTGTATTCCACGTGCTTGCGTGCCTTCGGGTCGAACTTCATGATCGACATCTTTTCCGGCATGGTGCGCTTGTTCTTCGTGGTGGTGTAGAAGTGGCCGGTACCGGCGGTCGATTCCAGCTTGATTTTGTCGCGGTTAGATTTTGCCATGATGATTTCCTAATGAATGCCGCTCAGATTTTTTCGCCGCGGGCGCGCATGTCGGCGAGCACTGCGTCGATACCGATCTTGTCGATCACGCGCAGGCCGGCGTTGGAAACGCGCAGGGAAACCCAGCGGTTTTCGGATTCGACGAAGATGCGGCGGTTTTGCAGGTTCGGCAAAAAGCGACGTTTGGTCTTGTTGTTAGCATGGGAAACGTTGTTGCCGACCATCGGCCCCTTCCCGGTCACTTGGCAAACACGTGCCATGGTTAACTCCTTATAAAGATCCAAAAATTGGAAAAACGAGAGTATATATAAAATGATGTGATTTTTCAATGACTTGCGAAAAATAATTGTGTCTCGTTTTATTCTCTGAATTTAACAATTCGCAGTCGTCGGTTTCACATCTCGCCATGCTCGGCAAATGAATACACCTGCCGCCCGGCGACGACGAAATGATCGAGCACGCGGATGTCCACCAGGCCGAGCGCCTGCTTCAGTGCCTGCGTCAAGGTGCGGTCGGCGGCGCTCGGTTCCGGCGTGCCGGACGGGTGGTTGTGCGCGAGGATGATGCTGGCCGCGTTCTGCGCCAGCGCCGCCTTGACGACTTCGCGCGGATAGACGCTGGTATGCGTGAGCGTGCCGCGGAACAGTTCTTCGGACGCGATCAGCCGGTTTTTCACGTCGAGGAACAGCACCGCGAAGGATTCATACGGCTTGTTGGCCAGGAGCAGTTGCAAATATTGTTTAACCGCTTGCGGCGAACTCAGTGCCTGGCCGGTCTTCAATTCTTCCGACAGCGAGCGTCGCGCCAGTTCCAGAACCGCCTGCAACTGCGCGTATTTTGCCGGGCCGAGGCCGTTGATCACGGAAAATTCCGGCAGCTTCGCGGTGAACAGCCGATTGAGCGAACCGAAATGACCGAGCATGTCGCGTCCCAGGTCGACCGCGCTTTTCCCGCTCACGCCCACGCGCAGAAATACCGCCAGCAGTTCGGCATCGGACAGGGCATGTGCGCCATGTTTGATGAGCCGTTCGCGCGGGCGTTGATCCTCCGGCCAGTCGATGATTGCCATGTTATTGCAAAATAATTAACAATTCGGCTGGCAATTATATGGAGAAATTGCATTTGATTTAACTTTTCTGTGCCTGATGTTGATCGGGATTCAAAGATGCCTTCCCGAAACGTCAGGGGGCAGGCCGAAAGGCGAGCCGATTTGTCTTGTGCTCGCTTACAATAATAGGTTCCCTCGCAATTGAGAGATGTCATGTCAAACGCTACCGTCCCCGTCGTCACCGAATCCGCCTACCTGACCTTGCATTACCGCCTGGCGGCGGCCGACGGCAACGATATTGTCACCACTTTTAACGACAATCCGGCCACGTTGCAGCTCGGCACCGGCCAGCTGGCACCGTTCCTGGAAGCCTGCCTGCTCGGTTTGCCGGAAGGCGCGCACCAAACGTTCGAGCTGACGCCCGAGCAGGCGTTCGGACCGCGCAATCCGGACCTGATCCAGCGCGTGTCGCGTGCCACGCTCGACGAGAATTCGGCCGGCGGCGACGAGTACGCAATCGGCGATCTGATCGAATTTTCCGCGCCCAGCGGCGGGCGCTTTGCCGGCGTGCTGCGCGCGATCGATGACGAGAGTGCGTTGTTCGATTTCAATCACCCGCTGGCCGGGCAGAGCGTCAGGTTTGAAGTGAAGATCATCGGGATTCTGTAAACGCTTCGGATTGAAGCACTGCGGGAAGGATTCAACCATGGACAAGGAAGTATTGCTCGCGCAGCCGCGCGGCTTTTGCGCCGGCGTGGATCGCGCGATCGAGATCGTGGAGCGCGCGCTGGCGGAATTCGGCGCGCCGATCTATGTGCGCCACGAAATCGTGCACAACGCCTACGTGGTCGACGATCTGCGCCGCAAGGGCGCGATCTTCATCGAAGAACTGGATGCCGTCCCGCCGGGTAATACCGTGATTTTCTCCGCCCACGGCGTGCCGAAGTCGGTCGAAGTGGAGGCCGCCGCCCGCGGATTGCGCGTGTTCGATGCGACCTGTCCGCTGGTGACCAAGGTGCATGTGGAAGTCGCGAAAATGCGCCGCGAAGGCCGCGAAATCATCATGATCGGCCACGCCGGCCATCCGGAAGTCGAAGGCACCATGGGGCAGACGGAAGAGGGCATGTATCTGGTCGAGACGGTGGATGACGTCGAGACGCTGCAGGTGGCCAATCCCGACATGCTTGCCTATGTGTCGCAAACCACCTTGTCGGTCGACGATACCGCCGACATCGTCGCTGCGCTGCGGCGCAAGTTTCCGAACATCGCCGAGCCCAAGAAAGGCGACATCTGCTATGCGACCACCAACCGCCAGGAAGCGGTCAAGTTCATGGCGCCCCAGGTGGATCTGGTGATCGTGGTCGGCAGCCCGAACAGCTCCAATTCCAACCGCCTGCGCGAGGTCGCGGAAAAGAAGGGAACGGCCGCGTACATGGTCGACAATGCGTCGCAAATTAATCCTGCCTGGCTGGAAGGGCGCAGCAGGATCGGCGTGACCGCCGGCGCGTCCGCCCCGGAAGTGCTGGTGCAGGCGGTGATCGACCGCCTGAAGGAACTCGGTGCGAAGAGCGTGCGGCCCCTGGCTGGGGTCGAGGAAAACGTCACCTTTCCGATGCCGAAAGGCCTCACCGGGGCGCGCGCCGCCTGAGCGGACAGCGGCCGTGCCCGGAATTTAATTCAGAACCTCATCCCAAATTCCATCGATAGTTCATCCGTTTCCTCGTTATGATTCAGCCTGCGTTGCTGAATTGATTCTGGACAAAAAGAAAAGCCAGAGCGTAGTTGCGCGATGAGGCGGACTGCAGACGATTGCCGCGGTTGCGACGATAAATATTCGAGCGTTTTTTTCTTTTTCGAATATAACGTACTAGACAGTCAACTCTTTCTGAAGAATCGGAAACCGTTTCGGCGCACTGGGCAACTCGGCCTTCTGTTGCAACGATTGCACATCGGTGCACCAAAGCGAATCACGGGCCGAAACAATATTTCAATTATGTTTCATTGCTGAACAGGTTGGGTATAATTCCGCCCGGTTTCAGTGAACGCTCAAAAGGCAACACTCAACTAAAAAAGTTTTTTACCGAAGACGACGTCAGGAGACATTACCATGTACACCAATCACGCCAGCGCTACTCGCCCAGCCGCAGTACGTCTTTTCAGTTAACAATCGCGCACATCAGGCGGCACCCATGAGGATCTCACCCGGGTGCCGTTTTTGTTATCCAGAACGGATTTTGCTGCAGTCGCACATGCCGGACAGCAGCAAAGATGCAAAACGATTTGAACGATCCTTTTAGAGGCAGGTAAACCATGGATATATTTATCCAACAAATCATCAACGGACTGGTGCTCGGCAGTATGTACGCACTGGTCGCACTCGGGTACACCATGGTGTACGGCGTTCTGAATCTGATCAACTTCGCGCACGGCGACGTGCTGATGGTCGGCGCCATGGTCGGCGTCACCATCCTGAAGTTCCTGGAAACGGCTGCGCCTGGCCTGCCTGGCATCGTCAAGCTCTGCATCGCGATCGTCGGCGCGATTCCCGTGTGCATCCTGGTCAACGTCATTATCGAACGCGTCGCCTACCGCCGCCTGCGCAATGCACCGCGCCTGGCGCCGCTGATCACCGCAATCGGCGTGTCGATCCTGCTGCAGACCTTCGCGATGATGATCTGGGGGCGCAGCCCGGTGCCGTTCCCGTCGGTGATGCCGACCGATTCGTTCACTATCCTGGGTGCGCTGATTTCGCCCACCCAGGTGATGCTGCTGGTGCTGGCGACGGCGTCGATGATCGGCCTGGTGCTGCTGGTGGAAAAGACCAAGATGGGCCGCGCGATGCGCGCCACCGCCGAAAATCCGCGCGTGGCCGGACTGATGGGCGTCGACTCCAACCGCGTCATCGTGATGACGTTCGCGATCGGCGCGGCGCTGGCGGCTGTGGCCGGCGTGATGTGGGGCGCCAACTACTCTTCCGCCCAATTCGCGATGGGCTTCGTGCCCGGCCTGAAGGCCTTCTCCGCCGCCGTGCTGGGCGGTATCGGCAATATCTACGGCGCGATGGTGGGCGGCATCCTGCTCGGCCTGATCGAGAGCCTCGGCGCCGGCTACATCGGCGACCTGACCGGCAACTTCCTCGGCAGCCAGTACCAGGACATCTTTGCATTCATCGTGCTGATCATCGTGCTCACCCTGCGTCCGTCCGGCATCATGGGCGAGCGTGTGGCTGACCGCGCCTAAGCGCATCAGGATAGGAGAACTTCATGTCTACGCTATTCGACATCAACCGCAATCCGCGCAAGGCGTATACCAGCTATGCGATCCTCATGGTCGCGCTGATTGCGTTCCCGTTCATCGCCGCCAACTTCGGCAACTCGTGGGTGCGCATCATGGACCTGGCGCTGTTGTACATCATGCTGGCGCTCGGCCTGAACATCGTGGTCGGCTTTGCCGGCCTGCTCGACCTGGGCTACATCGCGTTCTACGCGGTCGGCGCCTACATGACCGGCCTCTTGGCCTCGCCGCAGTTCGCCACCGTGCTGGAATCGTTCGTCAACACCTATCCGGCCATCGGCGAAGCGCTGGTTTCGTTCTACGGCCCGGAGGTGGCAAAGAACGGCATCCATCTGTCGGTGTGGGTGATCGTGCCGCTGGGCGCGGCGCTGGCGGCGCTGTTCGGCGCGCTGCTCGGCGCGCCGACGCTCAAGCTGCGCGGCGACTACCTGGCGATCGTGACGCTCGGCTTCGGCGAGATCATCCGCATCTTCATGAACAACCTGAATGCGCCGGTCAACATCACCAACGGCCCGCAGGGCATCAACCTGATCGACCCGATCCGCATCTTCGGCGTGTCGCTCGCGGGCGAGCCGGGTTCCGGCGCGATGGTGAAATTCGGCCCGTTCTCGATGCCGTCGGTGAACGCCTATTACTTCCTGTTCCTGGCGCTGTGCTGCGCGATCATCTTCATCACGATCCGCCTGCAGCATTCGCGCCTGGGCCGCGCCTGGGTCGCGATCCGCGAAGACGAGATCGCCGCCAAGGCGATGGGAATCAATACCCGCAACATCAAGCTGCTCGCCTTCGGCATGGGGGCTTCCTTCGGCGGCATCTCCGGCGCGATGTTCGCGTCGTTCCAGGGCTTCGTGTCGCCCGAGTCGTTCTCGCTGATGGAATCGATCGCGGTGCTGGCGATGGTGGTGCTGGGCGGCATCGGCCATATTCCCGGCGTGGTGCTGGGCGGCGCCATCCTCGCGGCACTGCCGGAAGTGCTGCGCCACGTGGTGGAGCCGCTGCAGCAGAAGCTGTTCGGCACCGTGCTGATCGAAGCGGAAGTGCTGCGCCAGTTGCTGTACGGTCTGGCCATGGTCGTGATCATGCTGTATCGCCCGGCCGGACTGTGGCCGTCGCCCAAGCATGAAGACCGCATGGATGCGAACGCCCTCAAACGCCACGACGAAAAAGAAGCTGCCGCGCTTGCTGCATAAGGAAATTCCATGAGCGAACAAGTCATTCTCAATATCTCGGGTGTCAACAAGCGCTTCGGCGGCCTGCAGGCGCTGTCGGACGTCAGCATCAAGATCATGCGCGGCCAGATCTATGGCCTGATCGGCCCGAACGGCGCCGGCAAGACCACGTTCTTCAACGTGATCACCGGCCTGTACCAGCCGGATACCGGCAACTTCGAGCTGGCCGGCAAGCCCTATTCGCCGTCGGCGCCGCACGAAGTCGCGAAGGCCGGCATCGCGCGCACCTTCCAGAACATCCGCCTGTTCGGCGAGATGTCGGCGCTGGAAAACGTGATGGTCGGCCGCCACGTGCGCACCCGCCAGGGCGTGCTCGGCGCGATCTTCCACCACAAGGCTGCGCGCGAGGAAGAAGCGGCGATCAAAAAGCGTGCGATGGAACTGCTCGATTTCGTCGGCATCGCACATTTCGCGCACCGCACTTCGCGCCACCTGTCCTATGGCGACCAGCGCCGGCTGGAGATTGCGCGCGCGCTGGCGACTGATCCGCAGCTGCTGGCGCTGGACGAACCGGCGGCCGGCATGAACGCGACCGAAAAGCTGGCGTTGCGCGAGCTGCTGGTGAAGATCAAGGCGGAAGGCAAGACCATCCTGCTGATCGAACACGACGTGAAACTGATGATGGGCCTGTGCGATCGCATCACCGTGCTGGATTACGGGAAACCGATTGCGGAAGGCGTGCCGGCCGAGGTGCAGAAGAATCCGGCGGTGATCGAGGCATACTTGGGAGGGGCTCATTAATGAGCGAAAACATTCTGAAGATTAGCGGCCTGAAAATCGCCTACGGCGGCATCCAGGCGGTCAAGGGCATCGACCTTGAAGTCAACAAGGGCGAGCTGGTCACGCTGATCGGCGCCAACGGCGCCGGCAAAACCACCACGCTGAAGGCGATCACCGGCACGCTGCCGGGCTGCAAGGTGGAAGGTCAGATCCACTATGTCGGTTCGCCCATCATTGGCACCAATTCCTTCGAGCTGGTGAAGAAGAACCTGGCGATGGTGCCGGAAGGCCGCGGTGTGTTCACCCGCATGACCATCCTGGAAAACCTGCTGATGGGCGCCTACACGCGCAATGATAAGGCCGGCATCCAGGCCGATATCGACAAGTGGTTCGAAGTGTTTCCGCGCCTGAAGGAGCGCTCTTCGCAACTCGCGGGCACGCTGTCGGGCGGCGAGCAGCAGATGCTGGCGATGGCGCGCGCGCTGATGAGCCATCCGAAGCTGCTGCTGCTGGACGAACCGTCGATGGGCCTGTCGCCGATCATGGTCGAGAAGATCTTCGAAGTGGTGCGCACGGTGTCGGCGCAAGGCGTGACGATCCTGCTGGTGGAGCAGAACGCCAAGCTCGCATTGCAGGCCGCGCACCGCGGCTACGTGATGGATTCCGGCCTGATCACGATGAGCGGCAATGCGAAGGACATGCTCGACGATCCGAAGGTGAAGGAAGCCTATCTGGGCGAAGGCTGACGCCTGATCCGGCGTATCGATCGACCGCCTTGCCGGGACAACCGGCAAGGCGGTTTTGTTTTTCAGGAACGGCTGCGCCAGATGGTCCAGCGCGACAGGAAGCGTTCCGCCGCGCCGTACGATTCCTGCAATGCCGGCTGCGGCAGCAGCTTCAATAGCGCCGGGATGGCAATGGCGAGCAGCGTCGCGTCGTCCAGCCATCCGAGAACCGGCAGCCCGTCCGGCACCAGGTCGATCGGGCTGAACACATACAGCGCCAGCAGGACCGAGAGCAGTTTCACGATGCCTGGCGTATGCGGATTGCGGAAGGCGTACCACAGCACGACCAGATCGCGACCGGCGGCGCGCAGCAGGTGGCGTAGGCGGAAAAACATGTCATTCTCCAAATGAGATGCGGCGGAAAAAGGAGCGCGCAAGAACCAAAAGAACCAAGCGTCCCTTACGATATTGGGATCGTCGGCCGGATCAAAAGTGCCGGCGGCATCAATGATGGCGTGCATGATGGCGTGCATGATGGCGTGCATGATGGCGTGCATGACGGCGGCCGGCGCGCCCTGGTTAGCGATGGCATAATGAAACTCCGTTCAAGTGGAGGCTTCTTCATGCAATATGCTTTCCCCCCGCGTGTGCCTGTCGTACCTGTTGCAGGCAGAAACGAAATGTTCCCGGTGCATCGCATTTATTGCGTCGGACGCAATTACGTCGAACATGCGAAAGAAATGGGCGCGACCGGACGCGAAGCGCCATTCTTTTTCATGAAACCGGCCGACGCGGTATTGCCCGTCGCGCAGGGCACTGTCGGCGAAATGCCCTATCCCGGCATGACCAGCGATTTGCATCACGAGATCGAACTGGTGGTGGCAATCGGCAAGGGCGGCAAGGAGATCGCCGCCGCCGACGCATTGCAGCATGTGTGGGGGTATGCGGTCGGCCTCGACATGACGCGCCGCGATTTGCAGGGCGAGGCCAAGAAGCTGGGACGGCCCTGGTGCACCGGCAAGGGATTCGACAACGCCGCACCCATCGCCCCGATCCATCGCATCGCCGAAACCGGCGCGATCACGCAAGGCGCGATACACCTCGACGTCAATGGCGCCAAGCGGCAGAGCAGCGATATCGGCAAGCTGATCTGGAACGTGGCCGAGACGATCGAACATTTGTCGAAGTACTTCGAACTGCAGCCGGGCGACCTGATCTTCACCGGCACGCCGGAAGGCGTGGCGGCGGTCCGGCGTGGCGACTTGCTAGAAGGCAGGATCGACGGCCTGGGCGAGCTGCGGGTCAAGATCGTCTAGGAACGCGGAGCGGATGCGGATGAAACTCTACGGTTATTTTCGCAGCTCGGCCTCCTATCGGGTGCGCATTGCGCTCAACCTGAAAGGACTGCCGTATGAAACAGTGCCGGTGCACTTGCTGAAGGATGGCGGTCAGCAGTTCGCGCCGGATTACCTGAAACTCAATCCGGACGCGCTGGTGCCGGCGCTGATCGACGATGCGGCCGGTCATGCCGCCGTGCTGACCCAGTCGCTGGCGATCATCGAGTATCTGGAAGAGACGCATCCGACACCGCCGCTGCTGCCGCAGGATCCGGTGGACCGGGCCTACCTGCGCAGCCTTGCGCTCACCATTGCATGCGAAATTCATCCGCTGAACAATCTGCGCGTGCTGCGTTATCTGGTGCGCGAATTGAAGATCGGCGAGGACGACAAGAATGCCTGGTATCGCCACTGGTGCGAACATGGCCTGGCGTCGGTCGAGACCATGCTTGCCAGGGACAGGCGGACCGGCACCTTCTGTTACGGCGAGGCGCCGACGCTGGCGGATTGCTTCCTGATTCCGCAGATCGCCAACGCGCAGCGCATGAACTGCGATTTGTCGCGCATGCCGACCATCATGCGCATCAACGATGCATGCCTGGCGCTGGACGCCTTCGCGGCTGCATCGCCGGCAAGACAGCCGGATGCGGAGTAATCGGGCGCAAGGGCGCGCGCCGCACGCCCTTGCGCATCAGCTTTCCTGATACGGAATCACTTTCTGGTGTTGCTCGCCGAGCCCGGAAATTCCCAGCACAAGTTCATCCCCGCGCTTGAGGAAGAGTGGCGGCTTCATGCCCATGCCGACGCCCGGCGGCGTGCCGGTGGTGATGATGTCGCCCGGCATGAGCGTCATGAATCGGCTGACATAGCTGACGATCTTGGCGACGGAAAAGACCATCGTTTTGGTATTCCCTGACTGCATGCGCCTGCCGTTCAGGTCGAGCCAGAGATCGAGCCGCTGCGGATTGGGGATTTCATCCCTGGTCACCAGCCACGGTCCCACCGGACCGAAGGTATCGCAGCCCTTGCCCTTGTCCCATTGCGAGCCGCGCTCCAGCTGGAATTCACGTTCCGACACATCGTTGACGACGCAGTAGCCGGCGACGTACCGCAGCGCATTCTTCTCGCTCACTGCGCGTGCCTTGGTGCCGATCACCACGCCGAGCTCCACTTCCCAGTCGGTTTTCTTCGAGCCTTTGGGCAGCATGATCGGATCGTCGGCGCCGGACAGGCAACTGGGCGCTTTCAGGAAAATGATCGGTTCCTTCGGAATCGGCATGCCGGCTTCGGCGGCATGATCGGAATAGTTCAAGCCGATCGCGATGAACTTGCTGACCTGCGCGACCGGCACGCCCCAGCGCGGCTTGCCGCGCACCAGCGGCAGCTTCCGGTAGTCGAGCTTGGCCAGTCGTGCCAGCACCTTGTCGGATAATTGCTCCGGCCCGAGGTCGGGAATGATGGCGGACAGGTCGCGCAGTTTTCCATCGGGGTCAATCAGGCCCGGCTTTTCTTTGCCGATGCGGCCGTAGCGCGCTAGCTTCATGCGATCTCCTTGTGAATGGCGGATGCGAGAAAATATTTCCCATAAGCATTTTTCGATATCGCAATATAGCAGTTCGGCCTCAATCATGTTGGCGCGCAAAGCATCGGGGCGAAGGGTAAAAGAAAAACGGGGGAGGCCGATTGGCGATCCCCCGTTTGTCTTTGCCGGCGACACATTAGCGGCCGCTGTTCAACGCCTTTTTCGCTTGCGCCAGATCGGCCTGATAGTTCGATTTGGCTTCCTTCACGCAACTGTTGCGTTCGGCCTTGCTCATTTTCTTGCAGTCGGAAAGCGCTTGCTGGTAAGCGGCTGCCGCTTCCTTCTTGGCGATCTTGTACTGTCCTTGCGGACTCATGTCTTCGGTCATTTGCTGGGCTTCCGCTTTATTTTCGGCGCTCTTTGCCGCGTGAACCGCCGGTAGCGTCAGGATGCAGCCGGCAACGAACAGGAAGGGTGAAACCAGCTTTTTGTAGTCTTTCATGGCAATTCCTCCATGACGGAACGCGGTCAAAAGAATATCTACCTCTACAGCTTTCCTTAGACGGAAAGGCGCCAAGCGAGTTGCGCACGTCTTGGCTGCCATGATTTTAATCAAAGGAAAATTTTCCTTTGAAATCATGAGCGTAAGCAACGTTATTCCGGCTTATCCACAGAATTGGCCACAGCTTGTGTGGGTAAATCAGGGAGCCGAAGGCGGGATAATTAACTTACCCAATAGATTGATTCGTCTTGCCGCTTCAGATTGCGCCTGATAGGCCGGCATGTCTTCCTCCAATGGCAGGTCATGCTCGGGAATGGAATCGTTATCGGGAACGGAAGTGGGGAGGGTATCTTGCGGAGCGGTCGTTGGCATGTTCTGGTAGAAAAAGTTCAAGTCGATGCTACTACGACAATCGCCATCAAGCTGAGTTCGCGCCTGCGGTTGTTGTCAACATCAAGAACGGCTATCCTGATACCTTTCCCAACGCTTTACGTACGCGCGTCATGGCAGTCTTCGGATACGGCAGAAGCATTGCAAGAGGCCAATCCACTGAAAATCAACGGCTTGAGATTGAAGCAGCGGGTTACAGGGTGGACCGCTGGATCACGGATGAAGGAAGAAGCGGCAAGACGGACATGCAGCGCCGGCATTTCGTTGCGATGCTGGAAGAGATGAAGCGCGGCGACAGGTTGGTCGTCACCCGTCTTGGACATCTTGGCGACGATGCCGCAGACGTGCTCCGAACGATCCAGGCACTGGCGGAGCGCAACATGGAAGTCGTGGTTCTTCAGCTCGGCAAACTTGATCTTGGTTCCGCCGCCGCAACGCCGATGCGGACCATGCTGGCAGCAGTTGCAGACATGGAATGTGAACGGACCGAGGAACGCGCGCGCTCCGGATCGACACGGGTTAAGACTGAACGCACACCGCCGGGCCGGTCTTCCTCCAGGCCAACCTCCGAACAGCGCACGAAAATTGTCACCGAATATTCGATGGGCTGCTCCGTCAGCGAGCTCGCAAGGCGCTATAACGTATCGCGTGCAAGCATCCTTGGAATAGTCACCCCCAAATCCGTGCCGCCCGCCCCCTTGCCGCTGGCATGGGGGGATTGATAGTTCCGGCTAGCGGAAGGATTTATATCCGGAATCCGGGCGTGAGCGCCTGGTTTTCTTCGGGAGGGATGAGAAAGGCAGTCACTGAAAAGCTGGTCCCGCCGACAGGAATCGAACCTGTATCTAGCGCTTAGGAGGCACTCGTTCTATCCATTGAACTACGGCGAGACGCTATGAGCATGACGCAGGCTTTCACGTCACGCCCGAGATTATAGCCGAGACTATCGCCGGAAATAAGTTTCGTCATGCGGCTTCTCGGTACAATGCGTGCTTTACTCGATTTCTCAAGCTGGCGCATCGGATCATGGCAGTCATTTCCCTCACTAACGCGCAACTCGCATTCGGCCACGTCGCCTTGCTCGACCACGCGGAATTTTCGCTGGAAGCGGGCGAGCGCGTCGGCCTCATCGGGCGCAACGGCACCGGCAAGTCCTCGCTGCTGAAGATCATCGCCGGCATGGCCAAGCTCGATGATGGCCTGCTGGTGATGCAGCAGGGACTCAAGATCGCGTATGTGGAGCAGGAACCGCAGTTCGCCGGCGAGATGAGCGTGTTCGACGCCGTGGCTTCCGGCATGGGCGAGCTGCAGCAACTGCTGGATGAATACAACGGGCTTGCCGCGCAATTGGGCAGCGGTGACGACGCCGCGCTGATGGATCGCATGCATGCGATCCAGTCCAGGCTCGATGCGGCGGATGCATGGAGCCTCGGCAATCGGGTAGAAACGATACTGGCGCGCCTGAACCTCGACAAGAATGCGCTGATGGGAACGCTCTCCGGCGGCACCCAGAAGCGCGTTGCATTGGCGCGCGCGCTGGTCGGGGCGCCGGACGTCTTGCTGCTCGACGAACCCACCAACCACCTCGACTTCACCTCCATCATGTGGCTGGAGGCGCTGTTGCGCGACTTTAAGGGCAGCATCCTGTTCATCACCCACGACCGTTCTTTCCTCGACAATGTCGCGACCCGCATCATCGAGCTCGATCGCGGACGGCTGCTTTCGTTTCCCGGCAATTTCAGCGCCTATCAGAAGCGCAAGGCGGAGCTGCTCGAAATCGAGGCGGTGGAAAACGCCAAGTTCGACAAATTCCTGGCGCAGGAAGAAGTGTGGATCCGCAAGGGCGTGGAAGCGCGCCGCACGCGCAACGAGGGCCGGGTGCGCCGCCTGGAAGAACTGCGCCGCATCCGCATTGCGCGGCGCGAGCAGCAGGGGCAGGTCCGGCTCGATATTTCTGCCGGCGAGCGCTCCGGCAAGATCGTGGCGGAGCTGGAGCATGTCGACAAGCGCTTCGGCGACAAGGTCATCGTGCGCGACTTCAGCGCGATCATCCTGCGCGGCGACAAGGTCGGCCTGATCGGCCCGAACGGCGCCGGCAAGACCACGCTGTTGAAGCTGATCCTCGGCGAGGAAGCGCCTGATGCGGGCACGATCAAGCAGGGCGCGCGCCTGCAGGTCGCGTACTTCGACCAGATGCGCGCGCAGTTGAATGAAGAAGCGAGCCTGGCCGATACCATCTCGCCGGGCAGCGACTGGGTCGAGGTCAACGGCCAGCGCAAGCATGTGATGACCTATCTGTCCGATTTTCTGTTCGCGCCGGAACGCGCCCGTTCGCCGGTGAAATCCCTGTCCGGCGGCGAGCGCAACCGTCTGCTGCTGGCGCGCCTGTTCGCCAAGCCGGCGAATGTGCTGGTGCTCGACGAGCCGACCAACGACCTCGACATCGATACGCTGGAATTGCTGGAGGAACTGCTGGAAGACTACAGCGGCACCGTGTTCCTGGTCAGTCACGATCGCGCGTTCCTGGACAACGTGGTCACGCAGGTGATCGTCGCGGAAGGCGGTGGGCAGTGGCGCGAGTATGTCGGCGGCTATTCCGACTGGGAGCGGGTGCGGGCAGCGGCGCCGGTGCCGGCGAAAGCGCCGGCCAAGACGGAAAGCAAGCCTGCGCCCAGGGAGCAGCCGCCGGCAGCCAAAACCAAGAAGCTCAGCTACAAGGAGCAGCGCGAGCTGGAAACGCTGCCGCAACTGATCGCCGATCTGGAGGCAGAGCAGAAAACGATTTCCGAGCAGTTGGCCGACCCGGAACTGTACCGGCAACGGCCGGAGGAAGTGCAGCGCCTTAACCAGCGCTTCGCCGAAATCGACGAGCAGCTGATGGAAAGCCTGGAGAAGTGGGAGGCGATCGAGGCGAAGGCGAAAGGCTGAGCGGGCCTGCGTTCAGCCCTCAGTTCATCCGCTTGCAGGCTTCGCGCAGCTCCGGCAGCTTGCTGCGCAATGCCTCGGCGTCCGGCGCATAGGGACGTTCCGCCAGATAGGCTTCCAGGTCCAGCAGCGCCGCCTGCGGGCACTCCAGATTCGCATAGGCCAGTCCGCGGTCGCGCCGTTCCGTGATTTCATCCGGCAGCAGGATCACCAGCCGCTGCTGCACGCCCAGCACGCGCTGCCAGCGCATGTGTTCGACAAACAGCGTCTTCAGATTGCGCAGCATGCGTACCAGGATTTCGCGCGGATGCGCCGCGTGCAGGTAGTACGACAGGGGAATCGCGCCCGGATAGCTTTGCTGCTCGAAGTAGGGCTCCAGCCGCTCTTCCAGTTCTTCGCGCGACAGGCTGGCGCCATTGAACGGGTCGAGCACGATTTCGCCGGATTGCACCGACAGCTTCATCAGGAAGTGGCCGGGGAAGGAGATGCCCTTGACGTTCAGCCCGATCTGCTGCGCCAGTTCCATGTACAGCACCGCCAGCGAAATCGGGATGCCGCGCCGCGTGCTGATCACGCGATGCAGATAGCTGTTGTCCGGGTCGTAATAATCGTTCACGTTCCCGGCGAAGCCGAGCTCGCGGTAGAAAAAATGATTAAGCAGCCGCAGTTTCTGGATGCTCGACGCATCCGATGGAAAACGCCGTTGCAGCTTTGCGGCAAGCATGTCCACCTCGGCCTGCGTCGCCGCCAGATCCAGATGCGGATCGACGTCCTGCGCGATGGACAGCGCCGCTTCGAACAGGGGGATGGAATCATCCTCCTGCACCAGCGACGCGAAGTAATCGAGGGATTTGATCACCATACATGACCATCATAAACCATCGCGCCGCCAAATAAAGGGCAGAGTGGAAAAGGATGGCCGCGTTTTCAGGCGGATACGCGTTTGAAATCGCGGAAGCGGAACCCCATCGCCAGCAATGCCCCGAAATAAGTTGCGCCGCAGGCCAGGATCACGATGCCCAGCGCGCCGACCCGTTGCAGCGGATGGGCGCGCAACGCCATCCAGTCGAAATGCCCGGCCGACCACAATGCCACACCCGCGAGCAGGAACAATGCGGCGCACAGCCTGAGCAGGAAGATGCGCCAGCCCGGCTGCGCCACATAAATGCCGCGCTTGCGCAGCCCCCAGTACAGGAATGCCGCGTTCACGCAGGCGCCGAGCCCGATCGACAAGGCCAGTCCGGCATGTGCAATCCAGGGCACGAAAACCAGGTTCATCAATTGCGTCGCCACCAGCACGCCGATCGCGATCTTGACCGGCGTGCGGATATCCTGCCGCGCATAAAAGCCGGGCGCCAGGATCTTCACCAGGATCAGGCCGATCAGGCCGACGCCGTAGGCGATCAGCGCACGTCCGGTCATGGCCACCGATTGCGCATCGAACTTACCGTAATGGAACAGCGTCGTGGTCAGCGGCTCCGACAGGGTCGCCAGCGCGACGGCCGCCGGCATCGCCAGCAGGAAAGTCAGGCGCAGGCCCCAGTCCAGCAGCGCCGAGTACTCCTCGGTATTGTTATCGGCATGCGCCTTGGAAAGGCTGGGCAGCAGGATCGTGCCCAATGCAACGCCGAGCAAGGCGGTCGGCAGTTCCATCAGGCGGTCCGCGTAGGACAGCCAGGACACGCTGCCGTTGGCCAGACGGGAGGCGATGTTGGTATTGATGATCAGGCTGATCTGCGCAACGGATACCGCGAACGTCGCCGGCACCATTTGCCGCAGCACGCGGCGCACGCCCGGATCGCGCGTGGCGGACAGAGGATTGAGGCCGATTTTCGGCAGCATGCCGATTTTCCGCATCGGCGGGATCTGTATCGCCACTTGCAGGATGCCGCCGACGATGACGGCAATCGCCAGCGCGTATACCGGTTGCTGCAGGTGCGGCGCGAGAAACAGCGAAGCGGCAATAAAAGACAGGTTCAGCAGCACCGGGGTGAACGCCGGAACCCTGAATTCGCGCCAGGTATTGAGCACGCCGCCCGCCAGCGCCACGAACGACATGAAGCCGATATAGGGGAACATGAGCCGGGTCATGACGACCGAGACGTTGAAGGCGTCGGGCTCGGACTGGAGACCGGTCGCCATGAAGTAGACGATCACCGGCGAGGCGACAATGCCCAGCAGGCAGGTGAGCACCAGGGTCCAAGTCAGCAAGGTCGCGACATGGTCGACCAGGTCCTTGGTGGCTTCGTCCCCCTTCTTGTTCTTGTACTCGGCCAGGATCGGCACGAAGGCCTGCGAGAAGGCGCCTTCCGCGAACAGCCGGCGCAGCAGGTTGGGGATGCGGAACGCGACGAAAAAGGCGTCGGTATAGGCGGAGGCGCCGAATGCGCGCGCGACCAGGAGTTCGCGCACGAGTCCCGTGACGCGGGACATCATGGTCATGCCGAAGATCGTGGCAAGCGTTTTGTGCAGATTCATGGGGCGCCATTATAGCCGCGGATATTGCTATGGCCGGGCGCAATTGCTTCCATTTGTTTCGCTGTGACTACTCCTGTATCCAATCCCGTCGTTGCTCAATTTCCAAAAAAACGTTATAATCCACGGCTTTATTGATTTCTGTGTTGCGATTCGCGCATACAGTCCGATTTCGTTTTAGGAAATATACATGGCAAATACCGCACAAGCACGCAAACGTGCTCGTCAAGCAGTCAAGCAAAACGCGCACAACTCCAGCCAGCGTTCCACGCTGCGCACCGCGATCAAGGCCGTTCGCAAGGCAATCGAGGCGGGTGACAAGGCTGCTGCTTCCGCAGTTTTCCAGGCTTCCGTGTCGACGATCGACCGTATCGCCGACAAGAAGATCATTCACAAGAACAAGGCTGCTCGCCACAAGAGCCGTCTGGCTGCTGCCCTGAAGGCGCTGGCCTAAGCAAGCTGTTGTCCGGCAGCCGGACTGTCCGGAACGCGCACGGAAAAATCGAACCCGCATGACGCCAGTCATGCGGGTTTTGTCGTTTGCGTTTTCGGGGATTGCGCTCCGGTGCATCGAGCGCACCGGGGGGGAGGGGGGCTGCTGTCCGGATTGTCGGGTAAGTGGAAGGGTTAGCGCGGCAGGCCGTCGATCACGCTGCCCGGTCTGATATTCCTTTGCTTGAACCAGCCGCGGTTCATTTCCAGTGCATACATCACGGGCTTTTTCGCGCAATGCGAATCGAGGGTCTGCGGCTCCATGTCTTCGATATTGACGATCTTTCCGGTTTCGTCGATGAAGGCAACCGACAGCGGGATCAGCGTGTTCTTCATCCACATGCAGACGCCGGCAGGCGCGCCGAACAGGAACAGCATGCCTTCATTCGTGCCCATCTTTTCGCGGTACATCAATCCCTGCTGGCGCTGCGCTTCGGTGGCCGCCACCTCGGCTCTTATCACATGAATTCCGGCATTCAGGGAAATCGCCGGAAATCTGGCGGGTTGTTGCGCAAGAACGCTGCCGGCAGCTAACGCAGCGAATGCTGCTGCCAGCATGATGCGGAAAGAGAAAACCTTGTTCATGGCCTTATCATAGGTGGGGTGGGGGCGGATGTGCGGTGCAACAAAAAAGGCAGGACGAACCTGCCTTTGGGGTGACGCTAATGCGCCAGCTATTACTTGGAGGCTTCAGCGGAAGCAGCAGCCGGAGCGGCGGCAGCCTTCTTGGCTTTTTTGGCTTTCTTGACCTTCTTAGCTTTCGGAGCCGGGGCGGAAGCGGCGGCGTCAGCGGAAGCGGCCGGAGCGGCGGCCTGGTCGGCGGCGAAGGAGGCGGTAGCGAACAGACCAGCAATCAGGGCGGCGATCAGTTTTTTCATTTGTTGTCCTTCAAGTTAGCTTGTTAATCAAGGTTGATTCGGATGAATCAATGCAATTAACGATATACAACAGTAACGGTTGACAGCTTTTTCGCGAGAATCTTTGCTCAACCGATTTGGGATGGCGGTACCTCGCGCCATTCGCCCGGCCACAGCGGGTGTGTTTCCAGAGAAAACGGCCCGATCGCAATACGCACCAGCCGCAAGGTCGGCAACCCGACGGCGGCAGTCATGCGCCGCACCTGGCGGTTTTTTCCTTCCGATAGCGTAATGGCCAGCCAACTGGTCGGAGTGTTGGCGCGCGCACGAATGGGCGGATTGCGTTCCCACAGCCAATCGGGCGCCAGGATCTGTTTTGCGTCACAAGGCTGTGTGATGAAATCGCCCAAATCGAGAGGGCCTCGCAGCCTTTCCAGCGCCCGGTCGTCCGGAACGCCCTCCACTTGCGCGATATACGTCTTGGGCTGCTTGCGTTTCGGGTGGCTGATTGCATGCTGCAGCTTGCCGTCATCGGTCAGCAACAGCAAGCCTTCGCTGTCGGCATCGAGCCGCCCGGCCGGATAGATATTCGGGATATCCAGATAGTTCGCCAGGGTCTCCCGGGTGGGGTGCGGGGAGAACTGGCACATCACCTGGAACGGTTTGTTGAACAGGATCAGCGGCATGCCGGCGGGGTAGCGAAGAGGTTGGAGCGCATCGGTAAGGTTCTCGTCAGCACGGTTCATGAAAATCAAGCATTGCGGCGCTTGAATGCCGCGCTATTTTACGCGTTGCGCGCCCCGGATTTTGAACTAACCTTGTACTGATCCAACGGCCGCTGTCCGGCCGAGGGCATGGTGACGTGCGGGACATGGATATCGGTCAATTGCTGTCGATGTTGCCTGTCGTAAAATTATGGCATCTTGTAAAATAGTAGTGCATAATACGAAATCTTGGTCTTATGTCTTATATAAGACCAACATGGAACTTTAAAACAAAAATTTAAAGTCAGAACGCCATCCTTTTCCTCCTAACCCCGGAGCATACGATGTATCAACATATCAAAGTGCCTGCCGACGGACAAAAGATCACCGTCAACGCTGATTTTTCGCTGAACGTTCCCGACAATCCGATCATTCCCTTTATCGAAGGCGATGGCACCGGCGTGGACATCAGCCCGGTCATGATCAAGGTGGTGGATGCGGCTGTCGCCAAGGCTTATGGCGGCAAGCGCAAGATCAGCTGGATGGAAATCTATGCCGGCGAAAAGTCGACCAAGGTGTATGGCCCGGACGTCTGGCTGCCGGAAGAAACGCTGCAGGCGCTGAAGGAGTATGTGGTGTCGATCAAGGGACCGTTGACCACTCCGGTCGGCGGCGGCATCCGCTCGCTGAACGTGGCGCTGCGCCAGGAACTCGACCTGTACGTCTGCCTGCGTCCGGTGCGTTATTTCAAGGGCGTGCCGTCACCGGTACGCGAGCCGGAAAAGACCGACATGGTGATCTTCCGTGAAAACTCGGAAGACATTTATGCCGGCATCGAATGGGCGGAGGGTTCCGAGGGCGCCAAGAAGGTGATCGACTTCCTGATCAAGGAAATGGGCGTCAAGAAGATCCGCTTCCCGAATTCCTCCGGCATCGGCATCAAGCCGGTTTCCCGCGAAGGCACCGAGCGTCTGGTGCGCAAGGCGATCCAGTATGCGATCGACAACGACAAGCCGTCCGTGACTCTGGTTCACAAGGGCAACATCATGAAGTACACCGAAGGCGGCTTCCGCGACTGGGGCTATGCGCTGGCGCAGCGCGAGTTCGGTGCGCAGCTGATCGACGGCGGCCCGTGGTGCAAGTTCAAGAATCCGAAGACCGGCCGCGAAATCACGGTCAAGGATTCGATCGCCGACGCCTTCCTGCAGCAGATCCTGCTGCGCCCGAACGAGTACAGCGTGATCGCCACGCTGAACCTGAACGGCGACTACATTTCCGACGCCCTGGCTGCGCAAGTCGGCGGCATCGGCATCGCGCCGGGCGCCAACCTGTCGGATTCGGTGGCGATGTTCGAAGCGACCCATGGCACCGCGCCGAAGTACGCCGGCAAGGATTACGTGAATCCGGGTTCGGTGATCCTGTCCGCGGAAATGATGCTGCGCCACATGGGCTGGGTCGAGGCGGCTGACCTGATCATCAGCTCGATGGAAAAATCCATCCTGTCGAAGAAGGTCACCTACGACTTCGCGCGTCTGATGGAAGGGGCGACCCAGGTGTCGTGCTCCGGTTTCGGTCAGGTGATGATCGAAAACATGTAATTCGTGGCGCCAATTCGTAGCGCCAGTGACGACAAAGGCCGGGATCGCATTCCCGGCCTTTTTGTTTTGGCGTCGCTTATTTCACCAGCGTATGTTCGAGCGCGAAGCGAATCAGGTCGGCCTGTCCTTCGATACCGAGTTTGCGCTTGATGTTCAGGCGGTGCGTTTCGACGGTGCGCACGCTGAGTGCCATCTCGCGCGCGATATGCTTGTTGGATTTGCCGGTCGCGATGCACTGCAGGACTTCGCGTTCGCGCGGGGTCAGCAGCATGGCGGGCGGTACCGGTTTGGACAGTTGTTTGGCCAGGCCTGCGCTGTAGTAGATGCCGCCGGACATCACAGTATCGATGGCGGCGATGATGTCGGTGGCAGGCGCATCCTTTAGCACGTAGCCGCGCGCGCCGGCCTGGATCGCCTGCATGACATATTCCGCCTTGTCGTGCATGCTGAGCATTAACACGGCAATTTCCGGATGCAGCGTGTTGAAGCGCCCGGTCAGTTCGATGCCGTTCACTCCGCCAAGGTTGATGTCCATCAACGCAAGATCGATGTGTTGGGTGGCGGCATGCCGCAGCGCCTCGTCCGCGGTGCCGGCTTCGGCGACGACCGCAAAATGCGGGATGGATTCCAGGCGCGCGCGCAGGCCGTCTCGCACCAGCGGATGGTCGTCGACCAGCAGGATGTGAACATGGGGTTGGGAAAGCGTAGACTGATTCATACTCGTGGAATGGTTGCAATGACCTGGGTTCCTTCGGGGGACGAGTTTAATTCAAGTTTGCCGCCGATGGATTCCACGCGCTCGTGCATATTGCGCAGTCCGATGCCGCGCTTCGGATGTTGCGCGATGCCGGTGACGTCGAAACCGATGCCGTTGTCGCCAATGGCCAGCGTGATCCCGTTCCTGTCGCCGGAAAGACGGACGCTGACCTTGGTGGCGTCGGCGTGGCGTTCGATATTGGTCAGTGCTTCCTGGGCAATGCGAAATAGTACCGTGTTGCCAACATCCGTCAATCCATCGGTTTCTCCCTCGGAGGAAAAGCTGATGTCGATGGCTGTGTGCTCGCTGAATTCGCGCGTCAGGTGTTCCAGCGCCGCCGCCAGTCCGAGGTCGTCGAGCAGCGCCGGACGCAGGGCGTGCGAAATGCGCCTGACTTCGCCGAGCACATCGTTCAGCTGGCCGGCGGCGCGATCGAGCGACTTGCGGGCCGTTTCGGGGGGAGTGCCGCCCGCTGCCAGCTTGGCAATACCCGATTCGACCTGCAGCTTGATCGATACCAGCCACTGGCTGATGCCATCGTGCAGGTCACGCGAGAGCCGGGCGCGTTCCTCTTCCTGCGAGCGCACCACGCTTTGCGCCAGCATTTTGAGTTTGGCGTCGGCGACCCGATATTCGCTGATATTCAGCGCGAGGCCGGACAACGCGATGATCAAGGCGCTGGTAATGGCGATTGCAGCGATCCACAGCATCGTGTCCTGGATATTGCTGGAAATCTGCGCATCGATTTTCGCGAGCGCCGCGTCGACATCGTCGAGATAAATGCCGGTTCCGAGCATCCAGCCCCAGCGGTCGAGCATCACGACGTATCCCAGTTTGGGCGCGATCTTGCCGGAAGAGGGCTTCTCCCATAAATAGCGCACGAAGCCGCCGCCGGCCTTGGCCTGATTGATCAGGCGCTGGATGGTCGGATTGCCGTTCGCATCCTTCAGATTCCACAGATTGCGGCCGACCAGATCCGGCTGGCGCGGGTGCATCAGGTTCTTTCCTTGCAAGTCATATACAAAGAAATAGCCGTCATCGCCGTAATCGAGCTTGCCCAGGATGGCTTTCGCTTCGTTCTGGATTGCCTCGTCCTGGCGTCCGGAGTCATACAGATGCGCAATCGAGCGCGTGGCGAGAGAGACATAATGTGTCAGCTCCGCCTCCTTGCTTGCAAGGTAGGCTTCTTCCACCGAGGAGCGCTGCTGGCCCGCGAGGACGACAGCCTGATAACGTACAGCAAGTGCAATGGCAATTACTGCAAGAATCAGCGGCGCGATGGCGAGCACCAGGATTTTTTGTCGGAGCTTCATGAAGTATTACTTTACAGCCATTTTCTTCTGAAGCAATTAGGACATGCATGAACGCCGTGCCGAATGTTTGTAAGGAATGCCAAGTGGATGCAATTTGGTGCGTTGCACGAATAAAAGGACGGCAGAGGGGGCGTAAAGGAAAGTCCGGGCGAAAAAAAACCCCGTCATACGGGGTTTTTGATTGCTTTTGCTAATCGGTGTGATTCGGTTAGCTTTGCTGAATATTGGAAGCTTGCTTGCCTTTGGGGCCTTGCGTTACTTCGAACGACACTTTTTGACCTTCTTTGAGAGTCTTGAAGCCGTTCATTTGAATTGCGGAAAAGTGGGCGAACAAATCTTCACCGCCGTCATCCGGAGTGATAAATCCGAAGCCTTTGGAATCGTTGAACCACTTGACGGTACCTGTTGCCATAAAAGCGTCTTTCAAATAATAACTATCACACGAGCCGTATAAGCAAGAAGCTCCGCGTAACGCTGCCCCCTCCTAAATTGCTCACTTCTATTGACAATCCCATAACTGCTGTAATGTCAATAAGTACCATTGTTCCTGCAAAAAATATAAAAGTCAAGGCGCAATCTTCGCTCTATTTGAGCTAATACAAGCTATTTGCGCGGACGGATTCTTGAATTAAAACGTTTTGACTTCATCTGCGAACTGTGCAGAAACGGCGTAATATACAGACGGGATATTCTTTACTTCTGCGCATTGCGCAAAAGTTGATGCAATAGAATAGAAGCATGGAAACTCAGCACGACAACGGTACGGTACTTGCTAGGCAAGAGCAGAAGCTCAAACCACCGCCTATGTATCAAGTGCTTCTCCTGAATGACGACTACACGCCGATGGAGTTTGTGGTGGCGATTCTTCAGGAATACTTCAACAAGGACCGAGAGACTGCGACGCAGATCATGCTCAAGGTACATCGGGATGGAAAAGGTATGTGCGGCGTCTATCCTAAAGACATAGCGTCGACTAAAGTAGAATTGGTTTTAACCCACGCTCGAAAGGCAGGGCATCCCCTGCAATGCGTGATGGAGGAAGCATGATTGCGCAGGAACTGGAAGTTAGTTTGCATATGGCTTTTGTCGAGGCCCGTCAGGCCCGGCACGAGTTCATCACGGTAGAGCACTTGCTGCTCGCGCTGCTCGACAATCCGTCGGCGGCTGAAGTGCTGCGCGCATGTGCAGTCAATATCGAGGATCTGCGCAAGACGCTGACCAATTTCATCACGGACAACACGCCGACGGTGCCCGGCACCAGCGAAGTCGACACCCAGCCAACCCTCGGATTCCAGCGCGTGATCCAGCGCGCGATCATGCACGTGCAGTCGGCATCGAACGGCAAGAAGGAAGTCACCGGCGCGAACGTGCTGGTCGCGATCTTCGGCGAGAAGGATTCCCATGCGGTGTATTACCTGCACCAGCAGGGCGTCACGCGCCTGGACGTCGTGAATTTCATCTCGCACGGCGTGCGCAAGGACCAGCAGGCCGATTCGCAGAAGTCGCCGGAAGGCGCGGAAGAGGCGCAGGCCGAAGGGCAGCAGAAGGAAAGCCCGCTCGATCAGTTCACCCAGAACCTGAACAAGCTGGCCGCCGAAGGCAAGATCGATCCGCTGATCGGCCGCGAAGCCGAAGTCGAGCGCGTGATCCAGACGCTGTGCCGCCGCCGCAAGAACAATCCGCTGCTGGTCGGTGAGGCCGGCGTCGGCAAGACCGCGATCGCGGAGGGGCTGGCATGGCGCGTCACCCAGGGCGATGTGCCGGAAGTGCTGCAGAACGCGGTCGTGTATTCGCTCGACATGGGCGCGCTGCTGGCCGGGACGAAATATCGCGGCGATTTCGAGCAGCGCCTGAAAGCGGTGCTGAAGCAGTTGCGCGACAACCCGCACGGCATCCTGTTCATCGACGAGATTCACACGATCATCGGCGCCGGTTCCGCTTCCGGCGGCACGCTGGACGCATCCAACCTGCTGAAGCCGGCGTTGTCGTCGGGGCAGCTGAAGTGCATCGGTGCGACCACGTACACGGAATTCCGCGGCGTGTTCGAGAAAGACCATGCGCTGTCGCGCCGCTTCCAGAAGATCGACGTGAACGAGCCGACCGTGGAACAGACGGTGCAGATCCTGCGCGGCCTGAAATCGCGCTTCGAGGAGCACCATGGCGTCAAGTATTCGGCATCCGCGCTGACCTCGGCGGCGGAGCTGGCCGCGCGCTACATCAATGACCGTCATCTGCCCGACAAGGCGATCGACGTGATCGATGAGGCGGGCGCGGCGCAGCGTATCCTGCCGAAGTCGAAGCAGAAGAAGACGATCGGCAAGTCCGAGATCGAGGACATCATCTCGAAGATCGCGCGCATTCCGCCGCAGACGGTCAACCAGGACGACCGTACCAAGCTGCAGACGATCGAACGCGATCTGAAGAATGTGGTGTTCGGCCAGGATCCGGCGATCGAGGCGCTCGGTTCCGCGATCAAGATGGCGCGTGCGGGGCTGGGCAAGACCGACAAGCCGATCGGCGCCTTCCTGTTCTCGGGCCCGACCGGCGTCGGCAAGACCGAGGTGGCCAAGCAACTGGCGTTCATCCTCGGCATCGAGCTGATCCGCTTCGACATGTCCGAGTACATGGAGCGCCATGCGGTTTCGCGCCTGATCGGCGCGCCGCCGGGCTATGTCGGGTTCGACCAGGGCGGCCTGCTGACCGAGGCGATCACCAAGAAGCCGCATGCGGTGCTGTTGCTGGACGAGATCGAAAAGGCCCATCCGGACATCTTCAACATCCTGTTGCAGGTGATGGACCATGGCACGCTGACCGACAACAACGGTCGCAAGGCCGACTTCCGCAACGTGATCATCATCATGACCACCAATGCGGGAGCGGAAGCGCTGCAGAAGCGTTCGATCGGCTTCACCGACAAGAAGGAGGCGGGTGACGAGATGGCGGACATCAAGCGCATGTTTACGCCGGAATTCCGCAACCGCCTGGATGCGATCATCAGCTTCAAGCCGCTGGACGAGGAGATCATTCTGCGCGTGGTCGACAAGTTCCTGATGCAGCTCGAAGAGCAACTGCACGAGAAGAAGGTCGAGGCCGTCTTCACCGAGAGCCTGCGCCGCTTCCTCGCGAAGAAGGGCTTCGATCCGCTGATGGGCGCGCGTCCGATGGCGCGCCTGATCCAGGACATGATCCGCAAGGCGCTGGCCGACGAACTGCTGTTCGGTCGGTTGGTGTCCGGCGGTCGCGTTACCGTCGACCTGGACGACAAGGAGCAGATCAAGCTCGATTTCGCGGAAGGGGACCCGACCCCGCCGCCGGCTCCGGAAGAGACGCTGGAAGTCGAGTGATCGGCGCCAAACTGAAAAAAGCCCGGATTTGCATCCGGGCTTTTTCATGCGCTTGAATGGCGGTTAGTAACTCTTGATGTGAGGTGGGTGTTCGCTTCAGCGTGCTGTGCGTAGTGCTGCCGCGCATTCCCTGACCAGACCCGGGCCGCGGTAAATCAGTCCGGTATAGAGTTGTACGAGGGATGCGCCGGCCTCGATCTTGGCGAGTGCGTCTTTGCCTGAAAGAATACCGCCGACGCCGATGATCGGCAGCGCTCCTTTCAGTTCCGCGCTCAGTGCGCGAATCACCGCATTGGACGGCTCGAACACGGGCGCTCCCGACAGGCCGCCTGCCTCGTCCGCATGCGGCAGGCCTTTCACGGCATCGCGCGCAACCGTGGTGTTGGTTGCGATGACTGCGTCCATTTTGTGCCGGATCAGCGCGGCGGCAATGGCGTTGATCTGCTCGCGATCGACATCGGGCGCGATCTTGAGTGCGATCGGCACGTAGCGCATGTGCCGGTCAGCAAGGCGCAATTGCGCATCCTTCAGCCGCGCCAACAGCGCGTCCAGTTCCGAGCCGCCTTGCAGCTGCCGCAGGTTCTTGGTGTTGGGCGAGGAAATGTTGACCGTAACATAGCTCGCGTATGGATATACCTTTTCCAGGCAGTGCAGATAGTCGTCTGCCGCGCGTTCGATCGGCGTATCGGCGTTCTTGCCAATGTTGAGCCCGAGTACGCCTTCCTTGTTCTGGTAAAACTTCGAAGCCTGCACATTGGCGACAAAGGCATCGACGCCGCCGTTATTGAAGCCCATGCGATTGATGATGGCATTCGCCTGTGGCAAGCGGAACAGGCGCGGCCGCGGATTGCCCGGCTGCGCGCGCGGCGTGACGGTGCCGACTTCGATGAAGCCGAAACCGAGCGCCGCCAGTCCATCGATGTAGGCGCCGTCCTTGTCCAGGCCCGCCGCCAGGCCGACCGGATTGGGGAAGGTGATACCCATGACGGTGCGCGGATCCGGTTGCGGGCGGGGAATCAGGCTGGTCAGGCCGCAGGCGGCGGCGCGCTTGAGGGCGGGCAGTGCCAGGTGATGGGCCGTTTCCGGATCGAGCGAGAACAGGAAGGGGCGGCTGAGTGCGTACAGGAGCTTGTCGGACATAGGGCGAAAAGTTAAGCGGCGTACCTGCCGCATGCGAAGGCGGCGGACAAAACCGCTATTTTACTATTGCGCCTTGTTAATAAATATCCGGGCCGGCGCGTCCGTCATTCCGGCTGCCAGGGTGCCCACTGGCCGTGGCGCAGCGCTTCGAGCGGCTTGAAATTGACCTTGTATGCCATTTTCCGGCTGTTCCGGATCCAGTAGCCCAGATAAACGTGCGGCATGCCGAGCCGCCTGGCCTGCTCGATTTGCCACAGGATGTTATAGGTGCCGAACGATGCGCCGGCAATGTCCGGGTCGTAGAAGGTGTACACGGACGACAGGCCGTCGTTGAGCACATCGATGATGCTCACCATGCGCAACGTGCCGTTGTTGTCGCGAAACTCGACCAGCCGGGTGTTGACCTTGCTTTGCAACAGGAATTGCGCGTACTGGTCGCGGCTGTCGTGATCCATGCCGCCGCCCGCGTGGCGTACCGACTGATAGCGCAGGTACAAATCGTAATGCTCGGGGACATAGGCCAGATTGGTGATCCAGGTGGTCAAGTCCTGGTGCCTGCTCCAGGCGCGTCGCTGGCTGCGGTTGGGGCGGAAATCGTCGACTTTCACGCGTACCGGAATGCACGCCTGGCAGCCGTCGCAGTAGGGGCGATAGGTGAAGATCCCGCTGCGTCGAAAGCCGTTCTTGACCAGTTCCGAATAGACGTCGGCATTGATCAGGTGCGACGGGGTCGCGACTTGCGAACGCGCCTGGTGTCCTTCGAGATAGCTGCAGGGATATGGCGCGGTTGCATAAAACTGCAAGGTGGCGAAAGGCAGATCTTGAAGATGCGTCATGCGGCATACCTGGCTTCGATTCCGACCCTCTTAATTTACACCCTGTGGCGTGACCGGCAGAAGCGTTTTTTGGCGCATCGCTAAAATATGTCGAGCGGTTGCCATTCCTGTATTGGCGGTTGCGCGATCGCTTCGCGCAGCAAGGCGAGGAATTCCGTTCGCGGGATCGGCGCCGCTCCGAGCGACGCGAGATGCGACGTCTCTTGTTGGCAGTCGATCATCGCTACGCCATTAGCCTTCAGAAAATGAACAAGGTAGGCGAGCGCGACTTTCGATGCATCGGGGGCCCGCGCGAACATCGATTCGCCGTAAAACATGCGGCCGATGGAAACGCCATAGGCGCCGCCGACCAATTGGCCATCGAGCCACAGTTCCGACGAATGGGCATATCCGCGGCGATGCAAGGCGCTGTAGCCGCGAACGATGTCATCCGAAATCCAGGTTCCCGCGCCTTCCTTGCGCGGCGCGGCGCAGGCGAGCATCACTTCTTCAAACGCGGTATCGAAGCGGACCTCCCAGCGGCGGTCGGAATGCATGCTCTTGTGTACCTTTTTCAGGGTCTTGCGCAGACTGTGCGATACCGTGAAGCGGTCGGTAAACAACACCATGCGCGGGTCGGTGCTCCACCACAGGATCGGCTGTCCTTCCGAGTACCACGGAAAAATTCCATGCCGGTAGGCTTCCAGGAGCCGCCTGGGCGACAGATCGCCGCCGGCGGCAAGCAAGCCCGGCGCGCCGTCTTCTTCGGTCAGGGCCGTTGAGACATCGGGAAAAGGCGTGCTCGACTCAAGCCAGGGAATCATGGCGCTCACCAAAGTGGTTCAGGAAAACGCACAAAACGGGTGCAAACATGAAATGCCTTTATTGGGGTGAAAATTTTCTTATTGGAAATCAATATCTTAGAAGCTCGCACCAAAATGGAATAAGTTTTGCTTTATGGGTGCGTTTTGATTCCAATTTGCACATAAACAGGGAGATCTTTCCATGGACGTACTGAAAAACGGCGCCGATGCCTTATTTATATTGCTCGGCGCTATCATGATTCTGGCGATGCATGCCGGTTTCGCATTTCTGGAGCTGGGCACGGTCCGCAAAAAAAATCAGGTGAATGCCTTGGTCAAAATCTTAGTCGATTTTGCCATCTCGACCATTGCCTATTTTTTTGTCGGCTACGCCATTGCCTACGGCGTCGATTTCTTCGCCGATGCCGGCACCCTGGCGGCCAAGAGCGGCTTCGAGCTGGTGAAGTTCTTCTTCCTGCTCACGTTTGCCGCGGCGATTCCGGCGATTATTTCCGGCGGTATTGCCGAACGCGCCAAGTTCTATCCGCAGCTGTTTGCCACCGCGATGCTCGTTGGGCTGGCGTACCCGTTCTTCGAAGGCATTGCCTGGAATCAGAAGCTCGGCGTGCAGGCTTGGCTCAAGGCGATGTTCTCCGAGGAGTTTCACGACTTCGCGGGCTCGGTGGTGGTGCATGCGTTCGGTGGCTGGGCGGCCTTGCCCGCGGTGCTGCTGCTTGGGGCGCGCCGCGGCCGGTACTCGAAGGATGGCGCGATGGCGGCGCATCCGCCGTCCAACATTCCTTTCCTGGCATTGGGCGCATGGATCCTCACCGTCGGCTGGTTCGGCTTCAATGTAATGAGCGCGCAAACGCTCGACAAGATGAATGGCCTGGTGGCGCTTAACTCGTTGATGGCAATGGTCGGCGGCACGCTGGTTGCGGTGTTGATGGGCAAGAACGATCCAGGCTTTGCCTATAACGGGCCGCTCGCCGGCCTGGTGGCGGTGTGTGCCGGCTCGGACCTGATGCATCCGCTTTCCGCGCTCGCCACCGGCGGGATCGCCGGCGCCATCTTCGTCTGGATGTTCACGCTGACGCAGAATAGGTGGAAGATCGACGACGTGCTGGGTGTGTGGCCGCTGCACGGACTATGCGGCGCCTGGGGCGGGATCGCGACGGGCATTTTCGGGCAGAAGGCGCTGGGCGGCATCGGTGGCGTTTCCCTCATGTCGCAACTGATCGGCACCGTTCTTGGCATCGTGATTGCACTTGTGGCGAGCGTGATCGTGTACGGCGTATTGAAGAAAACGGTCGGTATCCGGCTCGATCCGGAGCAGGAGTTCGACGGCGCCGATCTGTCGATACACAAGATCACCGCGACCGCGGAACGTGAAACGAGCTGGTAATCGGCTGGTAAAACGTCAGGATGAAGAGGATATGCGTCAGGCATATCCTTTTTGGCATATCCTCTTTGTGGGCGCCTGACGCTATGCGCCCTGGCGCATCGGTTTCAGGAAGTCGCGCGTGTGCAGCGCATAGCTGCCGCCCTCGTTCCGGATGCGCGCGAGGTCGGCGAAAAAGTATTTCAGGGTGTAGGCGACGGTAGGAAAGGCGATGTCATCCCAGGGGATAGCCGCTTCGGTAAACAGCTTTACTTCCAGGCTCTCCGTGCCTGCCGCATAGTTCAGGTCAAGCAGCGTCGCCCGATAGAACATGTGCACCTGATGCACATGCGGCACGTTCAGCAGCGAAAACAGTTCGTGCAGCTGTACGCGCGCGCCGGCTTCTTCCTGCGTTTCGCGCAATGCGGCTTCCGTCGTCGTTTCATTGTTTTCCATGAAGCCGGCGGGCAGGGTCCAGTAGCCGTAGCGCGGTTCGATGGCGCGCCTGCACAGCAGGATGCGCGTCTCGCCATCGCGCTCCCATACGGGAATCGAGCCGATCACCATCTTGGGATTCTGATAATGGATCGTCCCGCATTGTTCGCATACGAAACGCGGACGATTGTCGTCGGGCGGAATCAGCAGCGAAACGGGATGCGCGCATTCAGAGCAAAATTTCATAGGGTGATGGACGATGAGGTTAAGCGCGCTTGCGCAATTCGGCACGGATGATCGGCGCACTATGCTTTCGAACGGAGTAGAAGTGTATCACTGCAAGGGGGGCTAACAATTAGATTTGCGTTGACTGCGGATACCGGATATACTTTCGTTTTCCAGACGCGGGGTGGAGCAGTCTGGCAGCTCGTCGGGCTCATAACCCGAAGGTCGCAG
>OFCW01000073.1_pt1 | contig 43359 bp, 40 predicted proteins | sample 1520951 | NCBI WGS metagenome assembly OFCW01 (sample SAMEA4349680, study PRJEB24078) | microbial mat metagenome | biome: Terrestrial Biome; feature: Habitat; material: Microbial Mat | place: India | collected 2012-06-12 | depth 10 m | reverse complement strand
GGCTGCCGAGGACCAGGCTGTACAGCCCGGGCTCGTTGACGACGGTCATCTCCTGCTCGCCGCCAGGGGTCGGAATTGAATTCCGGGCCTTTTCGTCGTCGTCCAGCCGGGCCACTGCCTTGTGGGTCTCGGGCAGGTGCAGGGCCGCACACACATCGGCCGCGACGAACCAGGGCTCACCTTGGGCGTCGGTGACCACGCGGACCGGCCGGCCTTCGAAATCGAACGGGATGAGTTCGGTGGGCATGGGTCAGTCCTCCGAGGTCAAGGTCAGCCGAAACGTCGGCTTGCCGGGCTTGACGGTGCGCGCCGGCTCGAACTGCGCGCGCAGCGCCGCGGGCCAGTTGTTGAAGCGGGACTCGGACACCGAGTACTCGACATAGAGGTAGTCCTCGACGCGCTCGCCGGCGGCGGCAATGCGCCGGGCCATCTGCGACAGCTGCGCCTGGTCCCAGGCCACGCGCTTCGGGACCTCGACCGTCACGCGCAGCGGTCCGTCGTTCAGGTGCACGACGCCGAAGTCCTTGCCGGCCTCGAGGCGCGCGGCGCGGGCCTGCTCGCCGTAGGCGGCCTCCAGCGCGGCGTCGAACTTCGCGCGGGCCTGCTTTAGCCAGGCGAGTGCTTCGTCGAGGTTGCGGCTGATCTCGGCCTTCTGCTCGGGCGGCAAGGCGGCGAGCTGGGCCACCGACAGCGCGGCCAGATCGGCGGGGTAGAGGGTGAGGTCGCTCATGGCAGCCCTCCTCACTGATAGGCGCGCATCGAAGTCGAGTAGCGCGCCACGCGCCGCTCATAGGCCTCGATGTCAGAGATGAGGTAGGTGACCCGGGCGCCGACCTTGCAAAAGACCGGGCCCAACTGCTCCTGGCGCCAGCGGCGCAGGGTGTGGACGGAAAGCCGCCAGCGGGCGGCGAGTTCGAACTCGTTGAGCGCGACCGGCGTCGTGCCTTCGGGTGGTGCCGGATAGAAGTTCCGGGTGGATCGAACAGATGCAGGGTGTTTCTGCATGGCGGGGCTCCTTTTGTTTGGAGCCCTCATTGAATTGCCCGGCGCTTTGGGCTTGGGCGAGCACTTTTTAGGCCTTCACGGGGCGTAGCCCGACCGGGCGCGAGCCAGGAATGCGCCGTAAGCCATTGATTCGTATAGCAAAAAAGGCGCTTTTTCGGTTATTGCGATTTCGTTTATTTCGTTTAGAATGCCTTCCATCGCATCCGATCCGACCAGGAGAGCCCCATGACGACCCCCGCCATTCCCAAGGCGCTGCCATCGGCCGAGGACATCGCGCTGGCTCGGGAGTCCTCGCGCGTGCTGTCCACCGTGCTGCAGACCCGTGCCGAGACCCAGCAGATCGACTTTCACGACGACAAAGGCGCGGTGCGCTCGGTGACGCTGCCGACCTCGGCGCTGCGCCTGCTGCTGGATGTGCTGACCGAGATCGGCCAAGGCAACGCCGTCACCCTCATTCCCATCCACGCCGAGCTGACGACGCAAGAAGCGGCCGACCTGCTCAACGTCTCGCGCCCCTTTCTTGTGCAGCTGCTGGAGAAAGGCGAGATCCCATTCCACAAGATCGGCACGCATCGGCGCGTGCGCTACCAGGACGTGATCGCCTACAAGAACCGCATCGATGCCGAGCGGCGTAAAGCCCTGGATGAGCTGGCTGCCCAGGGGCAGGCACTGGGCATGGGGTATTGAGGCGGATGAGCTCGCACTTCACTGTCATCTACGACGCCTGCGTGCTCTATCCGGCGCCGCTGCGCGACCTGCTCATGCACCTGGCACTGTCGGACCTGTACCGGGCGCGCTGGAGCGAGCGCATCCACGACGACTGGACGCGCCATGTGCTGGCCAACCGGGCGGACCTGACGCCCGAGCAGTTGCAGCACACGCGGGCGCTGATGAACGCCCATGTCCGCGATTGCCTGGTCAGCGGCTTCGAGCACCTGATTGCGGCGGTGAACCTGCCCGATCCGGATGACCGGCATGTGGTGGCGGCGGCGATCCACGCCGGCGCCAGCCTGATCGTGACCTTCAACCTGCAGGACTTTCCGGCCGAGGCGCTCAAGCCCTACAACCTGGCGGCTCAGCACCCGGACGACTTCATCGTCGATCTGCTGGACCTGCAGCCGGCCCGGGTGCTCGAGGCAGCGGCCCGCCACCGGCGGTCCCTGAAGAACCCGCCCAAGACGGCGGAGGAATACCTGGACACCCTGCTGGCGCAGGGGCTGACCCAAACCGTGGCGCTGATGCGCCCATGGATCGTGGCCATGTGACGGCCTGAGGCGTTTTTTCGGGAGGGAGCATGGGCAAGAAGACCCTGACCAACGCGCACTGCCTGCTGGAGTTGACAGACACAGCGCCAGCCCATGTTCTGAAGTCCTTCAGCGCCTTGCCGGAGTGCCAGGCGCTGGCCCGAGGGTTCGACTGGTCGCAGGACGAGGCCGGTCTGCCGCAGGCGCTCGCCGAACACATCAAACATCTGCGCAAGGAGCAGCGCGAGCCGGCCGAGCGCGAGGCGCTGCGCGTGCTGCGCCTGTCCACGCCGCGCGGCGCGGCCGTGCTCTCCACGGTGGCCGAGCAACTCTACGACGAGGACCTGATCGCGTGTTTTCGGAGGCAGGACGGCGGCGAGGTAGGGCGTGCGGTCTGGATGCGCACCCACTCGGAGGAGACGGCCAAGCTGTTCGACACCGCCGAATCCATCGTCAACACCCGCGACCTGCGCGGCAACAAGCGCCTGCACGATGCCTTCGACGTGCCCGGCGATGCGCCGCCCTTCCTGTGGAACGACGGCGTCAAGAAGGCGCTGGAGGACCAGTTGACGCAGGCCATGCGGCTGGCCGAACCCTGCGAGGTCATCCATGTCGCGCTGGAAGAGGAAGACCGCAGCGGACGGACAAACATCACGCACTACCTGGTCGTGCGCTTTGCCGGTGAGCAAGTGGCGGCCGTGGAGATGCGCAACCGCCAGCGCAAGAGCTTCTTCTACTTCCCCGCGCGCGATGCGACCCTCATCTACGCGCCGCACCGCAAGATGGTCGAGGTCTATGCCGCCACCTTGACCACCCGTGCGCCGCTGGCCAACGTGCTGTCCAAGCACGGCTTCAAAGCGCCCCTGTCCAACCGGCCGCTGGACCGCTCGCGTTACGACCTGTCGCGTTTCGCTCGACCGCTCACGGATGAGAAGCCACGCATCGACGGCGCGAAGGTCGAGCGGCTGTACCTGGTGGAGGCCAAGGCATTGATCGGCCACGCCACGGACGCGGTGACACTGCACATCGACAGCGGCAAGGAGCTGCATGAGGTGATCGCGGCGCGCTGGGGCAACCATCCGTTCTCGCATCCGGGCATGCTGCTGGGCGTCACACTGGTTGCCGAGCTGGTGTTCGAAGGCGAGACCCAGGTCACCCCGCTGACCATCGTGCTGGCCGATCCCGGTCGCTGCAGCCTCTCCGGTGAGAAGGATGAGCGCCTGCGCCGCGTGGGTTTTCAGCTGCTCGAAGCCCTGGGTGTGCGTCGGCCGTTGCATCCCGGCTCCGGCCGTGACGACCCGGTTCTCCTCGCGCAAGTGTCCAGGCTTCTCGAGAGCGCGACCAGCCCGATGGATGGCTTCGCGCTGGCCAAGCTCGGCATCGACATCGAACGGTTCGAAGACGAAGGCATCCTCATCGAGGGCGACCGGATCACCGAAATGACCATCCCGTTGGACGATGGCCCGCCGATGACGGTGACGCTGGAACGTTGCGCTGACGCCGACCAGGTTCGCTACCGCGACCCACTCACCGGCCACGACGTGATGTTGCCCGCTCGCTACGCCCGACGCTGGAAGGTGCAATTGGAGTGGCTGCGCGAGGAGCTTGTCACGGGGGTAGGGTCTGCCCTGAAGGCCGTGCGCGGCCAACCGTTCGACGCGCACGACCCGGTGTTTCTTGGCGAGATGGCAATCGACAGCCAGGCCGTCGCGATTTACTTCGCATCCCAGCTGTCTCACCCGCGCAAGTTTGCGAAGGTGGACGCCGCGCTGCGCCTGCGCCCTCGGGGTGTGGCGGGGGTGGTCCTCACCACGGCTTCGGCGCCATTTCCTTTCGCGGGGACCAACGTCGTGATCCCGATCGAGGACGTGCTGGCCGATGGTGGCAGCGGGACGGCCATCGACCTCGAACGGCTGAAGGTCGCCTACCGCCACCAGCAGCTGGCGGCGATGGGAGGCACGGCGGTCGCCCTCAAACTCTCGCCTGACGGCCATTCGGCAACGCTGTATGTCCCCGGCAAGCCGCCCTGGCAGGTCACTGGCAAAGGACGCATCACCGTCTTGCAGCGGCTGGTGGAGGCATTCCTCAGTGGCTCGCCTCACGTCAATACGAAGCGGCTGATGGACGGCACCGGCTGCACATCACCGGCCAACCTGTTCACCGGCAAGCGATCGCCCTGGCGCCAATACATCGAGACCGTGCCCGGCACACGGGCATGGCAGCTCAAGCTGACACCGCTCGATGCCGTCATCGTCGATGACAGTGAGGCGAGCAATGCGGCAGCCGAGGCCGTGAGCGAAGAAATGTGAAGCACGATCGCCGCAGCTCGCTGCGCCGTTCCGATTGATCGGCATTGCGATCTGTTTCGGACTTCGGCGCTCATCATGGATGACGGTTTCGATTCCCTGGAGCCGTCATGAACCACCTCGAACTGCCTTCTCCCGCAGACATGAGCCCCGCCGCGCGTGCGGGTGAGATCACTGCCATCCTCGCAAGCGCTATCGTCCGTACGCGTGTCGCACCGAAGCCAAACCAGCGCGACATCGAGCTTGGCTTCCTGCCCCACCAGCGCGTTCATACAACCCCCTCTCTACAGGAGCCGTTGTGATGAACGACATGAACGACAAGCACGCCAGCGTCGCCGCACGGATTGCCGAACTGGGCCACCTGCCGATGGCCGAGCTCTGGACGCTCTGGGATCGCTACTTCGAGCGCCGACCGGAGTTTCCGAACCGCACCTTTGTTGAATCGCGCCTTGCCTACAAGCTGCAGGAGGAAGCCTTCGGCGGCCTGCCCCCCCAAACCCGCCAGCGCCTGGAGGCCATCGGCGCCAAGCACTCCAAGATCAAACTGCGTGCCCGCGCGCGCAAGTTCGACTTCGCCCCCGGCACCGTGCTGCTACGCGAATGGGGCGAGCGCGAGCACCGGGTGACGGTTGACGCCGATGGTCACTTCGAATACGAAGGCCGCCGCTTCAAGAGCCTGACGGCCGTGGCGCGGCACATCACCGGCCAGCATTGGAGCGGCCCGCTGTTCTTCGGCCTGAAGGGAGGCGCCTGATGACGGAAATCGCCTCCACCAAGGCGCGCAAGCGCTGTGCGGTCTACTGCCGGGTGTCGTCGGACGAGCGGCTCGACCAGGAGTTCAACTCCATCGACGCGCAGAAGGAGGCGGGCCATGCCTTCATCGCCAGCCAAAGGAGCGAGGGGTGGATCTCCGTCGCCGACGACTACGACGACCCCGGCTACTCCGGCGGCAACACCGAGCGCCCGGCCTTGAAGCGCCTGATGGCCGATATCCAGCGCGGGCTGATCGACATCGTGGTGGTCTACAAGATCGACCGCCTGACGAGGAGCCTGGCCGACTTCTCCAAGATGGTCGAGGTGTTCGAGCGCCACGGGGTGTCCTTCGTCTCGGTGACCCAGCAGTTCAATACCACGACCTCGATGGGGCGGCTGATGCTGAACGTGCTGTTGTCGTTCGCCCAGTTCGAGCGCGAGGTCACCAGCGAGCGCATCCGCGACAAGATCGCCGCCGCCAAGAAGAAGGGGCTGTGGATGGGCGGTCTGCCGCCCTTGGGCTACGACGTGCACGACCGCCAACTCGTGGTCAACCCGGCCGAGGCGGCGGTGGTGCGCCGCATCTTCGAAGAAATGCTCACCATCGGCTCGCCCACGCAGATCGCCGCGCGACTGACGGTCGACGGCATCACCACCAAGGCCTGGACGACCCAGGACGGCCGGGTGCGCACCGGCGCACGCATCGACAAGAAGTACCTTCACCACGTGCTGCGCAACCGCATCTACCTCGGCGAGATCTCCAACCGCGGCCAGTGGTACCCCGGCGTGCACGAGCCGATCATCAAGCGCGAGCTGTGGGACCAGGTCCACGCCGTGCTGGCCCGCGACAGCCACGCGCGCGGGGTGGAGACCAAGATCCGCTCGCGCAACGACGCGCTGTTGCGCGGACTGCTGTACGCGCCCTCGGGCGAGCGGATGTACCCGACCTACTCGCGCAAGAACGGGCGCAAGTACCGCTACTACGTCTCCAAGTCGGAGAGCCGCTTCGGCGCGCCGGGCAAGAGCTACGAGCGCCTGCCCGCCCGCGAGATCGAGGCGGCGGTCGTGGCCCAGATCCGCACCGTGCTGACCAGCCCCGAATCCATCGCCGCCGTCGTGCGTCACATCCAACGCCAGGGCGCACCGATTGACGAGGCCACGGTCGTGATGGCGATGGGCCGCCTCAACGACGTGTGGGATCAGCTCTTCCCGGTTGAGCAGCACCGCATCGCCAACCTGATGATCGAGCGCATCGATCTCGTCCACACCGACGAGATGCAGGGCATCCGGGTGAAGTGGCGCGAACTGGGCTGGGACGCCTTGATCGGCGAGTTCGCGCCCAGGAGCATCGGCGCCGAGCTGCTGGAGGTCGAGGCATGAAGGACGGGACGCTCGAGACCTTCGTGCCGCTGACCCTGCGGCGGCGCGGCGTGCGCCGGCTGGTTCAGCACCAGGCCGAGGACCGGGACGCGCACGACAGCACGCTCATCGAAGGGATGGCACGGGCCTTCCACTGGCAACGGCTGCTGGACAGCGGCGCGATGCCCAGCGGCTCGGCCATCGCGCGTGCCGAAGGGCTGCACCACTCGGTGGTCAACGAGCTGCTGCGCCTGACGCTGCTCGCGCCCGACATCGTCGAGATGCTGATGGCCGGGCGGCAGCCACGCCGGATGAGCCTGATCTGGTTTCAGCGCCACCCGCTGCCGGTGGACTGGGCGGCCCAGCGCGAGATCGTGCAGCGCTTCGAGGAGGCGGCGTGAGCACCAAGCACCGCGGACGCTTCGAGGGATCGCCGGTCACCCAGAGACTGCCCACACCTGCGGGCGCCGTGAAACTGGAAACCTTCGTGCCCTGGCGGCTGGTGCAGCGCGGCATCCGGCGCGCGGTGATCGCGCCGCCCGGCGCACCGAAAGGTGTGGAGGTTCACTCGACGTGGGCCGGCCCGGCGCGCACCGAGGCCAAGGACACGGCGTTGATGCGCGCGCTCGGGCTGGCGCACCACTGGCAACGGCTGCTCCATGAGGGGCGGGTGGCGTCGGCGGCCGAGATCGCCCAGGCCGAAGGGCTGGATGTATCCAAAGTGCATCGCCTGATGCGGCTGACGCTGCTCGCGCCCGAGGTGGTCGAGCGGCTGATCGGATCGCACGACCTCGCCGTCGAGAAGGTGCTGGGCCGCCCCTGGCCTTACGGCTGGCGCGAGCAGGTGCGGTTGCTTGACTGACGTCACGCCGCCGCACCCGCCTGCGGGCGGCTTTTTTGCGCTTCGTCGCGCCCGGGTCGCCGCCGCAAGGCAGTTTCTGACTACAACCGGGGGTCTCTAAGTCCTTGTCAGACAAGGAGGTGGCCCCTGGTTCCCACCACGGGCCGCAGAGAAAAACCGAGAACAGAGAGGCGCTGTCGGGGCGGGAACGGCGCCCAGACGGCGTGCGCGTCCGCAAGGCGCCGCCCGGAAACCGCGCCAATACTGGCGTTGCGGGCATGAAAAAAGGCCAACCGAGATCGGTTGGCCCTGGTGATTGGTGGACCGAAGGAGGATCGAACTCCCGACCTCTGCATTGCGAACGCAGCGCTCTCCCAGCTGAGCTATCGGCCCGAATCAATTTTTGGATTCTATAACAGAACCCTGTTCTGAGGAATATTCGGCACGAAGGCGCTCAGGCCTGCCCGGCGCCGGCCGCTGCCCGGCGCAGGCGGTCTGCCACGGCCGCCCACTCCGCCCCCGCTGGCAGGGCCTCGACGACGATCAGATCGACGCCGGCATGGTCCATGTCACGCAACGCAGCATAGAGATCGTGGGCGTAACCGACCGGATCGGCCGGCATCAGGCGCCAGGCGTGCGGCATGCCGGCTTGTGGCGGCTGGTTGGCACTGATCACGGCGCACTTTCCGCCACGGTGGCGCTGCGCATTGATGAAATCGAGCAGGCGCTCGCCGGCGACCAGGCGCAGCGGCGTGGTCGGCGCATAGTGCGCTTCGAGCGAGCCGGAAACGCGCGGTGCGCCCTGGCTGGTTTCGATCTGCGGCTGGCGGCCGAGCACTGCTTCGAGATGCGCCGGCGAAATGTGGCCGGGACGCAGCACGACCGGCTCGCCACGCGAGCAGTCGATGATGGTCGACTCGATGCCGACCTTGCATGGGCCGCCGTCGAGGATCAGTGGCACGCGCTCGCCCAGTTCCTCGGCGACATGCTCGGCCGTGGTCGGGCTGATGCGGCCGAAGCGGTTGGCCGACGGCGCGGCGATGCCGGCACGCTTTTCTCCCGTTTCCCCCTTGGCGCGGGCGAAGCGGCGCAGCAGTTCGAGCGCCACCGGGTGGCCGGGCACGCGCAGGCCGACGGTGTCCTGCCCGCCAGTCACGGCATCCGGCACCCAGGCCTGCTTTTTCAGGATCAGCGTCAGCGGGCCGGGCCAGAAGGTTTCCATCAACTCCCAGGCGACGTCCGGCACCTGCTCGGCCCAGTGGTCAACGGCATCGTGGCCGGCCAGATGGACGATCAGCGGGTGATCGGCCGGGCGACCCTTGGCGGTGAAGATCCTGGCGACCGCTGCCGGGTTGGCGGCGTCCGCCCCCAGGCCGTAGACCGTCTCGGTCGGGATGGCGACCAGTTCGCCGGCGATCAGCAAGTCGACAGCGCGCTGGTAATCCGCGTCGGTGGGTGTCATCAGTCCTGGATGCCGATGGCGGCACGGGCAGCCAGCGCCGCTTTCTGCACGGCTTCGGCATTGTCGCCGATCACCGTGAAGTGCCCCATCTTGCGGCCCGGGCGGGCGTGGTGCTTGCCGTAGAGGTGCAGCTTCAGGTTCGGGATGGCGTAGAGCCTGGCCCAGTCCGGCTCACGGTAGGTGTCCCCCTCGTACCAGAGATCGCCGAGTAGATTGACCATGGCCGACGCCGAATGCGCGCGTGGCTCGCCGAGCGGCAGGCCGCACAGGGCGCGCACCTGTTGTTCGAACTGGTTGGTGACGCAGGCATCGAGGGTGTAGTGACCGCTGTTGTGCGGGCGCGGTGCCATTTCGTTGACAATCAGCTGGCCGCGGCTGACGAAGAATTCAACGCCCATGGTGCCGATGTAGCCGAGCTTCTCGGCGATGCGGGCGGCGATATCCTCGGCGTCGCTCTTGACGCAGCCGGTGGTGCGGGCCGGCACGATGGAGACATCGAGGATGCCGCGCGTGTGCTGGTTTTCGCCGGTCGGGAAGCAGGCAATCTTGCCATCCTGGTCGCGCGCCAGCACGACGGAAACTTCGTAGTCGAGGCTCAGGCGCTGTTCGAGCACGCAGGGCTCGCCCTTGAAATGCCCGAAAGCGATCAGCGCTTCTTCCACGTTGTTGACCGTGGCCTGGCCCTTGCCGTCGTAGCCGAAGCGGGCAACCTTGAGGATGGCCGGGAAGAGTTCCTTCGGCGCGTTCTTGAGGTCGGCTTCGCTGCGGATGGCGGCGAAGGGACCATGCGGGAAGCCGTTGTCGCGCAGGAAGGATTTTTCGGCGATGCGGTTCTGGCAAACAGCAACCGCCGCCGCGTGCGGACGCACCGGGACGAATTTGGCCAGGTAGTCCAGCGTATCGGCCGGCACGTTCTCGAACTCGGTGGTGATCGCCGCGCAACCGGCGGCGAATTCGTCGAGCGCGGCGTAGTCGTCGTAGGCCACGCAGAAGTGACGTTCGGCAATCTGGCCGGCCGGGCTGTTCTTGTCCGGATCGAGCACCCAGACCTGGTAACCCAGCTCGTGGGCGGCGGAAACGAAGAAGCGGCCGAGCTGGCCGCCACCGAGCATGCCCAGCGTGGCAGGCGGAAGAATCATGGTTTTGCTCAAGACAGTGACCTCATCGGCGCAGCAGGATGAAAGGAGATCGCAATGGGCGACCTGATCATACTTCCGGCAGCTTCATGGCGAGGACCTTGTCGGTCTGGGCCTGGCGGAAAGCCTGCAATTTCTCGTTCAATGCCGGATTGTCGTTGGCCAGCATGGCAACGGCAAACAGGGCGGCATTGGCAGCGCCGGCTTCGCCGATGGCGAAGGTGGCGACCGGAATGCCCTTGGGCATCTGGACGATGGAGTGCAGCGAATCGACGCCGGACAGTGCCTTGGACTGGACCGGGACGCCGAGCACCGGCACGGTGGTCTTGGCGGCCAGCATGCCCGGCAGGTGGGCGGCACCGCCGGCGCCGGCGATGATCGCCTTGAGGCCGCGCTCGCCGGCCATCGCGGCGTAGTCGAACAGCAGGTCGGGCGTACGGTGGGCGGAGACGACGCGGGCCTCGAAAGGCACGCCGAATTCCTTGAGGATGACGGCGGCGGCCTGCATGGTCGGCCAGTCGGAATCGGAGCCCATGACGACCCCGATGAGCGGTTGGTGAGCGGCGTTCATTTAGCGGATCCCTGCCTTGCGTTCTGCGGCCTCGATGGTGTTGGCCAGCAGCATGGTGATGGTCATCGGGCCGACGCCGCCCGGCACCGGGGTGATCTGGCCGGCGACGTTCAGGCAGTCCTCGTAATCGACGTCGCCGCACAGCTTGCCGTCAGGCAGACGGTTGATGCCGACGTCGATGACCACGGCGCCCGGCTTGATCATGTCACCCTTGACGAACTTCGGCTTGCCGACCGCGGCGACGACGATGTCGGCGCGCCGGGTGTGGAACTTCAGGTCGCGCGTTTTGGAATGGCAGACGGTGACAGTGGCGCCAGCGTTGATCAGCAGCATCGCCATCGGCTTGCCGACGATGTTGGAGCGGCCGATGACGACGGCTTCCTGACCGGTCAGGTCGACCCCGGCCTTTTCGAACATCTTCATCACGCCATACGGGGTGCACGGGATGAAGCGCGGGTTGCCTTGCGACAGGGCGCCGACGTTCTCGGCATGGAAACCGTCGACGTCCTTTTCGGCGGAGATGGCTTCGAGCACCTTCTCCTCATCGAAATGCCCGGGCAACGGCAACTGCACGAGAATGCCGTGGATGGACGGATCGGCATTCAGTTCGGCAATCTTGTCGAGCACCACCTGCGGATCCACATCCTTGTCGTACACGATCTTTTCGGAGTGCATGCCGATGGCCAGACAGCCGTTGACCTTGTTCTTCACATACACCTGGGAAGCCGGGTCTTCGCCGACCAGAATGACCACCAGCCCGGGCTTGTGGCCTTTGGCGGCGAGCGCCTCCACGCGGGTTTTGAAGCTTTGGCGCAGCTCTTCTGCCAGCGCCTTGCCGTCGATAATTTGTGCCGTCATCGTCGCATCCAACAAAAAGAAAACGGGAAAGGCGACCGCCTTTCCCTTTGAATTAGCGTGTATTTTATCAGAATTGGCGAGGGCGTTTTCCCACTGCACCGCGGCAAGCCGACGACCTAAGGCCTGCTGGCCGAGGGGGCGGCATTGCGCGAAGCAAACGACGGCGCCCCCGGCGTGGCCGCCACACGATTCACGCGGAGCGCCTCGCCCGAAACCGGATGGTAGTAAGCCTCCACGATGCTGCCATCCTGATGGATCGCATAGAACTCATAGCAATTGCCGCCCGACACCTTGAACTTGACCAGGCTGTAGTTTTTTTCGCCAAAAATTTCCCTGATCTTCGCTTCCGGCATCCACGTGCTGCGCGGCGCTTGCGTGCACACCAGTTTTTCCCCGGGAGAGCTGGCAAAAACGCCGCCAGAAAACCCGACCCCCATCAGCAGCGCCATCGCGCACGGCAATATGCCTCGTTGCATCGAAATTCCGTCCTTCCTTGAGCCCTGGAAGGATCATGATAAACAGCCAAACTTAAGCAGACGTTAAAGCGCGCTTGCCCTGCGACAGGATGCCCGCTCAGCCCCGCGGCGCCTTCGCCTGCTCCACCGCCGCGCGACCGGCGGCAAAAGCCTGCCGGTTCAGCGCCACCAGCCTCTCGCCCTTGCGCTGGAAACGCTGGAGAACGCAAGCCAGCAGTTCATCGGCACCGAACGGCAGGTGATCGGCAATGGCGCCGAGCATCACCGTATTGCCCAGGCGAATGTCGCCCAGCCCTTGCGCGATGGTCGTCGCGTCGAAGGCAACCACCTTGACGCCAGCTGCTTTCATGTCGGCCACCGGATCGGCCGGGTAATCAAACAGGCCCAACTCGACGACGGGCGGCACGAAGCGCGAGTCATTGACCAGCGCGACGGCCCCGGGGCGCAGCATGTGCTGCCAGCGCAGCCCTTCCGCCGCCTCGAACGCGAGCAGCACGTCAGCCGTCCCTGGTGCGATTTGCGGCGACAGTACCCTGGAGCCGAAACGCAGGTGCGACGACACCACGCCGCCGCGCTGCGCCATGCCGGCGACTTCGGTTTTCTTGGCATCGTGACCGAGTGCAATGGCGGCCTCGGCAAGAATTTCGGTCGCCGTCATGACACCCTGGCCGCCAATGCCAACCACGAGAATATTGGTCACCGGGCTCATGCCGCACACCCTCCCTGGGGCACCAGCCTGATCGGCGACACCGGTGCATAGTGCACGATGGCGCCCGGCGCGCAGGGCTGGACGCAGAGCGAGCAGCCGGTACACACCGACGACTCGATGCGCACGAAGGCCAGATCGACTGCGCGGCCGCTCGGCTTGACTTCCTTGGCGCGCCGCGTGACATGGATGGCCGGGCAGCCGACATCCAGACAGTTGCCACAACCGGTGCACTTGTCCTCGATGACCTCGAAGGGCTTCAGCTTGTGGTAGTCCTTGATCAGCACGCAGGGCTGGTTGGTGATGATGACCGACACGTCCGGCACCTTGACCTCGGCCCGGATGGTTTTGAACAGGGTCGGCAACTCGTAGGGATTGACGACGTGGATGCGCTCCTTCTTGACGCCGAGCGCCTCGACCAGTTTGGCGAAATCGACGCGCGGCGCCTCCTCGCCATGAATGTCGCGGCCGTTGCCGGGATTGTCCTGGCCGCCGGTCATGCCGACGGCGCGGTTGTCGAGCAGCATGACCGTGACGTTGGCCTTGTTATAGACCATGTCGAGCAGGCCCTGCATGCCCATGTGCAGGAAGGTCGAATCGCCGATCACGGCGACGATGCGCTTGTCCTTGTCCGATTCGCCGCGCCCCTTGTCCATGCCCAGCGCGATGCCCATCGAGGCGCCCATCGAGACACAAGTATCCATCGCCTGCCACGGGTGGCCGGCGCCCAGCGTGTAGCAGCCGATGTCGCCGGAGATGTTCAGGTTGCGCACCTGCGACAGCGTGTAATAGACGCCCAGGTGGGGACAGGCGACACACATGGTCGGCGGCCGCGGAAAAATCCGGGCCGGCCGGATAGACGAGGCGGCCTCCTCGACCGGCTCGCCGAGCAGGCGGGCGACGGCCGGCTTGAGTACCGGCGGCGCCAGTTCGCCCTGCAGGGGCAGGATGTCCTTGCCGACGACCGGAATCCCCTGGGCCTTCAACTCCGTTTCAACCAGCGGCTCGACTTCTTCGACGACCACGACCTGATCGGCCAGCGCGGCCAGTTCGCGGCATTTGTCGAACGGCACCGGCCAGGAGAAGCCCAGCTTGAGCACCGGCGCATCCGGGAAAGATTCGCGGACGTGCATGTAGGCCGGACCAGAGGTGATGAAGCCGACCCGGCGATCGCTGCCCGGCTCGATGATATTCCAGGCCGATTGCTCGGCCTCGGCGCGCAAGGCTTGGTCGCGCCGGAACATCAGCGGAATGCGCTTGCCGGCATTGCCCGGCACCATCACGAAGCGTGCCGGGTCCTTCTGGAAACCGGCACCGACATGGGGCTGGCGCTCGCCCACGGTTACCAGCCCCTTGACATGGTTGATGCGCGTCGTCATGCGCAGGATGACCGGCACCTGGAACTTTTCCGACACGGCGTAGGCGGCGAGCGTCATCGCATAGGCCTCCTGCGAATCGGCCGGCTCGAACACCGGAACATGAGCGAAACGCCCCCAGTAGCGCGAATCCTGCTCGTTCTGCGAAGAAGACAGGCCGACATCGTCGGCAATGGCAATGACCAGGCCGCCGATCACGCCAGTCAGGGTCAGGGTCATCAGCGCATCGGAGGCGACGTTCATGCCAACGTGCTTCATGCAGCAGAAGGCGCGCGAACCGGCATAGGCCGCCCCGATCGCGACTTCCAGCGACACCTTTTCGTTCACCGACCACTCGGCATAGATGTCCGGATAGGTCGCGATCACTTCCAGCATCTCGGTGGATGGCGTGCCCGGATAAGCCGCAGCGACCTTGACCCCGGCCTCCCAGACGGCGCGGGCGACTGCCTCGTTGCCGGACATCAGTAACCGGCTGGCTGCCGGCGCGGGCATGACTGCCGCCATATCGACTCCTTCAGTGCGCAATGCGAAACCCATGATTCTAGGAAGGTTTCTCTCCCGGCAATTTGATACAACGCAACTCGACAACACTTTTCATTTGGTGTCACTTATACCGGTCGATTGATGGACATCAATGCCCTGTCGGCCCACCCCGGCGAACAATGCCGCCATGCCCGTCTCCCGCCCCGCCCCCCATCCGCCCTTCGCCGCCCCCGGTCGCCGCATCCCCGGCAACAAGGGGATCTGGGTTGGCATTACCTGCGAATTTGTCGAGTTCACCGTGCTTTTCGCGGTGTATTTCATCGCCCGCGCCCATTTCCCGGCCGCCTTCCATGACGGCGCCCAGCGCCTGAACCTGCTGGCCGGCACCGGCATCACACTGCTGATGATCACCAGCAGCTACGGCATCGCCTGCTCGATCAATGCCATCCGTCAGGGCCGGCATCGCGCCGCAGTGCTCTGGCTGCTGGCCGGGCTGTTCGTCGCCCTGGGCTACCCGGTGGCCAAGGTGCTGGAAATCGGCTGGAACCTGGCGCATGGCATCAACGGCGAGTCGGGCATCTTCTTCACCGTCTATTACTACCTGACCTTCAACCACCTGGTTCATGCCAGTTGGGGCATCCTCGGCATGCTCTGGGTTCTCGGCCGCCTGCTCTGCCACGCCTACACCGCCGAGGAGTACGGCGGCCTGGAGGCGCTGGCCAGCTACTGGCACGCCACCGACATCATCTGGCTGGTCATTTACCCCTTCTTTTACGTCCTCGCCTGACCATGCCCGCCGCCCCGGATCATTTCCGCCTGCTCACCGCTGCCTGGCTGGCCCTGGTCGCCCTCACCCTGCTCAACCTCTGCCTGTCGGAATGGGCCCGCGACCTGGCCTGGCTGCCGCTGGTCATCGCTGCCAGCATGGGGCTCAAGGGGGCCCTGATCGCCCGCTGCTTCATCGAGACGCACATCGCCCATCCCTTTATCGCCCGCATCGTCCAGGCCTTCATCGCCATCGCGCCGATCGCCCTGGTCATCACCGCCTATTTCGGCGCTGCCGTGGCCCGCTGGGCCACCCTCTGACCTCGCCTCCGTTTGGCGGCAGTCCATCCGGGCCAGCCGTGGCCCGGGTTTTCCCTGATCGGAAGCGCCCGAAAAACCCCGCTTTCATTATTGCACGATGTGAATTTTGTTTTTACAATGCGAAAAACGCATTAGGGAAAGTACGGGCTCGCGAACCGACCCGTTAGCAGCTAGAGTTGTTTTGCTCAACAGGCAAAACAGAATCAATACCAACCGTGGAGACAAACATGGCCAATCTGCCGAATGCACTGCCCGATCCTGCCGACACCGATCCGCAGGAAACCAGGGATTGGATCGACGCCGTCGAAAGCGTCATCAACATCGAGGGCCCGACGCGCGCCCATTACCTGATCGAGAAAGTCATCGGCCAGGCCCGCCTGCAGGGCGTCGACATCCCCTACTCGGCCAATACCGAATACATCAACACCATTCCGGTCGAACAGCAGCCCAAGTACCCGGGCAATGCCGACATGGAAATCAAGATCCACTCCTATATCCGCTGGAATGCGATGGCGATGGTGGTCCGCGCCAACAAGGACACCAACGTCGGCGGCCACATCGCCTCCTTCGCCTCGGCCGCCGCCCTGTACGACGTCGGCTTTTCGCATTTCTGGCACGCCCCGTCGGCCGATCATGACGGCGACCTGATCTTCTTCCAGGGCCACTCGGTGCCCGGCGTTTATTCCCGCGCCTTCATGCTCGGCCGCCTGACCGAGGAGCAGATGGACAACTTCCGTCAGGAAACCGACGGCAAGGGCATTTCCTCCTACCCGCACCCCTGGCTGATGCCGGATTTCTGGCAGTTCCCGACCGTGTCGATGGGGCTGGGCCCGATCCAGGCCATCTATCAGGCCCGCTTCATGAAATACCTCGCCTCGCGCGGCCTGATCGACGCGGCCAAGGCGGAAAAGCGCAAGGTCTGGGCCTTCCTCGGCGACGGCGAGACCGACGAGGTGGAATCCCTCGGCGCCATCGGCATGGCGGGCCGCGAGAAGCTGGACAACCTGATCTTCGTCATCAATTGCAACCTGCAGCGCCTGGACGGCCCGGTGCGCGGCAATGGCAAGATCATCCAGGAGCTGGAAGCCGAATTCCGCGGCGCCGGCTGGAACGTCATCAAGCTGATCTGGGGCACCCACTGGGACGCCCTGTTCGCCCGAGACAAGAAGGGCATCCTGAAGAAGCGCATGATGGAATGCGTAGACGGCGAGTACCAGACCTTCAAGGCCAAGAACGGCGCCTACGTCCGCGAACATTTCTTCAATACGCCGGAACTCAAGGAACTGGTCGCCGACTGGACCGACGACGAGATCTGGCAACTGAACCGCGGCGGCCACGACCTGTTCAAGATTTTCGCCGCCTATGACCGTGCCGTGAAGCACAAGGGCCAGCCGACGCTGATCCTGGCCAAAACCATCAAGGGCTTTGGCATGGGTCAGGCCGGCGAGGCGATGAACATTTCGCACCAGCAAAAGAAGATGGACATCCAGCAGATCGGCCGTTTCCGCGACCGCTTCAACCTGCCGGTGCCGGACGACAAGCTCGAGGAACTGCCCTATCTGAAATTCGCCGAAGATTCTCCCGAATACCAGTACATGCGCGACCGCCGCATGGCACTCGGCGGCTTCCTGCCGCAACGCCGCCGCAAGGCCGAGCCGCTGGCCATTCCGGGACTCGACACCTACGCCGCCCTGCTGAAGGCCTCCGGCGAAGGCCGCGAACTGTCCACGACGATGGCCATCGTCCGCATCATGAACATGCTGCTCAAGGACAAGAACGTCGGCAAGCACGTCGTGCCCATCGTGCCGGACGAATCCCGCACCTTCGGCATGGAAGGCATGTTCCGCGCCGTCGGCATCTGGAGCCAGGAAGGCCAGAACTACGTGCCGGAAGACCATGACCAGCTGATGTTCTACAAGGAGTCGAAGACCGGCCAGGTCCTGCAGGAAGGCATCAACGAAGCCGGCGCGATGAGCGACTGGATCGCCGCCGCCACCGCCTACTCCGTGCATGGCGTGCAGACCATTCCGTTCTACATCTGCTACTCGATGTTCGGCCTGCAACGCACCCTCGACCTCGTCTGGGCAGCGGGCGACCAGCGCGCCCGCGGCTTCCTGATCGGCGGCACCGCCGGTCGCACCACGCTGAACGGTGAAGGCCTGCAGCACGAAGACGGCCACAGCCTGATCCTGTCGCAACTGGTGCCGAACTGCGTCTCCTACGACCCGACCTTCCAGTACGAAGTCGCCGTCGTCGTCCAGGACGGCATGCGCCGCATGTTCCAGGAACAGGAAGATGTCTTCTACTACATCACCGTGATGAACGAGAACTACGAGCACCCGGACATGCCGGTGGGCGCGGAAGCCGACATCATCAAGGGCATGTACGCCTTCAGGAAAGGCGGTGCGGGCGCCGACGTTGATACACCCCGCGTCCAGCTGCTCGGCTCCGGCACGATCTTCCGCGAAGTCATCGCCGCCGCCGACCTGCTCAAGGCCGACTGGGGGGTCGAGGCCGACCTCTGGGGCTGCCCGTCCTTCAACGAACTGGCCCGCGACGGCCAGGACACGGCCCGTTGGAACCTGCTGCACCCGCTCGAAGCACCGAAGCTGTCGCACGTCGAGCAGAAGCTCGCCGACGCCGAAGGCCCGGTGGTGGCGGCAACCGACTACATCAAGCTGTTCGCCGAGCAGATCCGCCCCTTCGTCAAGCGCACCTACATCACGCTGGGCACCGACGGCTTCGGTCGCTCCGACACCCGCGAGAAGCTGCGTCACCACTTCGAGGTAGACCGCCACTGGATCACGCTGGCGGCCCTGAAGGCGCTGGCCGACGAAGGCAAGATCGGACGCGAAAAGGTCGCCGCCGCACTGGTCAAGTACAACCTGGATCCGGCCAAGCCGAATCCGATGTCGGTTTAAGGGAGGGAGACGAACATGAGCCAGATCATCGAAGTCAAGGTTCCCGATATCGGCGATTTCTCGGACGTGCCGGTCATCGACCTGTTCGTCAAGGTCGGCGACACGATCAAGGTCGACGACGCCATCGCCACCCTCGAATCCGACAAGGCCACCATGGACGTGCCGAGCACCGTTTCCGGCGTCGTCAAGGAAGTGCTGGTCCAGCTCGGTTCCAAGGTCAGCGAAGGTTCCCTGCTGATCAAGGTCGACACCGGCGCTGGCGCTCTGGCTGCCGCGCCGCAAGCGGCCGCACCGGCCCCTGCTGCTGCCCCGGTTTCTGCCGAAAAAGCCCCGTCCACCGCAGCAGTCGCCCCGGCGGCGCCCGCCGCACTGGCACCGGCCCTGCCGATCGGTTCCAAGGTCCATGCCTCGCCGTCCGTCCGCGCCTATGCCCGCGAACTGGGCGTCGATCTGACCAAGGTCGCGGCGACCGGCCCCAAGGGTCGCATCCTCAAGGAAGACCTGACCAAGTACGTCAAGGGCGTGATGACCGGTGCCATTTCCGGCCCGGTCGCCACGGCTGGCGGCGGTGTCACCGGTGGCGGCGTCCTCGACCTGCTGCCGTGGCCGAAGGTCGATTTCAGCAAGTTCGGCGAGATCGAAGTCAAACCGCTGTCGCGCATCAAGAAGATTTCCGGCCAGAACCTCTCCCGCAACTGGGTGATGATCCCCGCCGTGACCTATCACGAGGATGCTGACATCACCGATCTGGAAGCCTTCCGCGTCCAGTTGAACAAGGAGAACGAGAAGGGCGGCGGCGCGAAACTCACGATGCTCGCCTTCCTGGTCAAGGCCTGTGTCAAGGCCCTGCAGAAGTTCCCGGAATTCAACGCCTCGCTCGACGGCGACAACCTGGTGCTGAAGAAGTACTTCAATATCGGCTTCGCCGCCGACACCCCCAACGGTCTGGTCGTGCCGGTGATCAAGAACGCCGACCGGAAGTCGGTGTACGAGATTGCCCAGGAATCCGGCGATCTGGCCAAGCAGGCGCGGGACGGCAAGCTGAAGCCGGCCGACATGCAGGGTGCCTGCTTCACCATCTCCAGCCTGGGCGGCATCGGCGGCACCTACTTCGCGCCCATCGTCAATGCGCCGGAAGTCGCCATCCTCGGCGTCAACAAGTCGGCCATGAAGCCGGTGTGGGATGGCAAGGCTTTCGTGCCGCGCCTGATCCTGCCGCTGTCGCTGACCGCCGACCACCGCGTGATCGACGGCGCGCTGGCGACCCGCTTCAACGTCTATGTCGCCCAGTTGCTGGCCGACTTCCGCCGCGTGGCGCTGTAAGGGGAGATGACCATGAGTCTCGTTGAAGTCAAAGTCCCGGATATCGGCGATTTCTCGGACGTGCCGGTCATCGACCTCTTCGTCAAGGTCGGCGACAGCATCAAGGTCGACGACGCCATTGCCACCCTCGAATCGGACAAGGCCACGATGGATGTGCCGAGCCCGGTCGCAGGCACGGTCAAGGAAGTGTTGGTCCAGCTCGGTTCCAAGGTCAGCGAAGGTTCGCTGCTGATCAAGGTCGAAGCCGGCGCTGCCGCAGCGGCCGCCCCGGTTTCTGCCGAAAAAGCCCCGTCCACCGCAGCCGTCGCTCCGGCAGCGGCACCAGCCGCTTCCAGCCACGCCGGCGGTGCCGATATCGAGTGCGAGATGCTCGTCCTTGGCGCCGGCCCCGGCGGCTACTCGGCAGCCTTCCGCTCGGCGGACCTCGGTATGAAGACGGTCATCGTCGAGCGTTACGCCACGCTCGGCGGCGTCTGCCTGAACGTCGGCTGCATCCCGTCCAAGGCACTGCTGCACGTCGCCGAGATCATCGAGGAAGCGCAGCACGCCAATGACCTCGGCGTCACCTTCGCCGCGCCGCAAGTCGATATCGACAAGTTGCGTGCGCACAAGGAAAAAGTCGTCGGCAAGCTGACCGGCGGTCTGGCCGGCATGGCCAAGGGCCGCAAGGTCGAGGTCGTGCGCGGCTACGGCCACTTCCTCGATCCGCACCACATCGAGGTCGAAGTCACCGACGGCACCGGCCAAGAGAAGACCGGCGCCAAGAAGGTCATCAAGTTCCAGAAGTGCATCATCGCCGCCGGCTCGGCTGCCGTGCATCTGCCCTTCATCCCGCGCGACCCGCGCATCGTCGACTCGACCGGGGCGCTGGAACTGCGCTTTGTACCCAAGAAGATGCTGGTCATCGGCGGCGGCATCATCGGCCTGGAAATGGCCACCGTCTATTCGACGCTGGGTGCCAAGGTCGATGTCGTCGAAATGGCCGACGCGCTGATGCAAGGCCCTGACCGCGACGCCGTCAAGGTCTGGGAAAAGCAGAACGCTCACCGCTTTGAGCGCATCATGCTCAAGACCAGGACGGTGGCCGTCGAGGCCAGGGACGACGGCCTGTGGGTCAAGTTCGAGGGCGAGGGCGCCCCCAATGCCGAGGCCGTGCGTTACGACATGATCCTGCAAGCCGCCGGCCGCGCGCCGAACGGCAAGAAGATCGCTGCCGACAAGGCCGGTGTCATCGTCAATGAGCGCGGCTTCATCCCGGTCGATGCCCAGATGCGTACCAACGTGCCACACATCTTCGCCATCGGCGACATCGTCGGCCAGCCCATGCTCGCCCACAAGGCGGTGCATGAAGCGCACGTCGCGGCCGAAGTCGCCGCTGGACACAAGGCCGCTTTCGATGCCCAAGTGATTCCGGGCGTCGCCTACACCCATCCGGAAGTGGCCTGGGTCGGCTACACCGAAGACCAGGCCAAGAAGGAAGGCCGCAAGGTCGAAACCGCCAAGTTCCCGTGGGCAGCCTCCGGTCGTGCCATCGCCAACGGCGCCGACTACGGCTTTACCAAGCTGATTTTCGATGCCGAGACGCATCGCGTCATCGGCGGTTCCATCGTCGGCCCGTCGGCCGGCGACATGATCGGCGAGGTCTGCCTGGCCATCGAGATGGGCTGCGACGCAGTCGATATCGGCAAGACCATCCACCCGCACCCGACCCTGGGCGAAACCGTCGGCATGGCCGGCGAGGTTGCCCATGGCACTTGCACGGACGTTCCAGCACCGCGCAAGAAGTAACGATCCTCTGCGTTACGCTAATCCTTTAGCGTTCGGTTTGGGCGACGGCTAACCCCGTCGCCCATTTTTTGTGCTAAAAACGCGGCACCATGATCCCGACACCCCCTCCCCCCCGCCGCTCCGCCGCCGAGCAAGCCCGCCTCGAAGCCTCCCTGCGCGACGTTTTCGAGCACAAGCTCTGTTTCAACGAACTGCTCGGCTTCCGGGTCGAATCGCTCGATCCGCTCGCCCCGCAGATCAGCTTTGCGATGCGCAAGGAACTGATCGGCCATTTCCTGCATGGCCGCCTGCACGGCGGCGTGATCGCCACCGTCCTCGATACGGTCGGCGGCCTCGCCGTGACGGTCGCGATTGCCGAAAAATTCAACAACGAAACCACCGAACAGGTCGCTCACCGCTTCGGCCGCATCGGCACCATCGACCTGCGCACCGACTTTCTGAGCCAGGGCATCGGCAAAAAATTTACGGCCACCGGCCGGGTCATCCGACTGGGTGGCCGTATCGCGTCAACGCAAATGACCCTCGAAAACGAAGCCGGCGTGCTGATCGCCACCGGCGGCGGGGCTTACGTCGTCAGCTGATCAGAGAATCGGCACCCCCTGATGCTCGCCGCGTTCGTAAACCACGTTGGCGCGGCCGACGATGAGCGGATCGAGGTTGCCGATGCGCTGCGTATCCTTGTTGGTGTAAGGCAGTTTGTGCAGCACATAGCGCATGGCATTGAGCCGTGCGCGCTTCTTGCAGTTGGACTTGATCACCGTCCATGGCGCATCGGCGGTATCGGTATGGAAGAACATCGCCTCCTTGGCCTTGGTGTAGTCATCCCACTTGTCCAGCGAGGCCATGTCGATCGGTGACAGCTTCCACTGCTTGAGCGGATGCACCTTGCGCTCACGGAAGCGGCGACGCTGCTCCTCGCGGCTGACCGAGAACCAGAACTTGATGAGGTGCGTGCCGTTGCGAACCAGCATGCGTTCGAACTCCGGGCACTGACGGACAAACTCCAGGTATTCCTGATCGGAACAGAAACCCATCACCCGCTCGACGCCGGCCCGGTTATACCAGGAACGGTCGAACAGCACGATCTCGCCATGGGTCGGCAGATGCTGCACATAGCGCTGGAAATACCACTGGCCACGCTCGGTCTCGGTCGGCTTCTCCAGCGCGACGACGCGCGCCCCGCGGGGATTCAGGTGTTCCATGAAACGCTTGATGGTCCCCCCCTTGCCGGCCGCATCGCGACCTTCGAACAGGATCACCACCTTCTGCCCGGTTTCCTTGACCCAGGCCTGCAGCTTCAGCAACTCGACCTGCAGGCGGTATTTCTGCTGCTCGTAGTTGCGGCGCTGCATGAGATTTTTGTACGGATATGCGCCGTCGCGCCAGTCCGGCGCCAATTCGTCATCCGGATTGGGCGAAGCCAGGCCCGCGGCCAGGCGCTGCTGCTTGAGCAGGCTCTTGAGCAGCACCACCGACTCCTCGACCGGCAGGCCGGCCACCACGTCCTGCAGGGCGCCCAGTCGGGATTGCTGGGCCGCATCCAGCGAGGCGTGTACGGTAAATCCCTCGATGGCCGGCGGCGTCAGCACCGGCGGCACATCGCCCGCCGCCACGCGGCGGGAGCGGGTGCGCGGCACCTTGCGTGCAACGGTCGGGAGTTGTTGCTCAGGCAACGGGGTCGCTTTTTTTCTGGTCACCATGCTCTCTCCATCATTCGATGCGAAAGAGCCATTTCACGCCGATGCAGGGCGCTTGTCTACTCCAGCAACTCCACCGGAATCATCGCACGCAGTACTGTCTGCGCCTCGCTACGGCGCACCCGGTTGCTCAGCCACCACAGCGCCCCCTTCTTGATGCTCCACTCCGCCTCCTGGCCGGCCAGAAGCAACGACGCCATGCGCCCCAGCGACGGCTGGTGGCCGACGATCAGTACGCTGCCCTTGGCGTGCGGCCATCCGGAAGCAGCAATCAGTTCCGAAACGCAGGCATCCGGCCCGATCTTGCGATTGGTTTCAAAGGGCAGCTTGAGTGCTTCCGCGGTTTGCTGGGTACGCACAGCCGGGCTGACGACGATCCGCAAATCCTTCGGCTGATGGCGCAATATCCACGTTGCCATCCGTTGCGCCTGCCTCTCGCCCCGCTCGGTCAGGCGTCGCTTCAGATCGTCGTCACCATCCTCCGCCTCGGCATGACGCCACAGCAACAAATCCATGATCGCCCCCCATTGGAAAGCCGACATTATGACCACGCAATGTTACCGCAGCGTTGCGTCAACACGCGGAAGCATGTAACCCGTCAGGGCATGAGCGGCTAACGTCGCTCTGCCAAGCCATCCGCCGCAGCAGATCAGGCGTAACCCTGCGGATTGCCGCTCTGCCACCGCCAGGCATCGACACACATCGCCTCGACGCCGCGTTCAGCCTTCCAGCCCAGCAGCCGCTCGGCCAGCGCCGGGTCGGCATAACAACTGGCGATATCCCCCGGCCGCCGGGGTGCGATGCGGTAAGGCACCTGCCGGCCGCTTGCCTGGGAGAAGGCTGCCACCATCTCCAGCACGCTGTAGCCACGCCCGGTTCCTAGGTTAATCGCAACGCAGCCGGCATGCCCGCGCAGGTAATCGAGCGCCGCCAGGTGGCCGAGGGCGAGATCGACGACATGGATGTAATCGCGCACCCCGGTTCCGTCCGGCGTGTCGTAATCGTTACCCCAGACATTCAGGTACTCGCGCCGCCCGATGGCGACTTGGGCGACAAAAGGCATCAGGTTGTTGGGAATGCCCTGCGGATCCTCGCCGATCAGTCCGCTCGGATGCGCGCCGACCGGGTTGAAATAGCGCAGGATGCCAAAGCGCCAGGCCGGATCGGCCCGCTGGGCATCGCGCAGGATCTCCTCGACCATCAACTTGCTACGGCCATACGGATTGGTCGCCGACAGCGGATGATCCTCGGTCAGCGGCAAGCGCTGTGGATCGCCATAAACCGTGGCCGAGGAGCTGAAGACCAGCGTGCGAACCCCGCCTTCGCGCATCGCCTCGAGCAGGCGCAGCGTGCCGACCACGTTGTTGTCGTAATAGGCCAGCGGTTGCTCGACCGATTCGCCAACAGCCTTGAGTCCGGCGAAATGAATGACCGCTTCGGCCCGGCTGGCCCGCAGGGCTGCGAGCAGCGCCGCGCGATCACGCACGTCGCCGCGCACCAGCGCAACCTCGCGGCCGGCAATCCGGCCGACCCGGGCCAGGCTCTCAGGATGGCTGTTGCAAAAATTGTCGAACACCGTCACCGTGTGTCCCGCGGCCAGCAACTCGACACAGGTATGCGAACCGATATAACCGGCCCCGCCCGTCACCAGAATATTCACCGATTTTCTCCCTTGCCAGATCCCGAAGACCGGCGGATCCGCCCTGCCCGTCTTCGTTGCAACACCGCATCATAAATGACGCGGGCAACAATACGGCACCGCAGGGCCGGCTTTGCACCTTCCCCAACGCCCGCCTCTCCCAGAGAAAAAGGGCCGATTCCTTGCGGAATCAGCCCTTTGCCGAATCTTTGGCGCGCCCAGCGCGATTCGAACGCACGACCCCTGCCTTCGGAGGGCAGTACTCTATCCAGCTGAGCTATGGGCGCTTGAGAGGGTGCATTCTACTCTGCGGGACGGCGCACGTCCATGCCGAAAAGCGCCCTGTCCGGAACGGGGCAAGGCGATCAATCGAAGAAGGTGCGTGCTGCCTCGTAACGTTGCGCGTAATAGCGGTCGTTCAGGCGGTCGATGCGCACCTTGCCGTTAGACGAAGGCGCATGAATGAAGCGGGAATCGCCGATGTAAATGCCGACGTGCGACAAAGAGCGGTTGAGGGTATTGAAGAAAACGAGATCGCCCGGGCGCAATGCGTCGCGCTCGACCTGCCGGCTGTTGCGGGCGATGTCGGCCGCACTGCCCTGCACCTTGAGACCGGCCGCCTGAGCATAGATGTAGCTGACCATGCCACTGCAATCGAGCCCGGCTTCGGGGTTCTTGCCACCGAAGCGATAGCCGGTGTCGATCAGGCCGAGGGCGTAGAGAACGATCTCGTTACCCTTCTCGCTGACCGGACGGGGGGCTTGCGCTATAGTTTCCGTCGAGGCGGAAGGACGCGGACCAGGACTGCCGCACGCCGCAAGCAGCAGGGCGGCCAGGCCGGCAAGCGATGAGACGGGAAGGCGCATCAAGCTCAAGCTTTTTCTTGGAACAACCCATAACTTAGCGTTTTTACAGGAATTTTCAAGACCATGAATCTCCAGAACGTGCAACTGCTGCAAACCGGCAACCTGATCGGCGGCACCTGGGTGGGCGCTGACAGCGGCGAACGATTGAGCGTGATCAATCCAGCGAGCGGCGAAAAGCTGGCCGACGTCCCACTGTGTGGTGCCGACGAGACGCGCCGGGCCATCGAAGCCGCCAACGCGGCCTGGCCAGCCTGGCGCGCCCTGACCGCCCGCCGCCGATCGCAGATCCTGCAGGCCTGGAACCGCCTGATTCTCGACAACGCCGAAGACCTGGCGCAGATCGTCACCGCCGAGTGCGGCAAGCCGCTGGCGGAAGCCCGGGGCGAGGTGATCTACGGCGCTTCCTTCGTCGAATGGTTTGCCGAGGAAGGCAAACGCACCTACGGCGAGAGCATTCCCAGCCCGGCCTCGACGACACGCCTGCTCGTCATCAAGCAGCCGATCGGCGTTTGCGCCGCGATCACACCGTGGAATTTCCCGCTCGCCATGATCACCCGCAAGGTCGCCCCGGCGCTGGCCGCTGGCTGCCCGGTGGTGGTCAAGCCGGCCGAGGCAACGCCGCTCACCGCCCTGGCACTGGCCGTACTGGCCGAGCAGGCCGGTTTCCCGGCCGGCGTGTTCAACGTGGTCACCGGCCAGCCAGCAGCCATCGGCGGCGAACTGTGTGCCAATCCCATCGTCCGCAAGCTGTCGTTTACCGGCTCCACCGCCGTCGGCCGCCTGCTCATGGCGCAATGCGCGCCGACCCTCAAGAAGCTGTCGCTGGAACTGGGCGGCAATGCGCCCTTCATCGTCTTCGACGATGCCGATGTCGATGCCGCCGTCGCCGGCGCGATCGCTGCCAAGTACCGCAATACCGGGCAGACCTGCGTCTGCGCCAACCGCCTGCTGGTGCAGAACGGCATCTACGAGGAATTCGCCGCCAAGTTCGCCGCCAAAGTGAGTCAGTTGCAGGTCGGCGCCGGCACCGAGGCGGGGGTGGCACAAGGGCCGCTGATCAATGCTGCCGGCCTGGGCAAGGTTGAGGCGCATGTGGCCGACGCCGTCGCCCACGGTGCCCGCGTGCTCTGCGGCGGAACGCGCCACGCCCGCGGCGGCAATTTCTTCCAGCCGACCGTATTGGCCGACGTGACGCCCGCCATGAAGGTCGCCCGCGAGGAAACCTTCGGCCCGGTCGCGCCGCTCTTCCGCTTCACGACCGAGGCCGAAGCCATTGCCATGGCCAACGACACGGAGTTCGGCCTGGCCGCCTATTTCTTTACCCGCGACGTCGGGCGCTGCTGGCGCGTCGGCGAGGCGCTGGAGTACGGCATGGTGGGCATCAACACCGGCAGCATCTCGAACGAGGTGGCGCCCTTTGGCGGCATCAAGCAGTCCGGCCTCGGACGCGAGGGCTCCAAGTACGGAATCGAGGATTACCTCGAAATCAAGTACCTCTGCTTTGACGTACAAGGTTGAAACGCCTGCTCGCCATCGCCTAGCTGCTCTGGCAGCTCGGGCGCCGTTCCGCCGAAGATCGCCCCGACAGCGGACCGCTCGGCTGCGATGCCGATAGCGCTGCGGGCGGCTGAGACGCCGGCGATGGCGGAGGCAGAGGCGATTAGGCCGGATGGCCCCGGGCCTCAGCCCATGTCCGGCGCGTAGGCGACAACCCGGTTGCGTCCGCTGTTCTTGGCGACGTAAAGTGCCGTGTCGGCCGCGTGGGTCAGCGCATCGGGCGTCTTGCCATGATCGGGGTAAGCAGCGACACCAGCCGACCCCGTAAAGGTGATCCGGGCAGTACCGCAGTCGACGCCAATCCCGGCGATCTGCCGGCGCCAGCCTTCCGCGCGCTCGACGGCCTTGTCGAGCGCCATGCGCGGCATCAGGACGACGAACTCCTCGCCGCCATAGCGGCACAGCACGTCTTCCTGACGGATGTCGGCACGCAGGGTTTCGGCCAGGACGACCAGGGCGCGGTCGCCAGCCAGGTGGCCGTAGGTGTCGTTGATCCGCTTGAAGAAATCGAGATCCAGAATGACCAGGGCCAGCGGGTAGCCTTCGCGGCGGGCGCGCGACAACTCGCGCTCCAGCGTCTCGTCGAGATAACGGCGGTTGAAGCAGCCGGTCAGGCAATCCCGGATGGTCTGTTCCCGGAGGGCGACCTGGAGTTGCTCGATTTCGACCAGCTGCCGGCGCAACTGCTCATTGACTGCGCGTAATTCGCTCTCGGCCCAGCGACGTTCGGAAATATCGCGGGACACCCCGAGCAGCGCGTAAGGCTGGCCAGCCGTATCCAGCAGGAAGCTACCGACGACTTCGGCATGAATCAGATGGCCATCCTTGTGCGGCTGTTCGATCTCGCAGGTGGCCGACAAGGCACTCAGGTCGCCGGCCGCGATGCGGCTCAGATGATCGTGCAAGATTTCCTGCACCCGGGCATACGAAGCTGGCGTCATCGCGTCGGCCACGCTCTGGGCCATCGCCTCCTCGGCGGTCAGACCACGCACCTTCTCGATGGCCGGGCTGATGTAGGTGAAGCGCAGGGTCTTCAGATCAAGCGTCCAGATGACATCCTTGCTGAAATCGGCCAGTTGCCGGTAACGCTCCTCGCTGGTTCGCAGGGCGCGTTCAAACACTTCCCGCGAGGCGACCTCGCGCTGCAGGCGATGGTTCAGCCGGGCAAAATAGAGTGCCGCACCGCCAACCAGCAGGATCAACAAACCACCGCCCGCCAGCGCGAAGCCGATCCAGACCGGCAACTGGCCGGCCTCCGGCTCGAAAATCAGGCCATGAATGACCGGCTTGGGGGGCAGCATGCCCAATTCGGCGTAGGTTTCGGCAATCTGCTGCCAGCGGCTGGCCGACTGCTGGCCAATCTCGACCAGATCGGGCTGCATCAGGCGCTTCATTTCATGTGCCTCGAACAGCAGGTGGTCCCGCTCATGACGCTGGGCGTAACGGGCCAGAATCAGATCGGCAATCTTCTCCGGATGCGCCAAGGCATAGGCCCAACCCCGTACGACAGCCTGGCGAAAGGCCCGGACACGGTCGGGCGCAGCCTTGACACGCTGTTCGGAGGTAAACAGGGTGTCGCCGTAAAAATGGATGCCCACCGCAGCCGGATTGAAAATCTGGTAAGGAAAGCCGACCTTGCGCAGCAGGTAGGGCTCGTCCGTGACGTATCCCGACATCGCATCGACCCGCCCTTCGATCAGGTCATGGGTATCGAAGGTATTCGGCACGGTGGTGAAGTTCCGGATCTCCTCGCGCCGGAGATAAGCAAACAATTCGGTTTCATGCGGCGCCAGCATGATGCGGCTGCCCTCAAGGCTATCGATCGCACTGATCTTGCGCCGGTTGACCAGCAGGATCAGGGGCGAATGCTGAACGATGGCGGCGAGCGCGACGACCGGCTTGCCGTGCGCCCGGTGCCAGGCCAGTTCGGACGCGGCCACCCCAAAATCCGCCTCGCCGTTGAGCACGATCTCCACGGGATTCCCCCCGGCAGGCAGTTCGCGCAAGCTGACGTCAAAGCCTGCCTCGCGAAAATACCCCTGCTCGATGGCAGCGTAATAGCCGGCGAACTGGAACTGGTGTTTCCAGTTGAGTTGCAGCACGACCTGCTCCAGCGCCCAGGCGGGCGCCGCAGCCAAGCATGACAACAGGAAAAAAACCGTTCGCATGCCGCAATTATGCCGGCATTTCCTGCGAACGCCTCACTTGTGATAGCTCCGGCTGCTGCCCGAACCGCCAGGGCTGGAACCGGCTTCGTGTTCGAAGAGGTTCCAGCCCTGCTGCTGCGCGAAGGCGAAAATCAGCACGGCGCAGATGCCGGCCACCAGGTTGAACTTGTCGAACATCAGTCGTCTCCGCCCGCGTCGTCGCCCCCCTCCGGCGCGTGATCGCTTTCCGCCCAGCGCCGCGTCTCGAAGGCCGCTGTGCGCAGCGCGGCGAAGACCGGAAAGGCCGCTAGGAAGATCAGCACGATCACGAAATTGGACCACCCGGCGCGCGGTGCAACAACCTCCAGGCGATCATGTACCACCACCGCGTTCGGCGGCATTTCCGGATCGAGCGTCAGGTAGTAGCTGCCCGGGGGAACGTTGCGGAACACGACCTCGTCGTCGCGGCTGCCTTCCGTCCACCGCCCGTCGTCGTAGCCCCAGTAGTACGAAATTTCGCGCGCCGCCGACCAGACCTGGCCGGTACTCTTGTTGACCAGCAACAGGTCAACGCCAAGCCAGTTATTGTCGAGCGAAGTCGCCTGACGCACGGCGATCTTGCGTTGCTGTGCAGCCAGCATGAATTCGCGGCTTTGCACCTCGCTGGCCAAGCCCGGTTCAAAACTGAAATCCTGGCGTAGCAGCAGCCTTTCGCTCGACACCATCACAAAGAATGCCTGGACCAGCAGGGCAACCAGCGCCAGTCGGGCGAACAGGCGCCAACTCCGGCGCGCCGTGGCGGCCCACGGGTTGGGCTGATTGGCATGAATGCCGATCGTTGCGGGCAGTTTTCCGGTCAAACCGAAGGCCTCGGCAATCTCCTCCGGCGTCACGTAGTGCCCCAGCGACCAGGTCAGGTCGTTGTCGCTGACCTCCTTGGACAGCAGGCGGGGCGGCGCCACGTAATCGACGACGCGGCAGGTCTCGCCATGGCGAACCCGCCAGGTGAATTCGCCATCGATCTGCACCACCTCGGCACGCGGCGTGGTCGAGAAATGCTTGAACAATGCGCCGTCGTAACGCAGGCTGTCCGTCTCGATGACAGGCTTGCTCGTCGGCGGCCGGGACAGCACATCGACGACATTCCAGTGGCCGTTGTATTCGGTCAGCCAGCGATAGGTACCATGCTCGGCGGCCAGCAGGTATTCCGACCAGAGGTAGGCGATGCCCTCGATCCGCGCCCGACGGACCAGATGGCCGATGACTTCGACCGGCCTGCCCTCCAGGGTGCCCTTGCTGCCCAGGGGCAGGCGAAGCGGGCGGATTTCGTCGCGGCGGCCGCGCAGGCGTGACAGGATCGGGTACGCGGGATCGCCGGCATCGACCACCGTACCGCAGCTGGCACAGGCTACGGCCAGAATGTCCGGTGCCCGGGCCTGCATCGGCGAAGCGCAGGACGGGCAGCGGAAGACCTGCACTTGGACGCTGACGTCGCGCGCCGCCTGACCGTCGCGCAGGTTGCTCAGGCGCAGCGACCGGAAATCGACCGCTTCGCCGACAAAAAGCAGGGGCGGCGTTTCGGAGTAGTCGAGGGTGGCGAAATGGCGTTCATTGCGCAGGTCGGCCGCCGCCACCGGGTAGCCGGCACCGACCTTGAACGGCAACTCGCCCTCGCCGGCAACGCACGCGGCGTTTTCAAGGTTGCTGACGGTCCACACCTGACTGGCCACCTGCAGGCGCTGGCCTATCCGGAGTCCGGAAAAGGCCGGCAAGGGCTCGTCCACCTGATGCATGAATGTGAGCACATACTCACCACCCGCCTCAGACAGCCAGCCCGTCCGCATGTCGTCGAACAAGAGGTGCCACTCATTCCAGATACCCTGGCTGTGCTGGATCTGGATGCGCCCGATCAGCGCGAAGTGGACGCCCTGATAGCTCCCCTCGGTCCCCAGCCGGAGCGGCGAGCGGTCCTCGACCAAGGGCGCCATCTTGCCGATGTCTTCCAGATTCTGGTCATGACGAACCAGCGTACTCTGGCAATACGCACAAACGGCGAAAACCGACGCGTTCGATTTGAACGCGACGGGCGCGCCGCAGGACGGGCAGGAGGCAGTCAGCGCCACGCGGGTCCGATCAGGTCAGCTTCTTGAGCAGTTCCGCCTTTTTCGCATCGAACTCGGCCTGGCTGAGGATCCCTTTGACGACCAGACCGTGCAGTTTTTCCAGTGTGGCCACGACCTCGTCCGGCGAAACGCTGCCGGCTGCCGCGGCCGGAGCCGCACCACCCTGCGGCAGGGTCGCGGCCATCGCCTGCCCGACCACCTGGCCGAAACCGACGCCGGCGCCCAGGCCAACCCCCATCGCCGCCATGCCGCCTTCGTTTTTCGCGGCATCGGGGATGCTGTTGGCAACCTGGTACTGCGTGTAGCGCTGCATGTCGCCGATCATGTTCATGCCGATCTTCTGGTCAAGAATCTTCTGCAACTCCTCGGGCAGCGACACGTTCTGGACGACCAGCGCATCCAGCGCCAGGCCGTATTCGGCGAACACCGGCTGCATCCTGGCGAACATCGCCCGACCGAATTCGTCCTGGTTGGCCGCCATGTCGAGGAAGGGCACACCGGATTCGGCGAACAGGTCGGTCATGCCGGCAACCAGGGTATTGCGCAACTGGCCGGCCAGTTCCTCGCGATCGTAGCGGTCGCGGGTGCCGGAAATTTTCTGAAAGAAGGCCTTGGGGTCGACCAGGTGGTAGGCATAGATGCCGAAAGCGCGCAACCGGACCATGCCGAATTCCTTGTCGCGGATGGTGATCGGATTGGGCGTGCCCCATTTCTGATCGAGTTGGGTGCGCGTCGAGAAGAAGTACACATCGCTCTTGAAAGGCGATTCGAACAGCTTGTCCCAGTTCTTCAGGTAGCTCAGCACCGGCAGGGTCTGCGTCGTCAGCTTGTACATGCCCGGCGGGAAGACATCGGCCACCTTGCCTTCGTTGACGAACATCGCCACCTGCGAGTCGCGCACGGTCAGGCTGGCACCGTTCTGGATTTCCATGTCCGCCATCGGGAAGCGCCAGGCCAGCGTACCGTCTCCCTCCTCCGTCCATTGCAGGATGTCGATAAACTGTTTCTTGATGAAGTCCATCAGGGCCATGAAAGTCTCCTTGTGTGATCAGGCGATGCAGCCGGCGTTGAGGATGCCGATGCCAAGGGAAAGCGAAGCGAGAAATACGCCGGAAGCAACCTTGCCCTGCGGGATGGCCTGGTTGATCCGGGGCAGCGCGAGGCGAGCCACGACATAGACCATCAACTGGACCAGACAGGCGACGACGCCCCAGCCGATCATCGCCAGGATGTCATGGCTGACCGCGACCGACACCGCAATCGGCAAGGCATACCCGACCACCGCGCCGCCCAGGCTGACGGCCGCCGCCGTGTTGCCTTCGCGGATCAGGGCCAGTTCGTTATACGGCGTGACAAAGACATAAAGAACGGCAAATACCGCGAGCAAGGCGAGCGCCGTGGCGAAATAGCCGGCGAAAGCGGGCAGGCTGCCGATGACCGGATCAAACATGGAATCTCCCGCAGTGGACGAAATGACAGGAGATTCTCTTCGCTCAGCCGGCTTTGTTCAAGCGCCGGCTGCCAGTTGCCGCAAGCCTTCGAGGGGCAGATTGGGAACCAGCCGGAAGGGGATCGACAAATGTTCGGCAATTTCGCCGGCATGACCACCGGAGATCAGGCAGATCCGGTCCGGCCCGGCCAGGCGGGTAAAAACGCGCTCGACGGCCCCGGCCTGCGCTTCGAGGATGCCGGACACAATGGCATCCTCGGTGCAGCGCGGCAGCGGGTCGTAACCCCCGGCGGCCAGCGGCAGGGCGGCCGTTCCCTGAGCCAGCGAACGCCGCATCAGGCCGATGCCGGGCAGGATGTCGCCCCCCGCAAAGCAGCCATCGGCTGCCAGCGTGTCGATGGTCGTCGCGGTCCCCGCCATCACCACGAGGGCCGCCCCGGCATGCAAGGCACGGGCGCCGACCAGGGCGCACCAGCGGTCGACACCCAGCCGCTCCGGACTGCGATAGCAATTGCTAACGCCCCCCGCCCGGGCGCTCGGCCGGATCTCCTGCAGGCAGGGCCGCCAGGGCGCCAGCTGCTCGGCCAGACGAGAGGCCACCTGCGGGCCCGCCACATTGGCCAGCATCACTTTGTCGGGCCGCGGCCACTTACCCGGCAGGCCGGCCAGTTGCGCAATGTCGGCCTGCGCCACCGCCCCCTGCGCCAACCAGGCCGTGCCATCGTGCACCCCCCATTTGACGCGGGTATTGCCGCTGTCGAGACAAACAATCATCGGGCGCTGGCCCCATCGCCGCCCGCCGTGCGCCGCAAACTGACATCACCGGCATAAATGCGCTCGATGCCCTGCCCGGTATCGATCAGCAAGGCGCCATCCGGATCGGCACCGAGACAGCGCCCGCTCAGCACCTCCTCGTCGCCCAGAATGCGCACCGCTTGATCCTGCCAGGCATGCAGCGCCTGCCAGTCGTCGCGCAGCCCGGCAAAGCCCTGGGCGGCAAAGGTCGCGAGGGCTGTGGCCAACTCGGTCAGGATGGCGGCCAGAATGTCGTGGCGCTCGGCACGCACCCCGGCCGCGCTCAGGCCGCTGGCAGGTTGCGGCAGATCGCCACCTGGCGGTAGCAGGTTGAGGCCGATGCCGATGATGGCTTGCGTACCGCGCCGGTCGGACGCCAGTTCGACCAGAATGCCGGCCAGCTTGGCAAAATCCCCGTTCACGGCAAGCAGGACATCGTTCGGCCATTTCAGGCGGACCCCGGCGGCGCCGAGGCGGCCGAGCGCCCGCGCCAGGCCGACGCCGACGGCCAGCGACAGGCCGCTCAGGCGGCTCGGGCTGCCGGGAAAACGCCAGAGCAGCGAAAAGGTCAGGCTGGCCTCCGGCGACGACAGCCAGCTCCGTCCGCGCCGGCCGCGCCCGGCCTGCTGCCGGTCGGCGACGATGACCGTGCCGGCCGGTGCGCCCCGGTCGGCGCGGCGCATCAGTTCGCTGTTGGTCGAATCGCATTCGTCCAGTGCGTCGACGTCGAAACGCCCGGCCAGTGCGGCGAGCCGGGGCTTGAGCAATACGGGGTCGATCAGTGCCATGCGGCGGATTCTACTCCGCTGCGTGCTCCTTGCCGCCGTCGATGCCCAGCTCGGCGATCTTGCGCGTAATGGTGTTGCGGCCGATGCCCAGCGCCTGCGCCGCCTCGATGCGACGGCCGCCGGTATGGGCCAGCGCCCGGGTGATCAGGATGCGCTCGAAAACCGGGGCCAGCACGCCATGCACATCGGGCACGCCGCGCGCCAGCAAGCGGTCGACCTCGCTTTCCAGCGCGCCCTCCCAGTCGGTCACCGGCGCCGCCGGACTGGCCTCGCGCAGCTCGACCGGCAGATCACCAACCTCGACCTGCTGACCGGGCGCCATCACGGTCAGCCAGTGGCAGAGGTTTTCCAGTTGCCGCACGTTGCCCTGAAAATCCAGCCCGGTCAGGTATTTCAGCGCCGCTTCCGACAGCCGCTTGGTCTCGACCCCCAGTTCCCGGGCGCTCTTTTGCAGGAAATGGCGGGCGAGCAGCGGGATATCCTCGCGCCGCTCGCGCAGGGCCGGCAGACGGATGCGGATGACATTCAGACGGTGGAACAGGTCCTCGCGGAACAGGCCGTCCTTGACCCGCGTCTCGAGATTCTGGTGCGTTGCCGCGATGACGCGGACATTGGCCTTGATCGGCGAATGGCCGCCAACACGATAGAAGTGGCCATCGGACAACACCCGCAGCAAGCGCGTCTGCAGCTCCGCCGGCATGTCGCCGATTTCATCGAGAAACAGCGTCCCCCCCTCGGCCTGCTCGAAACGGCCACGGCGCTGGGCCTGCGCGCCGGTAAAGGCGCCACGCTCATGACCGAACAGTTCCGATTCCAGCAGATCCTTCGGAATGGCCGCCGTGTTGATGGCGATGAAGGGCTTGTCGGCGCGTGGGCTATGCCGGTGCAGGGCGCGGGCGACCAGCTCCTTGCCCGAGCCGGATTCACCGGTGATCAGCACTGTGGCGTGCGACAGGGCCAGCCGGCCGATGGCGCGGAAGACTTCCTGCATGGCCGGTGCCTGGCCGAGAATTTCGGGGGCCAGCGCCTCTTCATCCGACGCACCGCTTTGGTGCATCGACTCGTCGATCGCCCGGCGAATCAACTCGACCGCCTGATCCACGTCAAAGGGTTTGGGCAGGTATTCGAAAGCGCCGCCCTGAAAGGCCGCTACCGCGCTTTCCAGATCGGAATAGGCCGTCATGATGATGACCGGCACCGACGGGAAACGCGTCTTCACCTCCTGCAGCAACTCCAGGCCGGACTGGCCCGGCATGCGGATATCGGACATCAGTACCTGCGGCGGCTCGATGCCCTGCTCGAGCTGCGAAATGGCTTCGCTGGCCGACGCATAGCTCTTGAACGGGATGCCCTCCCGGGACAGGGTCTTCTCCAGCACCCAGCGGATGGAACGATCGTCGTCTACGATCCAGACCGGCTTCATCATCTCTTGGCTCATTGTGTAGTCAGAATGGCCTTAGGCAAAGCAAGACTCAGGCCTGCTCGATGGGCAGACGCAGGGTGAAGATGGTGCTCCCCGGTCGGCTGACACAATCGATCGTGCCATGGTGGTGCTGGATGAAATTCTGGGCGATGGTCAGCCCCAGGCCGCTGCCGCCTTCCCGGCCGGAAACCAGCGGGTAGAACATGCGCTCGCGGATATCGTCCGGGATGCCCGGACCGTTGTCGATGACCTTGATCTCCATGGCCAGGCGATAGCGCTTCTTGGCCAGCGTCACCTGACGCAGCGAACGCGTCCGGAACACGATCTCCCCTTCGCCCGCCATCGCCTGCGCGGCATTGCGGGCGATGTTCAGGACGGCCTGGATCAACTGCTCGCGATCGCCGACCAGTTCCGGCAAGCTGGTATCGTAATCGCGGCGCACGGCAAGCGAACCGGGAAATTCGGCGGTCAGCAGGCTGCGCACCCGTTCGAGGATTTCGTGGATATTGACCGTCGCCGGCAGCATCGGCCGGTGCGGCGTCAACAGGCGCTGCATCAGGTCCTGCAGGCGGTCGGCTTCCTTGATGATGACCTGCGTGTATTCCTTGAGCGAAGGGTTGCCCAGTTCGTGTTCGAGCAGCTGCGCCGCGCCGCGGATACCGCCGAGCGGGTTCTTGATCTCGTGTGCCAGGTTGCGGATCAGTTCGCGATTGGCCTGCTGCTGCTCGATCAGGCGCTCCTCGCGCGTCGCCGTCAGATGGTGCTCAATGGGCTGCAGCTCGAGCAGCAGCCGGACGCCCGGCGCGACCTCCGGGCGCAGCGGCGTGACGGTGCAATTGATATGCAGCACTTCGCCATCGGCCCGGCGCAACTCGATGTTCTGCCCGGTGTAGCCCCAGTTGTTCTGCAGACCGTTGTCGAGCGCCGCCTGCAGGGTGGCTGAACAGGTGCAGACGGCCGCCAGCGTCTTGCCAACCGCCGAACGACTGCTCACAGCCAGCAGGTTTTCGCCGGCGGCATTGATGTAGCGGATGATCTGCCCTTCATCGATGAGCAGCACGGCCGAAGCCAGCAGATCCAGGCCGGCAAAGGAAGCATGGGTCACGTTCATGACGGCATTGTAGCCGCGCCGCGCCCTACCCTGGCGACAACTTGCGTTACTGACCCAACGTTCATTATCATCGCCCGCTTCTCCCCATCACGCCGCGACGATGTCCACGCCCCCCACCCGCCCCACGCTTCTGCTGCTCGTCGCCAGCGCGCTGCTGGGCGCCTGCCGCAGCGGCGAAACCCCGCCTCCGCCGACACCTGTCGTCCTCGTCCAGCCGGCCGTCCCGGCCACCACGGAGGGCAGCGTCTATACCGGTGAAATCCGCGCCCGGCATGAAGTCGACCTCGCCTTTCGCGTCGGCGGCAAGATTGCCGCCCGCCTGGTCGATGCTGGCGCCGAAATCCGGCCTGGCCAGCCGCTTGCCCGCCTCGATCCGACCGACCTGCAACTGGCCGCAAACAGTGCCCGCGCCCAGCTCACCGCCGCCGAAAGCGACCTGGCCACCGCCCGCGCCGAACGCGAACGCTATGCCGGTCTGCTTGCCCGAAAATTTGTCAGCCAGGCTGCTTTCGATGCCAAGGAGAATCTGTACAACAGCAGCCGCGCCCGACTCGAACAGGCCCGCGCCCAGAACGAGATCAGCGGCAACCAGGCGGCTTACGGGACGCTGAGCAGCGAGACGGCAGCCGTCGTCACCGCCGTGCTGGCCGATACCGGCCAGGTCGTCGCCGCCGGCCAGCCCGTGCTGCGCATCGCCCGCCCGGAAGAAAAGGAAATCGCCATCGCCGTGCCGGAAAGCCGTGTCGAGGAACTGCGCCGTGCCCGGCAGATCACGGTCAGCCTGTGGGCCGCCCCGGAGACGACACTGCGCGGCGAATTACGCGAACTGTCGCCGGCCGCCGACCCGGCGACCCGCACCTACGCCGCCCGCATCCGTCTGCTCGATCCACCGCCCGCCGTCCGCCTCGGCATGACCGCCCGCGCCCAGGTCGGCGGGGCGACGGCCGGCAGCACCCTGCTGGTGCCGCTCAGCGCCGTGCTCGACACCGGCCAGGGCCCCTTCGTCCGCGTCGTCCGCGATGGCAAGGTCGCCTCGCATCCGGTGACCGTCGCCCGCTTCCGCGAGGACGGCGCCGAACTCAGCGGCGGCCTGACGGCCGGCGAACCGGTGATCATCAGCGGCGGCCTGCGGCTGGTCGATGGCCAGGCCGTCCAGCCCCGCCCGGCGACACCGCCTTCCCGCCAGCGTTAAGCCGTGAGCCAGCGCTTCAACCTGTCCGACTGGACGCTGCACCACCGTACGCTGGTCGGCTATTTCCTGCTCGCCATCGCGCTGATGGGCATCGTCGCCTACGGCCGCCTGAGCCAGGCCGAGGACCCGCCCTTCACCTTCAAGATCATGGTCATTCGCACCCTGTGGCCGGGCGCCACGGCACGCCAGGTCGAACAGCAGCTGACCGACAAGATCGAGAAGAAATTGCAGGAAACACCGTTCATCGACCGCGTTTCGAGCTTCTCGCGGCCCGGGGAATCGACCGTGATGTTCTTCGTCAAGGACAGCACGCCCCCCGGCAACGTGCCGGATGTGTTTTATCAGGTGCGCAAGAAGGTCGGCGACATCCGCCACACGCTGCCGGCCGGTATCCAGGGGCCGTTCTTCAACGACGAATTCGGCGATGTCTTCGGCAATATCTACGCCCTGACCGGCGACGGCCTCGACTATCCGCAACTGAAGGACCAGGCCGAGCGCATCCGCGACGAGCTGCTGCGCGTTCCGAACGTCGGCAAGGTGGAAATTTTCGGCATCCAGGACGAAAAGATTTTCGTCGATCTCGCCAATGCCAAGCTGGCGACGCTCGGGATCGACCAGGCCACCATCGTGCAGGCGCTGGCCCAGCAGAACGCCGTGACCGGCAGCGGCTTCTTCGAAACCGAACGCGAACGCATCCAGATCCGCCCGGGCGGCGCTTTCGACTCGGTGCAGGCGGTTGCCGACACGCTGATCCGCGCCGGCAACCGCAGCTTCCGGCTGGGCGACATCGCCCGCGTCCATCGCGGCACCGTCGATCCGCCGGCCACCCAGGTCCGCTTCGGCGGCAAGCGGGCGCTGGCCATCGGCGTCGCGATGACCAAGGGCGGCGACATCATTCAGCTCGGCAAGGATCTGAACCAACGCATCGCCACCCTGCAGGCCGCCCTGCCGGTCGGCGTCACGATCGACGAAGCAGCCAGCCAGCCGGCGGCAGTCAAGCGTTCGGTGCAGGCCTTCGTCCAGGCCCTGGCCGAAGCGGTGCTGGTCGTCATGCTGGTCACCTTCCTCAGCCTCGGCATCCGCACCGGCCTGGTCGTCGCCATCTCGATCCCGCTCGTACTGGCCGCCACCTTCCTCGGCATGGCGCTGTTCAACGTCGGCCTGCACAAGGTGTCGCTCGGCGCCCTGGTGCTGGCCCTCGGCCTGCTGGTGGACGACGCAATCATCGCCGTTGAAATGATGTGGGTAAAGATGGAACAGGGCTGGGAGCGCACCCGTGCCGCCTCCTTCGCCTACACCAGTACGGCGGGGCCGATGCTGTCCGGCACGCTGGTCACCGTGGCCGGCTTCATCCCCATTGCGCTGGCCAAGTCGGCGACCGGCGAATACGCCTTCGCCTTTTTCCAGATCAATGCCGTCGCGTTGCTCATTTCCTGGCTGGCCGCCGTCGTCGCCATTCCCTGGCTGGGCTACAAGCTGCTGCCCGACCCACGCGCCGCCAAAACCCCGGCAGCCTGGGAGCACAAGGCACCCCGCCTGGCCTGGCTGGTCGCCAAGCTCGGCCTGAACGGACCGGCCCACGCCGAGGACCACGACGTCTACGGCACCCCCTTCTATGTTCGCTTCCGGCAACTGGTTGCCTGGTGCGTGCGCCGCCGCTGGCTGGTCATCGGCATCACCATCGGCCTCTTCGCGCTGTCCATCGTCGGCATGGGCAAGGTGCAGAAGCAGTTCTTCCCGAATTCGACCCGGCTGGAGCTCAACGTCGAACTGCGCCTGCCGGAAGGCGCCTCGCTCACTGCCATCGATGCCGAAACCCGCCGCCTCGAAGACTGGCTGGACAAGGACAAGGCCGAATTCGACCAGTTCGAGCATTACATCGCCTACATCGGCGCCGGTTCGCCGCGTTACTACCTCGGCCTCGACCAGCAACTGGGTGCCAGCAATGTCAGCCAGTTCGTCATCGTGACGCGCAGCATCGCGGCGCGCGAGGCCCTGCGCGAGCGCCTGATCCGGCTCTACGACAGCGAGGCCTCCGGGGCACGGGCAACCATCACCCGCATCGAGAACGGCCCGCCGGTCGGCTATCCGGTGCAATACCGCATTTCCGGCGAGGACACGGAACTGCTGCGCCGGACGGCTGGCGAAATCGCCGACGTGATGCGCCACGCCCCCGAGCTGAGCAACATCAACTTCGACTGGAGCGAACTGTCGAAGACCATCGAGATCGAGATCGACCAGGATAAGGCCCGCCTGCTCGGCGTTTCCAGCCAGGATGTCGCCGCCCTGCTCAACATGTCGCTGAACGGCTACACGGTGAGCAGTTTCCGCGAAGGGGAGAAGACCATCGACGTCGTGCTGCGCGGCGACCGCGAGGAGCGCAGCCGCCTGTCCGCCCTCGCCGACCTGGCGGTGCCGACACGCAGCGGCAAGAGCGTGCCGCTCGCCCAGATCGGCCGCCTCAAGCACGGTTTCGAGCCCGGCCTGATCTGGCGCCGCGACCGGCTGCCGACCATCACCGTGCGCGGCAACCTGTATGGCAAGACACAACCGGCTACCATCGTCGATCGCTTGAAGCCGCAAATCGACGCCATCCAGGCCGCCCTGCCGGCCGGTTACCGGATCGCCACCGGCGGCTCGGTCGAGGAATCGGCCAAGGGCTCGGGGTCGGTGATGGCCGGCATCCCGCTCTTCGTACTGGCGGTCGTCACCATCCTGATGGTCCAGTTGCAGAGCGTATCGCGCGTCATCATGGTGCTGCTCACCGCGCCGCTCGGCCTCATCGGCATTGCCCTGTTCCTGCTCATCTTCAACCAGCCCTTTGGCTTCATGGCGCTGCTGGGCACGATCGCGCTGTTCGGCATGGTGATGCGCAATTCGGTGATCCTGGTCGACCAGATCGAACAGGATCTGGCCGCCGGCAAGGCGCGTGCCGCCGCCATCGTCGAGTCCACCGTGCGCCGCTTCCGGCCCATCGTGCTAACAGCCGCGGCGGCGGTGCTGGCCATGATCCCACTGTCGCGCAACGATTTCTTCGGGCCGATGGCGGTCGCCATCATGGGCGGCCTGATCGTCGCCACCGCCCTCACGTTGCTCTTCCTGCCGGCACTGTACGCCGCCTGGTACAAGGTGAAAGTCAGCCCTTAGTCGCCGAAGCCGGTCGGCAGCAAACACAAGGGGCGCCACAGCGCCCCCGACATGCTGACAACCGAACCAAGCAGTCGCTAGCGCAGGTTGGCCAGTTCCTTTTGGATCGCCTGGATATTCCGCTCGTGCTGACTGACCCGGTCGCGATAAGGCGCCGTGCGATCGCCGGGGCCGCCGCGCTGGGCTTCCTGCTCGGCCAGTTCCTTCCGGGCCTGTTCCAGGCTGCGCTGCTCACCGGCCAGTTCCTGCTCGAGAATGAGGCGACGGTCGTTGTCGCGCGACTTTTGGGTATCCTCCCCGACCCGCGGAAATCCGGCCGGGGTCGGATTGGCCGCGGCAGCGGTCGCCCCCCGGGGTTTGTTGGGCAGCGGCGGCAGCGAATTCTCCGGGCCGCTGGCAATGGCCTTGCAACTCTTGTCCAGCCTGGAATTCGTGTAGGTCGTGCTGCCATTGGCGTCGACGCACTTGTAAATGGTCTGCGCCATCGCCGACATCGGCAACGCACCAAGCAGCAGGGCAAGCGTACAACGCATCATCGTCATTATTCCTCTTAACTTTTTCAGTGTACCGAACTTAACGGCAGGCTCACAAAAAAAGTGGACAAAAAAAGGGCGGGAAACCCGCCCTTTTTTATGTCAGCACCGATTACAGGCTGTAGTACAGATCGAATTCCACCGGATGGGTGGTCATGCGAACGCGGTTCACTTCTTCCATCTTCAGGGCGATGTACGCATCGATCCAGTCGTTGGAGAAGACGCCGCCCTTGGTCAGGAATTCGCGATCCTTGTCCAGCGCAGCAAGGGCTTCTTCCAGGCTGGCGCAGACGGTCGGGATCTGTGCATCCTCTTCCGGCGGCAGGTCGTACAGGTTCTTGGAAGCCGGATCGCCCGGATGGATCTTGTTCTGCACACCGTCCAGACCGGCCATCAGCAGGGCGGCAAAGCACAGGTACGGGTTGGACAGCGGATCCGGGAAGCGGGCTTCGACGCGACGACCCTTGGTCGAGGCCACGAACGGGATACGGATGGAAGCGGAACGGTTCTTGGCGGAGTAGGCCAGCTTGACCGGGGCTTCGTAGTGCGGAACCAGGCGCTTGTAGGAGTTGGTGCCCGGGTTGGTGATCGCGTTCAGGGCCTTGGCATGCTTGATGATGCCGCCGATGTAGTACAGGGCGAACTCGGACAGACCGGCATAGCCGTCACCGGCGAACAGGTTCTTGCCGTCCTTCCAGACGGACTGGTGAACATGCATGCCCGAACCGTTGTCACCGACGATCGGCTTCGGCATGAAGGTGGCCGTCTTGCCATACTGGTGAGCCACGTTATGGGTCACGTACTTCTGGATCTGGGTCCAGTCAGCGCGCTGAACCAGGGTGCTGAACTTGGTACCGATTTCGCACTGGCCGGCGTTGGCCACTTCGTGGTGATGCACTTCGACCGGCACGCCCAGGGCTTCCAGGGTCAGGACCATGGCCGAACGGATGTCGTGCAGGCTGTCAACCGGCGGAACCGGGAAATAGCCGCCCTTGACGGCCGGACGGTGACCGGTGGCGCCATTGCCTTCGTTCTTCTCGCCAGCGCCCCAGGAGGCTTCGGCCGAGTGAATCTTCAGTTGGCAGCCGGACATGTCGACGGACCATTCGACGCCGTCGAAGATGAAGAATTCGGGTTCCGGACCGAAGTAGGCGGTGTCGCCCAGGCCGGAGGACTTCAGGTAGGCTTCGGCGCGCT
>OFCW01000072.1_pt1 | contig 43372 bp, 38 predicted proteins | sample 1520951 | NCBI WGS metagenome assembly OFCW01 (sample SAMEA4349680, study PRJEB24078) | microbial mat metagenome | biome: Terrestrial Biome; feature: Habitat; material: Microbial Mat | place: India | collected 2012-06-12 | depth 10 m | reverse complement strand
GTGCCTGCGAATAGCGCTCGTGCAGCACGATCGAGAACAAGCCGCTTGCGCCGGTAAAGTCGCGTTTCCAGTTTTCATGGCCCGGGCAGCTCGGCAGCGCCGGATGCAGCACGCGCACGACTTCGGGACGGTCCATAAGCCATTCCGCCACTTCACGCGCGTGGGCGTCGTGGGCAGCCAGCCGCGTCGGCAGGCTCGGCAGGCCGCGCAGCACGAAATAGCAATCGTCTGCCGACACGCCCCACCCCATGCGCATGCGCGTGGCGAGGAGCTTCTGGTGCAGCGCTTCATCGTTGGTGATGGCCGCGCCCATGAGGACATCGCTGCCACCGGACTGGTACTTGGTCAGCGCCTGCACCGAGATATCGATGCCACGCGCAAACGGCTGGTAGTACACGCCGCCGCTCCACGTGTTGTCGATGGCGGTGATGGCGCCAGCCGCCCGTGCCGCCTCGGCGATGGCCGTGCAATCGGGCACTTCCATCGTCACCGAACCCGGCGCCTCAAGCCACACGAGCTTGGTGTTGTGGCGAATGAGGTCGGCAATGCCGGCGCCTATCATGGGGTCGTAATACCGCACGGTGATGCCGAACTGGCGCGCCATCCATTCGCCGTGGTCGCGGTTGGGGCCGTACGCGTTATCGGGAATCAACACGTCATCGCCGGATTTGATGAGCGTGAAGTACACGAGCGAAATGGCGGCCAGCCCGGATGGCAGCAGCAGCGTGTGCGAGCCGCCCTCGATCTGCGCCAGCGCCTGGCACAGCGCGTCGGACGTTGGCGTGGCATGTAGGCCGTAGCGCCAATGGACCACGCTGCCACTGCCAAAGGCACGCATGTCGGCGAGGTTCTTGAATACGACGGTCGACGCGCGATGCGTGGCCTGAGAAAACGCGGCAAAGCCGGGTGGAATCTGCAGGTCCGGGTGGACGGCTTTCGTGGCGGGAAACATGGGCGGGAGCTTGGTATCGTCGGTCACGAGACATTCCTGATGAGTGGCGGATGACGACCTTCGGTGGTCAGCCCGTCAGCTTACCAGTGCGCGCCGGACCGTGCGGGATTGACAGCTGGCAGCGCGGGCGGCGGTGCAATCTGGCCCGGTGCCAGGGGCGCCGCGGGCGTCAGCGGCGTTGCAGCGACCGCCGCGTTGCTGTTGGCGGCGGCATCGTAAGGCGGAATCACCACCACGGCGAGGGGGCGGAGCACAAACGGCAGCGTGTGGCCGTCGTGGGCCACATCGGTCCACGTGCCGCGCACGATGCCATGCGCATCGATCGCCCCCTCCCACGTGCCGGTGACGTGCGTGCCGTCATCGGACTCCTCCATGAGGAAGCCGCCGTTTTCGTATTCGCCTGTCACCAGGCGTACACCCGGTTGCTGGCCGGCTACGTATTCGCCGTGGACGCTGTCGATCTCACCAGGCTTGCGGCCCAGGCGCATGCGGATCGGCACGTCGCCGATCACGCCGGTGTAGACGGGATATTTTGCGTAGTCCGGCTGCGGCTGCAGCACGGCGGGCGACTGCGTCTGGGCGGAGAACCCATTGCCGGCCTTGGCAGCGCGGCGCTTTTCACCCTCCGCGATGGCGCGGTTCAGGCCGAGGTCGCCCGGCTGCACGGTCATGCTGCCGGTCGATACGTCGTAGCCGTTATTGGCAGACGGCGTTTGCGCAGACGCCGCCGACATAGCTGCAACGCCTGCGGCCAGCACCAGCGCACGCAGCGCGCCGGCGGGCCGGGTCAGGCGTGCAATCGATAGAAAGCGTTCAGATGCGTTCGAACACCGCCGCAATGCCTTGTCCTCCACCAATACACATCGTCACCAGCGCGTAGCGACCACCGATGCGTTGCAGCTCGTGCAGCGCCTTCACCGTAATGAGGGCCCCCGTTGCGCCGATCGGGTGGCCGAGCGAGATGCCCGAGCCGTTCGGATTGACCTTGGCCGGGTCCAGCCCCAGTTCCTTGGTCACGGCGCAGGCCTGGGCCGCGAATGCCTCGTTCGCCTCGATGACGTCGAGATCCTTGACCGACAGGCCCGCACGTTCCAGCGCCTTGCGCGTGGCCGGCACCGGGCCGATCCCCATGATCTTCGGCTCCACGCCCGCGTGGCCGTACGACACGAGGCGCGCCAGCGGCTTGAGGCCACGCTGTTCAGCCACCGAGCGCTCCATCAGCACCAGCGCCGCACCGGCATCGTTCAGGCCCGAGGCGTTGCCTGCGGTGACGGTGCCGTTCTCCTTTGCGAAAACCGGCTTGAGCTTGGCCATATCTTCGATGGTGGCGTCGTGGCGGACGTGTTCGTCGGTGTCGAACTGGATGTCGCCCTTGCGCGACTTGATCGTCACCGGAACGATCTGATCCTTGAAGTAGCCGGCCCGGATGGCGCGCGAGGCGCGCTGGTGCGATTCCAGCGCCGTCTGGTCCTGCTGCTCGCGGCTGATGCCGAATTCCCTGGCGACGTTTTCCGCCGTCACGCCCATGTGGATCGTGTGGAACGGGTCGTGCAGCGCGCCGAGCATCATGTCGACCATCTTGGCGTCGCCCATGCGCGAGCCCCAGCGCGCGGCGGGAGCGAGGTACGGCGCGCGGCTCATGCTCTCGGCGCCGCCGGCAATGGCGATGTCGGCATCGCCCAGCAGCACGGTCTGCGCGGCGCTCACCACGGCCTGCAGGCCCGAGCCGCACAGGCGGTTGACGTTGAACGCGGGCGTCTCGGCCGACACGCCGCCGTTGACGGCAGCCACCCGCGAGAGATACATGTCGCGCGGCTCGGTGTTGATGACGTGGCCGAACACGACGTGGCCGACCTCCTCGCCCTTCACGCCGGCGCGGGCCAGCGCCTCGCGCACGACCAGCGCGCCCAGTTCGCACGGCGCCATGTCCTTCAGGCTGCCGCCAAACGTCCCGATTGCGGTACGAACGCCGCTGACCACCACCACTTCACGTGCCATTGCTGTCTCCCATGCCATCAGAATTGGATGGCGGCCAGTATAAGCGCACGGTCGTTCGCAAATTTTAGGTAAGACTACCTAAGTGGCTCAGACCTCGCCCCACAGGTCGTGCCCATCGGCACCGGTGATCTTGACCGACACGAAATCGCCGGCCTTGTAGCGCTTGTACGACTTGGACGGCGGCGCGACATAGACCAGGCCGTCGATTTCGGGCGCATCCGCCGACGAACGACCGATCCCGCCATCCTGGTTGACCTCGTCCACCAGCACGCGCAGCGTCTTGCCGACCTTGCGCTGCAGGCGGCGCGCCGACACGCGCTCGGCCACTTCCATGAAGCGCGCGCGGCGCTCTTCGCGCACCTCGTCGGGCAGTGCACCGGGCAGATCGTTGGCGGTGGCGCCTTCGACCGGCGAATACGCGAAGCAGCCCACGCGGTCCAGCTCGGCCTCGGCGATAAAGTCGAGCAGTGTCTGGAATTCCTCTTCCGTCTCGCCTGGGAAACCGGCAATGAAGGTGCTGCGGATGGTCAGCTCGGGGCACACCTCGCGCCAGGCGCGGATGCGGTCCAGCGTTTTCTCGGCATTGGCCGGGCGCTTCATGCGCTTGAGCACATCCGGGTGGGCGTGCTGCAGCGGCACGTCCAGGTACGGCAGCACCTTGCCCTCGGCCATGAGCGGCATCACTTCGTCCACGCTCGGGTACGGATAGACGTAATGCAGGCGCACCCAGGCGCCGTATTGCGAGGCCAGTTCGCCCAGCGCGGCCACCAGCTCGGTCATGCGCGTCTTCAGCGGCCGGCCGTTCCAGAAGCCCGTGCGGAACTTGACGTCGACGCCATAGGCGCTGGTGTCCTGCGAGATCACGAGCAGCTCTTTCACACCGGCTTTCAGCAGGTTTTCCGCCTCCAGCATCACTTCGGCCACCGGACGCGAAACCAGGTCGCCCCGCATCGACGGGATGATGCAAAAGCTGCAGCGGTGGTTGCAGCCCTCGGAGATCTTCAGATACGCGTAATGCTTCGGCGTGAGCTTGATGCCCTGCGGCGGCACCAGGTCAATGAACGGATCATGCGGCTTGGGCAGGTGCGTGTGCACTGCTTCCATGACTTCGCCGAGCGCATGGGGGCCGGTGACGGCCAGTACCTTCGGGTGCACGCTGGTGATGATGTCCTGGCCGGCGGCATCCTTCTTGGCGCCGAGGCAGCCGGTGACGATCACCTTGCCGTTCTCGGCCAGCGCCTCGCCGATCGCATCGAGGCTTTCCTGCACGGCCTCGTCGATGAAGCCGCACGTATTGACCACCACCAGGTCTGCCCCGCCATACGTGCCGGAGATCTCGTACCCCTCCGCTCGGAGCTGGGTGATGATCTGCTCGGAATCGACCAAGGCCTTGGGACAACCGAGCGAAACGAAGCCCACCTTCGGGCTCTGGGTACTGACGTCGGACATGGGAACAACCTGAAGTGGGGAGAGGATGGCGCAGCGCATGGCGCGCCGCGCGGTGGCGTATTTTAACCGTTCACTGCGCCGGGGCGGCCCAGCGCGAGCCGGGCCTGTTCGATCACACGCTCGATTTCCAGCGCGTCGTGCAGGCGGCGGATCGCGTCGTGCAGTTCCGCGGCCTGGGGCCATGTCCGCTTGAGGTAGCCGAGCCACAGCTTGACGCGGCCGTGCTCGTGCTTGGCGGAGATGCGGGCGTGCAACTTCTTGAGATAGTCGGCAAGGTAGCCGAGTACGATCGGCCATTCGGCGGCGGACGGCTCACGCGCCATCTGGCCGCGAATGCGCTGGGCCAGGAACGGGTCGGACACGGCGCCACGGCCGATCATCACGTCGTCACAGCCGCTGACGGCGCGGCAGCGCTCCCAATCGGCCACGGTCCAGACCTCGCCATTGGCCGTGACGGGGATGCTGACTGCGCCCGCAATGCGCGCAATCCAGTCCCAATGTGCCGGCGGGCGATAGCCATGATCGCGCGTGCGGGCATGCACCACCAGCGACACCGCGCCGCCTTCGGCCAGCGCCGTCGCGCAGTCAATCGCACGCGAAGTGTCCGAAACGCCCAACCGCATCTTGGCCGTCACTGCAATGTGCGGCGGCACCGCACCGCGCACCGCCCGCACGATGGCGTGCAGGACTTCCGGCGTGTCGAGCAGCATGGCACCGCCGCCGTGCCGGTTCACCACCTTGGCGGGGCACCCGAAGTTCAGGTCGATGCCATGCGGTGACAGCGTCGCCGCATAGGCTGCGTTGCGGGCCATCCATTCCGGATCACTGCCGAGGAGCTGGATCACCATCGGCGTACCGCTGGCGGTGTAGCCGCCGTTGGCAATCTCAGGAGTTTCGCGCTCGTAGGTGCGCAACGGAAGCACTGAACCCGTCACGCGAACGAATTCCGAGACGCAGCCGTCATAGCCTCCCGCCTGTGTCAGCACGTCGCGCATGACGAAATCCGCAACCCCTTCCATCGGGGCAAGCAAAAGGCGGCTCATGTGAAAAAGGCGATCAACCGGCCTGCAGGCCGGGGGCTGACATCGAACATTTGGGGGCAATCTGAGGGGTGTGATCCTCCGGCAAAGCCGCGCCTTGCCGGAAATGCCGCATTTTACCCTGCTGCCCGATTTGCCGCCCCCAAAGCAAAAAGGCGAACCGCCATGCGATTCGCCCTGTTCTCCAGGCCGAAGGATTACTTCTTTTCGGGCGGCTGGTTGAACGGGAACGTGCCGAACATGTTCTTGGCCTGGCTCTGCATCTGCTCCTGCATCTGCACGAACAGGTTCTTGCTCTGCTCGATGTAGTTGCTCATCATGCCCTGCATCATCGGCCCCTGCATGTTCATGAACTGCGACCACATATCGGGGTTGAACGTGTTGCCGCTGTACAGGTCCTTCGAGTTCTCGGCCAGCTTGTTCTGGATGTCGATGAAGGCCTGGATGTTCTTCTCCAGGTACGTGCCCATCATGCCTTGCATGGCGTGGCCGTAAAAACGAATGATCTGCGCAAGCATCGAGCCGGAGAACATCGGCACGCCGCCGGTTTCCTCTTCCAGAATGATCTGCAGTAGGATGCTGCGCGTCAGGTCTTCACCGGATTTCGCATCCACGACGCGAAACTCCTCGGTGTCCATCACGAGCTGCTTGACGTCTGCCAGCGTGATGTACGTGCTGGTCTGGGTGTCGTAGAGCCGGCGGTTGGGATATTTCTTGATCAGCCGTTCGGTGCCCTTCTTACTGGTGGCCATCGTGCCTTTCCGTGTTGGCGATGCTGCTGCGGTGCAGCCGATGCAGTGCGAAATCGGCACAGCAAAATCGCGGTTGCGCTGCTGTGCCGATCTGCGTGCGAATGCGGCAACGCAGATGCATCCGGTTATGATCGGACGCTCCGGTGTCTCCCCGCGAAGCGCCTCCGTGACTGGATTCTATGCGGATCGCCGTGCAAAGAAAAGGCGACCTCCCCCGGTAGAAACCCGCAGCATTTTGGTGCCGTAGCGGCACCATGATGTGGGCTGGATCACGCGCCGCAAGCCTGCTGCAGTGCAATCGAGCATCGCAACACCGTGGGGCAAACCGGGGGAAAGAATGCTGCGCCCATGCTGCAGCAATTGTGCAGCATGGGCGTGAGAGCGTCAGCCCATGTGCAGGCCGCCGTTGAGGGAAAAGTCCGCGCCCGTGGCGAAACCGGACTCGTCGGAGGCAAGCCAGGCGCAGATCGAAGCGATTTCCGCGGGCTCGCCGAGTCGCTTGACCGGAATCGTGCCGACGATCTTGTCGAGCACATCCTGACGAATCGCTTTGACCATGTCCGTGGCAATGTAGCCCGGCGACACGGTGTTGACCGTCACGCCCTTGGTGGCGACTTCCTGCGCGAGGGCCATCGTGAAGCCGTGCAGGCCGGCCTTGGCCGTCGAGTAGTTGGTCTGGCCAAACTGCCCCTTCTGCCCGTTCACCGACGAAATGTTGATGATGCGGCCCCAGCCTCGGTCCGCCATGCCATCGATGACCTGCTTGGTCACGTTGAACAGCGAAGTCAGGTTGGTGTCGATCACGGCGTCCCAATCGGCACGCGTCATCTTGCGGAACACCACGTCGCGCGTGATGCCGGCGTTGTTGATGAGAACATCCACCTCACCCACTTCTGCCTTGACCTTGTCGAATGCGGCCTTGGTCGATTCCCAGTCGCCGACGTTGCCCTCGGACGGAATGAAATCAAAGCCGAGCGCCTTCTGCTGCTCGAGCCACTTGGCCTTGCGCGGCGAGTTCGGGCCGCAACCGGCAATGACGGTGAAGCCATCGCGCGCCAAGCGCTGGCAGATCGCCGTTCCGATACCACCCATGCCACCGGTGACGTATGCGATGCGTTTGGTCATGTCCACTCCTAGTCCTTGTTGTTAGAGCCGCCCAGCGTCCTGCCGGGCGGTGGTGCTCGGTTCTCTCCGATCGGCGTGCGCGCTTTTTGTTCAACGCCACACCGGTCCGGTCTGCAAAAAATTACGGACGCTCGACGGCCAGCGCCACGCCCATGCCGCCGCCGATGCACAACGACGCCAGACCCTTCTTCGCATCGCGCTTCTGCATTTCGTGCAGCAGCGTGACCAGAATGCGGCAACCGGAAGCACCGATCGGGTGGCCGATGGCGATCGCACCGCCGTTGACGTTCACCTTAGACGTGTCCCAACCCATTTGCTGGTGCACAGCGAGCGCCTGCGCAGCAAACGCCTCGTTGATCTCCATCAGGTCGAGCTCGTCCACCGACCAGCCCGCACGCGACAGGCAGCGTTTCGAGGCAGGCACAGGCCCCATGCCCATCACCTTTGGATCGAGGCCCGCGCTGGCATAAGCGCGGATCGTGGCCAGCGGCGTGAGGCCCAGTTCCTGGGCCTTGGCGGCCGACATCACCACCACCGCGGCCGCACCGTCGTTCAGGCCCGAGGCGTTGGCCGCCGTGACGGTGCCCGCCTTGTCGAACGCGGGCTTGAGACCGGCCATCGACTCGAGCGTTGCGCCGTGGCGGATGAACTCGTCCTGTGCGAACGCGATCGGGTCGCCCTTGCGCTGCGGAATCATGATCGGGACGATCTCGTCATTGAAGCGCCCTGCCTTCTGTGCGGCTTCGGCCTTGTTCTGCGACCCGACGGCAAACTCGTCCTGCGCCTCGCGCGTGATGCCGTATTCCTTGGCGACGTTCTCGGCGGTGATGCCCATGTGGTACTGGTTGTACACATCCCACAGGCCGTCGACGATCATCGAGTCGATCAGCTTTGCGTCGCCCATGCGGAAGCCATCGCGCGAGCCCGGCAGCACGTGGGGCGCGGCCGACATGTTCTCCTGGCCGCCTGCCACGACGATGTCCGCGTCGCCCGCCATGATGGCGTTGGCGGCGAGCATCACGGCCTTCAGGCCCGAGCCGCACACCTTGTTGATGGTCATGCCTGGGACCATGTTCGGCAACCCGGCCTTGATGACGGCCTGGCGTGCCGGGTTCTGTCCCGAACCGGCGGTCAGCACCTGCCCCATGATGACTTCGCTCACCTGTTCCGGCGCCACCTTGGCGCGCGAGAGAGCCTCGCGGATGACCGCCGCACCCAGTTCGGGCGCAGGAATCTTTGCCAGCGAGCCACCAAACTTGCCCACGGCGGTACGGACCGCCGATACGATCACAACATCGGTCATTTGTCTTCCTTCCACAGTCAAAGGGGGTTGAGAGGGCGCCGCGCACGGCCTCGCAGGCCGGCATCGTGCGCCGGAGTTGGGGGTGCGCTTACGCCTTCTGCTTCACGTAGCGGCCGGGGGCGGGCTCGATCTCCGGATAGTCCGCAGTGCCGTAGCGCTTCGGAGCGGCCTTCTGCGCACCGGCGTGAGAAGCCAGCCACGCAGACCAGTCCGGCCACCAGCTGCCAGGGTGCTCCGTGGCACCGTCAAACCATGCGTCGGCGGAGTCAGGCAGCTTGGCGTTGATCCAGTGCGAGCGCTTGTTGGCCGCCGGCGGGTTGATCACGCCGGCGATATGCCCCGAGGCCCCGAGGACGAACCGGCGCTTGCCCTTGAGCAGCGGCACCGAGGCGTAGGCGGATTTCCACGGGACGATATGGTCTTCGCGCGAGCCGTAGATATAGACCGGCGCATCGATCTTGCCCAGATCCACGGGTGTGCCGGCAACCGTCAGCTTGCCCGGCTCCTTCAAGTCGTTCTGCAGGTACGTGTGCCGCAGATACCAGCAGTACCACGGCCCCGGCAGGTTGGTCGAATCGCCGTTCCAGTACAGCAGGTCGAACGGCGCGGGCGTCTTGCCCTTCAGATAGTTTTCAACGACGTAGTTCCAGACCAGGTCGTTCGGCCGCAGGAACGAAAACGTGTTGGCCAACTCCACGCCGCGCAGCAAGCCCGGGCCGGTGGGCGCGTTGGCGCCGATGGTCTGCTCACGCATCTCGACCTGGGCTTGGTCGACGAAGACGTCGAGGATGCCCGTATCGGTAAAGTCGAGCAGCGTCGTCAGCAGTGTCAGGCTCGCGGCCGGATGTTCGCCGCGCGCAGCGAGCACCGCCAGCGCAGTCGACAGAATCGTGCCGCCGACGCAGAAGCCCAGCACGTTGATCTGGTCCTGCCCAGCAATCTCGCGCACGACGCGAATGGCCTCGATCGCGCCGCCCTCGATGTAGTCGTCCCACGTGCGAGACGCCATGCTGGCATCCGGATTGCGCCACGACACCAGGAACACGGTGTTGCCCTGCTCCACCGCATAGCGCACGAGCGAGTTGGCCGGCTGCAGATCGAGGATGTAGTACTTGTTGATGCAAGGCGGCACCAGCAGCAGCGGGCGCGTGTAAACCTTGGCGGTCAGCGGCTTGTACTGGATGAGCTGAAAGTACTCGTTCTCGAAGACGACCGCGCCCTCGCTATTGGCAACGTTGCGGCCGATCTCGAAGGCGCTTTCGTCGGTCTGCGAGATCTTGCCGCGCTCCATGTCCTGCAGCATGTTGAGAATACCGGTGCGCAGGGATTCGCCGCGCGACTCGATCAACTGCTTCTGCGCTTCCGGGTTGGTCGCCAGGAAGTTCGACGGCGACATGGCGGCCGTCCATTGCGAGACGGCAAAGCGCACACGCTCGCGGGTCTTGGCATCGGCCTGGACGGCGTCGGCCATTTCCATCAGCGTGCGCGCGTTGAGGACGTAGAAGGCTGCGGCATAACCGTAAAGCGGGCTCTTGCGCCATGCCTCGTCGGCAAAGCGGCGATCGGCGGGGGCCACGGCTTCGGCGCTTTCGCCCGTGCTCATATGGCGCCAGATCTGCAGCCATTCTTCCAGATACTTCTGCTGGATTTCAGCGAGCCGCTCGGGCGGGATCAGCGCAAACGGGACTGCGCCCTCGCCGGTCGCCGCGCCATTGAACTGCCCAAGGCCCGGCGCTGCGGCACCGGGTTGGGCGTAGCCGCCCATAAGCGTTTGCCATTGCTTGAACTGCTCAGCCCACTGCGCTGGGTCCGACAAGCCCTGCCAAGGGGCTTGCGTGGGGGCGCTAGATGCTTTGGAAGATGCCGATTGACGCGATGCCATAGTGCCCTCGATCCGTACGATATGCGCCGCCTCGTTTGAGCGAAATGGCGCAATTCGTAGTATTGCGGGGCATTGTTGCCTTGCCGTTTCAAGCCTGTCAATCGGACTTAACTCACCATGACCCGGAAATGCACGCCTGGCGCGGGTTTTACCGGATCCGCCCAAAAACGGTTCGACCGAATGGTCAAGCTGGACTCCGGGCTATGTACCAGTCGGCAACATTTTCGTGCGAGACTGCCCCATTACGCCAACGCCAGACATCCCATTCCGCATGTATATCGTTGCCATCGGGTGGCTTTACGTCGTGCTCATGATGTCGTTGACTGAGCAATCTTGGATTGCCGGTGCCGGTACGTTTTTCCTGTACGGCGTCGCCCCGCTGGCGCTGTTTCTGTGGATTGTGGGCTCGCCCGCACGCAAGCGCCGGCGCCGCACGCAGGAGGCGACCCAGGAGAAGGCGGACGCCGCCGCAGCCTCCGGCGACGGCGCTGCGTGAAGCGTCACTCGGCGCGCCAGATCAGCGTGGCCATGCGGCCGGTCGTGCGCTCCCGCCGATAGGAATAGAAACGCTGCACGTCCGTCATCGTGCACAGCCCACCGCCGTACACCTCCGTGCAGCCCACGCGCGCCAGCCGCAGCCGGGCCAGGGCATACAGGTCGCCCAGGAATTTCCCATCAGACGCGCCCGGCACGAAAGCCGCCTCCGTGGCACCCCGCTCGGCCGGCTGTGCGGCGTCCATGAAAGCCTGACGCACCTCCGCTCCGACCTCGAAGCATGCCGGGCCGATGGCCGGGCCCAGCCACGCCAGCCAGGTCGGATCGGCCTCCTGGCCGCTTGCGCGCAGGCGCTGCATCATCGCGTCGACCGTGCGCTCGATCACGCCGCCACACAGCCCTCGCCAACCGGCATGCGCCGCCCCCACAGTCACGCCGCGCGCATCGCTCAACAACACCGGCAGGCAGTCTGCCGTCATCACCACGCAGACGCGATCGCGCGACGAGGCCACCGCGGCATCCGCCACGACCGGCGCCGGTGCGCCGACAAGCTGGTCGAGGTCGGCAACACCTGTGCCGTGCACCTGTTCCATCCAGACCGGCTCGGCGGGCAGCGCAGCGCGCAGGATGCGGCGGTTCTGCTCGACCGCCTCCGGCATGTCGCCAACGTGCTGGCCAAGGTTCAGCCCGCCCGGCAAGCCGCCTGCCAGCCCGTAGGCGCCCGTGCTGACGCCGCCCACGCGCGTGGTGGCCAGCGCCTTGACACGCGGATGCGCCGGCCATGCAGGAACGATCCAATCAGCTGAAATCGACATCGGGATCCAGGTCCAGGGCTTCCATCAGTTCAGCAAAGTCATCCGGCACGCCGGCTTCCCAATGCATGGACTTGCCGGACGCCGGGTGCACGAGCCCCAGGCGAACAGCATGAAGCGCCTGCCGCGCGAACGGCACGGGCAACGGGGCCTTGATGGTCTGCGGCCGGCCGCGGCGGAAGTTGCGCGTGTAGACCGGGTCGCCCAGCAGCGGATGGCCTTCGGATTCAAAGTGCACGCGAATCTGGTGGGTGCGGCCGGTTTCCAGTTGGCAACGCACGAGCGACACCTGCGCGCGTCCCAGATCCACCACGTCGAGCGTCTTGAAATGCGTGCGTGCCGGCTTGCCGCTGGCCGTTTCGATGATGGCCATGCGTGTGCGATCGCGCGGGTCGCGGCCAATCGGGGCATCGATCGTGGCTTCCTCGGGCGTTTCGCCCCAGACCAGCGCCAGATAGGTCCGCTTGACGGTGCGCGCCTGCAGTTGGCGCACGAGGTCGGTTTGCGCCGGCAGCGTCTTTGCGACCACCATCAGCCCCGAAGTTTCCTTGTCGAGCCGATGCACGATGCCGGCGCGCGGCAGCGCTGCCGCCTCCGGATACCGGTGCAGCAAGCCATTGAGGACGGTGCCGCTCCAATTGCCCGCGGCGGGGTGCACGACCAGGCCGGCCGGCTTGTTGATGACAAGCAGCGTGTCGTCTTCGTAAACGACATCGAGCTCGACCGGCTCGGCAACAAACGCGTTCTCATCGGCCGCGCGTTGCGGCACCACCTCGATGCGGTCGCCACCCGATACGGCGGCACGCGGGCGCACGGCCTCACCGCGCACGCGAACCGCTCCGGCGTCGATCCACTGCTGTAGGCGGCTGCGCGAATAGTCGGGCAGCAGCTTGGCCAGCGTCTTGTCCAGACGCTCGCCGTGCATGGCTTCCGGGATCTCTACGATGATCGGCTCGGCCGCGGGCGCTGCACCTTCGGCAGACAGGTCGAGGGCCTCGTCGTCGAGGGTGTCGTCGGTTTCCTGGACGGTGAGGGAAACGTCAGCCGCTGCGTCGTCCGACACAGGGCTTGGGCTATAATGCTTGATGCGATTTTTCATTCAGAAAAGGTGCCCATGTCGGTCACGAGCGTAAAGCAGGCGCGTTTTGGTGTACGTGTTGGCGTACAAATCCGCGCTCAAATCGGAGCAGCGTTGGTGGCAGGCGCATGCCTGGCCCTCTCGGCCTGCGGCATCCTGCCGGAACAGCAAGACGAAACGGCCGGCTGGTCAGCCAACAAATTATATTCGGAAGCGAAGGACTCGCTCGACGGCGGCGACTATGCCAAGGCCGTCAAGTACTACGAGAAGCTCGAAAGCCGCTATCCATTCGGCCCGTACGCCCAGCAAGCGCAGATCGAAACCGCCTACGCCAACTACAAGGACGGCGAAACGGCCGCCGCGCTGGCCGCAGTCGATCGCTTCATCCAGCTTCACCCGAACCACCCCAGCGTCGATTACGCCTATTACCTCAAGGGCCTGATCAACTTCAACGACAACCTCGGCTGGCTCGGCCGCTTCTCGAACCAGGATCTGAGCGAGCGCGACCCCAAGGCCGCGCGCGCTGCCTACGACGCGTTCAAGACGCTGGTCACGCGCTTCCCGAACAGCAAGTACACGCCCGATGCAACGCTGCGCATGCAGTACATCGTCAATGCGATGGCCGAGCATGAAGTGGGCGCGGCACGCTACTACTATCGCCGCGGCGCCTATCTGGCAGCGGTGAACCGCGCGCAGGAAGCCATCAAGGATTACGATCGTGCGCCTGCCGTGGAAGAAGCGCTGTACATCATGATGAAGTCGTACGAGGCCCTCGGCATGAAAGACATGCGCGACGACACCGAGCGCATCATCAAGCAGAACTACCCGAAGAGCGAGTTCCTGCTGTACGGCCAGCGCAAGAAGGACAAGCCCTGGTATCAATGGTGGTAAGCAAGGCGTAAACAGCACAGCAAAAAGCCCGGTCGGTTGGCCGGGCTTCTTGTTTGTAGATCACGCCTCGCCTGCGGCCGCTTCAGATGACACATCCGGGCGCAGCGACCGAAGGAACCCTGCTGCCGTCTCGGCTTCGCGCGTGCGCTTGAACGGCGGAAGGCTCTGCCAGATCTGGCGGCCGTAGGACTTTTCCACCAGGCGCGGATCGCAGATCATCAACACACCGCGATCAGTTTCCGAGCGGATCAACCGCCCCGCCCCCTGCTTGAGCGTGATGACAGCGTGCGGCAACTGGTGCACGGCAAACGGGCTCAGGCCTTTCTTTTCAAGCGCTTCCATGCGCGCGCTGAGGACGGGATCGTCGGGCGGCGCAAACGGCAGCTTGTCGATCACGACGAGCGACAACGCCTCGCCGCGCACGTCCACCCCTTCCCAGAAACTCTGGCTGCCGATGAGCACGGCGTTGCCCAGCGCGCGGAAACGGTCGAGCAGTTCGGTCCGACTGGCCTGGCCCTGCACCAGCAACGGAAAATCCCAGCCACGCTGCGCGAACTCGTCGGCCAACCGTTCGGCGGCGCGATTGACAGCGCGCAGCGTCGTGCACAGCAGGAAGGTCTTGCCGCCCGCCGCCTCGATCATCGGCAAGGCGGCGTCCAGCACCGCATCGGTAAAGCGCGGATCGCTCGGCTGCGGCAGGTCGCGCGGGACGTACAGCAAGCCCTGCGATGCATAGTCGAAGGGGCTGTCGAGCGTCAACGAGCGATTGCGGTCGAGGCCCAACTGCGCGGCGTAATGCGTGAAGTTGCCCCGCACCGAGAGCGTGGCCGAGGTGAATATCCACGCGCGCGGCTGGCCGGCGCGCTGGCGCGAAAAGATCGGCGCGATCGACAGCGGCGTCAGGTGCAACTGCACGGAGTTGGCGAACACCTCCACCCAGCGCACGCGCTCGTCGGCGGGCGGTGCGGCTTCGGCTTCCTCGCCCTCACCCTTCGGCGCCTGCGGGGGCTTGGGGTCCACCCACGCTTCCAGCTTTTCGCACAGCGCCACGGCGCGGCGATGGCATTGCTCGATGGTCTCGGCGCGCTCGGCCTGGGCCTCCAGTGCCCCGGTGAAATCGGACAGCGCCTGCTCGAGTTTGGGCAGCACCTCGTAGAACGGCTTGGCGATGGCCGCATCGCTGTCGATCTGCTTCATCGACAGGCGCGCGCCGTCCTGGCGGAACACCAGGCGCAGATCGCGCGCGGCGCGCTCCAGCGGCGCGGCGATCGCGACCCAGTCGACCGCATCGCGCGCATGCGACAGGCCCTCGGCCACGCTGTCACGCGCCAACTCCAGGATCTGGTTGGTGGAAATCGTGTCGCCGAAGAACAGCGTGGCCGTCTCGGGCAGCTGGTGCGCTTCGTCGAAGATGATCGTGTTGGCCGCCGGCAGCAGCTCCGCCATGCCGGTGTCCTTCAGCATCACGTCGGCAAAGAACAGGTGGTGATTGACGACTACCACGTCGGCCTGCTGCGCCTCCTTGCGGGCGCGCATGACGAAGCAGTCCTTGTAATATGCGCAATCCGAGCCGAGGCAGTTGTCGCGCGTGGACGTGACGAGGTTCCACACCGGCGCGTTTTCGGGCACGCTGGCAAGCTCGGCCTTGTCGCCGGTCTTGGTGGTCTTCAGGAAAAGGTTGATCTGCCGCAGCCACGCGGCGTCCTGCCGTGACGACAGACGCCCGTTCTGCGACGTGCGCTCCAGGTGGTAATGGCAGACATAGTTGGCACGCCCCTTGAGCAACGCTACCGACACCGGCGCATTCAACGCCTTGCGCACCGTCGGGATATCACGCAGGAAGAGCTGGTCCTGCAGGTTCTTCGTCCCGGTGGAAAGAATCACCTTGCCGCCCCACAGCATCGCCGGAACGAGGTACGCGTAGGTCTTGCCGGTGCCGGTGCCGGCCTCGACGATGACCGAATCCGCGGCTTCGATGGCATTGGCCACGGCCTGCGCCATTTTGAGCTGCGACGTGCGCGGCCGATACGACTCGATGCCCTTGGCCAGCGTGCCGTCGTCGGCAAACAGCGTTGCCAGTTCGGCGTGGTGCGCGTCGGGCGTAGGCTTGGGCGTTGCGGCCTCACCAGCGTCGGATTCGGCCGACGGCTCGGCGAGCGGAGAAAGCGAAGTCAACGGAAAACCTTGGGGATGAAATGACCGAGGCCGCACGTGACGGCGGCCTCTCAGCGTCGGGGTGGGTCAGCCTCAGGCCGGTACGTCCGGCTCAAGCTGCAACTGTAGCAGGGTGATGGTGTCCTTGAGTTTCAGGCGGCGCTTCTTGAGACGGCGCAACTGCAGCTCATCGTGGTTCGCTTCGCCCGCAAGGCGGTCGATCAGGAAATCGAGATCGCGGTGCTCGATCTGCAACTCGATGATCCGACGCGAAATCGTGTTCAGATCGCTGTCCATCGCACTCCTCCGGAAACCGATCCTGCCTCGAGTTTAGAACCCCAGCGGACTCGTGTTGTTCTGGTTTTGCTCGTTGCGGCGCTTGGTCTGCTCGCGACGCTCGTCCAGTTCTTTCTGACGCTGGGCGGCTTCGCGCTGCTTTTCCTGGAACTGCTTCACGTTCTCTGCGCGCTTGGCGGCGTTGGCGGCGCCCTGCTCCTGCGCGGCCTTCAACTTGGCGTCGTAGTCGGATTGCTTCTTGGCGAAGGCCTGCGCGTTGGCGGCGCGCTGCGGCACCTCGGCCTGGCGCTGCGCTTCGTTCAGGCGCTGCTGTTCCTGCTTGTTCTCGAAATCGGTGCGGTTCTTCTGCTCAGCGGCTTCGCGCTGGGGGCGCTCGGCGTTGTACTGCGCCTGGCGGATGGCGCGGTCCTGATCACGCCGCGCGGCGCGGTCGGCACGTTCGGCTTCGTCCAGGGCCAGTTCGCGCTCACGGATGGCGTGCAGTTCCGTGCGGCGCACATCCTTGGCCTTGTTGATGCAGTGCGTGACAAAGAACTTGTCGTAGCATGCGCGTTCCGCCTCGGCGTACCGGTATTCGGCCCACGATTTGGCGCTGCTGATGCGGTCGTGCTCGGCGCCAAAGTCGGGCGGCGTGCTGGAGACTGCCGTTGCCGGCGTAGCGGGCAACGGGGACTGGCTCCACGCAGGCGCGGCGCAAAGGGCGCCAAACAGCGCGGCGGCCGGCAGGACCAGACGGGATACGTGGCGCGCACCGGCGCGGCAGCGGGCGGAAAACAGGGGCGTAGGCATAGCGCGCATTTTATCACCGCCCCTGTGCCGCAAACGCCGCGCAGACGGGGATTTGCGCTCAGGGACACGCTTGACGTTGTGGCAAAATGCGCGGCTTTCCATCGCACTCTCTGGAAGCAATGACTGATTCCGTGTTGCAGAAGATCGTTTCCCGCATTGCCGTTGAACTGGCGGTGAGGCCGCAGCAGGTCGCGGCCGCCGTGCAACTGCTGGACGAAGGCGCCACCGTGCCGTTCATCGCACGCTACCGCAAGGAAGTGACGGGCAACCTGGACGACACGCAGCTGCGCAACCTGGAAGAGCGCCTGCTGTATCTGCGCGAGCTGGAAGACCGCCGCGCGGCGATCCTGGCTTCCATTGAAGAGCAAGGCAAGCTGACCGACACCCTGCGCGCGGCCATTGAAGCGGCCGAAACGAAGCAGGTGCTGGAAGACCTCTACCTGCCGTACAAGCCGAAGCGCCGCACGCGCGCCCAGATCGCGCGCGAATGCGGTCTGGAGCCGCTGGCGCAGGCGCTGCTGGCCGACCCGATGCTCGACCCGCAGGCCGAGGCCGCCAAGTTCGTCAACGGCAAGCCGACCGCCGAGGGCGGCGTACCCGACGTCAAGGCGGCGCTGGACGGCGCGCGCGACATCCTGTCCGAACAGTTTGGCGAAACGGCCGAGCTGCTCGGCAAGCTGCGCGAGCACCTGTGGAACCACGGCCTGGTCTCGTCGACGGTGGTGGAAGGCAAGGAAAGCGCCGAAGAAGAGAAATTCCGCGACTACTACGCCTACAGCGAGCCGATCCGCAACGTGCCGTCGCACCGCGCGCTGGCGCTGTTCCGCGGGCGCAATGCGGGGGTGCTGTTCGTCAAGCTGGGCCTGGGCGAAGAGCAGGATGCCCTGAGTCCGCATCCGTGCGAAACCATGATTGCGCGCCATGTCGGCATCGAGAACAAGGGCCGCCCGGCCGACAAGTGGCTCTCCGATGTCTGCCGCTGGTGCTGGCGCGTCAAGGTGCAGCCGCATATCGAGACCGAACTGCTCACGCAGTTGCGCGAATCGGCTGAGGCCGAAGCCATCAAGATCTTCGGCCGCAATCTGCATGACCTGCTGCTGGCCGCGCCGGCGGGCCCGAAGTCGGTGATGGGCATCGACCCAGGCATCCGCACGGGCTGCAAGGTGGCCGTCGTCGACCACACCGGCAAGCTGCTGGAAACCGCCACGATCTACCCGCACGAACCGCGCCGCGACTGGAACGGCTCGCTCGCTACCCTCGCGCGCCTGGCCAAGCAGCACGGTGTGTCGCTGGTGTCCATCGGCAACGGCACCGCCAGCCGCGAGACCGACAAGCTCGTGCAGGACCTGATGCGCAGCGCGCCCGAGCTGAAGCTGACCAAGGTCGTGGTCAGCGAGGCCGGCGCATCGGTATATTCGGCATCGGAACTCGCCGCCAAGGAGTTCCCGGACCTGGACGTGTCGCTGCGCGGTGCGGTGTCGATCGCGCGCCGCCTGCAGGATCCGCTGGCCGAGCTCGTGAAGATCGACCCCAAGTCGATCGGCGTGGGCCAATACCAGCACGACGTGAACCAGCGCGAGCTGGCCCGTGCGCTGGATGCCGTGGTCGAGGATTGCGTGAACGCCGTGGGCGTCGATGTGAACACGGCGTCGGTGCCACTGCTGGCGCGGGTCTCGGGGCTGAATTCGATTCTCGCCAAGAACATCGTCGAGTACCGCGACGCCAACGGCGCCTTTGCCAACCGCGAGGCGCTCAAGAAGGTGCCGCGCCTGGGCGACAAGACGTTCGAGCAGGCGGCCGGCTTCCTGCGCATCAATGATGGCGACAACCCGCTCGACCGCTCCTCCGTGCACCCGGAAGCGTATCCGGTCGTGCAGCGCATTCTCGACCGCATCAAGAAGGGCATCGGGGATGTGCTCGGCAACCGCGAGGCGCTGCGCGGCCTGTCGGCCCATGAGTTCACCGACGAGAAGTTCGGCCTCCCGACAGTGGTCGATATCTTGTCCGAACTCGAAAAGCCCGGCCGCGACCCGCGCCCCGAGTTCAAGACCGCCACGTTCCAGGACGGCGTGGAAGACATCAAGGACCTGCAGCCGGGCATGGTGCTCGAAGGCGTGGTGACCAACGTGGCCGCCTTTGGCGCGTTTGTCGACATCGGCGTGCATCAGGATGGGCTGGTGCACGTGTCGGCGCTGTCCACCAAGTTCGTGCGCGACCCGCACGAGGTCGTCAAGCCGGGCCAGATCGTCAAGGTCAAGGTGATGGAGGTGGATGTGAAGCGCAACCGCATCGGCCTGACGATGCGGCTGTCGGACGAGCCCGGCCAGGCGCCCGCGCGCACTGGCGGTGGCGACCGGCCAAGCGGCGGCGGCAACCGCCATGGCAGCCAGCAGCGCCGCGAGCCCGAAGTGGCCGGCGCCATGGCCGCAGCCTTCGCGAAGCTCAAGCGCTGACACGCATACCGCTGCGCTGCCCAGAACCCGCCGGAGCCTCGAGCCGGCGGGTTTTTTTTGTGCTTCGGCAAGGTGTTACAGCTCCTTACGCCCGTGGGACTTTCCTCACACTCGGGCGTCGTCGACAGGTCTTTTCGGGCCGTTAAGAAAGCACAGGCAACCACCGCCTGGCAACCACGAGGAGAACACCATGAAGACAAGCCACACCCTGATCGCCGCCCTGCTTGCCGTCGCTGGCACCGCTGCCTTCGCGCAAACCACGCCGGTCCAGCAAGTGCAGCAAGACAACCAGCAGATTCGCCAGGACAACCGTGACATCCGGCACGACAACCGCGATATCCGCCGCGACCGCGCCGACATCGCCAAGGACAAGGCGGCCCTGGCAGACGAGCGCGCCGAGCGCAATGCTGCGCAGCGGCGCGAGGACCGCGACCTGGCAAATGGCAACGTCAAGGGGGCCGAATACTGGAACAAGCAGCGCGCGCAAGACCAGCACCAGATCAATGCCGAGCGCCGCGACCTGCGTCACGATCGCAAAGACCTGCGCCACGACGTGAAGGACCGCAACCACGACGTGCGCGCCCGCAACGATGAAGTGCGCGAGCGCAACCACGCAGCCGCAAAGATGTAATTAAGGCCCGCCTCACAAGCAAACGGCCCGTGCGTCTGTCACGCACGGGCCGTTTTTTTACGAGCGCAGGCCGCGTCAGATTTCCACCTTCGTCCCGAGCTCCACCACGCGGTTCGCCGGAATGTGGAAGAAGTCAGAAGGCTTGGCGCCGTTCTGGTGCATCCAGGCAAACAGGCGCTCGCGCCACATCGACATACCCGGCAGCTTGGACGGCACCACCGATTCGCGTGCGATGAAGAACGACGTGTCCATCAGTTCGCACCGCGTGCCGATCTGCGGCTGGCCCAGTTCCAGTACGCGATAGACGTCGGGGGTTTCCTTGAAGCCATATTCCGCCTTCACGACATAGAGGCCGCTGCCGAGGTCGCGCACCACCACGCGCTGCTTGTCGTCCACGTACGGAATGTCGCGCGTGACGAAGCTGATGAAGATCACGCGCTCGTGCAGCACGCGGTTGTGCTTCAGGTTGTGCAGCAGCGACACTGGCACGAAGTCGGTATTGCCGGTCAGGAACACGGCCGTGCCTTCCACGCGATGCGGCGGATGCGCGAGCAGGCCCGCGAGGAAGGGCTCCAGCGGAATGCCGTCTTCAAGACTGCGCGCGCGCAGCAGCTTCTTGCCCTTGTACCAGGTCATCAGCAGGAAGAACACGAAGCCGCCGAGCATCAGCGGGAACCAGCCGCCATCGCGGATCTTCAGCAGATTGGCCGCGAAGAACGCGAGGTCCACCACCAGGAAGCCCAGGCAGACCAGCGTCACCAGCACGGTGTTCCAGCGCCATACCGAACGCATCACTACCGCGGCCAGCAACGTGGTGATGACCATCGTCGTCGTCACCGCAATGCCGTAGGCGGCAGCAAGGTTGTCGGACTTCTTGAACGCGAGCACCACGGCCACCACCAGGATCAACAGCATCCAGTTGACCACCGGCACGTAGATCTGCCCGATCTCGGCCTCAGACGTGTAGCGGATGCGCATGCGCGGCACGAAGCCCAGCGCAATGGCCTGGCTCGTCAGCGAAAAGGCGCCCGAAATGACCGCCTGCGAGGCGATCACGGTCGCGGCCGCGGCCAGCACCACCATGGGAAGCTGCAGCGCTTCCGGCATGGAGCGGTAGAACGGGTTTTCGATGGTGCTCGGGTCGGTCAGCATCATGGCGCCCTGGCCGAAGTAATTCAGCAGCAGGCTCGGCGCCACGATGAAGAACCACGCCCAGCGGATCGGGCGCGCACCGAAGTGCCCCATGTCGGCATACAGCGCTTCCGCACCGGTCAGCACGAGGAACACGGAACCCAGCACGATGAACGCCTGCAGCGCGTGGTCATGCAGGAACGAGATCGCGTACATCGGATTGACGGCCACGAGGATCTGCGGCGCCTTCACCAGGTTCATCAGGCCCAGCGCCGCCAGCGCAGCAAACCACAGCAGCATCACCGGACCGAACAGCTTGCCCACCACCGACGTGCCGCTGCGCTGGATCAGGAACAGCACCGTCAGGATCACCAGCGTAATCGGCAGCACAAACGGCGACAGCGCCGGGGCGGCAATCTCCAGGCCTTCCATGGCGGACAGCACCGAGATGGCCGGCGTGATGACGGCATCGCCGTAGAACATACAGGCCCCGAACACGCCAAGCATCATCAGCAGCGACATGCGCCTGGAGTCTGCGCTGGCCGTGCGCAGCGACAGCGCCATCAGCGCGAGAATGCCCCCTTCGCCGTTGTTGTCGGCGCGCATGACGAACAGCACGTATTTGAGTGACACAACGATCACCATCGCCCAGAACAGCATCGAGATGATGCCGAGCACCGCCGGGCTGGAGAATGGGATACCGTGCTCCGGGTTGAAGGCTTCCTTGAGCGAATACAGCGGGCTGGTGCCGATATCGCCGAATACCACGCCGACGGCGCCGACCACCATGGCACGCAGGTTAAGGTTGGCCTGCGCAGACCCTGTTGCTGTGAGAGCTTGACTCATGAACTGAAAAATCGGCCGATCCGCCGGCCGCTCAAAATCGTGCAATGCACAATGAGGGCGGATTGTACTCCCCACCTTTTCCGCGCCAACCCCTTGAATGGCATCCGTTGCCACGCCGCATCACGGTGATGAGCTGCCGACACGGCTTCACCCCGTTCCACCGCGTTTGCGCAAATCAAGCGGCCTGCGCGTCGTCCGAGGCCGCTGCCGGCTGGAAGTCGCCGGGTGCCGGTTCCGCGATGGGCCCCCTGCTGTGATGCACCTAGCCGAATGTAGGACGGCACCCGACAGCAATCTGTAGGAGAATGACGGACACACCTCGATTGCAAACTTCTGTCGACGGGACCACCCGCCGGCTCCCGCAAGGAGACCACCTTGCCCACCCCTTGCGTCCGGCTCGTCCGGCTCACACGTACATCCCGCATGGCCTGGGTTGTCCTGCTGGCTGTCGCCGCGCTGTTGTTCGCCATTCCCCGCGTGATCCTGCCGTGGGTGCAACCCGCCTTTGCGGAGCATCTCGACCCGGCCGTGTGGGCCGATTATGCCGGCCCGTATGACCTCGCCGCGGCGATCGTCGCCGCCAGCGCGTTGGTCATCCTTGCGGTCCGGCGCTAGCCGGCCTCAACGCGCCAGCGCCCTGGCACATTCGGCCACCAGCGCGGGGCCGCGATAGATCAATCCCGTATAGACCTGCACGAGCTGCGCACCGGCGTCGATCTTCTCGCGCGCATGTTCGCCCGCCAGGATGCCACCGACGCCGATGATGGGCACGGACTCGCCCAGCAGACCGCGCAACGCCCGAATGACCCGCGTCGACGCTTCGCGCACCGGCTGCCCCGACAGGCCACCCGCCTCTTCCGCATGGGCCAGGCCCGCGACAGCCTCGCGGCGAATCGTCGTGTTGGTGGCGATCACGCCGTCCATCTTGTGACGCAGCAGCGCATCGGCAATGTTGGCAATCTGATCGTCATCCAGGTCCGGCGCGATCTTCAAGGCCACCGGCACGTAGCGCTTATGTTGATCGGCCAGGCGCTGCTGCGCATCGCGCAAGGCTCCCAGCAGGCTGTCGAGCTCGCTTGCACCCTGGAGCTGGCGCAGGTTCTTGGTGTTCGGCGACGAGATATTCACCGTGACGTAGCTCGCATGCGGATAGACCCGCTCGAGGCAGTAAAGATAATCGTCGACGGCACGCTCGATCGGCGTATCGGCGTTCTTGCCGATGTTCAGACCCAGCACGCCGCCTGCTTCGCGCCACTTCGAGGCTTTCACGTTGTTGATGAACGCGTCGACGCCGCCGTTGTTGAAACCCATGCGGTTGATCAGCGCGTTTGCAGCGGGCAGACGGAACATGCGCGGGCGCGGGTTGCCCGGCTGCGCGCGCGGAGTGACCGTGCCCACTTCAATGAAGCCGAAACCGAGTGCCCCCAGCGCATCGATGTACGCGCCGTCCTTGTCCAGGCCAGCGGCCAGCCCGACCGGATTCGGAAACGTTACGCCCATCACCGTGCGCGGCTGCGGCGCCACACGCGCCGCAATGCAACCCGACAGCCCCATGGCCTGCGCGCGCTTGAGTTGATTCAGTGTGAAGTGGTGCGCGTCTTCGGGGTCCATCGAAAACAGCAGCGGGCGGGCAAGCGGATACAACAAGGCGTTGAGCACGATCGGAATCCAGGAGAACGCGGAAGGCGGCATTGTAAACGGCGCGCCCATTGCCATGCATCGTGAGCGCCGCATTCGAACATTGCCAGGCTGAAAGTGTCCAAAAGCCAGTCGACACAACGCTTGGCTGGTGAATCGCAAGGACCCCCACGCACCATCAAGAAGCATGTTCTCCAAAAAGGTGTTGCATCGCCGCACGGATTCCGATATAGTCTTGTTTTCGACGGACGCGGGGTGGAGCAGTCTGGCAGCTCGTCGGGCTCATAACCCGAAGGTCGCAGGTTCAAATCCTGCCCCCGCAACCAGCCAAAGTCGAACGGCTCGCTCCAAGACCTGAGCCGATGCAGCAAAGCCCGCAACCAAGCGGGCTTTTTGCTTTCTGCGCGCTGCTCGTCGCGCACCGCACTGGATACTCCGGCTCCCGCCGCACGGGCTGACGGCTACTGCCTCGGTGATACACTGAGGCATTCCACCCGCAACGATTCCCCATGAAATTCTGTTCCAACTGCGGCCAGCCAGTCGTATCGCGCATTCCTGCCGGCGACAACCGGCTGCGCGACGTTTGCGACCATTGCAATACGATTCACTACGTGAATCCGCGCAACGTGGTCGGCACCGTGCCCGTTTGGAAAGATCAGGTCCTGCTGTGCAAGCGCGCGATCGAGCCGCGCTACGGCTTCTGGACCCTGCCCGCGGGCTTCATGGAAATCGGCGAAACCACGGCGCAGGCCGCGTCGCGCGAAACGCTTGAGGAAGCCGGCGCCCGCGTTGAAATCGGCGAGCTGTACTCGGTGCTCAATGTGCCGCACGTGCATCAGGTGCATCTCTTCTATCTGGCCAGCCTGAACGACCTCGATTTCGCACCCGGCGAAGAAAGTCTCGAGGTCGCGCTGTTCAACGAGGCCGATATCCCGTGGGATGACCTCGCCTTCCCCACGGTCATCCACACCCTGCGCTGCTTCTTTGCGGACCGCGCGGCGGGCAAACTGTCGGACAGCAGCTTCCGGCTGCACACGCTGGACATCTACAAGCCGATGCGCTCGGCGGCCATCGATACGCCCGCCACCACGCCGTAACCCCATCCCAAGTTGTCCGCATCATGATCGCCTGGTTGGATCCGCACGATCCCTTCCCGCCGGTCGATCGTGCGCTCGGGCCAGACTCCGAGGCGCCCGGGTTGCTGGCGGCCAGCGCGGATCTGTCTCCGCAACGGCTGCTCATCGCATATCGGCAAGGCATTTTTCCGTGGTATGCCCAGGGCCAGCCGGTGTTGTGGTGGAGCACCGATCCGCGCATGGTTCTGCGCCCGGAAGATTTTCGCGTGTCGACGACCTTCCGCAAGACGCTTCGCCGGGTGCTCGACAATCCGGCATGGGAAATCCGCATCGACCACGCATTCCGCGAGACGATGGTGGATTGCGCCACGACGGCCCGCCCCGGCCAGCACGGCACGTGGATCACCGAGGACGTCATCCACGCCTACACCGCCCTGCACCGCCGCGGCTATGCGCACAGCGTCGAAAGCTGGTATGCGGGCGAGCGTGTGGGCGGACTGTACGGGGTGTCTCTTGGCCGGATGTTCTACGGCGAATCGATGTTTGCGCGTCGCACCGACGCGTCGAAGATTGCGCTCGCGGCCCTCTGCGCCTTCCTGGGCGGCCAGGGCGTCGCGATGATAGACTGCCAGCAGGAGACCGAGCACCTGGCGTCGCTGGGCGCAGCGCCGGTGTCGCGCGCGGCGTTTCTCGCACATGTGCGGGAAGCGGCCAACGCGCCGGCCATCGTGCCGTGGTACTTCGACAAGTCGGTACTCCGCCGGTGGACTACGCGCAATGAGCAAGCTTAAGGAACTCCCCCTCTCGGCATTGCAGTTCTATGCCACTGCGCCTTACGCATGCAGCTACCTGGATGGCCGCCTGGCGCGGTCGCAAGTTGCTACGCCGGCACACCTCATCAACGCCGACGTCTATTCCAAGCTCGTACGCGCGGGCTTCCGGCGCAGCGGCATCTTCACGTACCGCCCTCATTGCGACGACTGCCATGCCTGCACGCCATGCCGCGTCGTGGTCGATCAGTTCGTGCCGTCGCGTGCGCAGCGCCGGGCGGCGGAACGACACCAGTCACTCGAAGCCCTGGTGGCGCCGCTTACCTATGTGGAAGAGCATTACCAGCTGTATCTGCTGTACCAGTCGATTCGCCACGCCGGCGGCGGCATGGACCACGACAGCCGCGACCAGTACGAGCAGTTCCTGCTGCAAAGCCGCGTGAATTCGCGCCTGGTGGAGTTTCGCGAGCCGCCCGAGTCGCCATCCGCGGGCAAGTTGCGCATGGTGAGCATGATCGACGTGCTGGAAGACGGTTTATCGTCCGTCTACACGTTTTATGATCCGCTCGAGCACAAGGCCAGCTACGGGACGTACAACGTGCTGTGGCAGATCGCCCAGGCGCAGGCGCTGGACCTGCCCTATGTGTATCTCGGCTACTGGATCGAACAGAGCCGGAAGATGGCGTACAAGGCGCTGTTTCAGCCGCTGGAGCTGTTGGTCAATGGAGAATGGCGGCCATTTGACGACGTGGCGCCAGCCAAGGGTTGACTGTCAGCGCGACGTGCGCTCGATGCCGACGTCCACCACGCCATACGTGCTGATGTTCGAGCTGTCGCGATATTGATCACGCGACGTCGTGCACGCCGTCAGCGCTGCGCCGACGCACACGAGGCCCGCCGCCCACAACGCTGCACGTTTCCACGCGATTCTCTTGCTCATGATGTCACCCCCTGTCCGGGCGTGGCCGAGCTGCTCGGCCAACACCGTGTTGTACGCACGGACCATCCCCGGAATCAGGAACAAGTCCCCCAAGTACCCAACGCCCGCCAATCACTGCCAGCACCGAGTCGGCGGTATTGCCCATATCGCGGACGCCACCACGTGCCCCCGATACTGGTGACGGCCTGCGCGATGGCGCTTCCCGGCCGCTTCAGATCAAAGCGGCCCGACCGGAAGACCCAGGAGGAAACCACCACAGGCAGGCGAGTCCCGCGCTCTTCTTCAGGGCGTCGTACAGCATGGTTTCGCGGGCGGTCCGGTTCATGGCGCTGGCTGCCACGGGATAACGTGTCAGACACTCACCCGCATGGCACGTTCCATGTCGACCACCGGCTACATGGCGGCGAGCTTGGCTTCAGCCTTGACTGTCCACAACCGCATTTCCGCGAGCAGCGACGCCGGCGAGAACGAGCAGCTCTCTTCGCCGAACGACACCGCCATATCGAGCCGCTGCAGCAGCGAGCGTCGGACCTGGTCATAGGCCGGCGGCAGGACGGCCAGCGGCGCGAGCGTGGCATCGTCGCGCCATTGATTCAGGAGTCGCGGCAAGTCGGGGGATTTCGTGTGACGCTCGAGCGCCTCACGCAGGTTCTGCAACGATTCAGCCGCCGTCATGCCCGGGCCCTCTTTTCACGATACAGCTCGCGGAACGTCTTGCCGGCCGGTGCGGGCATGTCGCGCGTGTCCGTCCAACCTTTGCCTACCGGCAGCGAGCGGATCAGCCTTTTGTCGCCGCCCATCCAGCGCAGCACGCGTGCGGCGACCCATGTGCCGGCTGAATACAGCGCGGGACGCCGCGCCATGAAGCCCCACACCCGCAGGCCGAAGCGCTCCGATGGCGGACGCAGTTCGCGCTCCATCTGTTTCTCGCGCAGCGTGCGCAGCAGGTCCGACAGCGGGATGGACGCCGGGCACACGCGATTGCACTCGCCGCACAGCGTGGCAGCCTGCGGCAGATCGAGGGCGTTCGACAGCCCAACGTAGCTCGGCGTCAGCACGCTGCCCATCGGGCCGGGATACACCCAGCCATACGCGTGGCCGCCGATCTTCTGATAGACCGGGCAGTGGTTCATGCACGCGCCGCAGCGGATGCAGCGCAGCATCTCCTGGAACGCGCCGCCGATGAGGCCACTGCGGCCACCATCGACGAGGACGAAGTACATATGCTCCGGGCCATCCTGCTCGCCCGGGGCGCGTGGGCCGGTCAGCAGCGAGAAGTAATTGGAAATGGCCTGCCCCGTGGCCGAGCGCGGCAGCAGGCGCATGACCGTGGCCAGGTCTTCGAGCGTGGGCAACACCTTCTCGATGCCGGTCACGGCAACGTGCACGCGCGGCATGATCGTGCACATGCCTTCGTTGCCTTCGTTGGTGACGATGGCGACCGAGCCCGTTTCGGCAATGATGAAATTGCCCCCCGTCACGCCCATGTCGGCAGAGAGGAACTCGGGCCGCAGCACCTCGCGCGCCTCGCGGGTCATCTGCGGAATGTCGGTCAGGCGCGGCTTCTTGTGGGTCTTGGCAAAGAGATCTGCGATCTCTTCCTTATCCTTGTGCACCACCGGCGCGATGATGTGCGACGGCGGCTCGCTGTCGTTGATCTGCAGGATGTATTCGCCCAGATCGGTCTCGATGCTCTGCACGCCCATCTCGCCGAGCACCTGGTTCAGGCGCATCTCCTCGGTCACCATCGACTTGCTCTTGATGACTTTCTTCACGTCGTGCCTGCGCGCGATTTCCGCGACCAGCCGCGCCGCATCGGCCGTCGTTTCGGCAAACAGGACCTTGGCGCCACGGCGCGTGGCTTCGGCTTCGAACGTGGCGAGCCAGACGTCGAGGTTCTCGAGCGCGCGGTTGCGACGCTCCTTCAACGCCTCGCGTGTCGCCGTAAAGTCGATCTCCTGGATGGCCGCGGCGCGCGCGGTGACGAATTTGGTCGAGAGCTTGGTCAGGTTCTGCTGCAGGCGCTGGTCGGCAAGCTTCTGGCCGGCGCGCGCCTTGAATTCCATGCTGCGGACTTGCATGCGATTGCGTCTCCGTCGGGTTCGTGGGGTCAGGCGTCGCCGGCCAGGACCTGCGCGATATGCAGCACGCGCGTGCGTGTGTCGCCGGTGCGGCGCAGGCGGCCCTCGATGTTGAGCATGCAGCCCACGTCCCCGAGCACCACGGCATCGGCGCCGCTCGCCTTGATGTTGGCGCACTTCTCATCGGCAATGGCGGTGGAGATGTCGCCGTACTTGATCGAAAACGTGCCGCCGAAGCCGCAGCACGCTTCGCACGCCGGCATCTCGGTCAGCTGCACGCCCGGCAGCTTGGCAAGCAACTCGCGCGGCTGCGCCTTCACCCCGAGCTCCCGCAGACCGGAACACGAATCGTGGTAAGTCACATGGCCCTTGAATTCCGAATCGAGCGATTCAACGCGCGCCACGTTGACCAGGAAATCGGTCAACTCGTGCACGCGCGGCGCCAGGCGCTCGTAACGGCCGGCCAGTTCCGGATCGTCGCGAAAGAGATCGGCGTAGTGCTTGCGGATCATCCCGCCACACGAACCCGACGGAATGACGACGTAGTCGAACTGCTCGAATTCCTTGAGGGTTTTCTCGGCCAGGTCGCGCGCCAGGGGTCGGTCGCCAGAGTTGTAGGCCGGCTGGCCGCAGCACGTCTGCGCGGGCGGCACGATCACTTCGTAACCCGCCTTCTCCAGCAGCTTCAACACCGAAAACCCGATGTCGGGCCGCATCAGATCGACCAGGCAAGTGACGAACAGACCTACGCGCATGGGAACTCTCATGTCTCTTCTGGAAGCCGCCATTATGCGCCCGGATGTCCGTCCCGGGCGGCTCGCACGGCACAGAACTTGTTCATGCTGGTCATGAGTGCACTTCACCTGCCCTACGCAGGCACACCTTCGGCACAGTTGAGCATGCCCTCGAAAATAGACGGGATCATGCGATGGGAGGGTGCGCGTTTTCACATGGTGGGATAAAATTTTGCATCGCATCCGCAACCCACTGCACCCATGGCAGAAGCAGACAAGGACCCTGGCAAGACGTCCATCCAGGTCATCGAACGCATGATGATGCTGCTCGACGCGTTGGCCGAACATGCCGACCCTGTGAGCCTCAAGGCATTGTCGGCCAGCACTGGCCTGCACCCGTCCACCGCCCACCGCATCCTGAACGACATGGTGGCCTGCCGCTTTGTCGATCGGTCCGACCCTGGCAGCTACCGCCTCGGCATGCGACTGCTTGAGCTGGGTAACCTCGTCAAGGCACGCCTGTCGGTGCGCGAAGCCGCGCTGGCGCCAATGCGCGCGCTGCACCGCCTGACCGGCCAGACGGTCAACCTCTCCGTACGCCAGGGCGACGAGATCGTCTACATCGAACGCGCCTATTCGGAGCGCTCGGGCATGCAGGTGGTGCGCGCCATCGGCGGCCGCGCTCCGCTGCATCTGACCTCGGTCGGCAAGCTGTTCCTGGCCGCCGACGAGATCGGCCGAGTGCGAGCCTATGCCACACGCACGGGCCTGTCGGGCCACACGCGCACGTCGATCACCGACCTGCCCAAGCTCGAACGTGAGCTGAACTGGGTCCGCACGAACGGCTACGCGCGCGACAATGAAGAACTGGAGCTGGGTGTGCGTTGCATCGCTGCCGGCATCTATGACGATTCGCGCCGGCTGGTGGCAGGTCTGTCGCTGTCCGCGCCGGCCGACCGGCTGCAGGACAGCTGGCTGGAAAACCTCAAGGACACCGCCCTGCAGATTTCCAAGGGGATGGGCTACACGCACGAAGAACCGGCAGCGCGCGTCGAATAGCGCGCCGTGCAGGTGTCGGCCCAACAAAAAAGCGCGTCCTCGAACGCGCTTTTTTTGTTGGGGCATGCGGCAGATCAGGCGCCGTGCTGCTCCGAAGCCAGGACGGCCGGCGGCTGCGTCGACACCGGAACATTGCGCAGCGGCGCAGCTGCCTGCGTGGCCGGCTCGACATGCGGATTACGCTCCAGCCAGTGGCGCACGCGCGTGGCATCGGCAAAGCGCGTCAGGTTGCCGGCGGAATCCAGGAACACCATCACCACGTTGCGCCCGTGCACATTGGCCTGCATGACCAGGCAGCGGCCCGCCTCGTTGATGAAACCGGTCTTCTGCAGGCCGATGTCCCAGTCGCCGCCGCGCACGAGGCGGTTGGTGTTGACGTAATGCAGCGAGCGGCCGTTCACGTTGACGGTGTGCTCGGTCGTGGTCGTGAACTGGCGGATGAGCGGTACCTTGTAGGCAGCCATCACGATCTTGGCCAGATCCTGCGCGCTCGACACGTTGCTGCTCGACAGGCCGTTCGAATCGACGTAGTGCGTGTCGTTCATGCCGAGTTCGCGGGCCTTGCGGTTCATGGCGGCAACAAAGGCCGGACGGCCGCCCGGATAGTTGCGGCCGAGGGCCGACGCTGCACGGTTCTCCGACGACATCAGCGCCAGCAGCAGCAGGTCTTCACGCGTGAGCATCGTGCCAAAGCGCAGGCGCGAGCCGGTATTGCGCTCGTAGTCGCGATCCTCCTCGGTGATCTCGAGCAGTTCGTCCATCGGCTGGTGCGCATCCATCACGACGAGCGCGGTCATCAGCTTGGTAATGGACGCAATCGGCAACACCGCCGACGAATTCTTCTGGAACAGCACCTCACCGGTGTTCTGGTCCATCACGAGCGCAACGGACGAACGCAGCGCCAGTGCATCGGGCGTGGAGCGCAGCCCCATGGCCTCACCGAGCGTGGGGGCTGCCGGCACGAAAGCGGCGCGCACCGGACGCGCGCCGCGCTCGACCACGATCACGCGGCGCTTGCCCTTGACGGTGACGACCTTGCGGACCTTGGTGGTAGCGGCTTCGTCGCTGCTTGCAGCTGCAACGTTGGCGCCGGCCTTGTGCTTGCCAACGGCCTTGCCTTTCGTCTTGGCGGTCTTGCTGGCAGCAGGCTTCTTGGACGACGTGGCCGCGTGAGCGGTCGTGATGGACGCGGCGGCGAGCGCGACGGTCATCAGCGAAACGAAGCCGAGACGTCGAAAAAATGAGGAAACAGACCGTGACATGGTTCGATCACCCGCGCGTGAGATGGCGCAAGTGTAGGCAAAAACAAAATTCTTAGCAAGATGAAGGACTTAGCTCACGCCGTTAAAGTTTGACCTCGGGAGCCTTATCATTCGGTCATCATTTCGACGCAATCTCCTGCCAAGGCAGGACGAAAAGGGCGAAAAAAGTTGCGCAAACAGCACATGACGCTCTGCGTGCAATGAGAACGGAGTCGGAAATCGCCACGAGATTCCCTCGCGTCTGTCAACAACAATTGCGGCTGACAATTTGCCCGGACCGTGCCTCACGACACGCGCGCTTCGTACGCGGTATCGCATGATGGAAAGTCTAACGACACATCGGTCGAATCTGTTGACATATTTCGAGGACTTTTCCGCGCCAATTCTCGCTTTGCGCGACGATGTGCGCTGTAGCACGCAGGCGGCACCGATTGCGACGTCAGCCGAGGAAACGGGTGAAGTGCGAGACAGGTGCGCGTTCGGTGACGAGGGTGTTCTCGATGGCCGTCGGGTTCGCATAGCCCATCGACATGCCGCAGACGACCATCTCTTCGTCGGGCAGGCCGAGTTGCTCGCGGATGACGCGGTGAAATTGGGTGAATGCGGCCTGCGGGCATGTATCGATGCCGCGCGCACGGGCCGCCACCATGACGGCTTCGAGGAACATGCCGTAATCGAGCCAGCTGCCCTGCTCCATCACGCGGTCGATGGTGAAGATGATGCCGACCGGCGCGTCGAAGAAGCGGAAATTGCGCGCGTGCTGGGCGTGCATGCGCTCCTTGTCGGCGCGGCCGATGCCGAGCAGGCCGTACAGATCCCAGCCGACCTTGCGGCGGCGGCTCTGATACGGATCGACCCACGTGCGCGGGTAGTACGGGTATTCCTCGCGATGCAGTGTGTCGACTTCCGGATGGTCGTATGCCGCCAGCACGGATTCCGACAGGCGCGCCTTCGATTCGCCCGTCAGCACGTACACCTTCCAAGGCTGCGTGTTGCTGCCGGAGGGCGCGCGGCGCGCCACGTCCAGAATCGCTTCAATGTCTTCGCGTGCCACAGGCGTCGGCAGGAACGCGCGAACTGAACGGCGCGAGGTGATGGCGCGATCGACGAGCTCGACTTCAGCAGCGGTGGGTCGGCGGTCGTTCATGGCGACGCAAACGCTCAGGCGACGGCGCTGGAGACGAGCGGCTCAAGCACCGCACGCAACGCACCGGGCAACGGCACCGGCCGGCGCGTTTCGCGATCGACATACACGTGCACGAAGTGGCCTTGTGCAGCGGCTTCATGCGCGTCTGCGCGGAACAGGCCCACCTCGTAGCGCACGCTCGTGTTCCCCAGGCGCGCCACGCGCAGCCCTGCCACCACCGGATCCGGAAACGACAGCGGCGCGAAGTAATTGCATTGCGTCTCGATGACGAGGCCGATGGTCTCGCTGCGCTCCGGGTCCAGCACGCCCTCGCCGATGAGATACGCGTTCACCACGGTGTCGAAGTAGCTGTAGTAGACGACGTTGTTGACGTGGCCGTAGACGTCGTTATCCATCCACCGCGTGGTGATGGTGTGGAAATGGCGGTAGTCGTCGCGCGTCTGGCGTGGCGTGCTCATGGGTGTCAGCGGGGCAATCGAATGTGATGAGGATACCAGCGGCCCGGGCGAGGTCACTTGCGGATGACGAGGGCCACGCCGCATGCGGCAACGACCATGCCGAGTGCCGCGAGCGGCGGAAACCGCTCGCCGAACAGCGCCCACGCCATCACGGCGGTCGTGGGCGGCGTCAGATACAGCAACGACGTCACCCGGGTGGCCGCGCCCTTGCGGATCAGCACGAACAGTAGCGAGATCGCGCCAATCGACAGCGCCAGAACCGACCACACGAGCGAGCCGATCATCTGCACGGTCCAATGCACGTCGCGGGTCTCGAACAAGAACATGAACGGCAGGCAGAGCAGCGCGGAAGCGCCAAACTGGATGCACGTGCCCATGCGCAGATCGAACACAGGGCAATGGCGCTTCTGATACAGCGTGCCCACGGTAATCGACAGCAGCGCGCCCACGCACAGGGCAAGCGTCGTCACGCCCACACCGGCCAGATGCAGCTTGTTGGCCACCACCAGGCCCACGCCGGCAATGCCGCACAACAGGCCCAGCCATTGGCGGCCCGAGACACGCTCGCCGCGCATCGACACGTACAGCGCCGTGAGAATCGGTTGCATGCCGACGATGAGCGCGGTCATCCCGGCAGGCATACCGAGCTTGACCGCCGCCCATACGCCCGCCAGATATCCCCATTGCATCAGCACACCCGCCACGGCGATGTGGCCGACGGTGGCCCAATCGGTCTCGCCCGTGCCCGCCTTGCGTGGTAATGGCACGCGCGCCAGCCACACCAGCGGCAGCAGGCACACCAGCACGCCGACAAAGCGGAGGAACAGGAAGGTGATCGGCTCGGCGTACGGCATCCCGTACTTGGCCACGATGAAGCCCGTGCTCCAGATCAGCACGAAGAGCCATGGCATGGCGGCGACGAACAGGGAATCGCGCGCCTGCGCGGGCGCAACGGAATACGCTTGTGTCATGCGGAAAGCGGAAGAGAGGTCGATGCAGCCGCAGCGCTTTCGCGGGCGGCCCAGCGCTGTGCGTGCCGGGCGGCCAGCGCAATCGTCTGCGCGTGGACAGCCACGGTGTCGTCAATATTGTTGCCGTAGCCGCCCGCCATGGTAACGGCAATCGGAATGCACCGCTGATACGCAAAATCGAACACCTCCTGGTCGCGCCGTGCCAGGCCGTCCAGGGTCAACTTCAACCGCCCCAGGCGGTCGCCTTCGTGCGGATCCGCCCCCGCCAGGTAAATAATGAGGCGCGGCTTGAACCGGCCCGCCAGGATATCGAGGGCGCCGGTCAGGGCCTGCAGATAATCGTCGTCGCAGCAGCCGTCGTGCAGACCCACGTCCAGATCGGACGCTTCCTTGCGAAACGGATAATTCTTCTCGCCATGCACGGACAGGGTGAAGACCGAAGGATCGTCGCGCAGGATCGATGCCGTACCGTTGCCCTGATGCACATCCAGGTCGATGATCGCGACCGGAAAGTCCTCGGGGGTTCTGCCCGGCCTGCGCTGCATCCAGCGTGAAGCGATCGCCGCGTCGTTGAACACGCAAAAGCCACCGCCCTTGTCGGCATAGGCGTGGTGTGTTCCGCCTGCCAGATTTACGGCGATGCCGTCGACCATGGCGGCCTCGCATGCGGCCATCGTCGCGCCAGCCGAACGGCGGCTGCGCTCGACCATCTCGAGCGACCACGGGAAACCGATCTCGCGCTGGCGCGCCGGGTCGAGCGTGCCGCCGCTGACAGCCTCAATATAGCTGGCCGCATGCGCCAGCAGCAGCGCATCGTCATCAGCGCGGGGAGCCTCCTGCATCTGCACCCCCGACACCTGGGTGAGCACCCGCTGCCGCAACTCGCTGTACTTACGCATCGGGAAGCGGTGCCCCGGCGGCAGCGGCAACACAAAATGATCGGTATAGAACGCGCGCATGTGAAGTTGGGATCCCACTACAACGTAATCGGCAGTCCAGCGCATGCTAACCCGGTGCGCCCTCGCCTGTTTTTTGAGACGAGATTGTCGCTCCGACGCCCTTTCCCGTTCGATTGCGCACCATAAACGCGCATTTTTCTGCCACAAAAAATCACGCCAAACGGTTCTCTGCGCAATTCCCGCGCACGAAAAATCGGCAAAATCCGATTTTTGTGCGACGCACAAAGAATGCTTGACACTCGTTTGGCATTCAACAACAATGAAATTGTTGCGATGCACCATCCCTGATCCATCGCGATGTCGCCTGGACGGCCCGACGCTGAACGTCACGCTTTGTACATCTGGGCGATCTAAATTTTGATTTTGATTTCCCGACCCACCTTTGTATTTGGAGAGACAACATGCTGACTCAGGAACAGATCGCTGCGGCGCACAAGGCCAACCTGGAAACCTTCTTCGGCCTGACCAACAAGGCATTTGAAGGCGTCGAAAAGCTGGTCGAACTGAACCTGCAAGTCGTCAAGGCTACCCTGGCTGAGAACGTCGAACACGCCAAGAAGGCCCTGTCCGCCAAGGACGCCCAGGAACTGCTGTCGGTGCAGACCGCCGCCGTCCAGCCGCTGGCTGAGAAGGTGCTGGCCTACAGCCGCCACCTGTACGAAATCGCTTCGGACACGCAAAGCGAGTTCAGCAAGGCCGCTGAGCTGCAAATCGCAGAAAACAGCCGCAAGCTGCAAGCGCTGGTCGACAACGTGTCCAAGAACGCTCCGGCCGGTTCGGAATCGGCGGTGGCCCTCGTGAAGTCGGCTCTGTCGGCTGCCAACAATGCTTACGACTCGGTGCAGAAGGCCACCAAGCAAGCCGTGGAACTGGCTGAGAGCAACTTCCACGCTGCCGCCAACGCCGCCAGCAAGGCCACTGCCCAAGCTTCGGCCCAGGCACGTGCCGCGGCCGGCAAGAAGACCACGACCGCTGCCTGATCCGGTCAACTGCGTCTGACAAGCGGGCCTCCTTCGGGAGGCCCGTTTTGCTTTGGTGCATCGAGCCCGTCTTCCAGACGCCCTGTTTTGCGCGCATTTGCGCGGAACTCCGGCGCCGGCTGGCCAGTCCATTGCAGCGTGTTCGTCAGATTGTCTCCTCGGTACCGCTGCTGAAAGCCTGTCCTCAGTGGTGATCAGTGAGTACCTTTGACCCGGCTTCGGCCGGGTTTTTTGTGTGCTGCAAACGTAGCGCAACCTTCAAATTGCGAACTTTTGTGGCAGCACGGCGCTCCATTCGGTATTGCGGCTCGCCGCCCCTGTCCCCATCACGATGTCTCGCGAATCCTTGGCCAAACGCGGCCTGATCCTGATCGCAGCGCTCATCCTGCTGTTCGAGGAATGGATCTGGAATGTCATGCTGCGTCTCACCGCCCGGCTCGCCGCGCATCCGTTGGTGCAGGCCGCGGAACGGCGGCTCGCTGCGCTGCAACCCATCGAGGCGCTCTGCGCCTTTGCGTTGCCCATGCTGGCGCTGCTTCCCTTCAAGCTGGCAGCGATCTACGTGCTGGCCCGCGGCCATCTGATTGCGGGGACGTTGGTGCTGGTGCTGGCCAAAGTCGTCAGCACAGGGCTCGGCGTACGGATCTACTGCGCCGTGCGGCCGCAACTGCATACGCTGGCCTGGTATGCGCGTTGGGAAACCGCGTTCCTCGCCTGGAAACGCCGAATGGTGACCGCCCTGAAAGCCACACCGACATGGAAAACGCTGCAAGCACGGCTTGCTGACTTGCGCATGCACCGGGACGGTCTCGTGCATCAGGCTTGGCGCCGCCTGACAGCCGCACTGCGCCTGCTGCGCCGCCACCGCCGGCCCATTGAACCGCGTCATTGAGCGCGGCACCAGACGCGCCAAAAAAAGGGCTGCCCACCACGGAGCAGCCCTTCTCGCTTTGCCAGCCTGTTTTATGGTGCTCTGAAAAACAAGGCGGTTAATTGCATTAACGCTTACGCGCTGGTGGCACGTCCGTACACACGCCTTCATAGATTTCCGCCGCCATGCCCACCGATTCACCGAGCGTCGGGTGCGGGTGGATGGTCTTGCCGATGTCCACGGCGTCTGCGCCCATTTCGATGGCCAGGCAGATCTCGCTGATGAGGTCGCCCGCGTGCGTGCCCACAATGCCGCCACCGATGATGCGATGTGTCTCTTCGTCGAAGATCACCTTCGTGAAACCCTCGTCGCGGCCATTGGCGATGGCGCGGCCGGAGGCGGCCCAGGGGAACACGCCCTTGCCGTACTTGATGCCCTGCGCCTTGCACTGCTCTTCCGTCAGCCCCGCCCAAGCCACTTCTGGATCGGTATAGGCCACCGACGGAATCTGCTTGACATCGAAATACGCCTTCTCGCCGTGTGCGGCTTCGGCTGCCACATGGCCTTCATGCACGGCCTTGTGTGCCAGCATCGGCTGCCCGACGATGTCGCCGATCGCGAAAATGTGCGGCACATTGGTGCGCTGCTGCTTGTCCACGTTGATGAAGCCGCGGTCCGTCACGGCCACGCCAGCCTTCTCGGCGCCGATACGCTTGCCGTTCGGGCTGCGGCCCACGGCCACGAGGACCATGTCGTAACGCTGCGGCTCGGCCGGCGCGGCATCGCCTTCGAACTTGACGTAGATGCCGTCCGGCTTCGCTTCCACGCCGACCGTCTTGGTCTGGAGCATGACCTTGTCGAAGCGGCCCTTGTTCATCTTGTCCCACACCTTGACGAGGTCGCGGTCGGCGCCCTGCATCAGGCCGTCGAGCATTTCCACCACGTCGATGCGTGCGCCCAGTGTGCTGTACACCGTCGCCATTTCCAGGCCGATGATGCCGCCGCCGATCACCAGCATCTTGCCGGGCACCTGGCGCAGTTCCAGCGCGCCGGTCGAATCGACGATGCGCGGATCTTCCGGAATGAACGGCAGCTTCACGGCCTCGCTGCCCGCGGCGATGATGGCCTTGGCAAACCGGATGACCTTCTTCTCGCCCGTCGTGGCCTTGCCGTCGCCGCCCGTCAGCTGGACTTCCAGATGGTTCGGATCGAGGAACGTGCCGACGCCGCGCACGACCTGCACCTTGCGCGCCTTGGCCATGCCGGCCAGGCCGCCGGTCAGCTTGCCGATCACGGATTCCTTGTGCTTGCGCAACTGGTCGATGTCGACCTTGGGCTCGCTATAGACAATGCCGTGTGCAGCCATCGCCTTGACTTCTTCCATGACGGCGGCCGTGTGGAGCAGCGCCTTCGACGGAATGCAACCGACGTTCAGGCAGACGCCGCCGAGCGTGGAAAAGCGCTCGACCAGCACCGTGTTCATGCCCAGGTCTGCGCTGCGGAACGCTGCCGAGTAGCCGCCCGGGCCCGAGCCCAGGACGAGCATCTCGCATTCGATATCGGCGCCGCCGGCATGCTTGGCCGCTTGCGGTGCGGGGGCCGATACCGCCGCAGCCGCGGCGGGCGCAGCGGCCGGAGCCGGTGCCTGCGCGGGTGCGGGCGCTGCGGCAGCGCCTGCTTCCGCCGTGGCAATCACCGTACCCTTGCTGACCTTGTCGCCCACCTTGACCTTCACGTCGACGATCTTGCCGGCCACGTCCGACGGCACCTCCATGCTGGCCTTGTCGGATTCCAGCACGATCAGCGATTGCTCTTTCTCGACGGCATCGCCCGCCTTGACCAGCACTTCGATGACTTCCACCGCATCGAAATCGCCGATGTCCGGCACCTTGATTTCCACCACGCTCATTCCTGACTCCTTGTTCTTGTCGTCGGCTGCGGGCATTGCCCTGGCCGCCGACGCTTTCAATCCTGCAGACGTACCGTGTGCACCTCGATCGGGCCACCCGAACTCTTGTCGAACTCCACGCCCGCCGACACGCCGGCCTGCGCAATATCTGCGGCGCTCTTGCCGGGCAGATCGAACACCGCCGACATGGCGCCCAGCGCGAAATTGCGCCCCGAGCCGATGCCCCAGAAGCGGTCGAACGAAAACACCTCGCGGTACGAATAGACGCCGTAGATGCCGGTCGGGTTGGCGATCAGGCACGTGATCTGCGACGACTCATACGGGTCGTCGTCGTCTTCCTTGGTGTTGACGAAGTACTCGTCCTTCAGCTTTTCGTGCACCTTGAGGAAGGTTCGGAAGACGTCGTCGCGCGAGCCGAGGCGACACTCATCGGCCAGGCCCGTGAGCAGGCTGCGCATGACCGGAAAGTGGGCCGTCGTGCCCGCCAGCGCGATCAACGAATCGCCCACCTGAAAGATCTTCTGGTTCTGCTCGTAGCCGCGCGCCAGGCGGGTATCGCCAAACGTCACCAGGGAATCGGCTGCAATCGCCACTTCGCCGTCTTTCTTGACCACCACGCACGTCGTCATGTCGCCCTCGCGAGAAGTTCGCCGACCGCCGCAAGCCCATGTGGGTCGGCACGCACAGGCCCGAAGCCAGATGCGTGCCGAACCCGCCCGGGCTTACAGGCTGACGCGGCGGAAGTCCGCCAGCACGCTCGCCAGGTACGCGTTGAAGCGTGCGGCCTCCGCGCCGTCGATCACGCGGTGATCGTACGACAGCGACAGCGGCAACGTCAGGCGCGGCACGAACTGCTTGCCGTCCCACACCGGCTTCTGGTAGCCGCGCGACAGGCCGAGGATGGCCACTTCCGGCGCGTTGATGATCGGCGTGAAATGCGTACCGCCAATGCCGCCCAGCGACGAGATCGAGAAGCAGCCGCCCTGCATCTGGTCCGGCTTGAGCTTGCCTTCACGCGCGGCTTTCGACAGCTCGGCCATCTCCTTGGCGATGTCGATGAGGCCCTTCTTGTCCGCATCGCGGATCACCGGCACGACCAGACCGTTGGGCGTGTCCGCCGCAAACCCGATGTGGTAGTACTGCTTGAAGACGAGGTTGTCGCCGTCCAGGCTGGCGTTGAAGGTCGGGAATTTCTTCAGCGCCGAAACGACTGCCTTGATCACGAACGCCAGCATCGTGAACTTCACGCCGGCCTTTTCGTTTTCCTTGTTCAGCTGCACGCGCAGCGCTTCCAGATCGGTGATGTCCGCTTCGTCGTTGTTGGTGACGTGCGGGATCATGACCCAGTTGCGATGCAGGTTCGCGCCCGAGATCTTCTTGATGCGCGACAGCGGCTTCGGATCGACTGGGCCGAACTTCGTGAAATCCACCTTCGGCCACGGCAGCAGGTTCAGTTCGCCGCCGCCAGCCGGTGCGGCCGCCGCAGCCTTGCCCGGGGCAGCTGCCTGGCCGCTCATCACACTCTTGACGTAGCGCTGCACGTCTTCCTGCGTGATGCGGCCCTTCGGGCCGGTGCCGCCGACGAGGTTGACGTCCACGCCAAGCTCACGCGCATACTTGCGCACCGAGGGGCTGGCGTGGGCAGCCTTGCCCACCGTACCGACGGTGTCAGCGGTGTACGTGGCCGGCGCGGCAGCCGGAGCAGCGGGCGCGGCCGCAGGGGCCAGGCTCGGCGCAGCCGCAGCCGGTGCAGGCGCTTGTGCCGGTGCCGGTGCCGGAGCCGGGGCAGCGGCCGCAGCGCCGCCCGCGCCTTCCAGCACGACGATCAGTGTCCCTTCCGACACGGCGTCACCGACCTTCACGCGGATGTCCTTCACTGTACCGGCGGCCGGCGACGGCACATCCATCGTCGCCTTGTCCGATTCGAGCGTGATCAGCGACTGCTCGGCTTCCACCTTGTCGCCCACCTTCACGCTGATCTCGATGACCGGCACGTCCTTGTAGTCGCCGATGTCCGGGACCTTCACCTCGATCGTGCCGCCGCCCGCTGCGGCCGGCGCCGGAGCCGGAGCTTGCGCAGCAGGGGCAGGCGCCGGTGCAGCAGCAGCCGGTGCAGCTTGGGGTGCGGGTGCCGGAGCCGCAGCCGCGCCCTGCTCCTCGAGCAGCAGCACGAGCGAGCCTTCCGACACGGTGTCGCCCACCTTGACCTTCACTTCCTTGACGACGCCGCTCTTCGGCGACGGCACGTCCATGGTCGCCTTGTCCGATTCCAGCGTAACGAGGGAGTCCTCGGCATTGACGGTATCGCCCGCCTTGACCAGCACTTCGATCACCGGGACATCCTTGTAGTCGCCGATGTCCGGCACCTTGATTTCTACGACTTGACTCATTCTTCTGTCTCCAGAGGTCTGGCGGCGGGCGCGTCCGGCGGCGAGCACACATTGCCCCGCAGGCTACCGCATCGTGCAGGCAAATGCACGTCGCGGGAGCCTGCCAGGGCAGTGCCCGGCCGGGGCGCAACCAGCGCGCCCGGCGGCTCCGTTATACGGTCATCGGGTTGGGCTTGTTCGGGTCGAGGTTGTACTTCTTCAGTGCCTCGGCCACCTTTTCGCGCGGCAGCACGCCCTCATCGGCGAGCGCCTTGAGCGACGCGACCGTCACCCAGTAGCGGTCCACCTCGAAGAAGTGGCGCAGCTTCTCGCGGGTATCCGAGCGGCCGAAGCCGTCGGTGCCCAGCACCACGTAGCGGCGCGGCACGAAGGCGCGGATCTGCTCGGCGAAGGTGCGGACGTAGTCGGTCGAAGCGATGACCGGGCCGCGCACGCCTTTGAGCATCTTCTCGACGTGCGACTCGCGCGGCGTTTCGGTCGGGTGCAGCAGGTTCCAGCGGGCGGTGGCGTTGCCTTCGCGGGCCAGCTCGGTAAAGCTCGGGCAGCCCCACAGGTCCGACTCGACGCCCCAATCCTTCTTGAGCAGTTCAGCCGCGGCAATCACCTCGCGGAAGATCGTGCCCGAGCCCAGCAGCTGCACGCGCGGTGCGTTGCTGTTCTCGACGCCCTTCTTGAACAGATACATGCCCTTGATGATGTCGGCCTCGGCACCCGCCGGCATTTCGGGGTGCTCGTAGTTCTCGTTCATCACCGTCAGGTAGTAGTAGACGTCTTCCTGCTCGACATACATGCGGCGCAGGCCGTCCTGCACGATGACCGCCAGTTCGTACTGGAACGTCGGGTCATACGAGATGCAGTTCGGGATGGCAGCGTGGTACACGTGCGAGTGACCATCCTCGTGCTGCAGGCCTTCGCCGTTGAGCGTCGTGCGGCCCGAGGTGCCGCCCAGCAGGAAGCCGCGCGAGCGCATGTCGCCGGCGGCCCAGCACAGGTCGCCGATGCGCTGGATGCCGAACATCGAGTAGTAGATGTAGAACGGGATCATCGCCACGCCATGCGTCGAATACGACGTGGCGGCCGCGATCCAGTCGCACATGGCACCGGCTTCGTTGATGCCTTCCTGCAGCACCTGACCCGTCTGCGATTCCTTGTAGAACATCAACTGGTCGTGATCCTGCGGCACGTACTTCTGGCCTTCCTGGTTCCAGATGCCGACCTGGCGGAACAGGCCTTCCATGCCGAACGTGCGCGACTCATCCGGCACGATGGGCACGACGTGCTTGCCGATGTTCTTGTCCTTGAGCAGGATGTTCAGAATGCGCACGAAGGCCATCGTCGTGGAGACTTCGCGGCCTTCGCCCGTGGCCTTGAGCAGCGCATCGAACGCCGACAGGGCCGGGATCTGCAGCGGGTCGGCCTTCTGGCGACGCGCGGGCAGATAGCCGCCCAGATCCATGCGCGCCTTGCGCATGTATTCGAGCTCCTTCGAGCCCTCTTCGAACTTGACGTACGGGACGTGCTCGAGCTGGTCGTCGGGCACCGGAATGTTGAAGCGGTCGCGCAGCTTGCGGATTGCCTCCACCGGCATCTTCTTCTGCTGGTGGGCGATGTTCATCGCTTCACCGGCTTCGCCCATGCCGTAGCCCTTGATGGTCTTGGCGAGGATGACGGTCGGCTGACCCTTGTGGTCGGTTGCCGCCTTGAACGCCGCATAGATCTTGTGCGGATCATGGCCGCCCCGATTCAGCGCCCAGATGTCGTCATCGGACCAGTCGGCCACCATGGCCTTGAGCTCCGGCGTGTTGAAGAAATGCTCGCGCACGTAGGCGCCGTTCTTCGACTTGAAGGTCTGGTATTCGCCGTCGACGCATTCCATCATGCGCTGCATGAGCAGGCCCTTGGTGTCGCGCGCCAGCAGCTGATCCCACCGGCTGCCCCAGATCACCTTGATCACGTTCCAGCCGGCGCCGCGGAATTCGCTCTCGAGCTCCTGGATGATCTTGCCGTTGCCGCGCACCGGGCCGTCCAGGCGCTGCAGGTTGCAGTTGA
>OFCW01000071.1_pt1 | contig 43677 bp, 43 predicted proteins | sample 1520951 | NCBI WGS metagenome assembly OFCW01 (sample SAMEA4349680, study PRJEB24078) | microbial mat metagenome | biome: Terrestrial Biome; feature: Habitat; material: Microbial Mat | place: India | collected 2012-06-12 | depth 10 m | reverse complement strand
CGGCGGCGCGTCCCCCGAGCCCGGTGGGCAGAGAGTTCGATCACGAACTCTCTGCCCCGGCATGAACTTACTGCTGTTGCTACTGTCATTCGAATTCCGCCGGAAAATGCATGACGCAAGAGTACGGAAACGCGATACTCAGGAGATTGTTTGCAAGGAGAAATGAAATGCAAAAGCTTGCGATGCTTATTGCGATCGTCTTGCTGGCGGGATGTTCCAGCTTGGGGCCCAGTGGAAATAGTGGCGCATCGACATCCGATTCCGGCATGCGCACCGACCCGTTCGACATGACATATCGCGGCGGCCCCTAACAGACGGCCGCATCAGAAGCGGCCGTCCGCGGTACTGCTGTCAGGTATTACTTCGGTGGTTCAAGCTTGGTCACCGTGAGCGCACCGTTGACCTTCTCCGCGACGAAGCCGATCTTGTCGCCAACCTTCACCTGATCCAGTATCGCCGGATCTTTTACCCGGAACACCATTGTCATCGCCGGCATGTCGAGGTTGGCGAGCGGGCCGTGCTTGATGGTGATCTTGCCGGCATCCTTGTCGATCTTTTTCACCTCGCCGGACGACATCGACGATGCAGCATCGGACTGCATGTTGCCGTCGGAGCCGGATTTCATATGGTCCATGGAATGGGAACCCATATCTCCCATATGCGAGCCGGACATATTGTCGGCGGCAGCGGCCTTGAGCGTCACGCCGGCGGAAAGCGCGAGCGCCACAAGTAAAACGGAAATGCGTTGCATGCAAGCTCCTTTCAAAATATGCGGATCAAGGAATAACCGGATTGCCGCGTCATTATCGCCCGGTCAGCCTATCAGCAAGCTGACATTGAGATTACAAACCTGTAATCTCAACGGCGAACGGAGGGGTAAGGGTGTAGCCGGAGGACGTTACTTGACAGCGACCTTGCCTTTCATCCCAGCCTCGAAATGGCCGGGCTGCAGGCAGGCGAAATCAAACTTCCCGGCTTTAGTGAACTGCCATATCATTTCACCGGTTTTTCCGGGATCGACCGATACCTGGTTCGGATCGGCATGCTCCATTTCCGGGAACTTGCGCATCAGCTCGGCATGTTCCTTCAGTTCCCTGATGCTGCCCAGGACCATTTCATGTTTCAGCTTGCCGCTGTTCTTCACCACGAACTTGATTGTCTCGCCGCGTTTGACGGCGATGTTCGATGGCGTAAAGCGCATGTTGTCATTCATGTCGACTTCGACCGTGCGCGATACCTTGGCCGGGTCGCCGGGCTTGCCGAGTGCCGCGGCGTGGCCTTTTTCGTGATCGCCGTGATGATCTTCGTCGCCATGCGCGAATGCGGCGCCGGTTGCCGCAGCGAGCGAGAGAATGGCGATTTGAACGAGTTGTTTCATTGTCGGACTCCGTGTCAAGATTTGTAGTGGGAACTGCTTATTGGCTCTGCATTCGTCGACGCCGTGGTTGATGAGAAGGCTTACGCATCCGTCTTTCGGAAAGCAGGTCAGTGCTCATGCAGGCCTCCTTTTCTGGCCTTCAGAATTCTTTCGCCGGGGGCGGTCGTCGTCGCCGGTGCGCGCGCCGCATCCGGCGGCCCGCCGGTCCATTCGTAGGCGACCGTGCCGGCCGGCTGTTTGTACCAGCCCGGATCCTTATAATCGCCCGGCTTCTGGTCCTTGCGCACCTTCACGGTGGTGAACATGCCGCCCATCTCGACCGGACCGAACGGGCCGGTGCCGGTCATCATCGGAAGCGTGTTGTCTGGAATCGGCATTTCCATCTCGCCCATGTCGGCCATGCCACGTTCGCCCATTACCATGTAGTCGGGGATGATCTTGACGATCTTGTCGGCGACGCTGCGGTGATCGACGCCGATCATGGTCGGTACGCTATGTCCCATCGCATTCATCGTATGGTGCGACTTGTGGCAGTGGAAGGCCCAGTCGCCCAGGTCGGTCGCATCGAATTCGATCGCGCGCATCTGGCCGACCGCAATATCGGTCGTCACTTCCGGCCAGCGCGCCGACTTGGGAACCCAGCCGCCGTCGGTGCCGGTGACCTCGAATTCGTGGCCGTGCAGATGGATCGGGTGATTGGTCATCGTCAGGTTACCGATGCGCACGCGCACCCGGTCGCCTTGCCGGCAGACCAGAGGATCGATCCCGGGAAAGGCGCGGCTGTTCCAGGTCCACAGGTTGAAGTCGAGCATGGTATTGACCTTGGGCGTGGAACTGCCGGGATCGATGTCGTAGGCGTTCAGCAGGAACACGAAGTCGCGATCGACGCGGTCCTGATTCGGGTTTTTCGGATGCGTGACCCAGAATCCCATCATGCCCATCGCCATCTGCGTCATTTCGTCCGCATGCGGGTGGTACATGAAGGTGCCGGGGCGACGGGCCTCGAACTCATAGACGAACGTCTTGCCGACCGGGATCTGCGGCTGCGTCAGTCCGCCGACACCGTCCATACCGTTCGGCAGGCGCTGGCCATGCCAGTGTATGGTCGTATGCTCGGGGAGCTTGTTGGTGACGAAGATGCGCACCTTGTCGCCTTCGACGACCTCGATCGTCGGCCCGGGGCTGGAACCGTTATAGCCCCATAGCGTCGCCTTCATGCCGGGCGCAATTTCGCGGATCACCGGCTCGGCGATCAGGTGAAATTCCTTCCAGCCGTCCTTCATGCGCCACGGCGCGCTCCAGCCGTTTAATGTGACTACCGGGTTGAATGGACGGCCATTGCTTGGCAGCGGGGGCGGCAAGGTCCTAGCGTGGGTCACAATTTCTGCCTCGGGAATCGATGCAGCGCCTGCCTTGCTAACCAGGCCGGCGCCCAACATCGCCGTCGCAGTGCCGGTCAAAAATCTTCTCCGGGAAACCATGTCTTTTCCTCTTTAATGATCGCTCTTGTCGCTTGTTGCCGCCTTGCTGCGCATTTCCGTCACCGCTCTTCCGCTGCCATTGATCGCCATCTGCAGGTCGGTCTCGCTCAGCCAGAAATCGCGTTGCGCCTCGATCGCGGCGTTGACACTGTTGATCTGGTCGCGCGCATCCGACAGCAGCTCGAATACGCCGACCAGCATTCCGTTGTAGCGCAACAGCATTTCATCCGAGATCTTTTTGCGTAGCGGCACAATCTCGTCGTGATAGTGGCGCGCGAGGTCATGGCTGGTGCGGTAGGCGGAATATGCTTCGCGCACTTCCGAGCGGGCGCGAATGGCCGTGTCGGCGGTACGGTGCACTGACTGCATGTATATCGCTTCGGCACGGGCGGTCCTGGCGCCGCCCCAGTCGAACAACGGCAGCTCCAGCGCGATCTCATAGCCGTTCGCGCGTGGTTTGCCGGTTTCACTCTTGTTGACGTAGCCGGCATCGAATACGTTGATGAAGCCGGTCGCCCTGGTCAATCCCAATGCGCTTGCGGTTGCTTCCGCATCGCGCCGGGCCATCTGCACGTCGAGGCGCTGCTGCATCGCCTGTGCTTCGATGTTGGCGATTTCCTTGGGCGTGTTCGGCAGGTCGGGCAGGCGATCCGGCAGTTCGAACGCGGTCTTGGTTCCCCACAGGCCCAGCAGACGGGTCAGTTGTTCGCGCGCTGCGGTGGCGTTGTGACGCGCACGCGCCAGCTGGGCGACGGTGTCGGCATAAAATGCCTGTTCGCGCGTGTAATCGAGCTTGCTCCAGTTGCCGACCCCGGCCATGCGCCTGGCCAGCTCGGCGCCGGCTTCCGCCGACTCCTTGGCCTGTTCCATGAACTGCGCGGTTTGCCGCGCAGCGATCGCATTGAAATAGGCGCGCCGGGTGTCCGCCGCGAGGCTGACTGCGGTCGAAGCGGCCTGCAATTTCGCCTGTTCAAAGCGGCGCCGCTCGATATTGGTCCGCACCGGCATCGTCAGCAGCCCGACCAGATCGAACATGATGCTGCGGTCGATTTCGATATCGTCCCCACTACGCAGCCGGCCGAAGGAAAATCCCGGGTTGCGCAGACGCCCGGCCTGCACCAGTTCGGATTCGGCAATGCCCAGTTCGGCCAGCGACGCCTGCAGGCCCTTGTTGTTGAGGAGCGCGATCTGGACTGCGGCGTCGGCGGTGAGCGGTTTGGCAAGAAGTTCCGCCACTTTCGCATCGGCGGCCGCCGCGTCGCTGTCGTTGTTTACCCGTTGGATCGGTTGACCGATACGTTCCTTGGTGACGGCGGAAACGGAATCGAGCCCGCCATCCGTGGAGAAAGTCGCACAGCCGGCCAGCAGCAATATCAGGGCGCCGGCGGCGATCGGTTTCAAGGGCAGTGCATGAGATCGCTGAAATGGCATCGTTATTTCCCTTCGTTCTTGTGATGCATGCCGTGGTCCGCCGGACTTGGTGCCGATGCAGGTGTTGCTTCTCTTCCTGGCTTCGTGGCCGGCACCCCTGCGCCGGATTGCGGTTCGCGCGCGGCGGGCGTTTCCTGGGTATGTCCGGCATGATTCCCGGCTCCTCCCAATGCGTCGTTGGCCGACCGCCAGATTTTGTCCGGTGATTCCTTGAAATCGCCGGATGCCTGATAGCCGACAAACACAGACTCATAGGCTGGGGCGGGCACGACTTCGGCAGGGTTCGCCGGATCGGCGCGTCTCGCACTTTCTTGCGCGGCGACGGCAAATAACGGCGATGCCGCCAATGTGGCTATCATCATCCAGTGCGAAAGCGACATGATTTTCTCTTGATTGATATGAAACTTTCCCATTCGTGGAAGCTCGCCGGCATCCATTTATTCGGCAAGATCCGCCCCAACATCGAATTTGATGATGGGCAGTATAGAGAGCCCAAAAAACAGAAGTCTGACAGCAACATTACGGTTTTGTAATCTTGGGCGTTTGGATTGTCAGGGACAATGGCAGCAACGCAGGGAATACAAGTACCACATGGAGGAATGGAATTAGCGATGCGGATCTTGGTCGTGGAAGACGAACCGAAGGCAGGCGAATACCTGCGTAAAGGCTTGACCGAGTCAGGCTTTGTCGTGGACTGGGAGCGTACCGGTACGGACGGCTTACATGCCGCCATGACGGAAAGCTATGACCTGGTTGTGCTGGATGTGATGCTGCCGGGTATGGATGGCTGGCAAGTCGTGCAGGAATTGCGAAAAAGCAAAGAAGTTCCGGTCCTGTTCCTGACCGCGCGCGACGAACTGGAAGACCGGATCAAGGGGCTGGAACTGGGCGCCGACGATTACCTGGTGAAACCCTTTGCGTTTGCCGAACTGGTGACCAGGATTCGGACGTTGCTGCGACGCGGGCCCATTCGCGAGTCGGAACGCCTGCAGATCTCGGACATGGAAATCGATGTGCTCAGGCGCCGCGTCATGCGCAGCGGGGAGCGCATCGATCTGACCGCCAAGGAATTTGCGCTGCTTCACTTGCTGGCCAAGCGGCAAGGAGAGGTGCTGTCGCGCTCGTTGATCGCATCCCAGGTATGGGACATGAACTTCGACAGCGACACCAATGTCGTCGACGTGGCAGTACGCCGCCTGCGCGCCAAGGTGGACGATCCCTATCCGCGCAAACTGATTCATACCGTGCGCGGCATGGGATATGTTCTGGAAGAGCGCGCATGAAATTCCGCCGGCCGACATCGCTGACCACCCGTTTGGGCCTGATGTTTGCCCTGGCAGCGACGCTCACCTTTGCCGGCGGCGGCGGCTATCTGTACCGATCGCTTGCACTGCAACTGGAAGCCCGCGACGACAGCGAACTGGTCGGCAAGATCGGGCTGATCCGTCATCTATTGCAGGAAACCCCTTCCGTACAAACGCTTCGCAATGACACGCATCGGTTCGTGGATGTGATTGCCGAGCATGACGGCCTGATTCTTGTCCTGAAATCGGCGGATGGCACGACATTGCTCGAAAGCCGCCCCATGCAAGGCGTATGGCCGGAGATTTCCGTCACCCCTGCAGACAAAGTGCCTGACAAAGACGCTCTGCGGCAATGGATGCTCAGCCCCGGCTCGCCCACGCGCGCCGTTGCCGCATGGGGCGTGCTGGGCAATGGAAAAGAGCAGGTGCAGATCGTCATCGCGCGGACTGCTTCGGACCGCATGGCATTGCTCACGGAGTACCGGCGCGACGTGCTCGCAGCCGTATTGCTCGGCGCCCTGGTGGCGGCCTTTCTGGGCTATATGCTCACGCGCCGCGCGCTGCAGCCTGTTCGCGCCATCGCCGGGCAGGCGCAATCGATCACGGCGCAGCGGCTGGACATGCGCCTGAACGCAAGCGAAGCACCGGACGAACTGCAGACGCTGGTGGAGTCTTTCAACGCCATGCTGGATCGTCTGCATGAAAGCTTTCAGCGGCTATCCCAGTTTTCCGGTGACATGGCGCACGACATGCGCACGCCCATCAACAACCTGATGCTGCAGACACAGGTCGCGCTGTCGCAGACGCGTTCCGTCGAGGACTACCATGCCCTGCTGGAGTCGAACGTGGAAGAGTACGAACGGCTTTCCCGCATGGTGGAAAGCATGCTGTTTCTGGCGCGTGCCGACCATGCCCAAATCGCGCTGGATACACTTCCGCTGGATGCCGCCGTCGAACTGCAACGGATTGCAGACTATTTCGAAGGAATCGCGGAAGAAGCCGGGGTAAAGATTGCCGTCCATGCGAGCGGTACGATCACCGCCGATGCGGTGCTGTTCCGACGCGCGGTAAACAATCTGGTCGCCAACGCGATTCGCTATACGCCTACAGGGCAATCCGTGCAACTCGAAGCGTGCGCCGCGTCCGATGCCGCAGCAGTAACGGTTTCCAATCCGGGGCCGGGAATCGATCCGCGTGATGTCCCCTGGCTGTTCGACCGCTTTTACCGGGTCGACCGTGCGCGCAGCGATTCGGCGTCGTCCGCCGGCCTGGGTTTGGCTATTGTGCAGTCGATCATGACCTTGCATGGTGGATGCGCCGAAGTCGAGAGCAAGGGAGGCGTCACGTCGTTTCGCTTGCTGTTTCCTATCGTGACACCAAACAACAGTGCGAACAAGGCCTCCCAGATGAAAACCGCCGCGGGATACTTAGCGATTCGGACGTCTCTAACGGAAAATGATGAAAGAACAGGCTGAAATGAAAAGGACCTCATAGCGCGCGGTTTAGCGCCGATCAGGATGATCATGTTCAGTGGCAGACAGAGAGACTCTTTGATGAATCACAAAACTTGCGGCCGGCTAATAGGTGCATGTTTTCCCTCGGTTTGTCCGACCACCGAAAGGAGAATGCAATGAAACTCATTAAAACTTTTCCCCTCGTCCTCACGTTGTCTGTCTCCGGTCATGTTTTTGCCCAGTCGGCCGGCATGAAAGATATGGAGAAGAAAGGTCCGGATATGGGGCATTGCATGGACATGCAGGGAATGAAAGGCATGGACATGCAGAAGTGCAATGAAATGATGAACAACAAGGACATGGTAGGCACGAACATGGGCGGCGCCGCCCAAGGCAAAGCGCAAAAGGCGACGACGCATCGGGCGACTGCTTTGGTCAAAGATGTTGATCCAGCAACAGGGACAGTGACGCTTGCACATGGCCCCGTCAAGACCCTGAACTGGCCACCAATGACGATGCGTTTCAAGGTCAAAGACAAGACGTTGTTCGACAAGCTGGCGATGAATAAGGATGTCGTTGTCGAATTCGTTCAGCAGGGGAACGATTACGTTATAACTTCCGTGAACTAGCGTTGCAATCAGGTGCGGCCGGACAGTCTAATCGCCGTCGAAAGCCGGTGCCGGTGCTATTTCCCGTGCCATCGCTAGAAGTTCGATCCGGCCGGGTATTCAAATGCCACTCCGTCTTCAGTCTTTCGAAAACGGCTTGCCGGAAAAATCATAGGTGACCAGCGTTCCGTCCAGTTTCCCCATGCCCGGGGCGTTCGCTGGCATGCCCGGTGCAGCGACGCCTTTGACGCCCGGTTTCGCAATTAACTTGTTGATCGCGCCAGCCGGCACATGGCCTTCAATGATCTGCCCGGATTTATCCAGCACCGCCGTATGGCAAGACCGCATCGATTGGGGAACGCCAAGCCGTTTCTTGATCGCGGACATGTCGTCCGAGTCCACTGCCTTGACCTTGAAGCCCGATTCGCGCAGATGCGCAATCCAGCCCTCGCAGCAGCCGCAGTTCTTGTCCTTGTACACGGTGATTGCCTCGCCAGTCGCGAATGACAAACCGGACGCGGCTGCGAGCAATGTTGCGAGAATCAATTTCTTCATGATGACGCTCCTTCATGTGGCAATTAAAATTTCGATCGTTCAGGGCAGCGCGAGAGTAAGTGTTTTCTCGATCGGCGGATAGCAGACGCCCAGCTTCTCGTGGCATCCCTGGTAGGACGCCACCAGCGTCGCCTTGTCGGCCCTGGCGCCACGCTTGAGCGTAATCTCCACCGGAATCGGTTTTCTATAGACTTCGGTCTTGCCAAAAATCTGGTCGGTTTTCATTTCGCCGGCCGGTAATTTCACCGCGCTGATGGCGACGCCATTCCCATCCTTGAGCGAGAACCGGATTCTTTCCTTGTAAAGGTAATAGCCTTTTGCCGGCGCCAGTTCGGCAAGGAGGGTGTTCGGCCCTTTGACGGCGACTTGCAGCTTGAAGGCCTGGTCAGGTTCGATCAGTTCATCTTCCTTGCTGCTGGAGAATAGATTGGCCACATTTTTCTGCAGGCTGGACGCGGTGGATTGCTGTGCCAACGACGGTTGGGCGATTCCAGCTACAAGTACAGCCAGCATGGCGATGTCAAAGCGTTTCTTCATATTGGGAATCCCAATCGGTATTTGAGCGATGAATTAAATAAAAGCAAGTAACGTGCCTTTCGGAATGTTTTGGCTACATAAGGCTACCAGCTTCGCTAACGGAGTGCATATGACATGTTTTCCGTCTCCGATGTAACGATTGCGCCAAATCGAGGAAGTCGGTTCGGAAGCGGAAGCGTCCCCGTCGGTATATCTCTTGCATGGCTCGGCCGGCATCACTTCAAGCCGGCCGTCCGCGCCAGCATTCGTGACGGCCATGTCGAACCGATTATTCGAAGGAGTCGGAAGCATGTCTAAAACCAAGAAATATCGTGGTCGGATTCCAGGCACGGTTGCAATTCTTTCCGTTCTTACATTCCTGGTATTGCCTGTCAAAGCGGATAGTCCGGGCCGCGGACTGACCGCCCAGTTCGAGAAAGACTACCTGAGCTTCATCATCAACCATCACTATTCGGCGTTACGCATGACCGAGCTTGCGGCGGGAACCGATGAGCACCGCGATGCGGCTGTCGACAACCCGCAGGAAGGAACCTCGCCCACGCCAGGTACCTCTGCCACTCCGGCAAAGGCAAGTTCAGATGAAATCAAGTCGATGGCGCGCGCAGCCAACCGGATGCAACGCGAGGAGATCGCGACTGCCCGGCGTTTTTTGCGTGAATGGTACGGCACGGACAGCGCGCCGCAGCTATTGCCGGAAGGTCAGCAGCAGATCCAGTTGCTGGAACAGACGCCTGCGGGCGATCAGTTCAACCGAACCTTTCTCGAAGTATTCAGCAGCCATCATTATCGTGCACTGAGCCCGAGCCAGGATTGTCGTGTCAAAGCCGACATCAAGCACGATTCGCTGAAACACTATTGTGAAGGAATCGTCGAAAACCAGACGCGGGAGATTAACGAAATGCGCAAGCAGCTATGTAATAACTTCAATATTTGTGATTACCCGCCTACCACTGGTTTACGTGGACAGAGTAGTGCCGAATAGCACGTATGTTTTCGCGTACTGCTTTCCGGATGTAATACCAAATTGATAGGCGATAGGAATCCGATTCTTGGGGAGACTTTATTTTACTCATTGTGAGGAGATTTTCATGGCACATGAACAGTTCCAGTCCTGCATCGACGAATGCAATGCCTGCGCCACGGCTTGCGATCATTGCGCGGTTTCCTGTCTGGCCGAGCAGGATGTGCAGAAAATGGCTCGCTGTATCAAGCTTGACATGGATTGCGCGCAGATATGCCGCCTGGCTGCAAGCTACATGGCGCGCGGCAGCGAACTCTCAAATGTAATCTGCAACGCCTGTGCGGAGATATGCGACGCTTGTGGCGAGGAGTGCGCACAGTTCCCAATGGATCACTGCCAGCGGTGCGCGGAAGCCTGCCGCCGGTGCGCGGCGGAATGCCGGAGAATGGCAACAGGGGCTCAGGCCGCAGGAATGGGGGCGGCGCCCGGGGCTACCGCACATTAAGTTCCTTCCGTGTGTTGCGGACAAGGGCTTCGCCAGAGGCCCCTTTTTTAGCGAACAGAATGTCGATCGAAAGGGCTGCCAAATGCATCGCGATGTGAGCAGCGTCAAAAGCCCCAACGTTCTGCGTCGCCGCCTCCTGCGCGGACTTGGAGCGTTGGGGGCATGCGCCGGACTGGAACCATATGGAACGCTGGCATGGGCAGCCGGCGAGTCGAGAGCCCCAACAGCGTTGCGCGGCAACGAATTCAATCTGGAAATCGCTCCGACGACTGTCAACATTACTGGTGCGCCCCGGATTGCCACCGCGGTCAATGGGCAGGTGCCGGCACCGATTCTGTATTGGTGTCAGGGCGATATCGTCACGCTGCGCGTCACGAACCGGCTGCCTGCGATCAGTTCCATCCACTGGCACGGCATATTGGTGCCGGCCGGCATGGATGGCGTGCCGGGCTTGAGCTTCAATGGGATTGCGCCGGGCGAGACTTTTGTTTATCGGTTCGAGGTAAAGCAGAGCGGCACCTACTGGTACCACAGTCATTCGCGCTTTCAGGAGCAGAGCGGGTTGTATGGGCCGCTCATCATCGAGCCGCGTGGCGGAGAACGAGTGCGTTCGGACCGCGAGCATGTCGTGATGCTGTCGGACTGGACCGACGATAATCCGGAGACGCTGTTTGCAAAATTGAAGAAGATGAGCGACTTCTTCAATTTCAATCAGCCGACCGCAGGCGATTTCATCCGGGACGTATCGAGAATGGGGCTCGCCGCCGCCGTTGAGAAGCGCAGCATGTGGAACCGCATGCGCATGCGGCCGACCGATTTCAGCGATATCACCGGCGTTACACGCAGCGGTGTGTCCTTTACCTATCTCATGAACGGCAATTCGCCGTCGAAAAACTGGACGGGATTGTTTCGCCCGGGCGAAAAGGTGCGGCTACGCTTCATCAACGGTTCGGCGACGACGATTTTCGATGTGCGCATCCCAGACATGAAGATGACCGTGATTGCGGCGGACGGGCAGGATGTCGAGCCGGTGACGGTGGACGAGATCCGGATGTCGGTGGCAGAAACCTACGACGTCATCATCGAACCTAAAGACGACCGTGCCTATACCGTCTTTGCGCAATCGATTGACCGCACCGGCTATGCCCGTGGCACGCTTGCGCCGCGCCCCGGCATGCAGGCCGAGGTGCCGAAGACGGATGAACCGCAGTGGCTGACCATGACGGACATGATGGGGGCCATGGCAAGCATGCACGGCATGGGCGGCCAGGAAGAGCAGCAGAATATGCGCGGGATGGATCATTCCAAAATGCCCGGAATGGACCATTCAACCATGCCGGGAATGGATCATTCGAATATGCCACACATGGAGCACGGATCGATGCCCAGTATGGAGCATGGCGATATGGCCGGCATGAACAACGCTCAGTCCATGCCGCACGTGCGCCATGCACGCACAGAGTATGGTCCCGGCGTCGATATGCGTGTCGATATGCCGCGTACCAATCTGAATGATCCCGGCGTTAACCTGCGTAACAACGGCAGGCACGTGCTGACCTATGCTGACCTGCATACCGTCGGCGGCCCGATTGATTCCCGCCCGCCGGCGCGCGACATCGAGCTGCACCTGACCGGGAATATGGATCGTTTCATCTTTTCCTTTGACGGACAAAAGTTTTCGGAATCGCAGCCGGTGCATTTCCGCTTCGGCGAGCGACTGCGCCTGGTGCTGGTCAACGACACGATGATGAACCATCCGATTCACCTGCACGGCATGTGGGGAGAACTGGAATCGCCCGACGGCAGATTCCAGGTGCGCAAGCACACCATCAATGTTCAACCGGCACAGCGCGTGACCTATCTGGTGACTGCCAACGCGCCGGGGAGCTGGGCCTACCATTGCCACCTGCTTTATCACATGGAAGCGGGGATGTTCCGGGAGGTGGTCGTGTCATGATGCATATCCTGAAGAACAAGAAGACGGGGGCAGGCGTGGCGGTTGTTTGCCTTGCACTGACCATGCCTGGTCTGGCGGTCGCCCAGCACGATATGGCGAACATGCCTGGCATGAAAATGCCTGAGGATCAACAGAAGGGCAGCGGTCAGCCAAACAAGGCAAAGCAAAAATCGCGGCGCTCAACAGGCAAGCCAGCGAGCGAAAAGCCGATGGGTGACATGCCCGGCATGGAGCATGGCGGCATGCATATGGCACCTGCGCAAGGGCAGAGCGGCGACAAAGGGCAGGCGGGTAACAGCCAGCAGCATGACGCGATGCCGGGCATGGAGCACGATTCGATGCAGAAACCCCAGGGAGAGGCTCAGCCCAAGGACGGCATGCCAGGCATGAAGACGGCACCGATGCAGAGGATGGAGATGGGGCCGATGCAGGGCGGACGTCCTCCGCCGGACGCGCGCGATCCCGATGCCTATGCTGAAGGAACGAAAAGAAAGTCGTTAGGAGGCATGGAGATGGCCGATGATGCATTGTTCGGCCGTTTGCTTGTCCATAAACTCGAATTCGTGGACGCGCGGCGTGACCATGGCCAGAATCTGGAAGCTGAAGCCTGGTACGGCGGCGATTACAACAAGCTTTGGCTGAAAGCGGAAGGAGAGCGACGAAACGGTCGCCTCGATGGGCTACGCACCGAAGCCTTGTGGGATCGTGCGTTCGCTCCTTTCTGGAGCACGCAGCTTGGCGTGCGACATGACACCGGACAAGGTGCGGCACGCAACTGGCTGGCGTTCGGTGTGCAGGGGCTGGCTCCGTACTGGTTTGAAACGGAAGCAACCGCATATTTGGGAAACGGCGGAACGCTTGCGGCGCGCATGGAGTTCAAGTATGAACTGCTTTTGACACAGCAACTGATCTTGCAGCCGGATCTGGAGGCGAATTTCTACAGCAGGAATGATCAGGCGCGCGGCATTGGCTCCGGCCTGTCGGATGCCGAATTCGGACTCCGGCTGCGTTATGAAATCAGAAGGCAATTCGCCCCATACATCGGCGTCTCCTGGAAGCGCAGGTTTGGCAATACGGCGGGGTTCGCTCGTAACGCAGGCGAAGATGTACGTGATACCGAGGTCGTGGCGGGCGTGCGGATATGGTTCTGACGAGGGGATCATGGCCAATGTGCGACGGATGTATGTGGCGTTGGTTACTGTGCTGTTGATCGTCGCCGGATTCGCCATTGTCGTATGGTCGGGCGTCTACAATGTTGCGGCTGACGAGCCGCATACCAGGCTCGTGTCTTCCGTGATGGCCGTTGTCCGCGAACGCTCGGTGAAAGCCGGCGCACGCGGGCTTCAAGTGCCCGATCTCAATTCACCGCAAATGATAGCGTCAGGTGCGCGCCAATACGCCGAGATGTGCGCAGACTGCCATCTCGCGCCAGGCATGCGTGACTCGGAAATCCGGCCGGGGCTCAATCCTCAACCCCCGGATCTGATCAGGCATCCCATGCATGACGCCGCCGAGGCCTTCTGGATCGTCAAGCATGGCATCAAGATGACTGGCATGCCGGCATGGGGGATGAGCCATGACGACCAGACGCTATGGAGCATCGTCGCATTCCTGAACCGTATGCCGCAAATGTCCGCGGCCCAGTATCAACAGTTAACAGCCGGCGCCAGTGAAAGATCAGATGCGGGCCACAAACAGCACCACGATGCAGGAGCGCCGCATCAGGCCGGCAAGGGCGGTGAATAAGCACCCAAGCCTTACGGCAGTCGCGTTCGCTCCGCTTTGCACACTGTTCCAGCAATCTGATAACGTAGCAACCAAGAATAATGATAGATATATGTGTGGAGGAGATGATGAAAAAAACTTATAGAGCGCACCTTGTCGCGGCCATCCTGGCAAACGCGGGTATTTCATTGGCGTTAGCGCACGGCGATCATGCGGGGTTCGATGATCTATTGATTGGCAAGGCCGGCAACCCTCAGGAAGTGACGCGGGTGGTCAATATCGACATGTCGGATGAGATGCGCTTCACGCCGGACAGCATCACTGCAGAAAAGAACGAAACCATACGCTTCGTTATCACCAACAAAGGCAAACGCACGCACGAATTCATGCTCGGGACCGCAAGGCGATTAGAGGAACACAATGAATTGATGAAAAGCCATCCCGATACCAAACAAGATGCGCCTTATTGGCTTTCGGTCGCCCCAGGCGCAACTGGCGAGATCGTGTGGAAGTTTTCACAGACAGGAAAAATTGGCTTTGCTTGTTTTCAGCCGGGGCATTTTGATGCCGGGATGAAAGGCGACATCATGGTGTCTGCCGTAGCGCAGAAAGATGCGACTCAGTAGCTCGCTCGAACATGATGGGCGACTTCAGTAGCCGTTCATGTGACGTTTATTCAGTCCGTAAACTGGCGAGGTCAATGGCCGAAAGGATGGAGGTTGTGAGACCTCCATTGCTGAGGGCATTTAGATGACGGCAGCCACACTCGCGAATTGCGTCGGGCTGATTTTGAGATCCGGCGGGATGAATCCGGCACCGATCGCGCCGACATTGTTGAGCACATTGACGTCGATATTCTGGAGTTGGGTAATGTTCTGGTTGACGCCCACATTGACGTTGGCGACGGGGCCCAGTCCGGCCAGCCAGGAATTTCCGCCCGGCGCGGCAATGCCGCCGCGAATGGCTGTCATCGCCTTGCGGTCGAGCTCCGCGCCTTGGGGAAGGTCATGAATCATGATGTTTGACATGGTAGATCTCCTTGCGTTGAGTGGTTGGTGGAGGCGACCGGCCTCCACCGAGATCGTTGCGCTGATTAGCCAAAATTGATGGTGTTGGTGCCGGTCTGGGTCGGGTTCACGTTGGCGGTGATGCCGGACGCGAAGGCCACGTTGTTGCCGTTGTTGACCACGGTTTCCTGTGATTGTCCGAGCAACTGCGATGCGTCGAAGTTGAAGTCACTCTTCGAGAAGGTGAATAGCGGGCCGCCATAGGGCGTATAACCTTTGCTGGTGCCGCCGCGCAAAGCAGTCATTGCTTTGCTGTCGAGCTCGGCGGTGACGGACAAATCTTTGATGATCAGGGTTGCCATTTCAATTCTCCTAAAAAATTACGATCTAGTAGTCAGCCGGTGATTAACCGAATTTGATGTTATTGCTGCCGTTTTGGGTCGGGTTGACGTTGGCGGTAATGCCGGACACGAACGCTGCGTTATTGCCGTTGTTGACGAGCGTGTTCTGGCTCTGGTTGAGCGACTGCGATGCATTGAAGTTGAAATCGTTCTTTGCGCCGCCGAACTGTGGGCTCCAGGATGTGGGCGAGTCCCAGGAAGTTGGCGAGCCGGGCAACGAAGATGGCGAGCAAGACCCGCACATGCCACCTTGAATGGATGCCATGGCTTTGCGATCGAGTTCTTCGGCGACGGGCAGGTCTTTGACGATCAGAGTTGTCATTTCAGTTCTCCTTGAAGGAAGTGGTTCAGTCGGGGTTGGATGGTGAGTGTTTTGTTGCACTCGACAGGAGTACAGCAGGGAGCGTGCCAGTTCCAGTCCGGAATAGCGAAGCTGCCTATAAGTGATTGAAAAATTGGGGGAATTTTTGTGGCGATGTGGCGTGTGGGGCCAATTGCAGGTCTGCGGAAGGCGACCAAGTGATGGGCTGGGCCGAACACATGGCGGGCGATTGTGCGCCGGGGAGCAACTGTGCGTTGCAAAACGCAGTCTCGTCCCGATAGAAATCGAGCCGCACCGGCTTGCCTTGCTTGACGATCATGGCCGGCTCGTAGCTGCTTTTCACGGAGATTTTAGTTTCCTGAATGCCGCTTTCACCGGTGCGCGCCGCGACTGCCTCGCGTTATCCAAAGAAATACCTGAACCGCCCCCGGAATTCGAGGAGGCTCCAACATTTGAGAAAACGGAGCCATGAAGAAGAAATCAATCAAATATTCTCCGGAAGTCATCGAGCGTGCAGCCTGCTTGTCGTGTCCGGGGTGGCTGCCCTGGTCCTGGTCGGATTTCTCACGCTGCTTACCATCGAAACGTTCATGTAAAGTGCCGACCGGTTAAAGCTGACGCTTCTTGATCCGGTGAAGCTTAAATAGAAGAAGTTAATCCGGGTGGACACTAAAAACGAATGCGATCACTGCGGTGATCGCTCTAGCGGTGTTCCCGGTATGGACGGTGCTCGATTCAAAGTGCCAGAAGGGGGATAGTCACTACCGTTCTGGTATATACTTGCGTTTTCCAAGTTGCCATCAGTATCCTGTCGGGTACACCACTGCCCCCTTCTGACTTCATGCGACGCCTGTTTGTTATTTTCATGCTCCTGGTCGTGCCGTTCCAGTTAAGCTGGAGTGCGGCGACCGTGTATTGCCAGCATGAAAATAATCCGAAGGTCATGCATTTCGGACATCATAGTCACGAGCATTCGACGTCCAACGCGGTGGCCAAAGGCGATGCGTCGAAATCGCAGGCTTCCATAGACAGTGACTGCGGGTTTTGTCATTTGAGTGGGATGGCCATTGCGCCGATGCCGGCATCTTCCATTTCGTTTAACGCAGTCCTGGTTCCCCCGGAAATGGGGGATAATCCCGGACTTACCCCGATTCCTCCCTCGCGTCCTGAACGTCCCCAGTGGACACCTGCCGTTTCCTGATCCGGCAGGTCGCTTTTTCCATACTCGAATCATTTTAATTTAGTCGATCGCGTACTTGCCGGATTTCTTTGTTGATTTCACAAGGAGATTCGATGCAAAAGCTGCTGTTGCCGCTCATGTTGGCGGCATTCGTAATATCTGAAACATGCGCCCAAACATCGGTGCCGCCCATGGGCGTAGCACCGGGCGCAACCTATAGCCGTGCGGCCGAGCCCAGTAGCTCGCTGACTTTGCAGGCCGCGCTGGATTTGGCACTGCGAGCCAGTCCAGAAATCATGGCAGCCAGTCGTGAGTTGCAGGCATCCGAGGCGGCGCTCCGGCAAGCCGGTGTGATCCGTAATCCCGAGATTGCCGCGTTGGTCGAGGACACGAGGCGCGAAACCAGGACAACTACCTTGCAGCTCAATCAGCCGATTGAACTCGGTGGCAAACGTTCTGCAAGGGTCTCCGCCGCTGAAAGCGGACGTGCCGCCGCCGAGGCTGAATTAGCTGCTAAACAAGCCGAGGTACGCGCCACGGTAATTGCCGCGTTTTACGATGTGATTGCGGCGCAGGAACGCTTTCGCCTGGCGCAAGACACCGCGGAGTTGGCACGCCGCGCAACCGACATCGCTTCCAAGCGCGTAGCGGCCGGCAAGGTTTCCCCGGTCGAGGAAACCCGGGCAAGGGTCGCGGAATCTAGCGTACGGGTCGAACTTGCGCAGGCAGCGACTGAACTGGAGACGGCTCGCAGGCGGCTCGCTGCGACCTGGGGCAGTTCCGCGCCGCGTTTCGAACGTGCCGGTGACCGGTTTGATGTCGTTCCTTCCGTTCCGGCGTTACAGGATTTGACGCAGCGTCTGCAGCAATCACCCAATCTGTTGCGTGCCCGCGTGGAAGTCGATCGCCGACAGGCATTGGCACGCGTGGAACAGAGTCGTCGAATTCCGGATGTCACGGTCAGCCTGGGGGCCAAGCGGGATGCGCAGCTCGGCCGTAATCAAGCGATAGTCGGACTCGCTGTCCCGTTGCCACTCTTTGACCGTAACCAGGGCAACGTGCTCGAAGCATTGCGCCGCACCGACAAGGCGCGCGATGAACTTGTTGCCACGGAAGTACGCTTGAACAGCGAGCTGGGGCAAGCTTATGCACGCTTCAGTGCGGCGCGCACCGAAGCAGAATTGCTGGAGCAGGAAACCTTGCCCGGAGCGCAGAGCGCATATGAAGCGACGACCAAGGGCTTCGAACTTGGCAAGTTCAGCTTCCTGGAAGTGCTGGATGCCCAGCGCACATTCTTTCAGGCCAAATCACAGTTGCTGCGCGCGTTAGCTGAAACGCATCGTGCCGCCGCAGAAATCGATCGCATCGTTGGTACGCCTTTCGCGAATACGTCCGCCAATGACGTACAGGAGAAACCATGAACAGAAAACAACTCATCGCCATTGTCATTATTTGCTTGGCCGGTATCTTGTTTGGCACCTATGTCCTATCCAAAGGCAGCAATCGTGCGGGCGGCGAAGCCGCCGGCGGGCATGCCGAGGCGTCCGGCCATGCAGATGCCGAACACCACGGCAGCAAGGCCAAGGACGACCACGACGAGGCGAAGGGGCATGCCGACTCGGAACATCATGCTGACGCCGCCAAGGGGCCGCATGGCGGCCAACTGTATTCCCAAGGCGACTTCGGCCTGGAAGCTTTGCTGGCGGAAGAAGGCGGTGAAGCACGCTTTGTCGTATACCTGAGCAGCCAGGGCAAGCCATTGCCGCCGACTGCGGCCAAGGTTTCCGTCACGCTGAACCGACCGAACGGGGACAAGCAGGCAATTGCGTTCGCTCCGGAAAAGGATCGATTGAAGAGTACCCTGGTCATCGCGGAGCCGCACGTCTTCGATGCCACCATCATTGCACAGTCCGGTAAAGACACATATCAGTTTGCTTTCTCGAAAGAAGAAGGGAAAGTGGAGCTGAGCGATGCCCAGGTAAAAGCCAGCGGCGTGACTCTGGAAACCGCTGGCGCGGCCAAGATCAAGAGCGGATTCCAGTTGCCCGGCGAGATCCGGTTCAATGCAGATCGTACCGCCCATGTGGTGCCTCGTGTTACCGGAATCGTCGAATCGGTGCCGGTCAATCTGGGGCAGCCGGTCAAGAAAGGTGCAGTGCTCGCGGTGATTTCAAGTACCACCTTATCCGAGCAGCGCAGCGAGTTACTTGCTGCACAAAAGCGGCTGGACTTTGCCCGTTCGACCTATGAGCGCGAAAAGAAGCTGTGGGAAGATAAGATTTCGGCGCAGCAGGATTATCAGCAGGCGCAGCAGCAGTTACGCGAAGCGGAAATTGCAGTGCAAAACGCGCAGCAAAAATTGAGCGCGCTCGGTGCAACTGGAATCGGCAAAGGAGCCTTGAATCGCTTCGAGGTGCGCGCCCCCTTCGACGGCATGATCGTAGAAAAGCACATCACGCTGGGCGAAACCGTCAAGGAAGACGCCAACATTTTCACGTTGTCGGACCTGTCCACGGTGTGGGCCGAAATCGTGGTGCCTGCGAAGGACATTGACAAGGTGCGAGTTGGCGCGTCGGCGGTGGTCAAGGCCACATCCTCCGACTCCAAGGCTGCGGGGAAGGTTTCCTATGTCGGATCTTTGCTCGGCGAACAGACCCGCACCGCAACAGCCAGGGTCGTGCTGTCCAATCCGAACATGGCCTGGCGACCGGGGCTGTATGTCAATGTCGAGTTGACCGCGGAAGAAGCGGAGGTGCCGGTTGCCGTCAGTGCGGATGCCGTCCAGTCCCTGAACGACAAACCTGTCGTGTTCACGCGTGTGTCCGGCGGGTTTGTCGCTCAGCCTGTGACGGTCGGGCGCGCCGATGCCAAGCAGGTCGAGATCGTCAATGGCCTGAAGCCGGGCGAGAAATATGCGGCCGCCGGCAGCTTCGTCATCAAGGCGGAACTGGGCAAGGGCAGCGCGGCCCATGAAGACTGATGCAAAGGAAAGATAATCATGTTTGAACGCATCATCCGTTTCGCCATTGAGCACCGCTGGCTGGTGCTGCTGGCGGTACTAGGCATGGCCGGTTATGGCATCTACAGCTACCAGAAGCTGCCGATCGATGCCGTGCCCGACATTACCAATGTCCAGGTCCAGATCAATACGTCCACTCCGGGCTATTCGCCGCTCGAAACCGAGCAGCGCGTCACCTATCCGCTGGAAACTGTCATGGCGGGGTTGCCGAACCTGGAGCAGACGCGGTCGTTGTCCCGTTACGGGCTGTCCCAAATTACAGTGATCTTCAAGGATGGCACCGACATTTACTTTGCGCGCCAGCTCGTCAATGAGCGCCTGCAGCAGGCAAGAGACAGATTGCCCTCGGGGATAAGTCCAGTAATCGGGCCGATCTCGACCGGTCTCGGTGAAATCTACTTGTGGACGGTGGAAGCCAAGGACGGCGCGAAGAAGGCGGATGGAACGCCCTATACGCCGACCGACCTGCGGGAAATACAGGACTGGATCATCAAGGCGCAACTGCGCAACGTGCCGGGTGTTACCGAAATCAATTCCATCGGCGGTTTTGCAAAGGAATTCCTGATAGCGCCGTCACCGGAAAAGCTCGCCTCGTATGGCTTGTCCCTGGATGCTATCGTCACCGCCCTCGACAAGAATAATGCCAACGTTGGTGCTGGCTATATCGAAAAGCGGGGCGAGCAGTATCTGGTTCGCGCACCGGGGCAGGTGAAGTCAATCGACGACATCCGCAATATCGTCATCAGCAATACGGGAGGCGCACCGGTGCGCATTCGCGATGTCGCGGAAGTGGATATCGGGCGTGAGTTGCGCACCGGCGCTGCCACGGAAAACGGCCGTGAAGTCGTATTGGGCACAGTTTTTATGCTGATCGGGGAGAACAGCCGTACGGTTTCACAAGCCGTCGACAAAAAAATGGCGGAGATTAACCGGACGCTGCCGGAAGGCGTGCAAGCGGTGACGGTATACGACCGCACAGTCCTGGTCGACAAGGCTATCCATACGGTCAAGAAGAACCTGACCGAAGGCGCGCTGCTGGTCATCACCATCCTGTTTCTTTTCCTTGGCAATATTCGCGCCGCGTTGATTACCGCGATGGTGATTCCGCTGGCCATGCTGTTTACGTTTACCGGCATGGTCAGCAATCAGGTGAGTGCGAATCTGCTCAGTCTTGGCGCCCTGGACTTCGGGATCATCATCGATGGCGCGGTCGTCATCGTGGAAAACTGCGTGCGGCGATTGGCGCATGCGCAGGAGCATCATAAGCGGCCTTTGACCCGTAACGAACGCTTCCACGAAGTCTATGCCGCATCGCGCGAAGCGCGTCGGGCCTTGTTGTTCGGCCAGCTGATCATCATGATCGTCTATCTGCCGATCTTTGCGCTGACCGGGGTGGAAGGCAAGATGTTCCATCCGATGGCCTTTACGGTCGTGACTGCGCTCATCGGCGCGATGATCCTGTCAATCACCTTTATCCCGGCCGCGGTGGCGCTTTTCATCGGCAAGAAGGTCGCCGAATCGGAAAATGCGTTGATGCGCTTTGCCAAGGCCAGCTACGAACCGTTGCTGACAAGAGCAATGGCTAACAAGCCGGTGATGCTGACGTTTGCGGCCGTGATGGTGGTTCTCTCCATCGTCATCGGCACACGGCTGGGCACCGAGTTTGTGCCGAGTCTGAATGAGGGAGATTTTTCGATACAGGCGCTGCGTATTCCCGGTACCAGTCTGACGCAATCAGTGGCAATGCAGCAGCAGATCGAACGCGTGCTGAAAGCGAAGTTCCCGGAGATCGACCGAGTCTTTGCCCGGACCGGGACCGCCGAAGTGGCGTCGGACCCGATGCCGCCGAATATCTCGGACGGCTACATCATGCTGAAGCCGTACGATCAATGGCCTGAACCGAAAAAGACGCGGGATGAATTGCTGGCGGCGGTGCAGGAAGAGGTCGCCAAGCTTCCTGGTAATAACTACGAGTTCAGCCAGCCGATTCAATTGCGGTTCAACGAATTGATTTCCGGCGTGCGTAGTGACGTCGCGGTCAAGGTGTTCGGTGATGATAACGATGTGCTGAATGACACCGCGGCAAAAATCCAGGGCGTTCTCGAAAAAGTCCCTGGTGCTACCGAAGTCAAAACGGAGCAGACCACCGGTTTGCCTATGCTGACCGTGAACATCGATCGGGATAAGACGGCGCGGTATGGATTGAATGTCAGCGATGTGCAGGATACGCTTGCCACGGCTACCGGCGGGCGTGAAGCGGGAACCTTGTTCCAGGGGGATAGGCGGTTCGATATCGTCGTTCGCTTGCCGGAGACCCAGCGTACCGACCTGGAAGCGTTGAAACGCTTGCCGATTCCTCTGCCCCAGCGTGGGGAAAACGGCTCCCGTGCAAACTATATCCCCTTAGGAGAGATCGCGAGCCTGGAAATCGCGCCGGGGCCCAATCAGATCAGCCGGGAAAATGGCAAACGGCGCATCGTCGTCAGCGCCAATGTCAGGGGCCGCGACCTGGGTTCCTTCGTGGTGGACGCCCAGCAAGCGATTCAGCAGCAAGTCAAGGTTCCGGCCGGATACTGGACGGAATGGGGCGGGCAGTTTGAAAACCTGCAGTCAGCCACTGACCGGCTCAAGATCGTGGTCCCGGTAGCCCTATTGCTGGTCTTCGTACTGCTGTTCGCGATGTTCAACAATGTCAAGGACGGTTTGCTGGTCTTTACCGGCATCCCTTTTGCGCTGACCGGCGGCGTCATCGCGTTATGGCTGCGTGGTATACCGTTATCCATTTCGGCCGCAGTGGGGTTCATTGCGCTGTCGGGCGTGGCGGTATTGAATGGCCTCGTCATGATTGCCTTCATCCGCAATCTCCGGGAGGAAGGACGTTCGCTCGACGATGCGGTGCATGAAGGCGCGCTGACCCGCTTGCGGCCAGTCTTGATGACCGCACTGGTGGCCTCGCTTGGATTTGTCCCGATGGCCATCGCCTCCGGCACTGGTGCCGAGGTGCAGCGACCACTCGCCACGGTGGTCATCGGTGGCATCCTGTCATCGACGATATTGACACTGCTGGTGCTGCCGCTGCTGTATCAGCTGGCGCATCGCCGCGACCCGGATGACATGGTCATGGAAGAAGCATCGATATTCGGCACCCAAGACGGGCATGTGCTGGCCTGGCCAGGGAAAAAGTCAACCTGACAGGTGCGTGGGGGAAGACAGGTCATTGCAATATGTGCGCTGTCCACCCTACTCGCTACACATTGCTGTTCGAATCAGAAAAACAGGGGTAAGCCCAATCACGCAAATAATTAGGAGAATTTTATGAAACGTCCTTATGTGACTTTACCGCTGCTCGCCGTGGGCGTATGGGTTCTCGCGGGATGCATTACGAACACAGGGTCGGGCGAGGCCGACAGCAAGCCCGGCATCGTCAATCGTATTTATACCGCCAGAGAGTTACAGTTGCGCCCATCGTCCTGTCTGTACGCTCTCACACCGGAACAAATCGCAGCCGGTAAATATGTGGACGTCAACGTTCCCGTTTCAAACGGCTATCGGATCGTCAGTGCATTTGTGCCGCCGTCGACCAAGGTGGATGTGGGCGACGAAGTCCAGCTTTCTTCTTCGCGATGCGAAAAGGGGGCAATTCCAGAGGTGACACGTTTAGTGAGATCACGGCGATGATTCCTGGCTCGACGATGGATGGCAGCAGATGCAGTCGCCAAAGCAGCTGATATGTGCGATGTGGTAACAACAACGCGCGGGAGAATGACATGAATTGCTGTGATAACAAGGGATGCTCCGTTAGTACGGCTCAAGCCGCGCCGGTCAAGGCAGTGGTCGGTCCAGGCGCCGCCGAAGCAGTGTTCCGGATCCAGAACATGGATTGTCCGACCGAAGAGAAACTGATCCGTAGTCGGTTGCAAAGCATGGATGGGATCGAAAACATGCAGTTCAACTTGATAGAACGCGAGTTGACCGTGCAGCACCGCCTCCCGTCAGTCGACGCGATCGTCGCTGCGCTTAAGGGGCTCGGCATGGATGCGGTAACCAAGTCCGATTCGCTGGGCGCGGCACCCGAGTTTGTGGACGAATCCGGCGAGACGGATACCCATCGCATCCCGCGCCGCACATGGGTCTTGATGGCGATTTCTGGTCTGACATCGATCGGTGCTGAGCTCATGGCATGGAGCACCGGACAAGAGGCCTCATGGCCCGTCATTGCGCTTGCACTGATTGCGATCCTGACTGGCGGCCTAGATACCATGAAGAAGGGCTGGATCGCGCTGCGCCACTTCTCGCTGAACATGAATTTCCTGATGTCGTTGGCAGTCATCGGCGCGGTGTTCATCGGGCAGTGGCCGGAGGCAGCTGTCGTCATTTTCCTGTTCGCGCTTGCGGAACTGATCGAAGTGCTTTCGCTCGACCGTGCGCGCAATGCGATCAAGGGCTTGATGGCGCTGGCTCCCGAAACGGCAACCGTCCAGGTCGAGCCCGGAAAGTGGCGTGATATTCCCGCCAAGAATGTCGTATTGGGCGCGGTAGTACGCGTCAAGCCAGGCGCATTGGTGCCACTCGATGGCACGGTGACTGAAGGTCAGACGACGATTAACCAGGCGCCGATCACCGGCGAAAGCATGCCTGTGCCTAAGCAGCCCGGCGATCCCGTGTTTGCCGGCACCATCAATGAACGCGGCGCCTTTGACTATATGGTCACAGCCCTGCAAGGCAATTCCACGCTGTCGCGCATCATTAAGAGCGTCCAGCAAGCGCAAGGGGATCGTGCACCGACGCAGCGCTTTGTCGACCAATTCGCCCACTATTACATCCCGGCAGTCGTGCTGCTAGCGATCCTGGTTGCAGTGCTTCCGCCGTTATTGATGGGAGCTGCATTCCAGCCCTGGCTCTACCGGGCCTTAGTATTGCTGGTGATTGCATGCCCATGCGCACTGGTCATTTCCACCCCGGTGACTGTGGTTAGCGCTCTGGCTGCCGCTGCGCGCCATGGCATTCTCATCAAGGGAGGCGTCTATCTGGAACAGGGGCACAAGCTGAAGGCGATCGCCCTAGACAAGACGGGTACCGTCACGGTCGGCAAGCCTGCCGTCACCGATATTGTGATGATCAAGGATGGCGATCAAGGCACGCTATTGCGCTATGCGGCCAGCCTGTCCATTCGCTCCGACCACCCGGTGTCTTCTGCGGTGGTCGCTTATTGGCACGAACACAATGGCGCGCAGCCGCTGATGGACGTGACCAACTTTCATGCTCTCACCGGGCGAGGCATCAGTGGCAAGATCAATGGCGAGACCTACTACCTGGGCAATCACCGGCTGGTGCATGAACTGGTGAATTGCGGTCCTGAGCTGGAAGTCTCGCTGGAGAAGCTCGAACGGGAAGGAAAAACAGCGATGGTTCTATGTTCCACTGCATCGCCACTCTTGATCCTGGCGGTCGCCGATACGGTCCGTGACACCAGCGTCGACGCAATCTCGCAGCTTCGCGCACTCGGTGTGCAGGTCGTGATGCTCACTGGTGACAACGAGCATACCGCGCAAGCGATTGCTGCCAAGGTGGGCATACGGGATGCTCGCGGCAACCTCCTGCCGGAAGACAAGCTTACGGCGATCAATCAACTAATCAATACCCATGGATATGTCGGGATGGTGGGGGACGGCATCAACGATGCGCCAGCATTGGCCAAGGCCAATATCGGCTTTGCGATGGGCGCGGCGGGCACGGACACGGCGCTGGAAACCGCCGATGTCGCCCTCATGGATGACGACCTGCGCAAGATTCCCGATTTCATGCGCCTGAGCGCCAGGGCGCGTTCGGTCCTCGTGCAAAACATCACGGTGGCCTTGTCGATCAAGGCGGTGTTCCTGCTCCTTGCATTGGCGGGGCAAGCGACGCTGTGGATGGCGGTATTTGCCGACATGGGCGCGAGTCTACTGGTGGTCATGAACGGGTTGCGCTTGCTGCGCCTGGATGGCGCTGGCAGGAAGTAACGATGGGCTTGTCAAAAAAGGCACGCATGCAATGACGGCTATTAAAATCTAAATTATAATCATTCTCATCTGATCGTTCGGCGATTACCCTTTGGCGGATAAACCTATGCAAGCGCTGCGCATTTTCTCGATCGTTCTGTTCTGTCTGATGTCGTCGGTGTCGACCGCCTATGCGGACGATATCGCCACGCAAAACAAGGCAAAACAGATCTGGCAACTGTTGGACTATCTCGCCGTTGATTACAGCAAAGCGGTCAAGGACGGCAAAGTGGCGAGCCAAGATGAGTACACCGAGATGCAGGAGTTCGCGCACGCAGCGGAACGGCAGTTAGGCGAATTGCCGGCAACGCCAGCCTCGCCCAATCTGCTGAAGGGGGCCGCTGTCTTGCGTGCTGCGATCGCGGAGAAAGCATCCGCGGGCGCGGTAGGTGAACAAGCCCGCGCACTGGCGACCGGATTGCTCGCTGCATACCCGGTCCCGGTTTCCCCCAACAAGTTGCCGGACCTGCAGCAAGGCGCGAAGCTGTATCAAAGCCAGTGCGCTTCCTGCCACGGCATCTCCGGACATGCGGATGGTCCGCTGGCGGCGAGGCTGAATCCACCGCCGATCGCGCTTGCCGATCATGAGCGTGCGCAGGAGCGTAGCGTGTTCTCGCTGCAGCAGATCATCACGCGCGGCGTGGAGGGCACCTCCATGCCCGCTTTTGCGCAATTGTCGGACGACGAGCGGTGGGCGATTGCCTATTTTGCGTCGACACTGTCGTATTCGAATGACGACCGCCAGGCCGGCGCAAAGCTGTGGGTGTCCCGGCCAGACCTGCACGCCGCGGTGCCGACTCTTGCCAAGCTGAGCCAGACGTCGGAAGCGGCGTTGTCCAAAACCGTCGGCGCGGATACGGCGCGGCCATTGGTTGCTTACCTGCGGAGCACGCCGGAAGCACTCAATGCATCGAGCGCGGATATGCTGTCGATTGCCAAGGACAAATTGAAGGAAAGCGTGGCGGCGCTGGACAAGGGTGACCAGTCGGCCGCGTCTCAACTGGCACTGTCTGCCTATCTTGACGGTTTCGAACCTGCGGAGCCGGCGCTGGCGGCCAAGAATCAATCGCTGTTCGAGGATATCGAAAAGACGATGGGCGCCTATCGCAGTGCCGTCACCAGCGGTAACGCGCAGCAAGCGCACGACATCGAAAGCCGCCTACAGACGCTGCTGACCGATGCGCAATCGGCACTGAGTGGCGCCAATGATCCGTTATCCGCCTTTGTCGGCGCCTTGACGATTCTCTTGCGAGAAGGACTCGAGGCACTGCTGGTAGTGGTCGCAATGATGGCCTTTCTGAAAAAAGCCGAACGCACTGATGTGCTGCCGTACGTTCACGCGGGATGGGTTGCTGCATTGGCCGCCGGCGGTTTGACCTGGGCTGTTGCGACCTATCTGGTCGACTTGAGTGGCGCCAGCCGTGAGATGACGGAAGGCTTTTCCGCCATTTTTGCAGCCGTCGTGCTGCTCGGCGTCGGGATCTGGATGCATCAGAAGAGCCTGGCGGGGCGCTGGCAAGCGTATGTGAAACAAAAACTGTCGTCGGCACTGAACAGGAAATCGGCCATGATGCTGTTCCTGCTGTCGTTCGTCACCGTCTACCGCGAGGTCTTTGAAACCGTTCTCTTCTACGCGGCCCTTTGGGCGGAGGGAAATGGCGTGTACATGCTTGCAGGCCTTGGCACTGGCATGGTGATCCTTTGCGCCATTGCGGTGATTCTGCTGCGGTCCACCGCTCGTCTGCCGATCAGCCAGTTCTTTGCGTTCAGCTCGGCATTGGTCGGTGTACTCGCGTTTGTCCTCATGGGTAAAGGCGTTGCAGCACTCCAAAAGGTCGGCTTCCTCGAGATCACGCCGATTACGATGCCGCGTATCGATGTCCTAGGCGTTTATCCGTCGATGCAGACAATCGTGGCGCAGGTCGTGATTTTGGCAATCATTGTGGCAAGCGTTGCCTACAATCTCCGGTCACAGAAAAAATCCAAACTCGCATAAGTCGGACGGGCTAAGCCTGCACTGATAGCGCGCTGGCACAGGTTCATTGATGGACATAGATGTCCATCACCGTGCAATGTGCATATGGCACTGCGGTGCCATATGCACATTGGGTACGTGGCCTTCGATACAAGCGAGTCGGCCCGGATAGTCTCCTACATGATGTAGGCAACCGGGTTGTGTTCGCGCCGAGCGACCGCAGGGGCCTGCGCGATTCCCGAGTCATAGACATAAATATTGCTCGCAGCTAATACCGGTTTCGGTGCGATGATGCGCCAGTGGTATCAGTTCCCACATTTGTGCCGCCGCTAGCAATTCGTTAATTTGCGGAATACTTCATTGAGAGGCCCATCTTTTGATTGATTGATGAGTTCCTGCGGTACTCCATCAAATCTGATTTTCCCCTTCGAGATAATGATTGCGCGATTGCAGACGGGGCCAATTTCTTCCAAGAGATGCGTGGATAAAATAATGTATTTATCCGGAGACAGCGTTTTAATGAGCTTTCTCACTTCATCCTTTTGATTGGGATCTATCCGAAGCGAAGGATGGCGAACAGGAGCTTCAACTTCTTCGATCGTCTGGCGGGCGCACCGCACCGATCAATTTCATCGTCACAGACTGGAACATGCCAGTAATGGATGGCATGGCGCTGCTGTGAACGATTCGCGCCGGCTCGAAGTGGAAGAACTTGCCGGTATTGATGGTGTCGGCCCAAGGGGAAGTGGACGGTCCTGCCATTGCGGCGCAGATCGGAGCGGATGGATACCTCGTCAAATCCTTGAAAGTTGGAACACTCAAGGCGGCACTCGACGATATTCTGACCAAACGAGGGTGGGACGCAGAGGGAGCCGGTCCGACTTGATATGGCGGATTCATGCGAGACCCTGGAGGTGCGAGATGTATCGCATTGCTCAGGAGCCTAGACATGACAAACGCCATCGTAACCGCGAACGGATCGCATCCACCCCTGCCGACGGTGCTTGGAAACGGGACCGTTCGCATTCCGACCGCCGGCAAGATTCGCGCCGGCATCAAGGTGCTCACGAAGAAAGCTGCAGACAACCCTATCGCGAAGGATATCTACGAACGCGGAGTCGCCCAGAACCAGTCGTTCGACGAGATCGAGCACTCCATCACGCAGGCGGTGCCGGACCTGAAAACACCGCTCGTTCCCAAGAACGTCGCCTGGTTCACGGTGCGGCCCGGCGACTTTCCCAATCCCGAGATCGCCAGGCAGATCCTGGACAACTTCGGCGAGGACAGGGGCGACGGCGTCCGGCGCCTGTACCGTTTTCCCGTGATATTCCCCGCCGATCACTGGCAGGCGGTGATGCCGCACGAACTCGTCGTCTGGGGCGCGCACGAAAAGAAATTCTGGAGCGAATATGCACCGGACGGGCAGGCGCGCTACTGCAAATGTTATGCACCGGTGCCGATGGATCAGAGCGGCAAGCGCGCCGTCCGCCAATTCGGCGGACGCAAGACGATGCTCCGGCAGGAGAACGGCGGCATTTGCAACCCCGAAAGTTGCCCCGAATTCCAGACCAGAAAATGCAATTTGTCGGGGCGGTTCATTTTCTTCATTCCCGGCGTCAAATCGATCGACGCATTCGAGCTGCATACCAACAGCTTCTATGCGATGAGCCGCGCCATCGAGCAATTCAAAACACTGGCCTTCTTGCGCGGCGGACGGATTTCCGGGTTCTTGGACGGCAAACAGACGCCGTTCTACCTCACCAAAACGCTGCGCGAAGTCCCGCATCTCGACGACGAAGGCCGGGCCGTGCGATCCGCGCATTGGATCATCGAATTGGAAGCACCGATCGACATCACGGCGTTATGGCGCGCACAGGACGATGAAACGGCATTTGTGAACGCACGGGCCGCCGCTCACGTGCTGGAAGGCGCCGCCATCGACAGGAATGCGGCGGAGGAACGTTCCGACCCTCTCGACAGGCCAGCGGACGATGCGGTTGAAGCGAGTCAAAGCGGAAGTGGTGCCGAGACGCCAGCTCCGATGCCGCAGTCCCGCCCGACATGGGCGGCGGCGGGAAAACTGGCCGCCGACGCGACGTACGGCAGAGCGACGCCGTCGTCAGGCGCGAATGACATCAGCGAGGAGCAGGTGATCGCGGCAGCCGGCGAGTTCGGTATCGATGCGGCGCGCTATGCAGCCTATGCCGCCAAACGCTGGGGACCTGGCTGGAAGTTGAACGCCAACGGTCGGCGCCGTGCGCTGGACGAGATTGAACGCTACCGGAACGACCCGGAGGGATTGGCCGACAAGATCGACACCGAATTGCATGCATTTCATACCGGCGCTTGAACAGCCGCCGTCACCGGGGAAACTGGTGCGACAGCGAACGAAAGGAGAGAGCGAACATGATTTGCGGAGCCCATTTTTCAGACATTCATTACGCGGGCGCGACCTTGACGGAGGTCGATCGTTGCTTCACCTTCGCGGTCGATGCGGCGATCAGCGGGTGCATCGACTTCGCCGTCATCTCGGGCGATTCGACCGATCACGCGCTCGATATCCATGCCCCTGCGGTCGAGGCGTTGGCGCGCAATATCCGGCGTCTGACGGACCATTGCCCGGTGCTGATGCTGCAAGGCACGTTCTCCCATGAGCCGCCCGGCACGCTGAACGTGTTCCGCCTATTGGGCGGCAAGTACCCGGTCCATGTCGCGGACCGGCTGCAGCAAGTGGCGTTGATGCCGGCAGGCGTCTGGCTGGCGTCGAATGAATGGCGGTTTGATGCGGTGCCCGAGGGCGCGCGAGCGCTGTTTTCCTGTGTACCGACCGTGAACAAGGCGACAGTAGCTGCGGCGGTCGGCGCGACCGAGGCGGCGCAGGCGGTAGGCGACCAATTGTCGGCGCTGTTGCGCGGATATGCGGCGATCAATGATATGGCGCGCAAGATGGGCATGGCGACCATTGGCGTGTCGCACGGCACCGTGTACGGATGCCTGACTGAGCACGATGCGCCGATGGCCGGTTTTGACCACGAATTCACGACGGGATCGCTCTTTGCCTCCGGCGCGACCGCGTTCATGCTGGGGCATATTCACAAGCATCAGGTATGGCAGGACAACGGCAGGGTGATTGCCTATGCCGGGTCGATCGGCCGGCTGCACTATGGGGAGCGGGGCGACAAGGGATTTCTGCTGTGGGAGGTCGGTGCCGATGCGGCGCGCTATGAGCTGGTGCCGACCCCGGCCAGGCGGACCATCGACATCATGTTCGAGGGAATGCCGGACCTCGACACATTGCAGCAATGCGCGCGCGAGCATCCGATTGAGGGAGCCTTTGTCCGGATACGCTGGACGATACCGGAAGAGGATCGATGCCAGGTCGACCGCGCCGCGATAGAGCGAATCTTTGGCGGCGCGGCGGGTTTGAAGCTGGAAGGCCGGGTGGTTCCGGTGGTAAGAGCGCGCGCCGCCGGGATTTCGCGGGAAGCGACAATGGACGCCAAGGTGCGGGCCTGGGCGGAAGCGACCGAGGCCAAGGTGGAACCGCTATTGGCCTGCCTGGAAGCGCTGCATGTGCGCACTCCCGAAGAGATCGCTGCAAAACTCCTCGCCGGGCAGGGCGAGACACAAGACCAGGACAACACCAGCATGGCAGGTGATCTTTTACAGTCCGACATTCCTGTCGTCCACGAACAGAGATCAGCTCAGCTTTTCTAAGGTGCGATTGATCAGCTTGGCGATCAGGCGATACTGAACCTGGACGAATGGCGCAACGCTCGGAACAATGGAAAGGAAACGATGAGACCCATTTCTCTCACTCTGAAGGGATTCCGCGGGATTCGGGACGGTCTGGGCCGCGATGCATTGACGCTCGATTTCGAGAAACTCACTGGCGGCGCACAGTTGGTCGCGATCGCGGGCAGGAACGGACGCGGTAAGACCACCATCATGGACAACATGACGCCGTACCCGATCATGCCATCGCGCACCGGCGCGGATGGCTTGGGCAGTTTTTCGTACTACGACCATGTCTATCTGCCGGAAAACCTGAAGGAACTGGTCTGGGAGCATGGCGGCAGGCGCTACCGGACCCAGATGGTCATCAGGCTCAACGGCAAGAAAAGGACGGAAGCATTCCTGCATATGCAGGGGCCGGGCGGATGGTCGGCGGCGCGACTGCCGGGCGGTACGGTATCCGATGGCAAGGCTGATACGTACATGCGGTGCGTCGAGGGGATTCTGGGCAGCGCGGAGACGTTCTTCACGTCGGTGTTTTCGGCACAAGGGAGGCGGCAGCTATCGGCCTACCGGAATGCGGAAATCAAGACATTGCTGGCCGATCTGCTCGGGTTGGAAGAAATTCGGGCGCTGGGCGCGAAGGCGTCGGAGACGGTCAGGCTGCTGAAAGCCGGCTTGAATACGGTCCGCCACGACCGTGCGGGATTGCAGGCTGAAGCCGACCAGATTGCTGGCGAGATCGCCCGGCTCGGCAACACCCGGCAACGGATCGGCGCGGCACAGACCCGGAAAGAGTCGTGCCAGAGCGCGCTGGACGCCGCGAAGGAAGCGCTGGCGAAGGCATTGGCGACCAAGGACACCGCGATGCAGACCGAGGCGCGGCGCCGCCAGCTTCAGGAAGAGAGACGGTCGATCATCAACGCCGGCAAGGCCGCACTCGCCTCCCTGGACCGCCAGGACCAGCGGGAAGCCGAGCGGTTGGTGGCGCTGAACAGGCGCATCGCGCAGCGTGCGTCGGAGTTGGCGGCAAAACGCACCGTCTTGATGAACCAGCGGGACAGGCTCGATGACATCCTTCGACAAGGAGGGCATATCGAACGGGCCGTGCGTCGCTTGCCGCTGGCAGAGAAGCTTGTTCTTGCGCATGCATCCGAGGTGCAGGCCTGCCATGGCGAGGTGGAGCAATGGCGCAGGCTGATGGCCGACGAAAAGCTGCTGCAGACAAAGGTCGCAGCCATCGAGCGCGAAGCAGGTCAGGCCGCGTTGAAAGCCCAGGAACTCGCGCGGCGCTTCGGGCTGACCGAAGAAGTGCCATGTGCCGGCACCGATCTGCAGGGGCAATGCAAGCTGCTGGGCGATGCATACGCGGCAAAGAGCCTGATACCGTCCGCAAGCATCCGAATCGCACGGCTGGAAGAAGAGCGCGGAATCTTGGTTACGCAGCTGGCCGAGACGCGACGGCAAGCGGCCGGCCTGGCCAGCGCCCGCGCAAAATTGAATACTGCCGAGGACAAGCTGCGGCGGGCAAAGGCTAGGGCGTCGGCATTGGCGTTGTCGGCGGCACGGCGCGGCGAGTTGCTGCAAGCGCGCGAGACGCTCGCCGGGGTGGAGCGGCAGATCCAGGAATTGACGGCGGCGGACAGCGGCGACACTGGCGAAGAACAGGCGGAGCGCGCGGCGACTTGCCATGCAAGGGAGCAGATCGCGGCGCAGCGGGAGGCTGAATCGCAGCGACATAGGGAATCGCTGAATCGGGTGGATGCGGCACTCACGACGTTGCCCGCGCCGTTCGACGAGACGCGAGTCACGTTGGCGCAACAGGCAGTGGCAAGAATGCAGCGGGAGTTCGCCAATGCAGAGTCTGCATTCATGGCGGCAGTGCACGACCAGCAGCGGGCGGAAGAGGCTCGACGCCGGCAGGTAGATATCGCGCACAGAATCGATCGCGTGGATGCGAGGTGCGCGGGGATCGAGGAAGCTCTGGGCCGCTGGATGCTGTTTGCGAAATGCATGAGCAACGACGGATTGATCGCCTTGTCGATCGACGACGCTGGACCGGCGCTGTCGGGGCTGACCAATGACCTGCTGCTCGCGTGCTACGGGCCGCGCTTCACGGTATCGATCAAGACGCTGATCGACACCGCGAAAGGCGAAGCAAGGGAAGGCTTCGACATCATTGTGCATGACGCGGAGTCAGGCGCAGCCAAGAGCGTGGCGACGATGAGCGGCGGGGAGCGCGTTTGGATCAACGAATGCCTGACCCGCGCGATTGCCCTGTACCTGGCGCAGAATGCGGGAAAAAACTATGAAACCTTGTTTTCGGATGAAGCCGATGGACCGCTGGACGCCGAGCGCAAACGGATGTTCATGGCGATGAAGCGGGAAGTGTTGCGTATCGGCCGCTACGGTCGCGAATACTTCGTGTCGCAAACCCCCGAGCTGACGGCGACCGCCGACGCCGTGATCGACCTGGAGGTATTCGGTGCAGCCTTACCGGTACGAGGATTGCCAGCGCAATACCCTGCTCGGTTCCCACGCCGATCTGGTTGTCAGTTGCGTCGATAGCAGGGCGGCACGGCGGGCGATCCATGCGTGGTTGTTCGATGGTGATAGCAATTACCGCTATTGGCTCGACCTTGGCAATACCGAAGCCACGGCGCAAGTGGTGTTGGGCGAAGTGCCGTCGTGCAAAGGGCAACGCCAATCGCCACGCCTGCCATGTGTGACCGAACTGTTTCCTGAACTGCTGGATGAGTCTGTGCCAGACGATAATGCTCCTTCATGCTCGGTACGCATGTCGTTGGCCATGCAGGGCTTGTTCATCAACGACGTGGCGGTGCGCTATGCGGCCCAACTGCTGTATAAACTGTTTTCCAAGGGACGGCTCACGCAGCATGGCGTGCTGATCAACCTTGCTTCCAAGCGTAGCGGCCCAATCGATATCGACCCAGTGGCGTGGCGTCGATTCGGCTACGTGGTCGATGGTACGGAGGAGCGGACTGTTGCGGAATTGCCACACGCTGAGTGATGGGCGACTGAAAGTGTCAGCGTAGTGACGCTGTGGTGTGACTGGAGAAACGGGCGAAAATATTTTTGAAAAACAGCGCAAAGAGGACAAGACAAGCGGATAAAACAGCGCGAAAATCATCGGTGCAACAGCATGTTGACAGGGACGACGATGATCCGCCTCGGCAACCACATTCGACTGACCAGAACCGACATCGCGCGTTTCACCAAAATCACCGGGTTTGCTCCCGCTGACGTGAAAACGCTCGACGACCTGGACGCGTACATCCGGCAATGCAAGCGGTATTATTGGGGCGTGTCGAAAGAAACCCGATTTCTGCACTGGCTGATGGACCGCGAACGTGCGCGCTGCTGCGGCAGCAAGTGGGCATAGACGACGTTTGTTTTCGACACTCGCTTCCGATGGACGAATCCCGGCGCTTCACGTTACCGGCGCACAGCCGGTGAACGTGGAAGCGCTCGGTGTCGCTACGCCGACGGCGAATGCCGGAAGCGTCTCACTAGAAGGTTGGAAAGAACTTCCCATAGGTTTTGCTTCGAGGGAACGATCTGCGCATCATTCTGCGTGACCTGCCTTTGCGGTAGATGCGGATGATGTCGTCGTATTCTCGGCGTTGGGCTGCGGTGATGCGGAGGCCGCCGGCTGGCGGTCGAACTCCGATTGCGCTTGCGCAAACTCGGCGTCTCGTGCCAGGTTCTTGACTCGCCGTACTGCCGGTTCCTTGCGGACCTCGGGCAGACATTCGACGGCGATCGCGCCGCTTTGACGCAGCAATTTCTGGAGCGCGATCACCGGTGTCACGAATACGACACCGAATAGTATGCGCACGAACTGGCCGATGCGCTTGTTGCGAGCCTGCCGCGCTTTCTGCGCGCGCAACGATTCCTTGCAGCGCAAATACAGAGCGAGGTGCATCCGCTTCATCTCGGGATCGGACTCGAGCTGGTGCATGACTTCCATGGCAATGTCGGGATTGCCGACACGGCGGTAAAAGCTGATCCAGGCTTTCTCTTCTTCGAGATGGATGCCGGAGCGTCGAACGCGGGGACGATGGGTTTTCTCTTGGGACATGGTGTTCTCCAAATAAAAAAGGGGAACGCCATCCCCGCTGGGGAAACGGCGAAGTTTCCCCAGGGTTGTGGCGATGTAAACACCGAGAGGCATTCAGCATTCACATCTTCTCCAGGACGAGTTCGGGGTCGTCCATTGCCATCGCAATTGCGATGGCCGACACCCGCTCATGGTCAAGGTCATGGAAATCGACCTCCCACGGCGGGACAACTGCATCCGCCGGCATCGACCCTGATACAGCAAGGTCGGTGCGCGGTTTCAGCAGTGCGGCGACGTCCGGCTTGTTTTGCTCGGCGATGCGGCGCATGCCGGAACCACCCAGCAGCACACTGACAGGACGTACTTGATGACTCGGGCTTGCTGCGAACATGGTGTTCTCCTTCCATAAAGAAGGGGAACACCCCTCCCCGGCGGGGAACGATGTTCCCCGCTAGGGATGCCCCCGGTCATTGCTGACCAAAGGCGCTCGGTGATCGCACGCTGCGAGGCGTGCGAAAAACAACAGGTCCGCAGTTCTTGCGAACCGGGGCCAACTTCCACCACCATACTTCATGCCGAACATTGGCTGCGCACAAGGCGAAGGCGAACGCTCGGCACACGACGCCGGAAGACCAGCGGTTCATCCGGCAGCCTGCTGTTCAGTTGATGAAGCTGAACGGATATTGCAAGCCACTTGCGTGGCTGGATCGGAACAGGTTCCGATGTCTCCAGGGCAGGTAACGACTGCGACGCCGACATGGATTGTCGGACTTCACGGCAGACCTGACGACAGGGCCGCGTGAAGGCTGTGTAGGTGCGATACCCACAAGTAGCGATTTGAGTATTGCACCCGGTGCTGTCACGTTCAAGGGAACGGCGCGGATCGCGGCATGACGCCATGCGAAAGCCCGTGCTTACGGATGTGTTTCGGATGGCAGTATCGCGGCGATCAACCGGGGTTGATGTCCTAGCGATGAGTGGAAAACTCATCGTATGAATACACCTGCCAATGGCGCATTGATCGGCCCTCTCTACCACGGCACGCGAGCGACGAGCGCGAAATCGATTCTCCGCGATGGATTTCGGCGCTCGCGGTCGCGCAGTTACACCGGCACCGGCGTTTGCCTGAAGGACGAGATTTCGATTGCCTATGAGTACGGCATTTACGAAACCGGCGGATGCATTCTTGAAGTATGGCTATCGGTATCGACAACATGGTGCGATAGCGCAGAAATCCTGAGTCTGGAGCGGCCTGGGGGCAGGGACGCCTACGACGATTTCTTCAAGGCTTCCCGGCTCGATGCGGTTCGCTGCTATGGCGGAAATGTATGGGTGCTGTGGGCGACTTCGCGCGCAGTCCAAGCCAGGGCGCTCACCCATGGGGAGGCGTTGCGCATGCTGTGCGCGGGCTTCGAGGCCGACGGTCCGGACTGCGGCTACAACAATGTGGTTTCCGACTATGCCAGCTTGTGGTGGGGAGCGGCGGAGTGCGATCCGAACCTGTCGCATTTTCCCGAGCACCGGCAGCGCCTCGAAAGGGCGTTGAAACGCCATGTGGGGCGAGTCCGCTCGCCGCGACTTGACGCCTGACCGGAACTTGTCACTTCAGGGCGAGAGCAATACCTTGCTTTTCCCGTTGCGCTTGGCATGGAGCAGGATGGCGTCGGCGCGGCCGAGTTGTTCGTGCACGGATTCCGCCGGACGCAACTGGGCGACGCCGGCCGAGAAATGCAGGACGTGCGGTTCGGTGCCCGCGACCAGGGGACGCGCCGCCAGCGCGGCGAGGAGGCGGGTGAGGATATCCATCGCGTCGACCGCCGTGGCGTCGGGAAGGAGGAGGGCGAACTCGTCGCCGCCGACCCGCGCGGCCTGATCGATTGGGCGCAGGTTCATGCGCAGTACGTCGGCGAAATGGCAGAGCGCACGGTCTCCAGCCGCGTGACCATGCCGGTCGTTGATGGTCTTGAAATTGTCGAGGTCGATCATCGCGCACGAAATGGCGACGCCATGTCCGGTAGCGCCTGCTGACAGGAGCGTGCACGCGTGCTGAAAACCACGCCGGTTGAGCAGGCCGGTCAGGCTGTCGGCATGCAGAAGTGAGGTGGCATGCAGCAGGTCGCACTCGAGTTCCCGAATGCGGCGCTCGTAGAGGGCGATCTGCTGGCGGATGGTATCGGGTGTGCGCATGGCGAGGTGCTCCTGAGAGAACAGGATTCCAGCCTATCCGTCGGTACGCAGCTCCACCATGAAGAATGCGGTGCGATCACGCCGCATTTTGTCATCAGATCCCGATCCATCCTGCCGTTCCGTGGCTTCTAACCGGAATTGTGTAGTGCTCAATTTTCGGTAACGGGAGCATCGCCCTGTTTTCGCCGAGAGGCGATGACGCCGCCGAGGTACGCGTTTGATGCACGCTTCCTGGAATGACCCGCAAGCTCCGCCACTTCCCGCCGTGCAGGGGCGTCGATCTCCTGCGGGAGCCTGTCGCCGCCCCGTACCGGCGCCGCATGCCCGGTCATCGCCTCGAACCTTTCGATCAGGACTTCGTGGCGCAGCCCGTGCGCCGTCACTCCCAGCGCCTTTTGCGTGACGCCGAATTTCTCCAGCACGTAGTTGAACCGACGCAGCGCTTGTTCCAGGCTGTGCGACGGATCACCCATGTGACCGTCACCGGCGACCACCACGGCCTGCGCATGTTCAATCGCGGCGACGCGTTCCGAGGTGTCCAGTGCGACGAAGCGTTCGCGCCCGCCCTTGCTGCCGGCCTTGATGCGTGCATAGCGGTCGGCCTTCCTCTTGTGAAGCGGCAGCCCGGTTGCCTCAAACGGAACGACGCACAGGTGTGGTCGGAACATGATCGCCTCTTTGCGGCGCAGGCCCAGCGTGCGTACCAGCCGCATGGCCGCGCCCACATGCGGATCGAAGCGGCAGATCTCCCCGATGAAGTGATCGATGTCGATGCCGTGCGCGGACCAGCTCTTGTCGCGCTGCGCCGCTTCATGACGTCGGTACTCGTCGGGTTGCAATCCGTAATAGTGAGGGTGCCGTACCAGGCCGGGTTTGCCGATCCAGTTGGCCAGCCCGCGCAGGAAGCTGAGATAGGTCTGGATCGTCGCTGGCGCCAGCCCTTCTTTTTGCCAGACAGCCACGCTGGCCTTGATGTGCCGTTCGCCCAGGTTGCGCGGGTCGGGCCGGGTCTTGAATCCCGCCTTGTCCTTCAGGTCGCGGAAAAAGCGCCGGAAGAAGTCGGCGCGCTCCTGGCGCGTCTTGAACGACACTTCCTTGTGCTTGGCCGTGTGCTGCTTGTTGAACAGCGCGATCAGCACTTCGAGCACTTTGAGCGGCGGCGTCTTGCCGGCCGGGTGGCGAGCCAGGATTTCCCGCGCGGACAGGCCGTTCCAATCCTGGCGGCGGCGCGGTTGATGAACGAGCGAGGTCCCCGCATGTCGGGTGCGAGTGTGTTGCGTTGTATTGGACATCTTGTTCTCCGTGATGGATCGTCCGCTACTCGACACGCGAACGGATTGGCCAAGCGTGGAATCGCAAAGGGATGAGCGGGATAGCGGATTCCATCGCTACTTCCGTCCCGTGGTCAATGCAACGCGCAGCACGCGACCACGAGCGTCGCTGCGCGAGTTTTTCGATGTACCCAGGGTTGCGCCGGCGTGAGAGCTGGCTCGGTCAGCCTTCAAAATGGTTCAGTTGATCCGTCCCGTCCGCGCATTTCTGCGCCATCCGGGGTTGACGATGCCGTCCGGCCGCCAGGGCCAAGACGAGTCATCAGCGACGAGATCGGGTCTCGCGCTCTTTGGGATCAGTACTTGGTAGTCGTCGCCCCACCTGCATGGGTCCACCCCTCACCGAAAGTCCGGGGCGGTGTCAGGTGTTCGAGCGAAAGCGCATGGGGAGCCTGAAGAGGCAAGCACAGCCATGCGCTGCGTGAAACGCGTGCTCAACACGGGAGACGGGAAATCATGGTCCGGCATCGGGTGCCAGCCAGTTCAACTGCTGTGCCTTGCGGCCTTCTCGAGGAAAGCCGGCGTCATCGCTGACGCGTCACAAGGCGAATTGCACTACAAGGGGGATACCACGGGCGCGACCTCAAGGGCCGCGCCAAAACCGATTCAGCGATCGGAAACGTCAGGGGCAGGTAACGACTGCGACGCCTTTTCACTCCCGCGATGGGAACAGGACAAGGAGCCTGTCGAGCACGATCAGTTGACACCAGCGAGCGCCGGGCGTCAAGTGCTTTCCGGCGCTTTCGTGTGGCGTCGGAAGCTGCCCTTGATGCGCATTTATCTTCCGGTTCGGACGCAAAGCCCGGTGGCGTGCGGGCTTGACGGCTGCAAAAGTTGCCTCTGGTCCCGACTTCGAACTGGCCGGCGCAGACTGCCCTTGACGAGTGAATTTCTGGTGTGACTGTGGTGATCAGCGCGATCGCATCGCAGTGCGCGCGTAGCCGACGGTGTGAATCGACTGTCACCGGAATGACACTGGAGTCGGCTGCGAAACGGGGCTGATGCCGAAATGCGGCGTGAATTGTGCCGGTTTCGCATGGCGCGACGGGAGTGAATCGTCGACGCTGATCGTGATTGGTCGACCTGAACTTCGCTACGGAGGGAAACATGGAAATGATCGTCAGGGCGGTAGATGTGGGGTTCGGTAACACCAAGTATGTGACAGGCCGGGCGGGGGATGACATCCGTTGCGCGTGTTTCCCTTCGGTGGCGTATCCGAGCGCGCGGGATCTGTCCACGGTTCCCGCGGCCGAACGGCGCAAGACGGTGGCCGTGCCGGTCGATGGCTTGTTCTACGAAGTCGGACCCGAGGTCAACCTGGCGGCGGATACGTTTCGCGCGACGCAGATGCATGACCGTTACACCGAAACGCCCGAATATTCCGCTTTGCTGCGCGGTGCACTCGGCATGATGAAGGTCACCACCATTGACTTGCTGGTGGTCGGGTTGCCGGTCGCCGCACTGGCGGCGAAAAAGGCGGCGTTGGAAAAGGCGATGACCGGCAAGCATGAGGTCGGCGGCGGCCGCACGGTGACGGTGCGCAAGGCGCTGGCCATCGCCCAACCGCAGGGGGCGCTGGTGTACTACGCGTCGCTACACCAGAAAATGAAGGCGATCGAGCACGAGCAGAGCTTGATCATCGACCCGGGCGCGAGGACGTTCGACTGGCTGGTCGCGAAAGGCATGCGCCTCGTGCAAAAGAAAAGCCATTCGATCAACCGCGGCATGTTCGATGTGCTGCAGGCGATTGCCAACGAGATCAGCGCGGACATCGGCACCCCGTACCGGGATTTCGATGCGATCGATATCGCGCTGCGCACGGGGAAGAGCCCAGTGATTTACCAGAAGCCGTACGACATGACACCGCTGATGCCGATCGCCCGGACCATCGCACAGCAGGCGGTGTCGTCGATGATGCAGTGGATCGATGCAGCCTACAGTTTTCAGAACATCATCCTGGTCGGCGGCGGTGCATTCCTGTTCAAGAAGGCGGTCAAGGAGGCTTTTCCGAAGCACAAGATCCATGAGGCCAAGGATCCGATGTATGCCAACGTCAAAGGTTTTCAGATTGCCGGCATGAACTACGCCGCTACCATGCTCGATAAGGCGCCGCGCGTCGACGACAGCGGCCGGGTTTCGGGAGAGGCGACATGAACGATCCAACTTCGGTGTTGTTTGAGCCGATCCGGCTGGTGTTCCAGTTGGAGCGCGCCGACAATCCGCGCCTGTACGATGACTTGATCCGGTTCAAGAAGGGAGCGAAACGGGTGAATCGGTTGCGGACGCTGGCGCAGGAGGGCTTGCTGGCTGAACAGTGGCCGCTTGGCTTTGGCCCCCCGATGATGCAGGCCGGAGAGGAAGCTGTGCCCCGCGATGCGAGGGACGCTGTGATTACTAATCAGGTGTTCGATGCGCCGATCGCGGAATAGCGATCAGCCACAAGGCCATGAAGAGAAAATTTCGGAAAAAGGTGAAGGCCGTGAGTGCGTCCGAACTGGCGCAGATGGGCGTGTGCGAGCGGCTTGTGGTTTTTGAACACCGCTATGGAAAGCGCCATACCGCCGCTCAGCGCGCAGCGATCCAGCGCGGATTGAAAGAGCACGACCGCTTTTTCTGGGACGGCGTCAGGATGTCCGAGAAGAGGGGACGCTGCTACATCGCGACGCTTGCGTTTGGGATCGAACGCGAGACCGCGGTGCTCCGGATGTTTCGTGATCGGATATTGCGCCCAAATGCAATGGGACGTTGGTTAATCTTGGCGTACTACAAGACGGCGCCCGCGGTTTGCACAATATTGGAACGTTGGCCATGGCTGCAACCCATTATCAGGAGGATGTTGCGGCCGATTGTATCGGTGGCTGAACGTGTACTACATGGCCGTGAGGACGATCATGCCGTTTAGCGTACTGGCACTACTGGTGCTCCCCATTGTCGTTCTGCTGTTTCTGATACGAGTGCGTCGTCTTCGGCTCGTTGGTCTGGAAAGGGAATGGCTTCCGGAGGAATTGCAGAACGCTGCATTGGTGTATATGGAGCGGTTATTCAGGGCAAGGTCACCGGTGCCGATCGTCGCCAAATTGGATCGCGGTTATCGACGCGCGGATGGCGTCGTTATTCTGGTCGAGCTTAAGACGCGCCAGCTGAATCGTCCCTATCTTTCCGACATCATCGAGATGTCCGCGCAGCGGCTCGCGGTGCAGGCGCAAACGGGGGAATGTGTCGCCCATTACGGTTATGTTGTGATCCAGCAGACTGCCAGAAATTGCAAGATAGCGCATCGGGTCTTCCTACTATCGACCGAAGAAGTTACAGCCGTAGCCAGGAGACGGGAGATGATTTTTGCGGGAAAGGTGATGCCGAAGTACGCTGGTTCGGAAGGGGTGTGCGATCGGTGCGCATTCAAGTGGAAATGCAAGCAGACAGCTGACCCCTGGGCTTAAGAAGTGATAGTTGGTCCAGAAGATTTATCTAAGCGAATACGGTTTCACCTTTGTTTTTACGCCACTGCTTTTTGGCAGCATTGTATTTGCTCACAATATCTTTGTATTCCTTTATTTCCGTGGTCAGGAGATCGATCGTAAGCGGGGTTTCATGGTATTCAGCAGAATGGGAGTGTGCATCGATATAGCGAGAAAGGATTCCCATGTGTTCGTCCAACTTCCCGACAATCGTCTCGTCGACATACACGTCTTTTAAGGTGAATTTGATATTTTCCCTCCAGCGACGGACAACGTCGCCGAAGAGCTTCTTCTGAATGAATTCTTCGTAAGCCGTGCGTAGGCATCCGCACCCTTTCTCCAAAAGATCCCTCTGTGCATCGCCTGTTGCCGTTTTCGCCTTCTCAAGGAAATGTGTCGCGCGATCGGCCGCCTCTTCCTCATAGTGGCTGTGAGGGAAAATGATTTGGTCGATGCACCCTACTGCGTTTTTTTGATTGCGTGCGACGGTACGCCCGAGGAAATGGAAGCCGGCACCGATCTTTTCCGCCTCATTTGCAAGGTAGTGGCTGAATAGAATGTCATGTGTAAAGATGATGACTTGGCGGCGTCGAGCTTCCTGCACCAGTCGCTTGGCGATCGCTTCTTTCCTTACATGATCCATCGAAGACACAGGATCATCGAAGATGATGCCGACCTGCTTTTCGTTCAATGCAATTTCCGTAAGGAAGTCGGCAATCGCGACGGCGGTCTGTTCGCCTTCGCTCAGCACTTGGGATGGCTGGGCGTCGGCCCCGCCCGCCGTTTCAAACTCAAGCTGCCGGTTCGTTTCCCCGTCGGTGCCCCTAATCTTGAAATCCAGCGGCACATTGAATCCGAGATGTTTGCAGTTCTCCCTGAATTTCTCTCTGAAACCGGTGCCGACAAGCTTGGTCATAAGCGACTTCTGACGCTCGGTGATAGACCGCGTAGAAGTTTGACCAACCTTTGTGGCGTGGTCGAGCCACATGTGAACCGCCCCGGAAATCGAGGAGGCTCCGACATTTGAGAGAATGGAGCCATGAA
>OFCW01000070.1_pt1 | contig 45657 bp, 46 predicted proteins | sample 1520951 | NCBI WGS metagenome assembly OFCW01 (sample SAMEA4349680, study PRJEB24078) | microbial mat metagenome | biome: Terrestrial Biome; feature: Habitat; material: Microbial Mat | place: India | collected 2012-06-12 | depth 10 m | reverse complement strand
TCGAAGGTCGGATCGGCCTCGGCATAGCCCAGGCGCTGCGCCTCTTTCAGCACCACGTCGAAGTCCAGTCCCTTGTCGCGCATTTCGGACAGGATGAAGTTGGTGGTGCCGTTGATGATGCCGGCGATCCACTGGATGCGGTTGGCGGTCAGGCCTTCGCGCAGCGCCTTGATGATCGGGATACCGCCCGCAACGGCCGCCTCGAACGCCACCATCACGCCCTTTTCCTGGGCTGCCTTGAAGATTTCGGTGCCATGCGTGGCCAGCAGCGCCTTGTTGGCGGTGACCACATGCTTGCCGTTGGCGATCGCCTTCATCACCAGTTCCTTGGCGATGCCATAGCCGCCGATCAGCTCGATGACGATATCGATTTCCGGGTTGTTCACCACCAGGTTGGCGTCGGAAACGACCTCACATTCGCCATTGGTCAGTTCCTTCGCACGCGCCGTGTTCAGGTCGGCCACCATGGTAATCTGGATCGAACGTCCCGCGCGGCGCGTAATCTCTTCCTGGTTGCGCTTCAATACGTTGAACGTACCCGAACCGACGGTACCGATGCCTAACAAGCCTACTTTGATGGGTTTCATAGCGTGTGAAATCAATTGAAAAAAACGGTCCGCGCCCCTCGTTGCCGAAGGGGCGCGCATGGCGTACGAACTACGCGGTGCCGTGCCGGCGGCGATAGTTGTCGAGGAAGCGCGCGATGCGCCCGATCGCCTCGCCCAGATCGTCGGAATTCGGCAGGAACACGACACGGAAATGGTCGGGCGCGATCCAGTTGAAGCCGGTGCCCTGCACGATCAGCACCTTCTCCTCCGCCAGCAACTCATATGCAAACTGCTGGTCGTTCTCGATCGGGTACATCTTGGGGTCGAGCTTCGGGAACATGTATAGCGCCGCGCGCGGCTTGACGCAGGAAACTCCCGGAATCTCGGTCAGCAACCGGTGCGCAAGGTCGCGCTGCCGCGCCAGCCGTCCGCCGGGCGCGACCAGATCATTGATGCTCTGGTAGCCGCCCAGCGCGGTCTGGATCGCGAACTGGCCCGGCACGTTGGCGCACAGGCGCATCGACGCCAGCATGTTCAGGCCTTCGATGTAATCCTTCGCATGCTTCTTCTGGCCCGACACCACCATCCAGCCGGCGCGGTAGCCGCAGGAGCGGTAGTTCTTCGACAGGCCGTTCAGCGTCACGAACAGCACGTCGTCCGCCAGCGACGCGATCGAGGTGTGCGTCGCGCCGTCGTACAGCGTCTTGTCGTAGATCTCGTCGGCGAACACGATCAGCTGGTGCTGGCGCGCCAGTTCGACGATCTTCTCCAGCAGTTCGACCGGATACAGCGCGCCGGTCGGGTTGTTCGGGTTGATGACGACGATGGCTTTGGTGTTGGTCGTGATCTTGCGCTTGATATCCTCGATGTCCGGATACCAGCCGGCCTGTTCGTCGCACACATAGTGCACCGGCGTGCCGCCGGACAGGCTGACCGCGGCCGTCCACAAAGGATAGTCGGGCGCCGGCACCAGCACTTCGTCGCCACTGTTGAGCAGCGCATTCATGCCCATCACGATCAGTTCGGAGGCGCCGTTGCCGATATATATGTCGTCGATCGTTACGCCCGGAATCTTTTTTTCCTGGGTGTAATGCATGATGGCCTTGCGCGGCGCGAACAATCCCTTGGAATCGGTGTAGCCGGCCGCATTGGGCAGGTTCAGGATCATGTCCTGGACGATCTCGTCCGGCGCATCGAAGCCGAATACGGCCAAGTTGCCGATATTCAACTTAATGATCTTGTGGCCTTCGTCCTCCATCTGCTTGGCCTTTTCCAAGACCGGGCCACGGATGTCGTAACAGACGTCTGCCAGCTTTTTGGATTTTTGAATCGGTCGCACGCGTGCAATCCCTTACAGAAAAGACAATAAATGGGATGCAATTGCTGCACCGCCAAAAGGACCATTTTGCCGAAAGCAATCTGTTTTATCAACGGATGGCGTAGCGTTTATTTTGGAAAACGCTACAATGCCGCATCTTTTTATTCCATTTGTCGGAAATCCACGCCCGGCAGCCTGTCTATAGTGCCATGAAGCTGCATTCCACCCCGACTCAACATTACCAGACCGTCACGGCCTACGACGACACGGGCGTCGAAATCAATGCCGTGCGTTTCTCCCACAGCCTCGTGGTGCTGCCGGAAACAGCGCCCGTGGCGTGGCCGCCCACCTCGTTCGATGCCTTGACGGCCGAGCATTTCGCCCAGATCGAGGCCGCCGTGCCGGACGTGGTCATCCTCGGCACCGGCAAGCGCCAGCGTTTCATTCATCCGCGGCTGACCGCCGGCCTTTCCGCACGACACATTGGCGTCGAATGCATGGACAACCAGGCCGCCTGCCGCACCTACAACATTCTCATGGGCGAAGGCCGCAAGGTGGCCCTGGCCCTCATTTTCGACCAACCGGCATGACAGATCACTACAAATCGCAACTTCCCATCGCCAAATCCGCCCTCTGGGCCCTGTTCCTGATTTTCTGCGCAATATGGTTTTACGCGCTCGGCGCCCGCACCCTGGTGCCGACCGATGAAGGCCGCTACGCCGAAATGGCGCGGGAAATGGTGGCAACCGGCGATTGGATCACGCCGCGCCTGAACGGCCTGAAATACTTCGAAAAACCGCCGCTGCAGACCTGGATGAACGCGCTCACTTTCGCGGCCTTCGGCCTGGGCGAGTGGCAGGCCAGATTGTGGACCGGGCTGAACGGGTTGTTCGGCATCCTCATGACCGCCTATGCGGGAACGCGGCTATTCGGCCGCCGGATCGGTTTCCACGCCGGGATGGTGCTGGCGTCGAGCCTGTTCTGGGCGGCGCTCGGCCACGTCAACACGCTGGATATGGGTCTGGCCGGCATGATGACGCTGTCGCTGTGCGCCTTGCTGCTCGCACAACGCGAGGATGCGAACGCCAGCCAGCGGCGCAACTGGATGCTGGCCTGCTGGGCCGGCATGGCGCTGGCGGTGCTGTCCAAGGGCTTGATCGGCATCGTATTGCCGGGCGCGGTGCTGGTGCTCTATACCCTGCTGTCGCGCGACTGGGCGATCTGGAAGCGGCTGCATTTCGGCGCCGGCCTGCTGCTGTTCCTTGCGATTGCGGCGCCCTGGTTCGTGCTGGTGTCGATCAAGAATCCGGAATTCCCGAATTTCTTCTTCATCCACGAACATTTCCAGCGCTTTACCAGCAAGATTCATCACCGCGCCGGACCGTGGTACTACTTCATCCCGCTTCTGATACTTGGCATCGTCCCCTGGCTGGGCGTGCTGCCGCAAAGCCTGTGGCATGCGCGGCGCGAGCCTGTGCAAGGCTTCCAGCCGAAGAAGCTGCTGCTGGTATGGGCGGTATTCATCTTCTTCTTTTTCAGCATCTCCGGCTCCAAGCTGCCTTCCTACATCCTGCCGATTTTCCCGGCGCTCGCCTTGCTGATCGCCTGTTATCTGGACAAGGCGCCGGACAAGGCGCTGGTGGTTACAGCCGCCTTGCTCGCGCTGTTCGCGGCCACCGGACTCGCATTCGTCGGGAAAATTCCTGAACTCGCCAGCAATGCCTACGAAAAGCCGATCTACCAATCCTACCTGCCGTGGGTGGCGGCCGGCGCCGCAGTGGCGCTGGCCGGCGGCCTGCTTGCGGCCTTCCTGGCGCGCCGCCGGCGCGAATGGTCGCTGATTGCATTGGCGGTGGCCGCCTTCGCCAGCGGCCAGATCCTAATGCTCGGCCACGAACCGCTCGGCCGCTACAAGGCCGGCCTCGACCACGTACCGGCGATCGCGGCGGAACTGACGCCGCAAACGCCGATTTTCCTGGTGCGCCTGTACGAGCAGTCGCTGCCGTTCTATCTGCGCCGCACCATGACCCTGGTGGAACATGCGGATGAAATGGAGTTTGGCGTCAAGCAGGAACCGCAGCTGTGGATTCCGACCCGTGCGGAATTCATCGCGAAATGGAATGCGCTGCATGTCGATGGTAAAAAGGCGATCGCGATCGTCCATCCCGACGCCTACGACGCGCTGAAAAAACAAGGCCTGCCGATGCGCGTCATTGCGCAAGACCCGCGCCGCATCATCGTCACCAACGACATCAAGAACGCCTCATGAATCTGACGACTTTCGGCTTCATCCTCACCGGCATCTGCCTCAACGCCGTCGCGCAACTGCTGCTGAAAGCCGGCACCAACGCCGTCGGCGCGATCCACCTGACCGCGCAGAACTGGTTTTCCACCGGCCTGAAGCTGGCGACCCAGTTGCCGATCATCGGCGGCCTGAGCTGCTACGTAATTTCGGTGCTGGTGTGGATCATCGGCCTGTCCCGCGTGGACGTCACGGTCGCGTACCCGATGCTGTCGATCGGCTACATCATCAACGCGCTCGGCGCATGGTATTTTCTGGGCGAAGCCGTTTCCGCGCAGCGTATGCTAGCCATCGGCATCATCGTGGTCGGCGTCGTGCTGCTGGCCCGCAGCTGAATTCAACTTCCTTCATCTACTATGAGCGAACCCTTCCTGCCTTTCTCCCGTCCCACCATCGATGAAGCTACGATCGCCGCAGTCGGCGAGGTGCTGCGCTCCGGCTGGATTACCAGCGGTCCCAAGGTGCAAGCCTTCGAAGCGAAGCTGTCCGAATATTTCGGCGGCCGCCCGGTGCGCACCTTCAATTCCGGCACCTGCACCATGGAAATCGCGTTGCGCATCGCCGGCATCGGACCGGGCGACGAAGTGATCACGACGCCGATTTCCTGGGTCGCCACCGCCAACGTCATCCTCGAAGTCGGCGCCACGCCGGTGTTCGCCGATATCGATCCGGTCACCCGCAACATCGACCTCGACAAGGTGGAAGCCGCGATTACCCCGCGCACCAGGGCGATCATCCCGGTTTACCTGGCCGGCAAGCCGGTTGACATGGAGCGTCTGTATGCCATTGCCAAGCAGCACAACCTGCGCGTGATCGAGGATGCTGCGCAGGCGCTCGGTTCCTCCTGGAAAGGCAGGCCGATCGGCTCCTTCGGCGATTTCGTGTCCTTCAGCTTTCAGGCCAACAAGAACGTCACCACGGCCGAAGGCGGCTGCCTGGTGCTCAACAATGCCGACGAAGCCAAACTGGCGGAAAAATACCGCCTGCAGGGCGTCACCCGCAGCGGACTCGACGGCATCGAGGTGGACGTGTTGGGCGGCAAGTACAACATGACCGACATCAACGCCGCGATCGGTCTCGGCCAGTTTGCGCAGCTCGACGTCATCACCGCCAAGCGCCGTGCGCTGGCAAAGCATTATTTCGCATGCTTCGGCGCCGATTTCGAACAGCGGTACGGCGCGCAACTGCCGGTGGCCGACTTCGAAGACACGAACTGGCACCTGTTCCAGCTGGTGCTGCCGGAGCGCATGACCCGTGCCGATTTCATGGCGAAGATGTTGGAAAAGAACATCGGTGTCGGCTACCACTATGCGCCGATTCACCTGTTCAAGCTGTACCGCGAGCGCGGCTTCAAGGAAGGCATGTTCCCGGTCGCCGAACGCATCGGCCGCCAGATCGTCACGCTGCCGATGTTCTACGCCCTCACGGAAAACGATGTCGAGCGCACGGTCGGCGCGGTAAAATCCGTCCTTCAACAATAAGACCAGCGATTGATGAAACCAGAATTATCCGTCGTCATTCCCGTTTATAACGAAGAAGCCGGCCTGGCCAAGCTGTTCGCGCGCCTGTATCCCGCGCTGGACAAGCTGGGGATGTCCTATGAAATCGTGTTCGTCAACGACGGCAGCCGCGACAGTTCGGCCGCCATCCTGGCCGACCAGTTCCGCGCGCGCCCGGACGTGACACGGGTGGTGCTGTTCAACGGCAATTACGGCCAGCACATGGCGATCCTCGCCGGCTTCAAGGCCACCCGCGGCGAGATCGTCGTCACGCTCGATGCCGACCTGCAGAATCCGCCGGAAGAAATCGGCAATCTGATCGCGAAGATGCGCGAAGGCTACGACTATGTCGGCTCGATCCGCCGCGAACGCCAGGATTCCGCCTGGCGCACCTATGCGTCGCGTGCGATGAACCGGCTGCGCGAAAACATCACGCACATCAAGATGACCGATCAGGGCAACATGCTGCGCGCCTACGGCCGCAACGTGATCGACCTGGTCAACCAGTGCAACGAGGTCAACACCTTCATTCCGGCGCTGGCCTACACTTTCGCCCGCCGGCCGACCGAAATCGTGGTCGAGCACGAGGAACGCGCCGCCGGCGAGTCGAAATACTCGCTGTACAGCCTGATCCGCCTGAATTTCGACCTGGTCACCGGCTTCTCGCTGATGCCGCTGCAATTCTTTTCGATCCTCGGCATCGGACTGTCCTTCGTGTCGGCGGCCTTGTTCGTCGTGCTGCTGGTGCGGCGCTTCCTGTTCGGATCGGAAGTCGAGGGCGTGTTCACGCTGTTCGCGATCGCCTTCTTCCTGATGGGCGTGATCCTGTTCGGCATCGGGCTGGTCGGCGAATATGTCGGCCGCATTTATCAGCAGGTGCGCGGACGTCCCCGTTACGTCGTGCAGGCGGTCCTGGAGCAGACCGGCGAACAGCCGGGGAAGGAATAAGCCGCGATGCGAGCCGTTGTCTTTGCCTACCATAATGTCGGCGTGCGCTGCCTGAAGGTGCTGCTGGCGCGTGGCGTCGATGTTGCGCTGGTGGTTACGCACCAGGACAATCCGTCGGAAACTATCTGGTTCGAATCGGTCGCCGCGCTGTGCCGGGAAAAAGGCATCCCTTTCGTCACGCCCGACGATCCGAAGTCGCCCGAGCTGTTTGCGCAAGTGCAGGCCGTGCAGCCGGACTTCATCTTCAGTTTCTATTACCGCCACATGCTGCCGGTCGATCTGCTCGCACTGGCCAGGCATGGCGCCTACAACATGCACGGCTCGCTGCTGCCGAAATATCGCGGACGGGTACCGGTCAACTGGGCGGTATTGCATGGCGAAACCGAAACCGGCGCCACCCTGCATGAAATGGCCGCCAAGCCGGACGCCGGCGCCATCGTCGCGCAAGTCGCCGTGCCGATTCTGCCCGACGATACGGCCTATGAAGTGTTCGGCAAAGTCACCGTCGCGGCGGAACAGGCTTTATGGAATGTGCTGCCGGCCATGCTTTCCGGTAACACGCCTAGGCTGCCGAACGATCTGTCCAAGGGCAGCTATTTCGGCGGCCGCAAGCCGGAAGACGGCCGCATCGACTGGTCGCAGCCGGCGCAGGCCGTGTACAACCTGCATCGTGCGGTCGCTCCGCCCTATCCCGGCGCTTGGACGACTGTCGACGGAAAAACTTTCATTATTGTTAAGGCGCGCCTTGCCGATCAGGCAAAACCCGATTTGCAGCAAGGCTTGGCAGTAGTGGATAATTGCATATTTGGCGTATGCGGCGACGGCCGTGCGCTCTTGATCCATGAGCTCACCGCGGACGGCAGGCAAGTGTCGTCGCAAGAGTTACAACAATTTCTGTCGTCCCGTTCGTAAGGCGGAGCGGCGGCTCAACAAGACACTCCTATGAAAAAAGTCCTCATCCTCGGCGTTAACGGTTTCATCGGCCACCACCTGTCCAAGCGCATCCTGGAGACCACCGACTGGCACGTGTTCGGCATGGACATGATGACCGACCGCATCAACGACATCCTGGAAAACGAGAAGTACAAGAGCCGCATGCACTTCTTCGAAGGCGACATCACGATCAACAAGGAGTGGGTCGAATACCACGTGAAGAAGTGCGACGTGATCCTGCCGCTGGTCGCGATCGCCACGCCGTCGACCTACGTGAAGCAGCCGCTGCGCGTGTTCGAACTGGACTTCGAAGCGAACCTGCCGATCGTGCGCTCCGCCGCCAAGTACGGCAAGCACCTGGTGTTCCCGTCCACCTCGGAAGTCTACGGCATGTGCCACGACGAGGAATTCGACCCGGAAGAATCCGAACTGATCTGCGGCCCGATCAACAAGCCGCGCTGGATCTACTCCTGCGCCAAGCAGCTGATGGACCGCGTGATCTGGGGCTACGGCATGCAGGACGGCCTGAACTTCACGCTGTTCCGCCCGTTCAACTGGATCGGCGCCGGCCTCGACTCGATCCACACGCCGAAGGAAGGCAGCTCGCGCGTGGTGACCCAGTTCTTCGGCCACATCGTGCGCGGCGAAAACATCTCGCTGGTCGACGGCGGCCACCAGAAGCGCGCATTCACCTATATCGACGACGGCATCGACGCGTTGATGAAGATCATCGAGAACAAGGACGGCGTCGCCTCCGGCAAGATCTACAACATCGGCAACCCGGCCAACAACTACTCGATCCGCGAGCTGGCCGACATGATGCTGAAACTCGCCGCCGAGTACCCGGAATACGCGGAATCCGCGAAGAAGGTCAAGCTGGTCGAGACCACGTCCGCCGCCTACTACGGCAAGGGCTACCAGGACGTCCAGAACCGCGTGCCGAAGATCACCAACACCTGCGAAGAGCTGAAGTGGAAGCCGACCACCTCCATGGAAGACACGCTGCGCAACATCTTCGATGCCTACCGCAGCCAGGTCGGCGAAGCCAAGGCGCTGATGGACTAAATGCCTGTCCTCACGCTCAAGATCGACGTCGACACCTATCGCGGCACCCGGGAAGGCGCGCTCAATCTGGTGCGCCTTCTGCAAAAACACCAGGCCAACGCCACCTTCCTGTATTCGCTCGGGCCCGACCATACCGGCTGGGCGCTGCGGCGCGCCCTCCGTCCCGGCTTCTTCCAGAAAGTCTCGCGCACTTCCGTGGTCGAGCATTACGGCATCAAGACACTGATGTACGGCGTGCTGCTGCCCGGTCCTGACATCGGCAAGACCTGCGCGCAGCAGATGCGCGCCGCGCAGAGCGCGGGTTTCGAATGCGGCATTCACACCTGGGATCACGTGCTGTGGCAGGACAATGTGCGCAAGCGCGACGCGGCCTGGACGCAAAAGCAGTTGCAGCGATCGTTCGACCGCTTCCGCGACGTCTTCGGCGAAGCGCCGAAGACGCATGGCGCGGCCGGCTGGCAGATGAACGAGCATGCGTTCGCCCAGCTCGACGCCTTCGGCTTCGCCTATGCATCGGACGGGCGCTGCATGCTGACCGAGCGCGGCGAACTGGCGGATCGCAACGCCGGCCCGCACCGGCTGCGGGCGTTCGGCAAGACGCTGTCGTGCATACAACTGCCAACCACGCTGCCGACGCTGGACGAACTGCTCGGCCGCACCATCGACGGCGTGGTCATCGACGAGTCAAATATCGCACGTACCATTCTGGATCTGACCGCGTCGCCGCGCGATCACGTGTTCACGCTGCATGCGGAGCTTGAAGGACAAAAACTCGCCCCCATCTTCGAACAATTGCTGGAAGGATGGAAAGCGCAGGGTTACGATCTGGTCTCGATGGCGGACTACTACGAGAAGGTGAAAGACGCTTCCTTGCCGTCCTGCCCGGTAACCTGGGGCGAACTGCCCGGGCGTTCGGGCGCACTGATTGTCCAGCCGCCGGCAAGCCGACAATAACCAATAATCGTCGCCACAAGCGGCAATAACCATGGAGAGTAGCGTGGACGATACCCCATCCGCACTGAACCTGACCGTACCGGAATTTTCCGCTGCGATGACCGGCGAAAAGACATTCAGGTTGTCCGACTACAAGGGCAAGACCTTGGTGTTGTATTTTTACCCCAAGGACAACACGCCCGGCTGCACCACGGAAGCCATGGAATTCCGCGACCTGTACCCGCAATTCCAGCAGGCGCATGCGGAAATCTTCGGCATCAGCCGCGACAGCATCCGCTCCCATGAAGGATTCAAGGCGAAACTGGCGCTGCCGTTCGAGCTGATCTCCGATCCGGAGGAAACGGTGTGCAACCTGTTCAACGTGATGAAAATGAAAAGCATGTACGGCAAGAAAGTGCGTGGCGTTGAGCGCAGCACATTTGTGATTGACGGCAGCGGGAAATTGGTGAAAGAATGGCGTGGAGTCAAGGTGCCTGGGCACGTTGACGAAGTTCTGGAATACGTCAAAACGCTCGCATAATCGCGTCCAACGCAGAACACATTGAATTTAAAAGATTTTTCTTACAGAAAGCCGTTTGTGGAAGAGGCCAGCAGCCTCCACCCAAACGGCTTTTGTATTTTGCAAACAGCTCACTCGACCAGTTCTCACCCTGCCCTGCAACCCGCCCGGCGCTGTTTGAGCCTCCTCGCATTCAGTTCAACACACTTTAGATTGAGGTCCTGATGCCACTACCTAAATTACCGACCAAACCCGCTGAACTGCTCTCTCCCGAGGACTACCCGAAGGCAGAGAAAGGCAAATCGGTAAAGCCCTTGATGACATTGGTGGAATCAACGCCGCAACCGACCGAAGCCACACCGAAGGCACGCGCCAAGACCGCCGAAAAATCGCCCGCGGCAAAACGCACCGCCAAGCAGAAAGACGTCGAGACGCTGATCAAGTCCAACGTCAGCCGCACCGCCGACAAGCTGGGCGTCACCAAGATTTTCGTGCTCGACACCAACGTGCTGATGCACGACCCGACCTCGCTGTTCCGCTTCGAGGAACATGACGTCTACCTGCCGATGATGACGCTGGAAGAACTGGACAACCACAAGAAGGGCATGTCCGAAGTCGCGCGCAACGCACGCCAGGTGTCGCGCTCGCTCGATGCGCTGGTGGCCGGCGTGGAAGAACATGCGATCGAGGAGGGCATCCCGCTGAACAAGCTGGGCAACAAGGATGCCAAGGGCCGCCTGTTCTTCCAGACCAAGCTGCAGACGATGGCGCTGCCGGAAGGACTGCCGATCGGCAAGGCCGACAACCAGATCCTCGGCGTGGTGCGCGCGCTGGAAAAGCAGTATCCGGACCGTCCGATCGTGCTGGTGTCGAAGGACATCAACATGCGCATCAAGGCGCGCGCGATGGGCCTGCCGGCGGAAGAGTATTTCAACGACCATGTGCTGGAAGACACCGACCTGCTTTATTCCGGCATCCTGCAACTGCCGGACGACTTCTGGAACAAGCACGGCAAGGGCATGGAATCGTGGCAGGAGAACAAGCACGGCACCGGCTACACCTTCTACCGCCTGAGCGGCCCGGCCGTGCCCTCCTTCCTGGTCAACCAGTTCGTGTACCTGGAACCGAAGACCGGCGAGGCGCCGTTCTACGGGCAGGTGAAACAGATCAACGGCAAGACCGCGGTGATCCAGACCCTGCGCGACTACACGCACGGCAAGAACAGCGTCTGGGGCATCACCGCGCGCAACCGCGAGCAGAATTTCGCGCTCAACCTGCTGATGAATCCGGACTGCGATTTCGTCACCCTGCTCGGCCAGGCCGGCACCGGCAAGACGCTGCTGGCGCTGGCGGCAGGCCTGGCGCAGGTACTGGAGACCAAACTCTACAACGAAATCATCGTCACCCGCGTCACGGTTCCGGTCGGCGAAGACATCGGCTTTTTGCCGGGCACCGAGGAAGAGAAGATGTCGCCGTGGATGGGCGCGTTCGACGACAACCTGGAAGTGCTGAACAAGTCGGACTCGGATGCCGGCGAATGGGGACGCGCCGCGACCCAGGATCTGATCCGCTCGCGCATCAAGATCAAGTCCTTGAACTTCATGCGCGGCCGCACCTTCGTCAACAAGTTCCTGATCATCGACGAAGCGCAGAACCTGACGCCGAAGCAGATGAAAACGCTGGTCACGCGCGCCGGCCCCGGCACCAAGATCGTTTGCCTCGGCAATATCGCGCAAATCGATACGCCCTACCTGACCGAAGGTTCGAGCGGCCTGACCTATGTGGTGGACCGCTTCAAGGGCTGGGCGCACAGCGGCCATGTGACGCTGGCGCGCGGCGAACGTTCGCGCCTGGCGGATCACGCCAGCGACGTGCTGTAACACTTCTTCTGATAAAAAAGCCCGCAATTCGCATTGCGGGCTTTTTTTGTCCTATGCGGCTCCGTCAAAGAATCTTGGTGCCGATCCACCATGCGATCGCGGCGACGAAGGCCGAAGCGGGAATCGTCAGAATCCAGGCCCACACGATATTGCCGGCCACGCCCCAGCGCACGGCCGACATCTTGCGCGCGGAGCCCACCCCGACGATGGCGCCGGTGATGGTATGCGTGGTCGACACCGGGATGCCGAGCGCGGACGCCAGGAACAGCGTGATCGCGCCTCCCGTCTCGGCGCAGAAGCCGCCGACCGGTTTGAGCTTGGTGATCTTCTGCCCCATGGTCTTCACGATGCGCCAGCCGCCGAACAGGGTGCCGAGGCCGATCGCCGTATAGCAGCTGATGACCACCCACCACGGCAACGGATCTTTCGAGGATGTGGCGCCGGCGGCGATCAGCAGCATCCAGATGATGCCCATGGTTTTTTGCGCATCGTTGCCGCCATGCCCCAGGCTGTACATCGAGGCCGAGAGCAGTTGCATGCGGCGGAACCACTTGTCGATGCGGCGCGGCGTCGAACGCACGAACAGCCAGGACACCAGCACCATCATGATCGAGCCGAACACGAAGCCGAGCAGCGGCGACAGCACGATGAACGAGATGGTCTTGATCAGGCCGGAGGAGATCAGCGAGCCGGTGCCCGCCTTTGCCACCGCCGCGCCGACCAGGCCGCCGATCAGCGCATGCGAGGAAGACGACGGGATGCCGTAGTACCAGGTCAGGACATTCCAGAAGATCGCGCCGACGAGCGCACCGAACACCACGTAGTGATCGACGATAGCCGGCTCCACCGTCCCCTTGCCGACCGTGGAGGCGACCTTCAGCTGGAAGAAGAAGATCGCGATTACGTTGAACAGCGCCGCCATCGCCACCGCGGCCTGCGGCTTGAGCACGCCGGTCGACACCACCGTCGCGATCGCATTCGCGGCGTCGTGAAAGCCGTTCATGAAGTCGAACAGCAGGGCCAGCGCGATCAGGAAGCCGAGAACATAAATGCTGATTTGAAGGGTGTGCATGAGATTGTTGTTCCAGTCCGTCGGGGTGCGCGCTAGGCGTTTTCGACAATGATGCCTTCGATGATGTTGGCCACGTCCTCGCAGCGGTCGGTGACCGTTTCCAGGATTTCGTAGATAGCCTTCAGCTTGATCAGGGTGCGCACGTCCGGCTCGTCGCGGAACAGCTTGGACATGGCGGCGCGCATCACATGATCGGCATCCGACTCGAAGCGGTCGATCTCTTCGCACAGGGACAGGATCTGCTGCGCGTTATCCATGCTGTGCAGCAGGCCGACCGCGGCCTTGACCTTTTCCGTGCCGGCCAGGCACAGCTCGGCCAGGCGCTTGGCTTCCGGCGTCACCGCCTTGATGTCGTACAGCGAGATGGTCTGCGCGGCGTCTTCCAGCAGGTCGAGGATGTCATCCATGCGCGTGATCAGCTGGTGGATGTCGTCGCGGTCGAGCGGCGTGATGAAGGTCTTGTGCAACAGCTCCAGCGTGCCGTGAGTGACCTTGTCCGCCTGCTTTTCGATGCTTTCGATCGCATGCACGCGGTTTTCCAGGTCATCGAAATTGGTCATCATGCCGACCATTTCCTTCGCGCCCTTCACGCACAGGTCGGCATGCTGAACAAAGAGTTCAAAAAATTTGCCCTCGCTGGGCATCAGTCGTCCAAACATAGTTCACTCTCTCAAGGTTGAAGCGTTAATTCGTCATAACCGCGGGATTTGACCGTGCTGCCGCCTGATGCCCGCCGGGCCTTCCCAAGTTGCCTGATGCGTCAAGCGCACCCTCGTTATTCGTTGTCAAAGACGGCGTTGCCGCCGATGTAGTTGTCGAACTTCGTGTACTCGCCATGGAAGGTCAGGCGCACGGTGCCGATCGGGCCGTTACGCTGCTTGCCGATGATGATTTCCGCGGTGCCGCGGTCGGGCGAATCCGGGTTGTAAACCTGGTCGCGGTAAATGAACATGATCACGTCGGCGTCCTGCTCGATAGCGCCGGATTCGCGCAAGTCGGACATCACCGGACGCTTGTTCGGGCGCTGTTCCAGCGAGCGGTTCAGCTGCGACAGCGCGATGAGCGGGCAATGCAATTCCTTGGCCAGGCCTTTCAGGCTGCGCGAAATCTCGGAGATCTCGCTGGCGCGGTTCTCGCCGGTGCCGTTGCCGCTCATGAGCTGCAGGTAGTCGACGATGATCAGGCCGAGCTTGCCGCATTGCCGGGAAAGACGCCGCGCGCGCGCGCGCAATTCGACCGGGCTCAGGCCCGGCGTTTCATCGATGTAGAGCTGCGCATCGTTCATCTTCTGGATCGCATGCGTCAGGCGCGGCCAATCCTCGTCGTTGAGCTTGCCGATGCGCAGGCGGCTCTGGTCCAGCCGTCCGACCGAACCGAGCATACGCATCGCCAGCTGCGCGCCGCCCATTTCCATCGAAAACACGGCGACCGGCAGGCCGGCGTCGATCGCGACGTTTTCGCCGATGTTCAGCGAGAACGCGGTCTTGCCCATCGAAGGACGGCCGGCGACGATGATCAGGTCGCCCGGCTGCAGGCCGGAGGTCATGCGGTCGAGGTCGATGAAGCCGGTCGGCACGCCGGTGATATCGCTCGAGTTGTCGCGGTTGTACAGTTCGTCGATGCGCTCGACCACCTGCGTGAGCAGCGGCTGGATCGCGAGCCAGCCGGACGCGCCGCGCGCGCCCTCTTCGGCGATCGCAAAGATCTTCGATTCCGCCTCGTCCAGGATCTGCTTGATTTCCTTGCCCTGCGGATTGAGCGCGTTGGTCGCGATCTCGTCGGCCACGGTAATAAGCTTGCGCAGCACGCCACGGTCGCGCACGATTTCCGCGTAACGGCGGATGTTGGCGGCGGACGGCGTATTTTGCGCCAGCGCATTCAGGTAGGCCAGGCCGCCGACTTCCTCCGCCTTGCCGCTGATGCTCAGCGCCTCGTATACGGTAATGACGTCGGCCGGCTTGGTGGCATTGATCAGCTTGACGATGTGCTGAAAGATGATGCGGTGGTCGTAACGATAAAAATCCTCTTCATTGATGAAGTCGGCAATACGGTCCCACGCGCCATTATCGAGCAGCAAGCCGCCGATCACCGACTGCTCTGCTTCAATGGAATGGGGCGGTACGCGAAGAGCGTCCAGTTGCGGATCACTTTTGCGATCGTCCTTGCGATCGAAGTTGCGATCGGTGGTGCGTGTATTCATGGCGCGCATTATACCTGCACACCCTCGGCAGCAACACGCGGCGGCGGGGAATATTCCGCACGGCATCATCGCGTAATTTGCCATCATTTTAACTATCCACAGCGCAACTAACTGCCTTGACATATACTGCCTAGGCAGCTATATTGCACGCCATTGCTGCCAAAAACATCGTTTTTCCACCATGTCCGAGCCATACAGCCTGAAAAATTACACGCCCTGCGAAAGCATCGGCTTCCTGCTCAAGCGCGCCGGCAATCAGTTGGCCATCACAGTCGACCGGAAACTGGCGCCCTTCGACATGACGCATGCGCAACTCGGCATCTTCCTGAAGTTGTTGCATGGACATGCCAAGACCGCGGCCGACCTGGCGCGTGAACTGATGACCGACACCGGCGCCATGACACGCATGCTCGACCGGCTGGAAGAAAAAGGCTTCATCCAGCGCACCCGCAGCAGCGCCGACCGGCGCGTGGTCGAGGTCGGATTGACCGCCAAAGGCCGGCAGCTCGCCGACCAGATGATCCAAGTGGTGGTCGACACGCTGAATCATCATCTGCGCGGATTCACGGAGGCGGAAGTCGACCAGTTCAAGGATTTCCTGCGCCGCATGATCGCCAATGCGTGAGTCCACGAATCATCACCGATAAAGAAAATATGACGCCAACATCTTCTCGCAAGCAACGACGTCTCGGCCGCCGGCTGAAAAGGCTGTCCATCGCATCCGGCGCCCTGCTGCTGGCCGCCTGCGCCGGATTTCACCCGATCGAGCAAAGCGTCAAGCCGATCGACGCGATCTCGCTGCCGCAGCCGGCCGCCATTGCGCAATCCGGCGACGCCTGGCCGAGCGACGGCTGGTGGCGCGCCTATCGCGATCCGCAACTGAATCAGCTGATGCAGCATGCGCTGTCCAACAGCCCGACGCTGGCGGCAGCGCAGGCGCGCATCGCCCGAGCACAGGCGGCCGCCGACCTCGGCCGTGCCGCCGACCGCCCGCAAGCCGGCGCCGGCATCGACGCCAGCTACGGCAGGCAGTCCGAGAACTACCTGATCCCGCACCCGCCGCTCGGCCCGGCCGGCCAGTACATCAGCCAGGGACAGGCCGCCGTCAACTTCGGCTACGAGCTCGACGTATGGGGCAGGAATGCGGCCCTGATCCGCGCCGCCGACGCACAGCTGAAGGCGGCCCGCTTCGACCGCGACGCCGCGCACCTGGCGCTGACGACGTCGATCGCCCGCGCCTATGCGCAACTGGCGGCGCAATACGACCTGCAGGACATCCTGCAAGCCACGCTGCAGCAGCGCAGGGAAATCCGCAAGCTGATCGACCAGCGCGTGGCCAGCGGCCTCGACACCAAAGTCGAAGTCAAGCAGGCCGAAACCAATGAAGCCGCGCTGCGCATCGAACAGGAACAGCTCGCCACCGCCATCAAGGTCACCCGCCTGCAGCTGGCGGCGCTGGCCGGCGACATGCCCGAGGCTGCCGAAGCGATCAGGCGGCCGGCGCTGTCCGAAGCCGCGCTCACGGTGCCGGCGAATCTGCCGCTCGATCTGCTGGGCCGCCGGCCGGAGCTGGCTGCGCAGCGCGCGCGCATCGCCGCGGCGATCGGCGAAAAGGAAGCGGCCAAGGCGCAGTTCTATCCCAACATTAACCTCAATGCGCTGATCGGCTTCCAGGCCATCGGGCTGGGCAATCTGTTTCATGCCGGCAGCCTGATGAGCAGCGTCGGGCCGGCCGTGCGGCTGCCGCTGTTCGACGGCGGACGCCTGCAGGCGAACTACGCGGCGAAATCGAGCGACCTCGACGCCGCCGTCGCGCAATACAACCAGTCGGTGCTGTCCGCCGCGCAGGACGTGGCGGAGCAGCTGACGCGCGCCGCCGACCTGGCGCGCGAAGAAGCGGTGACGCGCGAGGCACTGGCCGCCGCCGAAGAAGCGCACCGCCTAGCCACGCTGCGCTACAAGGGCGGCCTGTCGCCCTATCTGACCGTATTGACAGTCGAAACCCAATTGCTGGCGCAACGCCGCGCGCTCGCCAACCTCAAGGCGCGGCGCGAAGAGCTGCAGGTCGCGCTGGTGCGCGCGCTGGGCGGCGGATTCGCAGAAACGGATGCCCCGGCCCAGGCAGCGGTGCAGCCCTGACCCAAGCGCATCACGGAAAAATTCAGATTCAGGAGAAATCATGAGTGCAGCACCCAACGCAATCCCGAGCCAGACCAAGCCATCCGCCGCGCCCAGGCGCAGGAAAATCATGCTGACCATCGGCGCCGTCTTCGCGGCGGCCGCCGCCGGTTACGGCCTCTACTGGGCGCTCGTCTCGCGCTACATCGAGGATACCGACAACGCCTACGTCCAGGGCAACGTCGTGCAAATCACGCCGCAAATCGCCGGCACCGTCGCCAGGATCTATGCCGACGACACCAACATGGTCAAGGCCGGCCAACCGCTGGTCGCGCTCGACACCGCAGACGCCGACGTCGCGCTGGCGCAGGCCGAAGCGCAGCTGGCGCAGACGGTGCGTGAAGTGCGCACCCTGTATGCGGCGCAGGCGCAGGCCGCAGCCAACCTGGCGGTGCGCGAGGCGGAACTGGCCAAGGCCAGGGACGATCTGGCGCGCCGCAGGGCGCTGGCCGGTTCCGGCGCGGTGTCGGCGGAAGAGATCCGGCATGCGGAAAGCGCCGTCTCCGCAGCCCAGGCCGCGCTTCAGGCGGCCAAGGAGCAGCTGGCCTCCGGCCGCGCGCTGACCGAAGGCACCAGCGTGGCCAATCACCCGAACGTGAAGCGCGCCGCGGCCCGGGTGCAGGAAGCGTTGCTGACGCAATCGCGCTCCACCCTGTACGCACCCGTGGGCGGCGAAGTCGCCAAGCGCAGCGTGCAGGTCGGGCAGCGCGTGACGCCGGGTGCGCCGCTGATGGCGATCGTGCCGATGGACCAGCTGTGGGTCGACGCCAATTTCAAGGAATCGCAGTTGCGCGAAATGCGCGTCGGCCAGCCGGTCAAGCTGACCGCCGACCTGTACGGCAGCAAGGTCCGCTACGACGGCAAGGTCGTCGGCCTGGGAGCAGGCACCGGCTCGGCATTCGCGCTGCTGCCGGCGCAGAATGCGACCGGCAACTGGATCAAGGTGGTGCAGCGCGTGCCGGTGCGCATCGCGCTCGATCCGAAACAGCTGGCCGAGCATCCGTTGCGCATCGGCCTGTCGATGCATGCCGAAGTCGACCTGCACGACCGGCAAGGCGCGCCCGTGGGCGAGGCCGCCGCAAACACGGCCGCGCCGTCGATGTCCGCCGCCCTCAATCCGATCGATGCGGCTGCCAAGGCGCGCATCGACGACATCATCGCCGCCAACCTGAAGTAAGGAATCCGGATGCAATCGGCAACCAACCATGGCGCCGCGCCGCAGCCCCTGAAGGGACCGGCGCTGGTCTTGCTCACGTTTGCGGCGGCGTTGTCGACGTTCATGGAGATCCTGGACATCACGATCGCCAACGTGTCGATCCCGACCATCGCCGGCGCGCTGGGCGTGTCGACCAATCAGGGCACCTGGATCATCAGCGCCTATTCGGTCGCGGCCGCCATCGCCGTGCCGCTGACCGGCTGGCTGGCGCGCCGCATCGGCGAAGTGAAGCTGTTCGTGATGTCGGTGCTCGCCTTCACGCTGATGTCGGCCCTGGCCGCGTTCTCGGTGAACCTGCAGATGCTGGTCGTGTTCCGCCTGCTGCAGGGTCTGGTGTCGGGGCCGATGGTGCCGCTGTCGCAGACCCTGCTGGTGCGTAACTTCCCGCCCGAAAAGCGCGGCGCGGCGATGGGCCTGTGGGCGATGACCGTGATTCTCGCGCCGATCGCCGGCCCGCTGCTCGGCGGTTACATCAGCGACAACTACCACTGGTCGTGGATTTTCCTGATCAATATCCCGATCGGCCTGTTCGGCGGCATCACGATCTGGACCCTGATGCGCAAGCGCGAATCCGCCACTGTGAAGATGCCGCTCGACGTGGTGGGCCTGCTGTTGCTGGTGGTCGGCGTCGGCAGCCTGCAGCTGATGCTGGAAATCGGCAAAGACTACGACTGGTTCGCTTCGCCCTTCATCACCGGCCTCGGCATCACCGCGGTCGTCGCGCTCACCTTCTTCATCGCCTGGGTGCTGACCTCGGACCATCCGATCGTCGAACTGCAGCTGTTCAGGGACAAGAACTACCGCTACGGCGTGATCCTGCTGTCGGTCGGCTTCATGACCTATTTCGGCTCGGTGGTGATCTTTCCGCTCTGGCTGCAGCTGGTGATGGGGTACACGTCGGCCCAGGCCGGCGCGGCGATGGCGCCGATCGGGATATTCACGCTGATCCTGTCGCCGATCATCGGCCGCAACATCGCCAAGCTCAACTTGCGCGCGCTGGCGACCTTCGCCTTCATCGTGATGGGCGCGGTGTCGCTGTGGAACACGCAGATGTCGCTGGAAATCGACTTCTGGGGCATCATCAATCCGCGCCTGGTGCAAGGCATCGGCATGGCCTGCTTCTTCCTGCCGGTGCAGTCGCTGATGCTATCCAATATCACGCCCGACCACATGGCGGGTGCGTCCGGCCTGTCCAACTTCCTGCGCACGCTGGGCGCGGCGATGGGCACCGCGATCAGCGTAACGATGTGGGAGCATCTGGCCACCGACCACCATTCGCGGCTGGTGGAAAATGTCTCGCAGTTTTCGCCGGCCAGTAACGAGTATCTCGGCATCCTGCAGGCCGGCGGCCTGTCGCTCGAACAGGCGTATGCGGTGGTGGAGCGCATCATCAATGCGCAAAGCTACATGCTGGCGACCGACGACTTCTTCCTGTACTGCGCGGTCGCGTTTTTCGCGCTGACCAGCCTGGTATGGCTGACCAAGCCGAAAAAAGGCGCCGCTGCCGCCGTGGGGCACTGATAGTCAAATCGAGCGGACATAAAAAAAGCCGGCTTGGAAAGCCGGCTTTTTTATTTTCTGACGCGTCCGCTTACGCTTGCTCGCCCAGCACGGAAACGGTGATTTCCGCAACCACGTCGGTGTGCAGCGCGATCGAAATCGGGAAATCGCCAACCGTCTTCAGCGGGCCTTGCGGCATGCGGATCTGCGACTTCTCGACCTTGAAACCCTGCTTGGTCACCGCTTCGGCGATGTCGGCGTTGGTCACGGAGCCGAACAGGCGGCCGTCCACGCCAGCCTTTTGCGCGATCTGGACGGTCATGCCGTTCAGCTTCTCGCCTTGCGCTTGTGCGGCTGCCAGCTTCTCGGCGGCCGCCTTTTCCAGCTCGGCGCGCTTGGCTTCGAATTCCGCCACGGCGGCTTGGGTGGCGCGGCGCGCCTTGCGCTGCGGGATCAGGAAGTTGCGTGCATAGCCGTCCTTGACCTTCACCACGTCGCCGAGGTTGCCGAGATTAACGACTTTTTCCAACAGAATGACTTGCATGTTTTTCTCCTATTTCTCAGTCGTCAATCAGGCATTGTGCAGATCGGTGTACGGCAGCAGCGCGAGGTAACGGGCGCGCTTGATCGCGGTGTCGACCTGGCGCTGGTAGTGCGCCTTGGTGCCGGTCAGGCGTGCCGGCATGATCTTGCCGTTTTCCTGGATGAAGTCCTTCAGGGTGTCGATGTCCTTGTAGTCCACCTGCTCGACGCCGGCGGCGGTGAAGCGGCAGAACTTCTTGCGCTTGAACAGCGGGTTCTGCTGCTGGCGCTTTTGCTTGAGTTTGCTCTTGTCGAATTTTTTACCGAATGCCATGTTTGGCTCCTGTATCTAGTGATCTGGTGTATATGTCTCGAAATCCGCGATGTGGAAGACGAGGCTCTTGCTGTTGCGGTTCTTGCGCGCCAGGAATCCGGTGAAGCGATAGGCCACTCCCAGTTCCGCCCGGTTGAATTTTCCGGAGATTTCGCCTGCGGCAAGCGCGGCAATGTCCAGTTCAACCCGGCGCGGGATGCCTGCTTCAATCTGCTCCGACTGGTGCGACAGTCTTGCCGACACGATCGGAATGCCTGCCGGCGTGTAACGCACTGCGTCGCGCTCGGCGATGACGGCCACCAACTGAAGCTGGTTCACGCTCCCGGCATGCGCAATTACGATGCAGCCGCCTCGCTACGCTGGCTCTTGGCAGCGTCTTCCTTCTGCACAGCCTTCATCATCGGCGACGGTGCAGTCTCGGCCTTCTTCATCTTCACGGTGAGATGGCGCAGCACGGCGTCGTTGAACTTGAAGCCGGTTTCGAGTTCAGCCAGAGTCTCGTTGTCGCACTCGATGTTGATGCAGACATAGTGCGCCTTGGCCAGCTTCTGGATCATGTAAGCCATCTGGCGACGGCCCCAGTCTTCCACGCGGTGCACCTTGCCGCCGCGCGCAGTCACGATGCCCTTGTAGCGCTCGATCATCGCCGGCACTTGTTCGCTCTGGTCCGGGTGGACGATAAATACGATTTCGTAATGACGCATGTAATCTCCTTATGGACGGATTGATCAATCGCCCACCCCGGCGTCAACACGGGTGTGGGAAGAGGAAAGCCCGAGATGATAACCCGAAAATACAGAAAGCTCAATGCTGTCAAGTGCTTAGGGACGTCATCCTGGCTGCACAACCGCTTGTTACAAAATATCGATGCTTGTGCTTGCATTCGCATTCGAGCTGTATAAAAATACAGTCTGTTTTTATGAACAGCTTTCGCTGACACCCTGCCGCCGCCATGCTTAAACTGACCGCCCGCCAAGAGCAAATTCTCAACCTGATCCGGGAAGCCATCGAAAACACCGGCTTTCCGCCCACGCGGGCCGAGATCGCAGCCGAGCTGGGATTCCGCTCGGCCAACGCGGCGGAAGAACACCTGCAGGCGCTGGCACGCAAGGGTGCGATCGAAATCTCGCCCGGCACTTCGCGCGGCATCCGTTTGCGCGACATGGGCACGGATGGCGGAGCGAGCCGTACCAGCGCCAGGCAGATGGCCCTCCCCCACCCGGCGCTGATGCAGCTGAGCCTGCCGCTGGTCGGCCGCGTGGCCGCCGGCTCCCCTATCCTTGCGCAGGAACATATCGAAGCCACCTACAGCGTCGACCCGTCGCTGTTTTCCGCAAAGCCGGACTACCTGCTGAAGGTACGCGGGCTGTCGATGCGCGACATCGGCATCCTGGACGGCGACTTGCTGGCAGTAAAAAAAGCGGACAGCGCAACGAACGGACAAATCGTCGTCGCCCGCCTCGGCGACGAGGTAACGGTGAAGCGCTACAAGAAATCCGGCTCGGTCATCGAACTCCTTCCCGAAAATCCGGATTTCAAGCCGATCCGGGTCGATGCCAGCCGGGAGGATTTTGCGCTGGAAGGGCTGGCGGTCGGCTTGCTGCGCGCCTGGGGCTGATACGCCTGAAACACCGGCAGGCTCCGGCCGCGCCGTGCCATCGCCTTGAACCGGCGTGGCTAGCGCGGAATTTTCCGCAGAATCTGGCGTGCTATTCCGCGCAGGATGTTGACCTCCTCGGTTTCCAGTTGCGTTCGGGAAAACAGCCGTTTCAGTCTTGGCATCAGTTTCTTGGGATTGTCGGGATCGAGGAATTCGATCGCGACCAGCGCCTCTTCGAGGTGCTGGTACATCCCGTCTATTTGCGCCACGCTGGCCGCCTCGCCCTGAAAACCGACCGCTGTCGCCGGCAACGCATTGCCGGCGGCGGCTTGCCGCAATTCATATGCGAGCACCTGTGCCGCCTGGGCCAGATTCAATGACGAGTAGTCGGGATTGGCCGGAATATTGATCAGGACATTGCATTTTTCGACGATTTCGTTGGGCAAGCCATAGCGCTCATTGCCGAAAACCAGCGCGGTCGTCAAGCCGGCGTCGGCCGCGAGCTGCGCGGCCAAGGCGCGCGGGGTCGTGACAGGCGGCGAAAACTCCCGCAACCGGGCACTCAGGGCCGCGGCAAAATTGCAGCCATCGAGTGCTTCGTCGATCGACCCCACGATTCTGGCACCGGCCAGGATGTCCTGCGCGCCGCTGGCAAAAGCGATTGCCTCGTCCTGCCGAATCGCATCCGGAAAGCGCGGATTGACCAGCACAAGCTGCGAAAACCCCATGGTTTTCATTGCGCGCGCCACCGAACCGATATTGCCCGGATGACTGGTTTCCACCAGCACGAAGCGCAGGCGGCCGAAAAGAGAAGTACTGGTTTGCTGCTGGTTCATTTAAAATAGCGGCATTGCGCGGCAAACGACCAACCGTCGGACATTGCCGCATCGCTCATTAATTCATTTTGTGGTCCGTATTCCGGATACCGCAATTTTAACGGAACCTCTATGCATCCCATGCTGAATACGGCGGTGAAAGCCGCACGCCGCGCAGCCGCGGTCATCAATCGCGCCTCCTTCGACATCGATCGTGTCAAGGTCACGGAAAAAGGACACAACGACTTCGTCACCGAGGTCGACAAAGCCGCCGAAATGGCGATCATCGAGGTCCTGAAAAACGCCTACCCCGACCACGCCATCCTGGCCGAGGAATCGGGCGCATCCGCCAACCTGCACGACGAAAACGAGAACGTCTGGATCATCGATCCGATCGACGGCACCACCAATTTCATTCACGGCTTCCCGCAGTACTGCGTGTCGATCGCGCTGCAGCAGCGCGGCCAGATCACGCAAGCCGTGGTCTACGACCCGACCCGCAACGACCTGTTTACCGCGACCAAGGGCGCAGGCGCCTACCTGAACGAAAAACGCATCCGCGTCAGCCGCCGCGACAAGATGGCCGAAGCGCTGATCGGCACCGGCTTTCCGTTCCGCGATACCGATCACCTGGACGAGTACATGAAGATGTTCCGCATCATGACGGAACGCTGTGCCGGCCTGCGCCGCCCGGGCGCCGCCGCGCTGGACCTGGCCTATGTCGCGGCCGGCCGGCTCGACGGCTTTTTCGAGAAGGGCCTGCAGACCTGGGACATGGCGGCCGGCTCGCTGCTGATCACCGAAGCCGGCGGCATCGTCGGCAACTTTGCCGGCGAATCGGATTACCTGTACAAGGGCGACGTCATCGCCGGCACGCCGAAGATTTTCGCGCAAATGGTGGCGCTGCTGTCGCCGTTCGCCAAATAACGCGCATATCGCGGGCGGGAACATGCCCCGCCCGCCACGCGTTTGCGCCCGCCCCATTGCGGTCGCGCAGTTTCCCGATCGTCCCCTTCGTCTTTGCTCCAATCCCCCTTTAAAATGGCGGATTGCGCCGTGCCGCCTGGCGCGGCACGCCCCCGTCAGACAGAAAGATAGGAACAGATTTGAAACCCGCAGCACAACTGGACAAGGACGCCGATTCCGCACGACTGGAAGAGATGCTGGCCAAGCATACGCCCATGATGCAGCAGTATCTGCGCATCAAAGCGGACTATCCGGACACCCTGGTGTTCTACCGGATGGGCGACTTTTACGAGCTGTTTTTCGATGACGCGGAAAAAGCCGCCCGCCTGATCGGCATCACGCTGACCCAGCGCGGCGCATCGAACGGTACGCCGATCAAGATGGCCGGCGTGCCGTTCCATTCGGTCGACCAGTATCTGGCAAAGCTGATCAAGCTGGGCGAATCGGTTGCGATCTGCGAGCAGATCGGCGATCCGGCGACCAGCAAGGGGCCGGTGGAAAGAAAGGTGGTGCGCGTCGTCACGCCCGGCACGCTGACCGACTCCGATCTGCTGCCCGAGAAATCCGAGCGCCCGCTGCTCGCCTTGTGCGCGCTCACGCAGCGCAAGACCGTCACCGCCGGCCTGGCATGGCTGTCGATGGCAAGCGGCGCGCTCAAGCTGATGGAATTCGCGGGCGACGCGAGATCCTTCGACGCGCGCCTGAAGCAGGAACTGGAGCGCATTGCGCCGGCAGAAATCCTGATCGCCGACGATGCCGAACTGATGACGCTGCAGGCGCCAGGCAAGTTCACTTCGGCGCCGCAATGGCATTTCGATCCCGAGCATGGCAGGAAGGCGCTGCAGGAACAACTGGGCGTCGCCACCCTGACCGGCTTCGGCGCGGAAGGGCTGAGCGCGGCGCTCGGCGCCGCCGGAGCCTTGCTGCGCTATGCGCAATCGACCCAGGGCAAGGGCTTGCAGCATGTGCGCACGCTGGCGGTCGAATCGGAAAACGAATTCATCGGTCTCGATGCCGCGACCCGCCGCAACCTGGAGCTGACCGAAACCATCCGCGGCCAGGAAGGCAATTCCTCCGCGCCTACCCTGTTCTCGCAGCTGGACCATTGCCGCACCGCGATGGGATCGCGCCTGCTGCGGCACTGGCTGCATCATGCGCGGCGCGATCAGGAAATTGCCAAGGCGCGTCACGCAGCGGTAACCGCACTGATGCGCGCCGACGCGTCGTCCGGCTTGTCCGCGGCGCTGTCCGCCATCCCCGATATCGAGCGCATCACGACACGCGTCGCGCTGCAATCGGCTCGCCCGCGCGATTTGGCCGGACTGCGCAGCGGCCTGCAGCAACTGCCTTCGCTGCGCGACTACGTGGCGCTGTGCGACAAGGACGCCGAAGCGCCGCTGCTGAAATCCATCCGGGATGCGCTGGCCACGCCGGAGGAATGCCTTAATCTGCTGGAACGAGGGATTGCGCCGGAGCCGGCCGCGATGGTGCGCGACGGCGGCGTGATCGCGCGCGGCTTCGACGCCGAACTGGACGAACTGCGCGCGCTGTCGGAAAACGCCGGCCAGTTTCTGGTCGATCTGGAGGCGCGCGAGCGCGCACGCACCGGCATCGGCAACCTGCGCGTCGAGTACAACAAGGTGCACGGCTTTTACATCGAGGTCACGCACGGCCAGACCGACAAGGTGCCGGACGACTATCGGCGCCGCCAGACCCTGAAGAACGCGGAACGCTACATCACGCCGGAACTGAAGGCCTTCGAAGACAAGGCGCTGTCGGCCCAGGAGCGCGCGCTGGCGCGGGAAAAACACCTGTACGAACAGCTGCTCGACGAGCTGGCGCCGCACATCGGCACGCTGCAGCGCATTGCGCAGGCCATCGCGCAACTCGATACGCTGGCGGCGCTCGCGGAGCACGCGATGCGCCACAACTGGTGCGCGCCGCTGCTGGTGCCGGAGCCGATGATCCGGATCGAACAAGGCCGCCATCCGGTCGTCGAGACCCAGATCGAGCGCTTCATCGCCAACGATTGCGAGCTCAGCGCCGAGCGCAAGCTGCTGCTGATTACCGGCCCCAACATGGGCGGCAAATCGACCTTCATGCGCCAGGTGGCGCTGATTACCCTGCTTGCCTACGTCGGCAGCTTCGTGCCTGCGGCCAGCGCCGTGATCGGCCCGGTCGACCGCATCTTTACCCGCATCGGCGCGGCCGACGATCTGGCCGGTGGCCGTTCGACCTTCATGGTCGAGATGACCGAGTCGGCCGCCATCCTCAACGGCGCCACCGAACATTCGCTGGTGCTGATGGACGAAGTCGGGCGCGGCACCTCGACCTTCGACGGACTCGCGCTGGCGTGGGCGATCGCGCGCCATCTGATCGAGACGACGAAAAGCTTCACGCTGTTCGCCACCCACTATTTCGAGCTGACCCAGCTGCCGGAAACGCACCCGGCAGCGGCCAACGTGCACCTGTCGGCGGTCGAGCACAAGGACAGCATCGTCTTCCTGCACGCGGTGCAGCCCGGCCCGGCATCGCAAAGCTACGGCCTGCAGGTGGCCCAGTTGGCCGGCGTGCCGCAGCCCGTCATTCGCGCCGCGCGCAAGCACCTCGCCGCGCTGGAAGCGCAGTCGGTGCAGGCGACGCCGCAATTCGACCTGTTCGCCGGCACGCCGGATAGCGTTCAGGATGAATGCGGCGACACCGCGCAGGACGGCGCGGGTTCGGCTGTCATCGAGGCGCTGGCGGAACTGGATCCGGATGCGCTCTCGCCGAGGGAAGCGCTGGACGCCCTGTACCGGCTGAAAAACCTGGCTGCGGCCCGATAGATGAAAAAACAGTTCCTGCTATGCGCCTTGCTGGGCAGTCTTGCCCTGCCCCTGCCGGCTGCGGCGGTCGGGCCGAAGGAATTCAGCTTCGGCGTGATCTCGCCGCCTCGCAAGGCGGCGGAGGAATCGGCGCTGCGCGAGGCGATCGAACAGACCGACGGCGACAATCTGGCCTTCGTCGTCGTCAACGGCATCAAGGCTGAGGATGAATTTTGTTCCGACAAACTCTACAACGACAGAAAGACCGTGCTGGATGCGTCGAAACATCCGCTGGTCGTTTCGCTGGCGGCCAGTGATTGGGCGACCTGCCAGGGCGAGAATGGCAAGTCGTCGGCGTTCGGCAGGCTGAGCCGGCTGCGGGAATTGTTCTTCGCGGATGAATTTCCCGCTGCAGCCGGCAGGATTGCGGTGGTGCGCCAGTCCGCGATGGTCAAATTTCGCAGCTATCCGGAGAATGCACGCTGGGAAACGGGCAATATCATGTTCGCCACGCTCAATCTTCCCAGCAACAACAATCACTACGTGACCGACGCCGGCCGCAACAGCGAGTTCGAGGACAGGCTGATCGCCAACCGCGATTGGCTGCATCGCGTCTACATTTATGCCTCGCGCAAAAAATTGGCGGGCGTCGTATTGTTCTGCGACGGCGACCCTCTTGCACCGCCAGCGGGCAATCCCTCCATGCGAGATGGATTCGCCGAAACAAGGCGTTATCTCATCAGCCTGGCGGCGAAATATCCGGGTAAAACCCTGGTGATTCACAATGCGCGCGCAACCGCCCCCGGCGTGAAGCCGGGCATCCACTGGCATCGCAATCTGGGCGAACTGGCCTTGCCGCCAGGGGCGTTCAAGTTGGCGGTTCATCCATCGTCGCCCGCACTGTTTGCCGTTGCGAACGGCCGGATGCAGGCATCAAACCAGCATCAGTAAGCCGCGCACGGGCGCGAGGCAGCCCGCGCCGCTTGTACGCCGCTTGTATTAACCGCTCAAGACGTGTAATCCCTGCATGGCCGGCTCAGCCAGCCATGCAGTCATCGTTCACTGCAACGGATAACTGCGGAACTGGTCGCCCTCGTCATCATCGATGTCCTCGTGATGATGGCCATGTTCGCCGTGCACGTGCTGGTGCGCCACTTCCTCGTCGCTGGCCTTGCGCACGCCAGCCACATTCAGCGTAAAGCGCAGCGCCATGCCGGCAAGCGGATGATTTCCATCCAACACGACCTTATCCTCCGCGATATCGGTGACAGTGAAGATCAGCGATTCTTCCCCCGGCTCGCCGCCATCGGGCGTGCCTTCGAACTGCATGCCGATTTCCACCGGCTCCGGCAGGCGGCTGCGCGGTTCGATCTTGATCAGGTTGGGATCGTATTCGCCAAAGGCGTCTTCCGGCTCAACCTGGATCGTGGTTTCGAAACCGACGTCCTTGCCTTCGAGCGCCTCTTCGATCTTCGGCAAGGTATTTTCATAGCCGCCATGCAGGTACACCATGGGCTCGCGGCTTTCCTCAATCAGATTGCCTTGAGCATCCGACAATTTATAGTGCACCGTCACCACCGTGTCCTTGGCAATCTTCATCGATTTTCCTTTCAGTTAATAGTGGCCCCGATTATACTCGGCTGCCTCGATATCTCCGCCCGATGTGCAATAGCCATGCCCATGAAAAAACTTCCTCTGCTCGGTGGCCTCACGCCGCGCCAGTTCCTGCGGGAATACTGGCACAAAAAACCGCTGCTGATCCGGCAGGCCATACCCGGTTTCCAGCCGCTGCTGTCGCGCGATCAATTGTTCGCGCTAGCGCGCCGCGACGATGTGGAATCGCGCCTGATCTGCCACTTCGGCAGGCAATGGCAAATGCGCCACGGCCCGCAGGGCGATATGCCGCCCTTGGAGAAGAAGGGCTGGACGATACTGGTCCAGGGCGTCAACCTGCACGACGACAAGGCCGATGCATTGATGCAGCAGTTCCGCTTCATTCCCGATACCCGGCTGGACGATCTCATGATCAGTTATGCCACGGATACCGGAGGCGTCGGACCGCACTTCGACTCTTATGATGTATTCCTGTTGCAGGCGCATGGCCGGCGCCGCTGGCGCATCGGCCCGCAAAAGGATCTCACACTGGTGGAAGGTCTGCCGCTGAAAATCCTGAAGAATTTTCAGCCGGAACAGGAATTCGTGCTGGAACCCGGCGACATGTTGTACCTGCCGCCGCATTATGCCCATGACGGGATTGCCGCCGGCGAATGCATGACCTACTCGATCGGCTTTCGCACCCCCCACTATCAGGAACTGGGGGAAGGATTCCTGCAATTCATGGCGGAATCGATCGAACTTCCGGGTGTCTATGCCGACCCTGATCTTCAGGAAACCAGACATCCGGCCGAAATCAGCAAAGCCATGCTGGCCCGCGTTGCTTCCGAACTGGAAAAAATCCGCTTCAGGGAAGACGACATCGCGATCTTCCTGGGTGAATATCTATCCGAGCCCAAGCCCACGGTGTTTTTCGATCCGCCGCCCCGGCCGCTCAGCCCGGCGCGTTTTGCGCAGGCCGCAGCCAGGCGCGGCGTTACGCTCTCGCGCAAGACGAGAATGCTGTACCGTGGCCGGCATTTGTTCATCAACGGAGAATCGTTCGCCATGGACCGCGCCGACAAGGCGTTGCTGACGGCATTGGCGGATCGGCGCCGACTGCACGGAACGGAGATTCCGTCCGCCTCGGAAGACGTCATGGACGCGCTCTATACCTGGTATCGGGATGGATGGATTGAGCTTGCGTAATGGTTCACGGTTGGTGTGGCAACCTTACAAATTACTTACCAATTAGAAAAACCATTCTGTCTCGTTGCAAAAAAACACGTTATAATTGCGAGTTAGGAAGTTTTCCCGTGTCGCAATGCAGCAATCCTGCATGCGTGAATCACTGAAAACTCCTATCGAGCGATAATTACCGGTAATTATTCATCGCATAATTTTTGATAATAAATCTTGAAGGAAAATTCATGAAAAAGACTCTGTTGATCGCTTCCCTGTTGGCTGTTGCTCTGGCTGCTTGCGGCAAGAAAGAAGAAGCCGCTGCTCCGGCCGCTCCGGCAGAAGCTTCCGCACCGGCTGCTGCTCCGGCTGCTTCCGCTGAAGCTTCCGCTGCTCCGGCTGCTGCTGCTCCGGCCGCTTCCGACGCCGCCGCTGCTCCGGCTGCTGCTGCTCCGGCTGCTGCCGACGCTGCCGCTTCCAAGTAATTCCCGGATTACTGGATCAAAAGCCGACCGCAAGGTCGGCTTTTTTTATTTCCGCAACCGAATCCCGCATTACAGTGCATGCACTCAATGGTCCGCATGCACCCAATCAAAGCCCTCTTCCTGGCACGCAATCAGAATCTGGAATGCGTCGCCCGCTCCCGCCACGCTGCATAGTGCGGCACGCGCCAGTTCCGGGGTATTGTTTTGCTTGCTCAAATGCGCGCCGACAACAGTTTTCAGGCGCGACTTGTCCAGCATGTCGAGAATTTGCGCCGTGGCGTCGTTCGACAGGTGGCCGTAGGCGCCGCCTATGCGCTGGCGCAGGGATGGCGGGTAGGTGGAATTCGCCAGCATTTGGCGATCGTGATTGCATTCCAGGACCAACGCATCGCAGCCGCCAAGAGCCTGCACCAGGTGCGGTGTGGCTTGGCCGGCGTCGGTCAGCACGCCCAGCCTGGAACGCCCATCGCCGGCGACGTACTGCACCGGCTCGCGCGCATCGTGCGGAACGGTGTACGGCGTGAGCTCGATATCGCCGATCGCCAGCCGCTCGCCATCGCGGCAAAAGTCGACGATGACGTCATCGCAATGCTTCTGCACCGCCTGGTAAGTGCCAAAACTGAGCCAGACAGGAAGACGATGGCGGCGCGCAAACTTGAACACGCCGCCGACGTGATCCTGGTGCTCATGGGTGACGACGATGCCCGACAGGTCGGCCGGGCGCACGCCCAAGCGCTGCAGGCGCCGTTCCGTCTCGCGGATGGGGAACCCGCAATCCAGCATGACCATGGTACTGGTCGTACCCGACGCGGCGGAAATCAGCAGCGAATTGCCTTCGCTGCCGCTTCCCAGACTGGCAAACTTCAATAGCGCGACTTGTTACTTCAGTTGGTCGTTCAGCAGGGACAAGATCTTGCCGGCCGTCGGCGAGGTATCCGGCTGCCCTTCATTGTTAAGGACGGCAACCTGGCTGACCGTGCCGCTGCCCTTGACGGAGACGCGATAGCGCTGCGCCTTGGCCTTGTCATCGGAACTGGACGAGAACAGTTTGGAGAAGAATCCCTTGTCGGACTTTCCATCCTGGGCCGGATCGACGTAACGCACGAAATACAGGCCCTGGGTGCGGTCGCGGTCCTCGACGGTAAAGCCGACGCGGTCCAGCGCCAAGCCGACGCGGCGCCATGCGCGGTCGAAGCCTTCATCCACCTGCACATAGCCGCCGCTGCCCTCTTTGACCAGCTTGGCGCGCGGCGGTTGCACCGGCACATTCTCCACGGTCATCTTGGCGCGCGCCGTATCGGTGCCGAGACGCGCCATCAGGCGTGACAGGAATTCCGCTTCCAGTTCAGGATCGGACGGGCGCGGCGTCCACATCGTGCTGTCCTTCTGCTGGCCGACCAGCACTTCCTGCATGCCGCGATGGCTGATGTAGATTTCGGTCGAACCGTCGGCGGCGCGCTCCAGGCGGGTGCGGAACTTGTCGCGCTCGCCGGTGGAATACAGCGAGTCGAGCGCCTTGCCGATCGTGTCACGCAGTATGCCCTGCGGAATCTTGGCACGGTTCTCGGCCCAGTCGGTCTCCATCACGCCGGCTTGCGGGTTTTCCACGTTGATCAGGAAGCCGGAGTCTTGCCAGAAATCCTTGATCTGCGGCCACAGCACCTCCGGCGGCTGCTTGGCCACCAGCCAGCGCTGGTTGCCGGCACGCTCGATATGCATGTCCTGCGTATTATTCGGCGCAACGGTCACCGCCGCCGTGCTGCTCGCCGGGCGTGCCGCCTGCTGTTGCGAATAGGAGGAAGCGGTTGCGGTGCCGCGGTTCGCCTCCGGAATCGCATAGCGGTTCTCGCGCTGCAGTTGCGTCAGGTCCGGCGGCACTTCCAGCGACGGCGCCTTGCCGGCGCTCTTGTAGTCGACCTTGCCCGGCTCCAGCACGGAGTCGATCGAGCCGCAACCGGCCAGGCCGGCGAGCGCCAGCGCATAAATGAGCCCGCGTTGAGCCAGGCGAGAGTTATTGCAAATAGTCATGTCGATGCTGAATGGAGGTAGATCTTTGTCGTACCGGTTGTTTCCGTGCGGCGCTTATTGTAATACACCGGATTCGCGCATCGCGGCGCGCACCGTGTCGTGCAAGGCGGCGTTCAACGGCACCAGCGGCAGACGGATGCCCGACGGGATCAGGCCCATCTCGGCCAGCGCCCACTTGACCGGAACCGGGTTCGGTTCGACAAACAGCTTGTTATGCAAAGGCAGCATCTTGTTGTTGATGGCGACCGCTTCCTCCACCCGGCCTGCCATCGCGGCAGCGCACAGCAGGTGCATCTCGCGCGGCGCGACATTGGCGGTGACCGAGATATTGCCCTTGGCGCCGCAGAACATCAGCGCCATCGCCGTCGCGTCATCGCCCGAGTAAATCGCGAAGGACTTGGAGGCCAGGCGGATCAGGTCGGTGCCGCGCGCGATATTGCCGGTCGCATCCTTGACGCCGACGATGCCGGGAATCTGGGACAGGCGCAGGATCGTCTCGTTGGACATATCGGCCACGGTACGGCCCGGCACGTTGTACAGGATGACCGGCAGGTCGACCGCTTCCGCGATCGTGCGGAAATGCTGGTACATGCCTTCCTGCGTCGGGCGGTTATAGTAGGGCACAACCTGCAGCGAGGCGTCCGCGCCGACTTCCTTCGCATAGCGTGTCAGTTCGATCGCTTCGCTGGTCGAATTGCCGCCGGTGCCGGCGATGACGGGAATGCGCTTGGCGGTATGCTCGACCGCGACCTTGATCAGTTCGCAATGCTCTTCGACCGATACCGTCGGCGATTCGCCGGTGGTGCCGACGATGACGATGGCGTCTGTGCCTTCGGCGATATGCCAGTCGATCAGTTTGCGCAGGCCCGGCAGGTCGAGGCTGCCGTCCGGGTGCATGGGAGTGACGATTGCGACTATGCTGCCCTGGATCATGATGATGTTATTGCGTAAAGAGGGAAAGGGATGATTGTAGCGGATCGCCTGCTCCCGTGGGGCAATCCTGCCTGAATTCAGGCCAGCCGCCATGCATGCCCGGCTGCGCCAGCGCCGTCCTTGAGCGCGCAAATGCGCTGCACCATTGCCGGCTTGGGCCGGTCGACGTAGCCATCCTCGAAGGCGAGCACGTGAATTTTCATGGCATCGGTGCGCACCAGATCGAGCAGTTCGCCCCGATTCAGCAGGAAGCGCGGGCTGGACGGCTTGCCAAAACGTTCATTCCCGGTGGCGAATGTTTCGTAGATGAGCATGCCGCCGGGAGCCAGGCTGGCCAGAATGTGCGGGAACAACGGCCGATGCAGGTAGTTGGTCACGACGATGCCGGCAAAGCGCCCTGCCGCAAACGGCCAGACCGGCTGCGGCACGCTTTCATCCTCCAGGTCGACACGCATGGTGGCGATGCCGGGACCGGCAGCCGCCGCCAAGGCATCGGGATCGCGGTCGACCGCCGTCACCGGATGTCCGAGCGCCGCCAGCAGGCGCGCATGGCGCCCTGCCCCGCACGCCAGGTCGAGCACTTCGCCGGGCGGAATCAGCGGCGCGAAGCGCACGACCCAGGGCGAGGCCTGTCCGGTTGCATGCTCGCCCGTCATGCTCAGCTGTAGCTCAGTCCCATCGCCTCGCGCACATCGCGCATGGTTTCCTGCGCCAGCTTGCGCGCCTTGTCGCAGCCGTCGGCGACAATGGCGCGCACCAGCGACGGATCGTCGAGGTATTGCTGCGCGCGCTCGCGCATGGGTTCCTGCTCTTTCAGGATGCCGTCGATGACCGGCTGCTTGCATTCGAGGCAACCGATGCCGGCCGACTTGCAGCCCTTCATCACCCAGTCCTTGGTCTGGCCATCGGAATAGACCTGGTGCAGCTGCCACACCGGGCACTTCTCCGGATCGCCCGGGTCGGTGCGCCGCACGCGCGCCGGATCGGTCGGCATGGTGCGCACTTTCTTGACCACGGAATCCTTGTCTTCGCGCAGCGCGATCGCATTGCCGTAGCTCTTGGACATCTTCTGCCCGTCCAGGCCCGGCAGCCTGGATGCCTCGGTCAGGCGCGCCTGCGGTTCGACCAGGATCAGCTTGCGGCTGCCTTCGAGATAGCCGAACAGGCGCTCGCGGTCGATCATCGACAGGTTCTGCGCTTCGTCGAGCATGGCCTTGGCCTGCTCCAGCGCGTCTTCCTTGCCCTGCTCCTGGTATTCGGTGCGCAGTTCGTTGTAGATCTTGGCGCGCTTGCTGCCGAGCTTCTTGACCGCCTCCTTGGCCTTCTCCTCGAAGCCCTTTTCCTTGCCGTACAGGTGGTTAAAGCGGCGCGCGATTTCGCGCATCATCTCGATGTGCGGGATCTGGTCTTCGCCGACCGGCACCAGGCTGGCGCGATAGATCAGCACGTCGGCCGCCTGCAGCAGCGGGTAACCGAGAAAGCCATAGGTGGCGAGATCGCGGTCGGCCAGCTTTTCCTGCTGGTCCTTGTAGGTCGGCACGCGCTCCAGCCAGCCGAGCGGCGTGGCCATCGACAGCAGCAGGTGCAGCTCGGCGTGTTCCGGCACCTTCGACTGGATGAACAGGGTCGCCTGCGACGGGTCGACGCCGGCGGCGAGCCAGTCGATCACCATGTCCCAGGTGTTGGCTTCGATCGCGCTGGGATCGTCGTAGTGGGTCGTCAGCGCATGCCAGTCGGCGACAAAGAACAGGCAGGGCAATTCGGACTGCAGCTTGATCCAGTTCTTGAGGGCGCCGTGATAGTGGCCGAGATGCAGCGCGCCAGTCGGACGCATGCCGGAAACAACGCGATCGGGATACATAGTTGGTCAGGTCAGAAAAATATTCAGGGGAGAGGCAAACAGGTTAAGCATGAACTTCGCGACAGCCGTCACCGGAATCAGCCAAAAGCTCAGGACGTTGGTGAAGTACACCAAAGCCAGCACGATGAAAAAACCGTACGGCTCGATCTGCGCAAATTTGTATGCGTATTTATGCGGCAACAAGCTCGTCAGGACGCGGCCGCCGTCGAGCGGCGGCAGCGGAAACAAATTAAAGGCAAGCAGCAGGAGATTGATATAGATGCCTGCATAAGCCATGCCGACGAAGAACGGCTCCTCGATATTCGCCGCTTCGAGAATTCTGGACAGCACCAGCCAGAACAGCGCCATGACAAAGTTCGCGGCGGGACCGGCGAGCGCCACCCATGCCATGTCGCGCTTGGGCTTGCGCAAGTTGCCGAAATTGACCGGCACCGGCTTGGCATATCCCAGCATGACCGGGCTGTGCAGCAAGGCCAGCAAGACCGGCAGAATGATCGTTCCGAAGGGATCGATATGCTTGGCCGGGTTCAGGCTCATGCGGCCTTGCAGGTAGGCGGTCGCGTCGCCGAAATATTTGGCTGCATAGGCATGTGCGGCTTCATGCAACGTGATTGCAAACAGCACCGGCAGTGCCAATACTGCAATCTTTTGAACAATTTCATCCATGACGGGGATTTTATCAGAGGGACGGGACGATCCCGCCCTGGTGTGTAAGCCGCAGGAAATATCTGCGGCAGGAATCAAAGCCCGAACAGGCTGGCATCGCCGCGCCCCTGGCGCACCAGTTCGGGTTCGGCACCGGTCAGGTCGATGACGGTCGTCGGTTCCAGGCCGGCCGCGCCGCCGTCGATGGTCAGTTCGATCTGGCGGCCGATCCGCGCATTCACCTCATCCGGATCGGTCAGCGGCTCGCTCTCGTCGGGCAGGATCAGCGTCGTGCCCAGCAGCGGCTGCCCGAGCTCTTCCAGCAAGGCGAGCACGATCGGGTTTTCCGGCACGCGCAAGCCGATGGTCTTGCGCGACGGATGGCTCAGGCGGCGCGGCACTTCCTTGGTCGCTTCCAGGATGAAGGTGTACGGTCCGGGCGTGGCGGCCTTGAGCAGGCGGTACTGGCGATTGTCGACTTTCGCATACTGCGCGATTTCGGACAGATCGCGGCACAGCAAGGTGAGATGATGCTTGTCGTCGACGCCGCGGATGCGGCGCAGGCGTTCGACCGCGGCCTTGTCGTCCAGGTGGCAGACCAGCGCGAAGCAGGAATCGGTCGGCAGCGCGACGATGCCGCCGCCATGGATGATCTGCGCCGCCTGGCGGATCAGGCGCAGTTGCGGATTATCCGGATGGATATGAAAAATCTGGCTCATGAAAACAGAACGGCGGTAAGTCCTACCGCCGTCGCAAAAAGATTATTGTGCGCCGCGTAGTGCCGCGATACGCTTTTCGATCGGCGGGTGGCTGGCGAACAGGGATGCCAGGCCGCCACCGGCGCCGTTGATGCCGAAGGCCTTGAACGACTGCGGCATATGCTCCGGCGGTTCCAGGCCGCCCAGGCGCGCCAGGGCATTGACCATCGGCTGCGGGCTGCCGAGCAGCCTGGCGGAGCCGGCATCGGCGCGGAATTCGCGGTAGCGCGAGAACCAGGCGACGATCATCGAGGCCAGGATGCCGAACACGATTTCGCAGACGAACACGGTCACGGCATAGCCGATGCCCGGCCCGCGATCGTTGTCGCGCGACAGCTGGCGGTCGATCACGTAGCCGACCACGCGCGCCAGGAACACCACGAAGGTGTTCACCACGCCCTGGATCAGGGTCAGCGTCACCATGTCGCCGTTGGCCACGTGGGCGATTTCGTGGCCGAGCACCGCCTCGACCTCATCCTTGGTCATGCTCTGCAGCAGTCCGGTCGACACCGCCACCAGCGCGGAATTCTTGAAGGCGCCGGTGGCGAAGGCATTCGGCTCGCCCTCGTAGATCGCGACTTCCGGCATCGCGATGCCGGCGCGCTCGGCCAGTTTCTTTACCGTGTCGAGCAGCCACAGTTCGGTGGAAGACGCCGGTGCATCGATCACGCGCGCGCCGGTCGACCATTTCGCCATGGTCTTGCTCATCAACAGCGAAATGATGGCGCCGCTAAAGCCGACCACCAGCGAATACACCATCAGCGTGCCAAGCTGCAAACCATTGGCGGACAGGTAGCGGTTTACGCCAAGCAGCGAAAGCACCACCGACATCACCAGCACCACGGCAAGGTTGGTGGCAAGGAAGAGGAAAATTCGTTTCATTCAGTGGCTCCCCAATTTGAAGGCATTCCCTAAATATGGTTGTACAAGAGGAAATTCAAGAGCGGGCATGATGCCACAACTGGCGCCAGGAGCGGCGCAAGGGTGCATCACAGGCGCCAGTCGTGCCAGACAGGAACGACCGATGGCGGCAACGGCGGCAAGGCGCCGAGGTCGGATTGCGATTCGCCGGGGGCGTGGAAGTCCGAGCCGCGCGACGCGAGAAAGCCGTAGCGCCGCGCCACTTCGGCAAAGCGCGGGAATTCATCGGGCGTATGGCTGCCGGTCACCACTTCGATGCCGGCGCCGCCGAGTTGCCGGAATTCGTTCAGGAATGCATCGAGTTCGAGATCGCTGAAATCGTAGCGCCCCGGATGCGCGACCACCGCGACGCCGCCGGCGCCGCGTATCCAGCCGACCGCGTCGGAGAGGCGCGCCCAGCGATGCGGCACATAGCCCGGCTTGCCCTCGACCAGATAGTTGCGGAACACCTCGGCGGTATCCCGGCAGACGCCGCGCTCGACCAGGTAGCGGGCGAAATGCGTGCGCGAGATCAGATCGGGATTGCCCACGTACTTCAGCGCGCCCTCGAACGCGCCGGGGATGCCGACGGCGGCAAGTTGCCCGGCCATTTCATGCGCGCGGCGCTCGCGGCCGGAACGCGTGTCTGCCAGCCCGCGCACCAGAGCCGCATTGGTCTCGTCAAAGCCGAGTCCGACGATATGCACGGTCTTGCCGGCCCAGGTGACCGAGATCTCGACGCCGGTCACATAGCGCAGCCCCAGCGCACGCGCCGCCTCGCGCGCTTCGGCAATGCCGCCGATCTCATCGTGGTCGGTCAGGGCCCAGACATCCACGCCGTTGGCCTTGGCGCGCGCGGCGACCGCGGCGGGCGCCAGCGCGCCGTCGGAAACGTTGGAATGGCAATGCAGATCGACGTTGAGCATGAGGATAAGACGCGAAACCGATAAGCCTATTGTACGCCTGGCCGCCCTCGCCTGCCCAACCCTTGCCGTCAGCCGAGAAAGTTCTCGATCAGGGCCGCCAGCTTCTCCGGCTGGTCGTGATGCAGCATGTGGCCGGCATCCTCGATCAATGCCGTGGTGACGTCCGGAATGAACTTGATGCGGCGGTCGATCTCGACGCGCGCCTGGCTCTTCTCCCCCATCCAGCGCCACGCATTGGTGTCATCCGCTTCGACCCACAGCACCGGCGCAGTGATCGCTTTCCAGCAGGCCAGCACCTCCTCGATCCGGTACAGGATCGGGTTGCCCAGCTTGTGCGCGGGATCGGCGAGAATGGCCCATTGGCCCTGCGCGTCCTGCGCGGCCCAATGGCGCGCCAGGAAAGCGGCCCGTTCGTCCGTCAGGCGCGTATTGTTCTTCTGCAATCGTGCGGCGACCTGCGCCAGGCTCGCATAGGGGCGCAATTCGGGCGGCTCGCGCAACTCGTCCAGCCACTTCGCGTAGCGGCCCGGCGCCTGCTCCGGTTGCGTGGCCGGCAGGCCGAAGCCTTCCAGGTTGATCAGCTTGCGCACGCGCTGCGGCCGCACACCCGCATAGATGCAGACGATGTTGCCGCCCATGCTGTGCCCGAGCAGGTTGACCGGCTCGTGCGGCGAGTAATGCGCGAGCAAGGCGTCCAGGTCGCCCAGGTAGTCCGGGAACCAGTAGCAATCGCTCCCCGAGCTTTCCGTGAGGCCGAAGCCGCGCCAGTCGGGCGCGATCACATGCCAGTCGCGCTGCAGGCAATCGACCACGAACTGGAAGGAGGCGGCGACGTCCATCCAGCCATGCACCATGAACAGCCTGGGCGCCTCTTCGCTGCCCCAGTGGCGTACGTGGTAGCGCAGTCCGCGGATGGTGATGAATTCCGAGCGTGATGGTTTCATGTTGATGTGTGACGCTGTCGAATTACCGGGATCGCATTACAATCCTCGGGCAACCTCGATAAAGACAATAGAACGATCGTTCGATAATTATACAGGGAGACGTCATGACCTCCGCCGCACCCGACCAGCAACCCGACCAGCGTCCCGATCGCTACGACACGCTGTACAGCCAGTTCCGCTGGCTGGTCCCATCCGAACTGAATATCGCCGAACTCTGCTGCGCGCGCTGGGCGCAGGACAAGGCGCGCATCGCCATCCACTACGAAGACGAGGACGGCAACAGCGGCGCGCTCACCTACGCGCAGCTGCATGCGCAGGCCAACCGTCTGGCGAACCTGCTGCGCCGGCTCGGCGTGGCGCGCGGCGACCGGGTGGCGATCATCCTGCCGCAGCGCCCGGAAACCGCGGTCGCGCACATCGCCTGCTACCGGCTCGGCGCGGTGGCGATGCCGTTGTCCATCCTGTTCGGCCCGGAAGCGCTCGAATACCGCCTGCAGAACAGCGAGACGGCAGTCGCCATCGTCGACCGCGCCGGGTATGCCAACCTGCAGCAGGCGCGCGCCGATTGCCCGGCGCTCAGGCATGTGATCGCGCTCGACGTCGACGCGGCCGACGCCCCTGATGTGCTGGACTGGCATGCCGGACTGGCGCAGGCCGACGACCATTTTGACGCGGTGCGCACGCAGGCAAGCGACGCGGCCGTGCTGATCTACACCAGCGGCACCACCGGCGCGCCCAAGGGAGCGCTGATTCCGCATTCGGCCATCATCGGCAACCTGCCCGGCTTCGTCGCCTCGCAAAACTGGTTTCCGCAGCAAGGCGACGTGTTCTGGTCGCCGGCCGACTGGGCATGGACCGGCGGGCTGATGGATGCGCTGCTGCCGACGCTGTACTTCGGCATGCCCATCGTCGGCTACCGCGGACGCTTCTCGGCCGATACCGCGTTCTATCTGATGCAGAAATACGGCGTCACCAATACCTTTCTCTTCCCCACCGCGCTGAAGATGATGATGAAGGCCTATCCCGCGCCGCGCGAAAAATTTTCGCTGCGCCTGCGCGCCATCATGAGCGCGGGCGAAGCGGTCGGCGACGCGGTGTTCAACTGGTGCCAGTCGGCGCTGGGCATCACGCCCAACGAGATGTTCGGCCAGACCGAGATGAACTACATCGTCGGCAACAGCGCGCAACAATGGCCGGCCAAGCCGGGCAGCATGGGCCGGCCCTACCCCGGGCACCGCATCGCGCTGCTCGACGACGAAGGCAACGAAGTCAAGCGCGGCGAGATCGGCGAAGTCGCGCTGAACCGCACCGACATCCACGGCCATCCCGATCCGATCTTCTTCCTCGGCTACTGGAAAAATCCGGAGGCCACGGAGAACAAGTTCAGCGGCGACTGGTGCCGCACCGGCGACCTGGCGCTGATGGACGAAGACGGCTATCTCTGGTACCAGGGGCGCGCCGACGACATGTTCAAGGCGGCCGGCTACCGCATCGGCCCGTCCGAAATCGAGAACTGCCTGGTCAAGCATCCGGCGGTGGCGAACGCCGCGGTGGTGCCGAAACCGGATGCCGAGCGCGGCAACGTGGTCAAGGCCTACGTGGTGCTCACGCCGGGCACGCCGCGCGGCGCGGAGGACGACCGGCGGCTGATCGCGGAACTGCAGGAACATGTGCGCGGCAAGCTCGCGCCCTACGAATATCCGAAGGAAATCGAGTTCATCGACGAGCTGCCGATGACGACGACCGGCAAGGTCCAGCGTCGCATTCTGTGTCTGCAGGAACAGGAGCGTGCCCGAACAGCTGCGCCCGGCTGAACGACGAGCGCACCCCGATTTGTTCGAAATGCCGCTCCAGCCAGCACTCCGCGCGCTGCCGGCCTTCTTCGTATAGCCGGTTGATGAAGGACGGATGCGCGTTGAGCTTGCTGTGGGTGCCGAGCTGGCTCATCAACTCCTGCGATTCGATCACGTGCATGTTCAGGCTGCGCAGCCTGCGTTCGAGCGGGCCGAGCGGCAGCCAGCTGCGCCTCGCTTCGCGCTGCGCCAGCAGCACGCCCTGCAGCTCGGTGAAAAAGGTCGAACTGAAGCCCATTTCCGTCTGGCGCTGCCAGATGTCGCTGGCGGTCACCGGCGTTTTTTCCCGCGGATTTGGATGCAGCAGCACGACCATGATGTCGCGCGCCGCGCACTTGTGCAGCAGCGGGAACAGCGGCGGGTTGGCGGTCAGGCCGCCGTCCCAGTAGGCTTCGCCGTCGATCTCCACCGCGCGGTGCAGCAGCGGCAGGCAGGCCGATGCCAGCAGCACGTCGAGCGTGAGCTGGCGGTTGCGGAACAGGCGCAGGGTGCCGGTGCTGACTTGCGTGGTCGCGATGAACAGCCGCAGCGGGCATTCGGCGCGCAGCCGCTCGAAATCGATCTGCCGCGCCAGGATGTCGCGCAGCGGATTGATGTCGAACGGATTGAGCTGGTGCGGCGAAAGGAAGCGCAACAGCGGCAGCATCGCCTTGTACGGCGGCGGCAGGTCCGCCTGTGCGCTCAGGCCTTGCGGGGACAGCAGGTAATCGGGGATGACGCTGAACGGCGCGCTGGCCGCGACGCTGCTCCAGAAGTCCTTTAACGCCTGGCGCGCGCCGTCGCGCCCGCCGGCCGTCAGCCCGTGCGCCAGCGCCACGGCGTTCATCGCGCCGGCGCTGGCACCGCTGATGCCCTCGATGTCAATGCGTCCGTCCTCCAGCAAGCGGTCCAGCACGCCCCAGGTAAAGGCGCCGTGCGAACCGCCGCCCTGCAATGCCAACGTGATGATCTTTCTGGACATGATGTTCCCCTTTCCTGATCCAGGAATAGCGCTGTAAATAAGGCTTGGCCGGCCGGCGGGATGGGAGCCGGCGCATTCAGCCCGGAGATGACGCTATTGATTGACGGCGCCAATACGCCGATGAAGGCCGCGATGCGGCCGGGGTCGAGAGTGCCGAGCCGGAATTATTGTTTGTTCTGGGCTTCGTCGCCTTTGCGGGCCTGATTTGCTTCGTCCTGCAGTGTCTTGCCGGCCTGTTCCATGCCTTGGCCGACTTTCCCCGCAAACTTGTTCAGCTCTTCGCCCGCGCGCGAAGCGGCCTGATCGAGCTGTTTCCCGGCCCTTTCCGCCGGTCCGCCGTCTTCCGCCGACTGCCTCTTCTCGCAACCGGCCAAGGCAGCGGCAAGAACGGCGATCATGAGAGGTAACGCAACGATTCTGGATTTCATGTTTGCAACCTTTCTCCTTGCTAAGAGCAAAGATGAACGATATGCATGGTTCACATGCATCGAAGACAGATCCGGCGCCGGGAAGTTTCCGGCATCTCAATGGAGAGCGCCAGTCCATGAGCGGCCGCAGAAGACCGTCAGAAAACAAATGCCGGAAAGGAATTTGTCTGCTTTATGCAACGAGGGCGGCCAATTCGCTGTCGCTGAACCCGGCGGCGCGCCGTGCTTCCATGTTGAAAGGCCCGCGCAGCTGCGGCGCCTTGTATTGCGCGGCCAGCGCCGCATAGGCGGAGACCGGCTCCAGCCCGCGCGACTCGCACAGCCAGCGGTACCAGCGGTTGCCGATGGCGACATGGCCGATCTCGTCGCGCAGGATGATGTCGAGAATCGCCGCCGCCGCGTCATCCCCCGCCTGCGCCAGCTTGGCGCGCAGCGGCGGGGAGGCGTCGAGGCCGCGTGCCTCCATGGTGCGCGGCACCAGCGCGATACGTGCCAGCACGTCGCCCGCGGTCTTCTCCGCCATGTCCCACAGACTGTTATGCGCGGAGAAGTCGCCGTAGGCGAAGCCCAGCGTTTTCAAGTGGCCCGACAGCAGTGAAAAATGCAAGGCCTCTTCGGCGGCAACCTGCAGCCAGTCGGCGTAATAACCGCGTGGCATGCAAGGGAAACGCCAGATCGCATCGAGCGCGAGATTGATCGCATTGAATTCGATATGCGCCAGTGCGTGAATCATCGCCGCCCGGCCTTCCGCCGTGCGCATCGAGCGGCGCTCCACCGCCAGCGGCGGCACCAGCAGCGGACGCGCGGGACGGCCGGGAAGCGGCTGCCGCGCCACGAAAATCTTTTCCGTATCCAAGGCAAGCACGCCCTGGCTCCATGCATCGGACAGCGCCTGGACGCCCGCCGCCTTGGCCGCAGGATCTGTTTCAATCAGCCAATGCAACGCCGCACCGCGTAATTCTGTCGAAGGCAAATCGGAAGGCTGGGCAGACGGTGCGTTCATGCAAGCGGCGGTAAAATGGCGGTTCAAATCAACCAATTTTACGGAAATCCATGTCCATCTACCAATTGGGCGAACATGCGCCCGAGATCCATCCGTCCGCCTATGTCGCCGATTGCGCGAACGTGATCGGCAAGGCGAAGATCGAAGCCAATGCCAGCGTCTGGTTCGGCGTGACGATCCGCGGCGACAACGAGCTGATCACGATTGGGGAAAACAGCAATGTGCAGGAAAACTGCGTGCTGCATACCGACCCCGGCTATCCGCTGACGGTCGGCAGGAATGTGACGGTGGGCCACCAGGCGATGCTGCATGGCTGCACCATCGGCGACGGCTCGCTGGTGGGCATCCAAGCGGTGATCCTGAACGGCGCGAAGATTGGCAAGAACTGCCTGGTGGGTGCGGGCGCGCTGGTCACCGAAGGCAAGGAATTTCCGGACAATTCGCTGATCCTCGGCTCGCCGGCGAAAGCGGTGCGCACGCTGACCGAGGGCGACATCGCGCGCATGCAGGCCGGCACCGCGATTTACGTGAAACGCGCCCAGACGTTCAAGCAGGAATTGAAACGCATCGGATAATTGATGGACACGCTGCAACGATTTATTTTTGAAAATGCCGCAGTGCGCGGCGAACTGGTTGAAATTTCGGATACCTGGCAACAGGTGCAGGCGCGCAAGGAGTACCCGGCCGCCGTGAGGACCTTGCTGGGCGAGATGGTCGCTGCGGCGGCCCTGCTGTCGGCCAACCTGAAGTTCAACGGCATGCTCGTGATGCAGATGCACGGCGACGGGCCGGTGCGCCTGCTGGTGGTCGAATGCGATTCCGAGCTGCACCTGCGCGCCACGGCGAAACTGGCGGAAGGCGTCGAGATTCCCGACGCTGCCGGCCTGAAGCAGCTGGTGAATGCGCACGGACGCGGGCGTTTCGTCATCACGCTCGACCCGAAGGACAAGCTGCCGGGCCAGCAGCCCTACCAGGGCATCGTGCCGCTGACCGGCGAGTCTGTGGCGGTGGTGATCGAGAACTACATGCTGCGCTCGGAACAGCTCGACACCAAGCTATGGCTGGCCGCTAACGAGAAGGTGTCGCGCGGGCTGCTGCTGCAGAAGCTGCCGAAGGAAGGCGGCAGCGGCACCGAAGTCGACGATCTCGAGACATGGAACCACACGGTGACGCTGGCCTCGACGCTGAAGACCGAGGAGATGCTGTCGACCGACATCAATACCCTGCTGCGCCGCCTGTTCTGGGAAGAGACGATCCGCGTGTTCGAGCCGCGCCATCCGAGCTTCCAGTGCACCTGCACACGCGAGAAAGTCGGCGACATGCTGCTCATGCTCGGCAAGCCCGAAGTCGACGCGGCGCTGGCCGATCTCGGCAAGCTGGCGATCAATTGCGATTTCTGCGGGCAGCACTACGAGTTCGACAAGGTCGACTGCGCGCAGCTGTTTGCGACGGATATCGCGGGCGATGCGATGCAGCCGGCCGGCGACATCAAGCATTGAAGCGGGAACGAATGGATTACTGGCGCGGTTCGTTGCGGCCTGCTTCGGAAGACGGCGCGGGCAATGATGCCGGGGTTTCGGCGGATTTGCCCGGCTCCAGGATCTGGACGAAGATCTCCCCCTCCTTGATCATGCCGAGTTCGGAGCGCGCACGCTCTTCGATCGCGCCCGTGCCTTCCTGAAGATCCCGCACCTCCGAGTTGAGCTTGGCGTTGCGCGCCTTCAGCTCCTCATTCTTCTTTTGCGCGAGCGCGACCTGTTTTTCGAGGTCCCAGACGCGCAGCCAGCCGCCCTTGCCCAGCCACAGCGGGAACTGGATCAGCAGCAGCAAGGCGGCGAGACAGAGGGTAATCAGGCGCATCGGGCCAACTCATACAGACTGGGGGCGTTGCGCCCCCAGTCTGTTTCAAGTCTTAGCGCAGGTTGTAGAAGGCGCTGCGGCCGGGGTAGCTGGCGATGTCGCCGAGGTCTTCCTCGATGCGCAGCAGCTGGTTGTACTTGGCCA
>OFCW01000069.1_pt1 | contig 47207 bp, 59 predicted proteins | sample 1520951 | NCBI WGS metagenome assembly OFCW01 (sample SAMEA4349680, study PRJEB24078) | microbial mat metagenome | biome: Terrestrial Biome; feature: Habitat; material: Microbial Mat | place: India | collected 2012-06-12 | depth 10 m | reverse complement strand
CGAAGGTGGTCGTACCGTCGGCGCCGGCGTCGTCGCCAAGATCATCGAGTAATCGCTCTTTTTTGAATCCGGGGCGGGTCAATGGCCTGCCCCATCGCTCTTTGGAAGCCAAGCAAATGCAAAACCAGAAAATCCGTATTCGTCTGAAGGCCTTCGACTATCGCCTGATCGACCAGTCCGCTCAGGAAATCGTCGATACCGCCAAGCGCACTGGTGCCGTCGTCCGCGGACCTGTTCCGCTGCCGACGCGCAAGCAACGCTTCGACATCCTGCGTTCGCCCCACGTCAACAAGGCTTCCCGTGATCAGCTGGAGATTCGTACCCATCTGCGCCTGATGGATATCGTTGATCCCACCGACAAGACGGTTGATGCCCTGATGAAGCTGGATCTGCCGGCTGGCGTCGACGTCGAGATCAAGTTGCAGTAATTGTTGTTTTGCGGATATAATCCGCGCTTTTCGGGGGTGGTCGGAAACGGCTGCCCATTTGTTGTTTTACATCGACCGGCCAATCGCAGCCGGCGATGAGGAGAATAACCATGAGTCTAGGCCTTGTTGGTCGCAAGGTTGGCATGACTCGCATTTTTGCCGAGGATGGTGCGTCCATTCCGGTAACTGTGCTTGATGTGTCGAATAACCGCGTGACCCAAGTCAAAACGCCGGAGATCGATGGCTACGCAGCCGTCCAGGTCGCTTTCGGCAAGCGCCGTGCTTCTCGTGTTTCGAAGCCTCTGGCTGGCCATCTGGCCAAGGCCGGGGTGGAAGCCGGGCATGTGCTCAAGGAATTCCGTGTCGATGCTGATCAGTTGGCCAACTTCAAGGCGGGTGATCAGATTGCCGTCACTATCTTTGCCGAAGGGCAGAAGGTGGATGTGACCGGTACCTCCATCGGTAAGGGGTTCCAGGGCGGTATCAAGCGCCACAACTTCAGTTCCAACCGTGCCTCGCACGGTAACTCCATTTCCCACAATGCGCCGGGCTCCATTGGTATGGCCCAGGATCCGGGTCGTGTTTTCCCGGGTAAGCGCATGGCGGGTCATCTGGGTGATGTGCAGTCCACGCTGCAGAGCCTGACGGTCGTCCGCGTCGATGCCGAGCGTCAGTTGCTGCTGGTCAAGGGGGCTGTTCCGGGTGCCAAGGGTTCCGACGTCGTCGTGCGTCCGGCGGTCAAGGCTTAAGGGGGCGACATGGAACTGAAGGTTATTAACGAACAAGGTCAGGAAGCGGCCAAGCTGCAGGCTTCCGACGTGCTCTTTGGTCGCGAGTTCAATGAGGCGCTGGTGCATCAGATCGTCGTCGCCTATCAGGCGAATGCGCGTTCCGGTGACAGCAAGCAAAAGGATCGCTCCGAGGTTCGTCACACCACGACCAAGCCGTGGCGCCAAAAGGGTACCGGTCGTGCCCGTTCGGGTTCTAATGGTTCGCCGCTGTGGCGTGGGGGTGGCCGGATCTTTCCGAATTCGCCCGAGCAAAATTACACCCAGAAGGTCAACAAGAAGATGTTCCGCGCCGGTATGGCAGCGATCCTCTCCGAGTTGGCTCGTCAGGATCGTCTGGTCGTGGTTGACGATCTGGCGGTTGACGCGCCCAAGACCAAGCTGTTTGCCCAGAAGCTGAAGGGCATGGGGCTCGAGGGTAACCTGCTGGTGGTTACCGATGAGCTGAGCGAGAACCTGTATCTCTCGTCCCGCAACCTGCCGAACGTTCTGGTCCTCGAGGCCCAGGAAGCCGATCCGGTTTCGCTGGTCCGCTTCAACAAGGTTCTGGTTACCAAGAATGCGGTGGCCAAGTTTGAGGAGATGTGGGGATGAATCAAGAGCGTCTGATGCAGGTGCTGCTGGCACCGCAAATCTCCGAAAAGGCGACCTACGTCGCTGACAAGCACGAGCAGGTCGTTTTCCGTGTCGCTTCCGATGCGACCAAGCCGGAAATCAAGGCTGCTGTCGAGTTGCTGTTCAAGGTCGAAGTCGAAGGCGTCCAAGTCGCCAACGTCAAGGGCAAGGTCAAGCGCTTCAAGGGGGCGACCGGTCGTCGCAAGGGCTGGAAGAAAGCGTTTGTCAGCCTCAAGCCGGGTCAGGAAATCAATTTCGTCGAGGGGGGTAACGCGTAATGGCTCTCGTCAAAGTAAAACCGACCTCGCCGGGCCGTCGTGCCGTAGTCCAGGTGGTCAATCCCGATCTGCACAAGGGCAAGCCCTTTGCCGGTCTGGTTGAGTCCCAGTCGAAAAATTCGGGTCGCAACAACAATGGTCGCGTCACTGTTCGTCATCAAGGTGGCGGTCACAAGCAGGCTTATCGTCTGATCGATTTCAAGCGCAACAAGGACGGCATTCCGGCCAAGGTCGAGCGCCTGGAATACGATCCGAACCGCACGGCCAATATCGCCCTGGTTTGCTACGCCGATGGCGAGCGTCGCTACATCATTGCCAACAAGGGCATGGTGGTCGGCCAGCAAATCATGAGTGGCTCGGAGGCTCCGATCAAGTCGGGCAATGCCTTGCCGATCCGTAACATTCCGGTCGGTACGACCATCTGCTGTGTTGAAATGCTGCCGGGCAAAGGGGCTCAGTTGGCCCGTTCGGCCGGTACTTCTGTGCAGTTGCTGGCGCGCGAAGGCTCCTATGCCCAGATTCGCCTGCGTTCCGGCGAAGTCCGCCGCGTGCACGTCGAGTGTCGCGCCACGATCGGCGAAGTCGGTAACGAAGAAAACAATCTGCGCAAAATCGGCAAGGCCGGTGCGCAGCGTTGGCGTGGTATTCGTCCGACCGTTCGCGGTACCGCGATGAACCCGATCGATCACCCGCATGGTGGTGGTGAAGGCAAGACCGGTGAAGGTCGCGTGCCGGTCAACCCGTGGGGTCAGCCCACCAAGGGTTATCGCACCCGCAGCAACAAGCGCACGAACAGCATGATCGTTCAGCGCCGTCATAAGCGTTAAGGGGTAGGAAATGGGACGTTCTCTCAAAAAGGGCCCGTTTGTTGATGCGCATCTGATCGCCAAGGTCGAAGCAGTGCGCGCTACTAGCGACAAGCGCCCGATCAAGACCTGGTCGCGTCGTTCGACGATCCTCCCCGAGTTCATCGGCCTGACGATTGCGGTCCACAATGGCAAGCAGCATATTCCGGTGTTCGTCACCGAGAATATGGTCGGTCACAAGCTCGGCGAGTTCTCGCTGACCCGGACCTTCAAGGGTCACACCGCTGGCAAGAAGGCCAAGAAGTAAGGAGCTGACATGGAAACTCGTGCAAGTCTGCGAGGCGTACGCCTCTCTGCGCAAAAAGGTCGCCTGGTGGCGGATCTGGTGCGTGGCAAGCCGGTTGGTCAGGCTCTGAACATCCTGGCTTTCTGTCCGAAAAAGGGCGCCGGCATCGTCAAGAAAGTGCTGGAGTCGGCTATTGCCAACGCAGAGCACAATGATGGCGCCGATATCGACGAACTGAAGGTGAAGACCATCTACGTCGAAAAAGGCATGGTGCTGAAGCGTTTCACCGCACGCGCCAAGGGTCGTGGCAATCGGATCAGCAAGCCGACCTGCCATATTTATCTGACCGTTGGTAACTAAGGAAGAGCCATGGGACAGAAAATTCATCCGACTGGCTTCCGTCTGGCCGTCACCAAAAACTGGAGTTCGCGCTGGTACGCCAACAGCAAGGACTTCCCGGGCATGTTGCAGGAAGACGTCAAGGTACGTGAGTATCTGAAGCGTAAGCTCGCACATGCTTCCGTCGGTCGTGTGCTGATCGAGCGCCCGGCCAAGAACGCTCGTGTCACTGTTTACTCCGCTCGTCCGGGCGTGGTGATCGGCAAGAAGGGCGAGGATATCGAACAACTGCGTACGGATCTTCAGCGCATCATGGGCGTCCCCGTTCATGTTTCGATCGAAGAGATCCGCAAGCCGGAAGTCGATGCGCAATTGATTGCCGACTCCATTGCTCAGCAGTTGGAGAAGCGCATCATGTTCCGCCGCGCCATGAAACGCGCGATGCAGAACGCCATGCGTCTCGGTGCCCAGGGCATCAAGGTGATGAGCGCCGGTCGTCTGAACGGCGCGGAGATTGCCCGTAGCGAATGGTATCGCGAAGGCCGTGTGCCCCTGCACACCCTGCGCGCCGACATCGACTACGCCACCTCCGAAGCGCTGACGACCTACGGCATCATCGGTATCAAAGTTTGGGTTTACAAGGGCGACATGCTGGATCGCAACGCTCAGCCGGTTTCTGAGGAGCCGGCCGTCGAAGAGCGTCGTCCGCGTCGGGGTCCGGGTAAGCCGGAAGGCGACAAGCCGCGTGCGCGTACGGTCAAGAAGGCCGAAGGCGATGCGCCGGCGAAGCGCGCTGTCAGAAAGGCAGGTGCCTAAATGTTGCAACCTAATCGTCGCAAGTTCCGTAAGGAGCACAAGGGGCGCAATGAAGGCCTGGCGACTCGTGGTACGAAGGTCTCCTTCGGTGAGTGGGGTCTCAAGGCAACCGGTCGTGGCCGTTTGACCGCTCGTCAAATCGAAGCCGCCCGTCGCGCCATGACGCGTCATATCAAGCGCGGTGGCCGCATCTGGATCCGTATCTTCCCGGACAAGCCAATTTCCAAGAAGCCGGCCGAGGTCCGTATGGGTAACGGTAAGGGTAACCCGGAGTATTGGGTCGCCGAGATCCAGCCGGGCAAGGTGCTTTATGAGATGGATGGTGTCAATGAAGCGCTGGCTCGCGAGGCATTTGCCCTTGCCGCCGCCAAGCTGCCTATTTCCACCACCTTCGTGACTCGTCATCTGGGGTAATCATGAAAGCTAGTGAATTGAGAACCAAGAGCGTGGACGAGCTCAACAAGGAATTGCTGGACCTCCTGAAGGCCCAGTTCGGTTTGCGTATGCAACTTGCCACTCAGCAGTTGTCCAATACCAGCCAGTTGTCCAAGGTGCGTCGCGATATCGCGCGCGTTCGCACGCTTATCCGTGAAAAGGCGGTGCAGCAATGAGCGAAACGTCTAGCATCAAGCGCACTCTGATCGGTCGCGTCGTCAGCGACAAGATGGACAAGACGGTGACCGTCCTTGTCGAACGTAAGGTCAAGCACCCAATGTACGGCAAGGTGATGGTTCGGTCCAAGAAGTATCATGCGCACAACGAGGGGAACACTGCCAAGGCAGGCGACCTGGTCGAGATCGTCGAAACCCGTCCGGTTTCCCGCACCAAGACCTGGGCGGTAACCAGTGTTCTGGAGAAGGCTGTCGTCGTCTGACGATCGTTTTCAAAAACGCTTGCAAGCAATCAAAAGAAGCCGGTATAATCCGGCTTCTTTTTTGCGGGCACCGCTCTGGGGCCGCAGATTTGTTCAACCCGTACGGGTTCCAAGACTGACCGCCAAAGCGGATTAAGTTGGAGTTAATTTAAATGATTCAGATGCAGACGATTCTGGACGTCGCCGACAACACCGGCGCTCGTTCAGTAATGTGTATCAAGGTGCTGGGTGGTTCCAAGCGTCGGTATGCGGGCATTGGCGATATTGTCAAGGTCAGCATCAAGGATGCTGCGCCGCGCGGCCGTGTCAAGAAGGGTGATGTCTATAACGCCGTGGTGGTTCGTACTGCCAAGGGTGTTCGTCGTCCGGATGGCTCGTTGGTGCGCTTTGATGGCAATGCCGCAGTTCTCCTCAACAACAAGCTCGAGCCGATTGGCACGCGCATCTTTGGCCCGGTGACCCGCGAACTGCGTACCGAGCGTTTCATGAAGATCGTGTCGCTGGCTCCGGAAGTTCTGTAAGGGGCGGTGATGGAAAAAATTCGCAAGGGCGACGAAGTCGTCGTCATTACTGGCAAGGATAAAGGCAAGCGCGGTACCGTTGTCGCTCGCGTTGATGCCGAGTATGTGATTGTCGAGGGCGTCAATCGCGCCAAGAAGCACGTCAAGCCGAATCCGATCAAGGGTGTGGCTGGTGGCATCGTCGACAAGGACATGCCGATTCACATCTCCAATGTTGCGCTGTTCAACGCGGCAACCAAGAAGGCCGATCGTGTCGGCATCAAGGTGCTCGAAGATGGCCGCAAGGTTCGCGTGTTCAAGTCGAACGGCGAGCTGGTGAACGCATAAGGGGGAGTCATGGCGCGTTTGCAACAGTTTTACAAAGACACTGTGGTTGCCGAGCTGACCAAGCAGTTTGGCTACAAGTCCGTCATGGAAGTGCCGCGCATCACCAAAATCACCCTGAACATGGGTGTGGGTGAGGCAGTGGCCGACAAGAAGGTTCTGGAAAACGCCGTTGGCGACATGCAGAAGATTGCCGGTCAAAAGCCGGTCACCACGAAGGCTCGCAAGTCCATTGCCGGCTTCAAGATTCGCGATGGCTATCCGATTGGCTGCATGGTGACGCTGCGCGGTCCGCGCATGTTCGAGTTTCTCGATCGTCTCGTGACCATCGCGCTGCCGCGTGTTCGTGATTTCCGTGGTATCTCTGGCAAGGGTTTCGATGGTCAGGGCAACTACAACATGGGTGTCAAGGAACAGATCATTTTCCCGGAAATCGATTACGACAAGATTGACGCGCTCCGGGGTATGAACATCAGTATCACCACGACCGCGAAGACCGACGCAGAAGCCAAGGCGCTGCTGCAGGCTTTCAAGTTCCCGTTCAAGAATTGAGGCAATCATGGCAAAACTTGCTCTGATCAACCGTGAAGAGAAGCGCCGCAAGCTGGTGGCTCAGTACGCCAAAAAGCGTGCCGCCCTGGAGGCGATCATCAATAACGCGAGCCTGTCTGACGAGGAACGCTACGAAGCCCGTCTGAAGCTGCAGGCCCTGCCCCGCAACGCGAGCCCGTCGCGTCTGCGCAATCGTTGCCAGCTGACTGGTCGTCCGCGTGGTGTTTTCCGTAAATTCGGTTTGTGCCGCAACAAGATCCGCGAGCTCGCCATGAATGGCGAAATCCCGGGTGTTGTTAAGGCCAGCTGGTAATCAGGAGATACAGAAATGGCTATGAGCGATCCGATCGCGGACATGCTGACCCGCATCCGCAACGCCCAGCTCGCCGAAAAGGCGTCTGTCTCCATGCCCTCGTCCAAGGTGAAGGCCGCTATCGCAGCCGTGTTGAAGGACGAAGGTTATGTTGAAGATTTTGCTGTCCGTCAGAATGATGGCAAGGCAGTCCTGGAAATTGCCCTGAAGTATTACGCCGGTCGTCCGGTGATTGAGCGAATCGAGCGTGTTTCCAAGCCCGGTCTGCGTATCTACAAGGGCTGTGACGAGATTCCTCGCGTCATGAACGGCCTCGGCGTGGCCATCGTGTCCACCCCGAAGGGTGTGATGACCGACCGCAAGGCGCGTGCCACCAAGGTGGGTGGCGAAGTGCTGTGCATCGTGGCATAAGGAGCTGACCGATCATGTCTCGTATTGGTAAGAATCCCGTAGTGCTGCCGGCCGGTGTGGAAGTTACCGTGGGTGAGCAGATTGTCGTCAAGGGGCCGCTGGGTACCCTGAAGACTGCGGCGCACCCGGCGGTGACCGTCGCCGTCGAAGGGCAGAGTGTTGTTGTTTCCAAGGTCCCCGGTGCGGCCAATGCCGCTGCCATGTGGGGAACCATGCGTGCCAACCTGAACAACATGGTGACCGGTGTCTCGAAGGGTTTCGAGCGCAAACTGCAACTGGTGGGCGTGGGTTATCGAGCCCAGGCCGCCGGCGATACGCTGAACCTGTCGCTCGGTTTTTCCCATCCGGTTGCGCACAAGATGCCGGCCGGTGTGAAGGTGGAATGTCCCAGCCAGACGGAAATCGTCATCAAGGGCGCGGACAAGCAGCAGGTCGGTCAGGTAGCTGCCGAAATTCGGGCCTATCGGAAGCCGGAGCCCTACAAAGGCAAGGGCGTTCGTTACTCGGACGAAGTGGTGGTTATCAAGGAAACCAAGAAGAAGTAAAGGTGGCATATGTTTAACAAGAAGCAAGCGCGTTTGCGCCGTGCCCGCAAAACCCGGGCCAAAATCGCCGAACTCAAAGCTGTGCGTCTGTGCGTCAATCGCACGAACTGCCACATTTACGCCCAGGTCATCTCGCCGTGTGGCGGCAAGGTCCTGGCTTCGGCTTCCACGCTGGACAAGAGCGTTCGTGGTGAAGTCGCCAATGGCGGCAACAAGGCTGCGGCGGCTGTTGTCGGCAAGCTGATTGCCGAGCGCGCCAAGGCCGCCGGCATCGAGCAGGTTGCTTTTGATCGCTCCGGTCTCCAGTACCACGGTCGTGTTCAGGCGCTGGCTGAGGCTGCGCGTGAAGGCGGTCTGAAGTTCTAACCGACGGCGAAAGGACGAGGTTAAGAAATGGCTAAACCTGAAAGAAACAAGAAGCCGCAACAGGCTGAAGAGCGCGACGACGGTTTGCGCGAAAAGATGGTTGCGGTTAACCGCGTCACCAAGGTGGTGAAGGGCGGCCGGATTCTCGGCTTCGCTGCACTGACCGTGGTTGGCGACGGCGATGGCGGCATCGGCATGGGCAAGGGTAAGTCCCGCGAAGTGCCGGTGGCGGTTCAGAAGGCAATGGAAGAGGCGCGTCGCAAGATGGCCAAGGTCAGCCTGAAGAACGGGACCGTTCATCACACCGTGATGGGCCGTCATGGTGCCACCACCGTGATGATTCAGCCGGCTCCGGATGGCACTGGCATCATTGCCGGCGGCGCCATGCGGGCCGTGTTCGAGGTGGTCGGCGTCACCAATGTGGTGGCCAAGGCCCATGGTTCGACCAATCCCTACAACATCGTGCGTGCAACCATCGACGGTCTGTCGAAGGTCAATACGCCGGCCGAGATTGCCGCCAAGCGTGGCCTGTCGGTCGAACAGATCCTGGGGTAAGACATGGCTGACAAGAAAATCAAAGTGACGCTCGTCAAGAGCATCATCGGCACCAAGCAGGACCACCGCGCCACCGTGCGCGGCCTGGGCCTGCGCAAGCTGAACAGCTCTGCCGAGCTGCTGGACACCCCCGCTGTGCGCGGCATGATCCAGAAGGTTCAGTATCTCGTGAAGGTTGAGGGTTAAGCCATGCGTCTGAATACCATCAAACCGGGTGAAGGCTCCAAGAAGGCAGCCAAGCGTGTTGGCCGCGGCATCGGCTCCGGCCTGGGCAAGACCTGTGGTCGCGGTCACAAGGGTCAGAAGTCCCGCTCCGGCGGTTTCCACAAGGTCGGTTTCGAAGGCGGCCAGATGCCGCTGCAGCGTCGGCTGCCCAAGCGGGGCTTCAACTCGCTGACCCGCGCGCGGCATTACGAAGTTCGCCTGACGGATCTGGAACGTTTGCCGGTCGAGGAAATCGACCTGCTGGCGTTGCAGGTTGCCGGGATCGTCCCGGGCGATGCGCTGTCGGCCAAGGTCATCCTGTCCGGTGCCATCAGCCGCAAGGTCGTTCTGAAGGGTGTCGGGGCCACCAAGGGTGCCAAGGCGGCGATTGAAGCCGCTGGCGGTTCCATCGCCGAGTAACTCAGGGAAAGGTTAGAACGTTGGCAGCAAATCCCAATACCGTTGGAAAAGGTGGCAAGTTCGGCGATTTGAAGCGCCGTCTTTGGTTCCTTCTCGGTGCGCTCGTGGTTTATCGCATTGGCGCCCACATTCCGGTGCCGGGTATCGATCCCAACGCTCTGGCCGATCTCTTCAATTCGCAAAAAGGCGGCATCCTGGGAATGTTCAACATGTTCTCGGGTGGCGCCTTGTCGCGATTCACGATTTTTGCGTTGGGGATCATGCCCTACATTTCGGCATCGATCATCATGCAGCTGATGAGTGTGGCCAGCCCGCAACTCGAAGCCCTCAAGAAGGAGGGCGAGGCCGGGCGTCGGAAGATCACACAATATACGCGTTACGGCACGGTCGTTCTCGCCCTTTTCCAGGGATTGGGGATCGCCATCGCGCTGGAGGCGCAAGCCGGCCTGGTCAATGAACCCGGCTTCATGTTCCGATTGACGACGGTGTCGACATTGCTGACCGGCACCATGTTCCTGATGTGGCTCGGGGAACAAATTACCGAGCGCGGTCTGGGCAACGGCATTTCGATCATTATTTTTGCCGGTATTGCGGCTGGATTGCCGAACGCGATCGGCGGCCTACTGGAATTGGTACGTACCGGCGCCATGCATCCGCTCACGGCGTTGATTATTTGCGTCCTGGTTGTGGCAGTGACCGCGTTTGTGGTGTTCGTCGAGCGGGGGCAGCGCAAGATTCTGGTGAATTACGCGAAGCGCCAGGTGGGCAACAAGATTTACGGAGGACAGAGCTCGCACCTGCCGCTTAAGCTGAACATGTCCGGCGTGATTCCGCCGATTTTCGCCTCGTCGATCATCCTGTTTCCGGCTACCGTGGCCAACTGGTTCGGCTCCAGCGAATCGATGCATTGGTTGAAGGACGTGGCGGCGACGCTCTCTCCGGGGCAGCCGGTGTATGTGCTGCTGTACGCGGCGGCGATCGTGTTCTTTTGTTTCTTCTACACGGCACTGGTTTTCAATTCCAAGGAAACTGCCGACAACCTGAAAAAGAGTGGCGCCTTCGTGCCCGGCATCCGTCCCGGCGAACAAACCGCACGCTACATCGACAAGATCCTGATGCGTCTCACGCTGATCGGTGCAGCCTATATCACTGTGGTCTGTCTGCTGCCGGAATTTTTGATCCTGAAATGGAATGTGCCGTTCTATTTCGGCGGAACGTCGCTGCTGATCATCGTGGTCGTGACCATGGACTTCATGTCTCAGGTGCAGGCTTACGTGATGTCGCACCAGTATGAAAGCCTCTTGAAGAAAGCGAACTTCAAGGGTTCGCCGATGATCAAGTAATTGAAACGCGCTACAGATGGCAAAAGAAGATTACATCGAGATGCAGGGCGAGGTGGTGGAAAACCTTCCCAATGCAACCTTCAAGGTCAAACTCGAAAATGGCCACATTGTTCACGGGTTCATCTCCGGCAAGATGCGCATGCACTATATCCGCATCCTGCCGGGCGACAAGGTGACCGTACAGTTGACGCCGTATGATTTATCGAAGGCCCGGATCGTTTTCCGAGCCAAGTAAAGGTTCTCTACGCAATAACCGCAGGGCAAGGAATCACGGCTGCTTCCGAGCCCTCGCAGACGAGGAGTAAAACATGAAAGTGCAACCTTCAGTGAAGCGCATTTGCCGCAACTGCAAAGTTATCCGTCGCAAGGGTGTCGTGCGCATCATTTGCAAGGATCCGCGTCACAAGCAGCGCCAGGGTTAATTCCCTGACGAGTCCGGCATTCGTTAATTTTCGAAATATTGGAGTGATTCAATGGCCCGTATTGCAGGGGTAAACATTCCGAACCATCAGCATGCTGAAATCGCCCTGACGGCGATTTATGGCATCGGCCGTACCCGCGCACAGAAAATCTGTGATGCAGCCGGCGTTGGTCGTACCACCAAAATGAAGGACCTGTCCGATGCGGACATGGACCGTTTGCGCGATGAAGTGGGCAAGTACACCGTCGAAGGTGACCTGCGCCGTGAAGTCACGATGAACATCAAGCGCCTGATGGACCTCGGTTGCTACCGGGGCCTGCGCCATCGCAAGGGTCTGCCTTGCCGTGGTCAGCGCACCCGCACCAATGCCCGCACCCGCAAGGGTCCGCGCAAGGCCATCGCTGGCAAGAAGTAATAGGGACTGAACATGGCAAAGACTGCACCTAAAGTTCGCAAGAAAGTCAAGAAGAACGTCGCCGAGGGCATCGCCCATATCCACGCTTCGTTCAACAACACCATCATCACCATTACCGATCGCATGGGCAACGCGCTGTCCTGGGCGACTTCCGGCGGTGCCGGCTTCCGCGGCTCTCGCAAGTCCACCCCGTTCGCTGCTCAGGTGGCCGCCGAAGCCGCCGGCAAGGCGGCCCAGGAATGTGGCGTCAAGAATCTGGAAGTTCGCATCAAGGGCCCCGGTCCCGGCCGCGAATCTTCGGTCCGTGCGCTGAACGCGCTGGGCATCAAGATCACCGCGATTTCCGACGTGACGCCGGTGCCGCATAACGGCTGCCGTCCGCCCAAAAAGCGCCGCATCTAAGGAGAATGACACGTGGCTCGTAATCTCGATCCGAAATGCCGTCAGTGCCGCCGCGAAGGCGAAAAGCTGTTCCTGAAGGGCGAAAAGTGCTTCACCGACAAGTGCGCCATTGAGCGTCGTGCTTACGCTCCGGGCCAGCACGGTCAAAAGTCCGGTGCCCGTCTTTCCGACTACGGCGTGCATCTGCGCGCCAAGCAGAAGATCCGTCGCGTTTATGGCGTGCTGGAAGGCCAGTTCCGCAAGATCTTCGCCGAGGCCGAGCGCCGCAAGGGGCAGACCGGTGAAAACCTGCTGCAGCTGCTGGAGGCTCGTCTGGACTCTGTCGCCTACCGCATGGGCTTCGGTGCTTCGCGCACTGAATCTCGTCAGATCGTCCGTCACAACGGTGTCCTGGTGAATGGAAAGCGCGTGAACATTCCGTCGTTCATCGTCAAGCCGGGTGATGTGGTCCAGCTGACCGATCGCGCCCGCGCCTCGCTGCGTTGCAAGGCTGCGCTCGAAGCTGCCGAATCCCGGGGCTTCCCGGAGTGGATTTCGGTGGACGTCAAGGAGGGCAAGGGCACGTTCAAGGCCATGCCGCAGCGTTCCGAATTGCCGGCGACCCTGAACGAAGGTCTCGTCATCGAACTGTACTCGAAGTAAGCACCGAGCAGAGGATCTAGCCCATGCAAAGTAGTGGACTTCTGAAACCCCGCATCATCGACGTGCAGAGCGTTTCGCCCGTGCAGGCCAAGGTGGTCATGGAGCCGTTCGAGCGCGGTTATGGCCATACCCTGGGCAATGCACTGCGTCGCATCCTGTTGTCCTCGATGGTCGGTTACGCACCGACCGAAGTCAGCATCGATGGCGTGCTCCATGAGTACTCGACCGTGGACGGTGTTCAGGAAGATGTCGTCGACATCCTTCTCAACCTGAAGGGGGTCGTGTTCAAGCTGCACAATCGCGATGTCGTCAACCTCAAGCTGGTCAAGGAAGGTGAGGGCGCCGTTCGCGCGGGTGACATCGAGTTGCCGCATGACGTCGAAATCATCAACCCGGAACACGTCATCGCCCACTTGTCGCCTGGCGGCAAGCTGGCCATGGAGATCAAGGTCGAGAAGGGCCGTGGTTACGTGCCGGGTAACGTCCGTAATCTGGGCGACGCCAAGACCATTGGCAAGCTCGTGCTGGATGCTTCGTTCAGCCCGATCCGCCGTGTCGCCTACGCCGTCGAGAGCGCTCGTGTTGAACAGCGCACCGACCTCGACAAGCTGATTGTCGATATCGAGACCAACGGCGTCGTCGAGCCGGAAGAAGCCATCCGCTACGCTGCACGCGTGCTGATGGAACAGCTTTCCGTCTTCGCCGATCTCGAAGGAACCGCGCCGGTTGCCGAGGCGTCCAAGCCGGCTCAGGTGGACCCTGTCCTGCTCCGTCCGGTGGATGATCTGGAATTGACGGTTCGCTCAGCGAACTGCCTCAAGGCCGAGAACATCTACTACATCGGCGACCTGATTCAGCGTACCGAAAACGAGCTGCTCAAGACCCCGAATCTGGGTCGCAAGTCGCTCAACGAGATCAAGGAAGTGTTGGCCGCGCGCGGCCTGACGCTCGGCATGAAACTGGAAAACTGGCCGCCCGCCGGTCTTGAGAAGGCGTAAGCCTTTTCCCGACCCGGGCAGCTTAGGGACGCCTGCAGAACATAGAAAGGATTAACCATGCGTCACCGTAATGGACTTCGCAAACTGAACCGTACCAGCAGCCATCGCCTGGCGATGCTGCGCAACATGACCGTTTCCCTGCTTCGCCACGAGGCCATCAAGACCACGTTGCCGAAGGCCAAGGAACTGCGTCGTGTCGTCGAGCCGATGATCACCCTTGGTAAGACGCCGACCCTGGCCAACAAACGTCTGGCTTTCGACCGTCTGCGTGACCGCGAGATCGTCGTCAAGCTGTTCGCCGAGATTGGGCCCCGCTACGCTACCCGTCCGGGTGGTTACCTGCGTATCCTGAAGTGCGGCTTCCGCGTTGGCGATAATGCTCCGATGGCGTTCGTCGAACTGGTCGATCGTCCGGAACCGACCGAGGCGGTGGACGTCGAGGAGTCGGCTGGCGAGTAAGCCGGTTCGGTTGCTTGAAAAAATGAAGGCCGGGGAATCCCGGCCTTTGTTTTTGGCGGCGTGCCTGAGCGCCTGTGCGATCAGGCACAATCGACCAGCATCAGCGATACGTCGTCGCTTGCCGGACAGTTGCGCTGATGGGCTTCGAGCGCCGACAGGATTTTATCGAAGCGCTCGTCGGGTGCGGTGTCGGCGACCGCCGCGATGAGACCGATTTTTCCAAATTGTTCCGCGTTGGGGTTGGTCGCTTCGAGCAGTCCGTCGGAGCACAGAACCAACTGGCTATCGGCGTCCCAGGTAAAAGTCTGGGGCGCCCCGCCCAGTTCGCTGCTGCTGACGATGCCGAGCGGAAGATTGGTCGATGGGAAGGTGGCGCTGACCCGGCCGCGGGCATCCAGCAGGAAGGCTTCGGGCGTGCCGCCGACCCAGATTTCGCCCCGGCGGGCTGCTTCATCCAGACAGGCCAGTGTTACGGCGACGAAGCGGCCGACCGGCATCGACTCCTTCAATTGCTGATTCAGTTCGCTGACGATTTCCTGGACCGGGCGATTCAGCTTGCTCATCCGGTAGAACAGCGCCAGAACCGGGAGCACGCTGATGGCTGCGGCGAGGCCGTGCCCCGTGGCATCGGCCAGCAGGACATAGAAGCGGCCGTCAGTCGAACGGGCGGCGGCCACGATGTCGCCGCTGAAGTGTTCGGCGGGAATGACCCGGTACCGCAGGCGTGCGTCCTGCAGCCCGACCCGATGCAACTGCTTTTCCATCAGGCGCAGGGCAAGTTGCTGTTCGGCCTGAGTCTGGTCGTAGTAATTTTGCAGTTGCCGGGCGTTTTCGCGCAGTTGCCGCTCGGCCTGCTTGCGCTCGCTGATGTCACGGACGACACCGATCAACACGCGCTGGCTATCGAGCACGACCTGGCTGATCGCGATGGTGGCAGGAAAAGGATGGCCGTCCTTGTGCTGCGCAATGATTTCCCGTTCCTGTCCGACGACGCGCGAGGCCCGGTCTTCCCGGCAATAGGCGGCAACCTGCTCGGCGTGCGCTTCCCGTGCGCCGGGGGGCATCAGCAGGTTGATGCTCTGGCCAATGAGTTCGTTCGACGACCAGCCGAATATCCGCTCGGTGGAGCGGTTGACCGAAACGATGATGCCTTGTTCGTCGGTGGTCACGATGGCGTCGAGAACGTTGTCCGAGATGGCCTGGATGCGCCGCAGCGAATCGATCGCCGCCTGCTGCATGGCGAGGGAGCGTTGCATCGAGCGCAGCTTGGCTTCGAGGACGACGAAATTGATCGGCTTGGTCAGGTAGTCGTCGGCGCCGGCATCGAGCCCTTCGACGAGATTCTCGTCGCGATTGAGGGCAGAGAGGAAAATCACCGGAGTCCACCGGTCGCGGGTCATTGCCTTGATGCGCCGGGCGGCTTCGAAGCCATCCATGACTGGCATCATGATATCGAGCAAAACGAGATCCGGCCGTTCGGTTTCGAACTTCCGGACGGCTTCCTCCCCGTTCTCGGCCAGGATAACCTCGTGCCCGAGTTTTTTGAGGAAGATTTGCAGGATGTGAAGGTTGGTCCGGTTGTCATCGACAGCCAGTACCTTCATGTGGGTCATCAGGGCATTCATGGTGGTCTGATTTGGATATCGCGGAATCCTGGCCGGGGCGCCTGCGTGATCGTTCTGCGCCGTGACGGGGATCGTACCATGCCGGCGCAGTGCCGGCGGGCCGCCCGTTGGCGGACGATGTTAACGGCCGGCAGCGGACTCCTCCTGTTGCTGAAGCATCCACATCGAGGCGTAGTGCCCGCCCGTAGCGAGCAGGGCGGGGTGCGTGCCGCGCTCGACAATCCGGCCATCGCGCATGACCAGGATTTCGTCGGCATTCATCACGGTGGACAGGCGGTGGGCGATGATCAGCGTCGTATGGCCGATGGCGACTTGCTCCAGCTGGCTCTGGATGGCGCGCTCGGTGGCCGAGTCGAGGGCCGAGGTGGCTTCGTCAAAGATCAGGATGGGGGGATTCTTGAGCAGGGCGCGGGCAATGGCGACGCGCTGCTTTTCACCTCCAGACAGTTTCAGGCCTCGCTCGCCGACGGTCGTTTCGTACTTGCGGGGGAGTGACTCGATGAAGTCATGCAACTGGGCGGCGCGGGCTGCGGCGATGACTTCCTCGCGCGTCGCGTCGGGGCGTCCGTAGGCGATGTTGTAGAAAATGGTGTCGTTGAACAGCACCGTGTCTTGCGGCACGATGCCGATCGCGGCGCGCAGGCTGGTCTGGCGCAGGCTGCGCAGGTCGTGGCCGTTGATCCGGATGGCGCCACCGGTTACGTCGTAGAAGCGGTAGAGCAGCCGGGCCAGGGTCGATTTGCCGGCTCCCGAATGGCCCACCACGGCGATCGTCTGACCGGCCGGAATGGTGAAGGTAAGTTGTTTCAGAATCGGGCGGTCGGGTTCGTAGGCGAAATCGACGCCATCGAAATCGACCTGCATCGGGCCGCGCGTGAGGTCGCGGGCATCCGGTGCGTCGGCGACCTCCTGGTGTTCCTTGAGCAGGTTGAACATGCGCTCGATATCGGTCAGTGCCTGCCGGATTTCCCGATAGACGATGCCGAGGAAATTGAGGGGGATGTAGAGTTGGATCAGGAAGGCATTGACCAGAACCAGGTCGCCGATCGTCATCTGGCCGGCCACCACGCCACCGGCAGCGCGCCACATCATGGCGGTGACACCGAGGGCGATGATCGCGGCCTGGCCGAGGTTGAGGTAAGCCAGCGTGGTCTGACTGCGGGTCGCGGCGGCTTCCCACTTGGCCAGCTGTTCGTCGTAGCGCCGGGCTTCCCAGGCTTCGTTGTTGAAATACTTGACCGTTTCGTAGTTCAACAGGCTGTCGATAGCCCGGCTGTTGGCGGCCGAGTCGTTTTCGTTGACCGCCCGCCGGATGTCGATGCGCCAGTTACTGACCTGGATGGTGAAGACCACGTAGGCGACCAGCGAGGCGAGCGTAATCAACACGTAGCCGATGTCGTACTTGACGAACAGGATGCCGAGAACCAGCCCGATCTCGACCAGGGTGGGCAGGATGGAATACAGCGTGTAGGAAATCAGGCTGGATATCGAACGGCTGCCCCGCTCGATGTCACGCGACACGCCGCCGGTCTGGCGTTCGAGATGAAAGCGCAGCGACAACGCGTGCAGATGCCGGAAGACTTCCAGCGACACCTGGCGGACGGCGCGCTGGGTGACGCGGGCGAAGAGGATTTCGCGCAATTCCGTAAACAGCGAGGTTGAGAAGCGCAGCAACCCGTACAGGATGAGCAGGCCGGCGGGCAGGGCAAGCAGTTGCTGTTCGCCGCTCAGGCCGTCGATCATGTCCTTGAAGATCATCGGCACGCCAACGTTGGCGACCTTGGCGCCGATCAGGCAGGCGAGTGCCGCGAGGACGCGCAGGCGATAGCGCCACAGATAGGGAAAGAGCGTACGGACGGTCAGCCAGGCGTGGGTTTGCGGCAAGGGCTGGCCGGCTGGCGGCTTGGGCAGGGCGGAGGAGCGACGCATGGTGCGGGTGGGGAAAATCGGGATTGGTTCGGGAGTATATGAAAAGCCGTCGCTTTACGGGAAAATCCCGGCACCTCTTCGATAGCGGATCCCTCATGGCGACAGATTCCCTTTCCCTTCCGACCAAGCACTGCACGCTGCGCGTCGTACCGATGCCGGCCGACCTCAATCAGAACGGCGATGTCTTCGGCGGCTGGGTGATGGCCCAGGTTGACGTGGCCGGGGCGATCCCGGCCATGCGGCGGGCGCGCGGCCGGGTTGCGACGGTTTCGGTCAATTCCTTCCTGTTCAAGCAGCCGGTGTCGGTCGGCGATGTCGTCAGTTTCTATGCCGATATCGTGCGTGTCGGCACGACGTCGATTACGGTGCGGGTCGAGGTTTATGCCGAACGCAATTACGCGGCGCCGATCATCGTCCGGGTGACCGAGGCGGAACTGACCTACGTGGCCATCGACGGCGAAGGCCACAAGCGCCCGATCCCGCCGGAAAACGGGCAGGAAATGGTCTAAAATCCGGCGGTTAAACAATCTACCCGCGCTCGCGAATCCAAACATGAACAAACTGACCTTGCGTACGCTGCCGGCCTTGCTGCTGGCGCTTTTTTCCGGCGCGGCATCGGCCGCCGCCTTCCAGTTGTGGGAGCAGAATGCCAGCGGCCTTGGCACGGCCTATGCGGGGTCGGCTGCGGTGGCCGATAACGCCAGCACGATTTTTTACAACCCGGCCGGGATGTCGGAACTGGCGGGCTACCAGGTGTCGCTTGGGGTGACGGGGGTCGGGCCGAGCTACACCTTCCGTAACGATGGGTCGACGCTGACCGGCAACAACGGCGGCGATGCCGGAAGCTGGCATGCCGTGCCCAACCTCTACCTGTCGAGCCGTCTCACCGACAAGCTTTCCGTGGGGCTCGGGATCTCCGTCCCCTTCGGGTTGGCGACTGAATACGACAGGGGCTGGGTGGGACGGGCGCAGACCATCAAGTCGGACGTGCGGACGATCAATTACAACCCGTCCGTTGCCTATCGCCTCAATGACAAGGTGTCGCTGGGCTTGGGCGTGAATTATCAGAAAATCGATGCCGAACTGACGAATGCCGGTGGTGTGCTCAAGGGTGATGATGCAGCCTGGGGCTGGAATGCCGGCGCCTTGTTCACCCTGTCGCCGGCCATGCGGGTCGGGTTGTCCTATCGCTCCGCGATCAAATACACGCTGGAAGGGACGCTCAACGGCGCGACGCCGGTACGGGCCGACGTCGAATTGCCGGATACGGCCATCCTTTCCGTCTGGCAGCAGGTTTCCGACCGCTGGGAGGCCATGGGCGATCTGTCCTACACGCGCTGGAACAGCCTCAAATCGCTCAACGTGATCAGCCGGGCGACGGGCAATGCGATTCCGCAGGCCGGCGAAACCTTCAATTACGACAATGCGTGGCGTATCGCCTGGGGGGCGGCCTACAAGGCCAGCGAGAGGGCCAAGGTCAAGTTCGGCATCGCCTACGACCGGACCCCGGTGCGCGATGCCGACCGCTCGGCCCGCGTGCCGGACAACAGCCGCCTCTGGCTGTCCCTCGGCGGCCAGTGGAACGCCGGCCGCGTCGGCAAGTTTGATCTTGGCTACAGCTATCTCTATGTTCGCGACCCGGACATCAATATGACCAAGAACGGCACGACCGTGCGCGGCAGTTACGATGCGAGCGCGCATATCGTCGGCGTGCAGTACTCGGTCGGCTTCTAGACCGCAAGGGAACGGGACGGTTGTCGGTGCTGGAACTGGGCGGAATGACGCTGGGGCTGCGCGAGGGCCTGATCGGGCTGATTGCGCTGGTTGCCGGCTACATCGTTTTGGTTTTGCTCCGCATGTTCCGCTTGCGTCAGGGGGGAGGCGGTGGCACGGAGCGCCGTGGGCCGCCGGCTGCCGTGCCGGCCGAGCCGCCCACGGAGGGCATCGGGCAGGCTGTACCCGAAGCCGCCCCCGCGCGCTGGGAAACGGTGCCGGACGGCATGGCGGAAGAGGTGTTGCGCCAAGGGCTGGCCTTGGAACTGGCCCAGTTGCGCGAGGAAGTCGACGCCATTCGCGGCGAACTGGCCGCGCTGCGCAGCGACATGCAGCATGAAATGGCTTCCCTGCGGGCCAGCCAGAGCGTTTCGCCGATTTATGGCGATGCGATGCAACTGGCGGTGTCCGGTTACGATGCAGCGGCGATTGCCGAGCGATGTGGCATTGCGCGGGCCGAGGCCGATCTGGTCGTGGCCCTGGCCAAGAGCCAGGAACATTGAGGCGGAGCATGGCGACAGAACCCACGAAAGAAGCAGCGCACGACAAGGACAAGGCGGCGGACGGCAACGCCGGCGACCTGCGTGGCCAGTTGGTCAAGCGCCTCGCCGTGGCCGGCGTGCTGGTTGCCATTCTGCTCGGCGTGCTGGCCTTTTTCGATTATCTGGCTAACCAGCCGGAGGAAGCGGAGGAAACGCTATTCACCCAGCCGGTGCCGGTCGCGCCGAAGAAGGCGGTGTCGCAACCGGTCACTCCGGCGGACAACCTGCCCGAGCCGCCGACGACGGACAAGGCCGAGCCGGTTGCCGAGGGGCCACCGCCGCCGCAGGTTGAGGCTCAGCCGGCGCAGCCTGCCGAGGCCAGGCCGGACGGGCGCCCAGCGCGACCTCAGGCAACTGCCAGTCCCCGGGCACCGGCGCCCGCAACGGCCGTCCCCGAGGCAACGACGGCGCCGTCCAACATCCTGCCGCCGGCGCGCAGCACGGCACCTGACGAACCGCCTGCCGCCACCGTCAAACCGCCGGCCCGACTGAGCGATGTCAAGCCGGTAGCGCCGACCCCGGCCCCGCCTTCCGCCGTATCCCGCCTGTTTTCGGGCTTCGTCCTGCAGGCCGGGGTGTTTTCCAGCGTCCAGCGGGCGGAGGAACTGCATGCCCGCCTGACCCTGAGCGGCGTGCCGTCCACCCTCGAAACCCGGGTTCAGGTCGGTCCCTTCCGCACCCGGCAGGAAGCCGAGGCGGCTCAGGCCAAGTTGAAGGAACTGGGCATCCAGACCATCCTCGTTCCGCCGAAGGGCAAGCACTAACGCCCGCCGGGGGGGCGCAGGCGCTTGGCAAAGACCGTCATTTCCCGGGCAGCCTGGATATCGCCCCGGGCCTCGGCAACAGCGATGCCGCGTTCGTAGGCGGCCAGGGCACCCGTGGCGTCACCCGCCGCGGCCCGGGCCTTGCCGAGAGCCTTCCAGGCGGCGGAATAGTTTGGGTCGCGCTCGACAGCGGCCTGGAAGGCTTCGGCCGCCTTGGCCGGCGCGTCGATCCTGAGGTATTCGTTGCCGAGCGAGAAGCGGAGCAGGGCGCCATCGCGCGGGCCACCCAGCATTTTTTCCAGGGATGCGATACGTGGGTTCATCTAGAATTTGTGTTTTGAATTTTGATCAGTCACAGAGGAAGTTTTCATGGCCAAGACCATCATTGCCACACCGAATGCCCCGGCCGCCATCGGCACCTATTCGCAGGCCGTCCGGGTCGGCGACACCGTGTACCTGTCGGGGCAGATCGGCCTCGATCCGGCCTCCATGCAGCTGGTAGACGGCATCGATGCGCAAATCGTTCGCGTTTTCGACAATCTGAAGGCCGTCGCCGAAGCGGCGGGCGGTTCCCTGGCCGACGTGGTCAAGCTCAATGTCTACCTGACCGACCTGGCCCATTTTGCCAAGGTCAATGAAACGATGGCGAAATACTTCAGCGAGCCCTTCCCGGCCCGCGCTGCCGTGGGGGTCAAGGAACTGCCGCGCGGCGCGCTGGTCGAGGCCGATGCCGTGATGTTCATTGGCTGATGATGCCAAGCGGGGCTGCCGCTCCGATCAGGGCTTCTGATGCGCTGAAGAAGAAGCTTGCCAAGATCGGCCTCCACAGCGAGGCCGATTTGCTGGTGCACCTGCCGCTGCGCTACGAGGACGAGACGCGCATCACGCCGGTGGCGCGGGCCTTGGGTGGCGAGCCGGTGCAGGTCGAGGTCGTCGTGCACGACAACGCGGTGCAGTACCGGCCACGGCGGCAGATGCTGGTGCGGGCCGGGGATGGCACGGGCGACATCACGCTGCGCTTTTTCAGCTTCTACCCGAGCCAGCAGGCGATGCTGGCCCCGGGGGCGCGCATTCGTGCCTTTGGCGAGGTGCGGGGGGGCTTTTTCGGGCTGGAGATGGTGCATCCGCGCTGCCGCAAGGTGGCTGACGATGAGCCGCTGCCCGAAGCGATGACGCCGATTTATCCGTCCACTGCCGGACTGGCCAATTCGGCCTTGCAGAAGCTGATCGGCAAGGCGCTGGCTGGGGGCGATTTGTCTGATACGCTGCCGGACGAGTTACGCCAGACATTGAAGCTGCCCGGCTTGGCGCGCAGCCTGAAATTCCTGCACAACCCGCCGCCCGGTACCGAGCTGGATACGTTGCATGCACGTAATCACCCGGCCTGGCGGCGCGTGAAGTTCGACGAGGTGCTCGCCCAGCAGTTGTCGCTGCGCCGGGCTTACCTGGCGCGCCGCGAGCAGGGTGCTCCGGTGCTCAAGGCGCTCGACGACCTCGGCGCCCGCCTGCTCGACAGCCTGCCCTTCGGCCTGACCGGGGCGCAGGCGCGGGCGATGGCCGAAATCGGCGCCGATCTGGCGCAGCCCTATCCGATGCAGCGCCTGCTGCAAGGCGATGTCGGCGCGGGCAAGACCATCGTCGCCGCACTGGCCGCGTGCCAGGCGATTTCCGCCGGCTGGCAGGCCGCCTTCATGGCCCCCACCGAGATCCTCGCCGAGCAGCATTACCTCAAGCTGCGCGATTGGCTGGAGCCACTCGGTGTCAAGGTAGCCTGGCTTTCCGGCAGCCTGAAGAGCAAGGCCAAGCGCGAGCAACTGGCGGCAACGGCAAGCGAGGCGCAACTGATCGTCGGGACGCATGCGCTGATCCAGGAGGGCGTCGATTTTGCCCGGCTCGGTCTGGCCATCGTCGATGAACAGCACCGCTTCGGCGTCGCCCAGCGGCTGGCCTTGCGCAAGAAGGGCAGCAATCCGCACCAGTTGATGATGTCGGCGACCCCCATCCCGCGCACGCTGGCCATGAGCTACTACGCCGACCTCGACGTGACGGTGCTCGACGAACTGCCGCCCGGCCGCACACCGATCAAGACGCGGCTGGTCGCCGATAACCGGCGCGAGGATGTGGTGGGCTTCGTCAAGAAGCATGTCGAGGAGGGGCGGCAGGCCTATTGGGTCTGCCCGCTGATCGAGGAATCGGAAGCCTTGCAGTTGCAGACGGCGCAGGATACCTACGAGCAGCTGTCGCAGGACTTGCCGGAACTGCGCGTCGGGCTGGTGCATGGGCGTCTGAAGGCTGATGAGAAGCAGGTGGTGATGGCCGCCTTCGCGGCGGGCGACATCGATGTGCTGGTGGCGACGACGGTGATCGAGGTCGGCGTCGATGTGCCGAATGCCAGCCTGATGGTCATCGAGCATGCCGAGCGTTTCGGGCTGTCGCAATTGCACCAGTTGCGGGGGCGGGTCGGGCGTGGCCCGTACGAATCGAGCTGCGTGCTGATCTACGCCGGGCCGCTGGGTGAGATTGCCCGGCAGCGGCTGAAGATCATTTTCGAGCATACCGACGGCTTCGAAATCGCCCGTCAGGACTTGCAGCTGCGCGGGCCGGGCGAGTTTGTCGGGGCGCGGCAGAGCGGCGTGCCGCTGTTGCGCTACGCCGATTTGGAACGCGATGCCGATCTGGTCGAGATGGCGCGCGGGGTGGCCGAGACGATGCTCGCGGCGCATCCTGAACTGGCCGAGAAGCACCTGCAGCGCTGGCTGGGCTCGCGCGAGGAGTTGCTGAAGTCCTGACGCTTGGCCGGGTCAGGCGGCCTGCCGGCGTTGCGCCGAGGCGACGATGCCCTCGCTCAGGGTGCGCAGGGCGGGCAGCGCCGGGCCTTCGCGCAGTGTGATCATGCCGGTCGGCACCAGCGCGATGTCGGGCGGCACGCGTTCGATGACCAGGTCGGCGGCATGCGCCGATTGCTCGACGACGCAACGTGGCATCAGCGTCCAGCCGAGACCGACGGCGACGCAGCCGAGAATGCCCTCCAGCGTGCCGAATTCCATGGCGTCGGCGATGGCGTGCCCTTGCTTGCGCTGCCAGGCGATGGCCCGGGTGCGGTAAGCGCAGCCTTCGCGGAACAGGATCAGCGGCAGCAGGACCGGGTCGGTGCCGGCGGCGTGCACCTGCACCAGTTCCTCGACGACCAGTTCGTCGAAGCGCAGGTCGGGGTGGATGACCGGGCCGGCGACGAAGGCGCAATCGAGCTTGTGGTCGAGCACCTTCCCGGTCAGCTGGGTGGTGGTGTCGGTGAAGACGCGCAGCTCCAGGCGCGGATGGGCGGCCCGCACCGCTTTCAGGGCGCTCGGCAGGTGCAGGGCGGCGAAGGTTTCCATGGCGCCGATGCGCAGTTCGCCGACGCTTTCGCCGACCTGGCGCACGGCGCTCGCCGTCTGCCGCTCCAGCGCCAGCATGCGGCGGGCGTAGTCGAGCAGGACGCGGCCGGAGGGCGCGAGTTCCAGGCCGCGGCCCTTGCGGAAAAACAGCTCGGCGCCCAGTTCCTCTTCCAGCTTCCGGATGCGACCGGTGACGTTGGACTGCACGGTGTTCAGCTTGCGCGAGGCGGCCAGGATGCCGCCTTCCTCGACGACGGCCTGAAAGGTGCGCAGGGCGATCAGTTCCATGATTTTATCTCGATAAAAGAACGGTTTGTTCTTAATAAATCATTTGTGCAGATAATTTAGCGCGAATATCGTGGTGCTTCAAGCCGAAAAAGGAGACCACCATGACCTCGCAGAGAGCGCGCTTCAAGGTGCTGGGCGCCGGGATCTTCAGCCTGATCCTGGTGCTTGGCGTCGCCCGCTTTGCCTATACGCCGCTGTTGCCGATCATGCAGCAGCAGGCCGGGCTGGGCCTGGCCGAGGCCGGCTGGCTGGCGGCGCTGAATTACGCCGGCTACCTGAGCGGCGCGCTGATCGCCTCGCTGATCAGCGACCTCGTGCTCAAGGACCGGCTGTATCGGATCGGGCTGGTCGTTGCCATCGTCAGCACGGCGATGATGGGCCTGACCACCGACCCCTGGGTGTGGATGCTGTCGCGTTTCATCGCCGGCCTGTCCAGCGCGGCCGGCATGCTGCTCGGCACCGGGCTGATCCTCAACTGGCTGATCCGCCACAACCACCGGCCGGAACTGGGTATCCACTTTTCCGGCATCGGCCTCGGCATCGCCGGCTGCTCGGTGGCGGTTTGGCTGATGGGGGGCGCGCTGGACTGGCGCGAGCAGTGGTTCGTTTTCACGGCGCTGGCCTGCCTGCTCATCTTACCGGCCCTGGCCTGGCTGCCGGCGCCGGACTCCAGCCCGCTGACCCAAAGCGGGGCGCCGATGCGTGACAAGCCGCCCAGTCGGCTCTACCTCGGCCTGTTCATGGCCGCCTATTTCTGCGCCGGTTTCGGCTACGTGATCAGCGCCACCTTCATCGTCGCCATCGTGGACAAGCTGCCGGGGCTGCAGGGGCAGGGGGCGCTGGCTTTTCTCGCCATCGGCCTGGCGGCGGCCCCTGCCTGCATCAACTGGGATTTCATCGCCCGCTATATTGGCGAACTGAATGCCCTGATCCTCGCTGCCTTGCTGCAGATTGTCGGCATCGTGCTGCCGGTGGCGGTCGGCGGCCTGATTCCGACGCTGTTCGGCGCCCTGCTTTTTGGCGGCACCTTCATCGGCATGGTCAGCCTGGTGCTGACCATGGCCGGGCGTTTCTACCCGACGCGGCCGGCCAAGATGATGGGCAAGATGACCATATCCTACGGCGCCGCACAGATCATCGGACCGGCCATCGTCGGCTGGCTGGCGACCCGCCTCGGCAACTATGCGATCGGCCTCTATCTGGCCGGTGGCGTGATGCTGGTCGGCACGGTGCTGTTGGCTATACTCAAGCTCGTTGAAAAGCGGGATGCTGCCGTGGCGCTGCAGCCCTGCCTGCAAAACTGACCAAGGAGACGAGGATGTTCAAGGGAATACTGATCGAGAAGGACGACGCCGGCTATCGTGCCGCGGTGAAGGAGATCGACGAGGCAGAGTTGCCTGAGGGGGACGTGACGGTGCGCGTCGAGCGTTCGTCGCTGAACTACAAGGACGGCCTGGCGATTACCGGCAAGGGCCCGGTGGTGCGCAAGTTCCCGATGGTGCCGGGGATCGATATCGCCGGCACGGTCGAGGCCAGCGACAACCCGGATTACAAGCCTGGCGACCGCGTCGTGCTCAACGGCTGGGGAGTCGGCGAAACGCACTGGGGCGGCCTGGCCCAGAAAGCGCGCCTGAAGGGCGACTGGCTGGTGCCGCTGCCGGAGGCTTTCACGGCGCAGCAGGCCGTGGCCATCGGCACCGCCGGTTATACCGCCATGCTGTGCGTGCTGGCGCTGGAGAAGCACGGCGTCAAGCCGGCTGATGGCGAGATCGTCGTCACCGGGGCGGCGGGCGGCGTGGGCAGCGTCGCGATTGCCGTGCTGAGCAAGCTGGGCTACCCGGTGGTCGCGGTCAGCGGCCGGCCGGAAGAGGCGGATTACCTGAAACAACTGGGGGCGAGCGAAGTACTGGAACGCAGCGCCTTTTCGGCTCCCGGCAAGCCGCTCGGCAAGGAGCGCTGGGCGGGGGCGGTGGATGTGGTGGGCAGCCATACGCTGGCCAACCTCTGCGCTACGACCCGCTATCGCGGTATCGTGACGGCCTGCGGCCTGGCCGGTGGCATGGATTTTCCTGCCAGCGTGGCGCCCTTCATCCTGCGCGGCGTGACGCTGGTCGGCATCGACAGCGTGATGTGCCCGCGTCCCGAGCGGTTGGTCGCCTGGCAGCGCCTGGCGCGCGATCTCGATCCCGCCAAGCTCGGCCTGATGACGCACGAAGTGTCGCTGGCCGAGGCCATACCGACGGCGGCGCGGCTGATGGCAGGCCAGGTGCGCGGCCGTGTCGTGGTCGATGTGAATCGGTGAGCGGGATGCCTTGCGTCAATCTGGCAGCAGGGAGGGAACTTTTCGGGAAACACTTGTCTACACCGCCTCAAATTACAACCCATCAACAGAGGCATTTCATGGATGAGCTTTCCACCTTCGGTATCGGTTTCGCCGCATTGATCTTCACGCTGGCCTGCTTCATGGCGTTCAAGCTGGCTTCGAAGAAGGCCTACCACTAAGCTGCAGCCCGGGCGCCGGTGTTCGGCGCCGGGTGACGAAAGCCGGGGCATCCCGGCTTTTTTTACGTCAGGAATTCCTCGATCAGCCGCGCCACTTCGGCGGGTTGGTCATGGTGCAGCATGTGGTCGGCATCCTCGATCCAGCGTTCGGTCAGTTGCGCGAAGCAGGCCTGGCGGGCTTCCCAGTCGCCGGGGCGTTGGCCAAAATCGCGCACCACCCAAGACTGGCGGCCGGCTACCCACAAGACCGGGCAACGCACTTGGCGCCAGATTGCCATCGATTCTTCCAGCCGGAAGAGGTAGGGCGATAAGTTCTTGTGCCACGGGTCGCCATTCCAGACCACGCCATGCCGGCGTTCGCCGGCCTTATTGTGGCCCTCGCCGATCTTGGCCAAATGACGGGCGAGGAAGGCGGCGCGCTCGGCGGTCAGGAAACGGTCGGTCTTCATCAGCCGCCGCGCGAAATCGGCCCGGTCGCGGTACACGTGCAGCCGGGGTGTTGCCCGGCGCTGGTCGAGCCATTGGCGGTAGCGCTCGGGGGCCATGTCCGGTGTGGTCGGCGCGATGCCGAAACCGTCCAGCGTGACCAGGCGCTCGACCCGCTCGGGGCGAATGCCGGCGTACAGGCAGGAGAGGATGCCCCCCATGCTGTGTCCGACCAGCCGGACCTGCCCGGCCGGCGCGTAATGATCGAGGATGGCCTCCAGGTCGCTGATGTGCTCGGCGAAATAGTAGGGGCGGTGCAGCCATTGCGACGGGCCGAAGCCGCGCCAGTCGGGGGCGACGATGTTCCAGTCGCGCTGCAGTGCGTCGACGACGAACTGGAAGGAGGCGGAAACGTCCATCCAGCCATGCAGCAGGAAGAGGGTCGGGGCCTTGGCGTCGCCCCAGCGCCGGATGTGCAGGCGAACGTCGGGCAGGTCGAGGAATTCGGAACGCGAGGGATGCTGGGTCATGGTGTGGCGGTAGCCGGTGTGTGGCAAAGGGGGATTGTGCCATGTGAGCGCGGGGGATCCGTGCGCCGCTGGCCATCGGGCCGGCAACGGCGACCAACTCCGGCCGGTTTAAGGTTGATTTAAGAGCGGTCTTCTATGCTTGTCGCCTCTTACGTTTCCGGATATCACCATGAAAAACGCAAATTGGCCCCGCCTCGTCCGGGTTCAGCACTGGCTGACGGTCCTGTTGATGATGCTCTGCGTCGTCGCGGTCTGGAGTCACGAGGCATTCGACAAATCGAATCCGATGCGGGCCCAACTGATGCAACTTCATTTCCTGTCGGGGGGCGTCATCGGCTTGCTGACCGTGCTGCGCGTGGCGACACGGGCTGTCGTGACGGGCCCGGCCCATGCCATGCCTCCGCTGGTCGCCTGGCTCGCCAAGGCCGGCCATCTCGGCCTCTACCTGCTGCTCATCCTTCTCCCCCTGTGCGGTTATGTTGCGGTGTCCGGCAAGGGGCTGCCGATCAATCTGCTCGGCTGGCTGGAGATTCCGCCGCTGCCGGTGAGCAGCGGAGTAGCGAAGGCTTTCAAGGTGGTGCACGAGGGGCTGGGCAATGCCCTGATTGCCTTGGTGGCCGTGCATGTCGCCGCTGCCCTCTGGCATGCGCTGCTGCTCAAGGACAAGGTGTTGCCGTCGATGCTGGGGCGCGCCGCCGAATAGCGCGCTGCGTCCGCTGTGGGGGGGATGGAGGCCGGGCGGCTCGCCGCCCGGCTTGGCGCGCGTCGCAAAAAGCCACACACTGCTGCCTTCTTTGGCGGCCTGCCCGGGCCGGTTCTTCCGGACCGACCATCCCGGCGGACAATCACGATGAGCGGACAATTCGGACTCCTCAGACAGCAGCGCTTTGCGCCCTTTTTTGCCACGCAGTTCCTCGGCGCCTTCAATGACAATCTGTTCAAGAACGCGCTGGTCGTGCTGCTCACCTTTCAGGCGGCGCACTGGACGACGCTGAAGGCGGAGTTGCTGGCCAACCTGGCGGCCGGCATCTTCATCCTGCCTTTTTTCCTGTTTTCGGCGACCGCCGGACAACTGGCCGACAAATTCGATAAGGCGATGCTCGCGCGTCTGGTCAAGGTACTCGAGATGGCCATCATGGGGATCGCAGCGGCCGGGTTTTTCCTGACCAGCCTGCCGGTGCTGATGGCTGCGCTGTTCCTGCTTGGCTGCCATTCGACGCTGTTCGGCCCGGTCAAGTACGCCATCCTGCCGCAGCACCTGCACGCGGATGAACTGGTCGGCGGCAATGCCCTGGTCGAGGCCGGCACCTTCGTCGCGATCCTGCTCGGCACGCTGGCCGGCGGGCTGCTCGCCGGTTCGGTCGAGCATCCCGCCTGGATCGCCGTCGGCGCCTTTGTCGTCGCGCTGGCGGGCTATGTGACCAGCCGGGGTATCCCGGCGGCGCCGGCCCCGGTGCCGGAACTCCGGATCAATCTCAATCCGCTCAGCGAAACCTGGCGCAACATCGCCTTTGCCCGCGAGAACCGCACGGTCTTCCTGTCCATCCTCGGCATCTCGTGGTTCTGGCTGTACGGTGCGCTGTTCCTTGCCCAGTTCCCGGCCTATGCCAGGTTCGTGCTCGGCGGCGGCGAATCATCGGTGACGCTGCTGCTCGCTACCTTCACGGTCGGCATCGGGCTCGGCTCGATGCTCTGCGAGCGGATGTCCGGCAAACAGGTCGAAATCGGCCTGGTGCCCTTCGGTTCGATCGGCCTGACGCTCTTTGGCCTCGACCTCTATTTCGCCTCGCCAGCCGGTTTGGCCGGTACGACGCCGCACGACCTGCTCGCCCTGCTCAGCCTGCCGGCCATCTGGCGCGTGCTGTTCGACTTGCTGATGCTCGGCGTTTTCGGCGGCTTCTTCATCGTGCCGATGTATGCCCTGGTCCAGCTGCGCAGTGCGCCGGCGCATCGGGCGCGCGTCATCGCTGCCAACAACATCCTCAATGCGCTGTTCATGGTGGTCGGCGCGCTGGGGGCGGCGGCCTTGCTCGGCCAAGGCCTGTCGATCCCGGCGCTGTTCGCACTCGGGGCGCTGCTCAATGCGGCGGTGGCGATCTATATCTACGGGCTGGTGCCGGAATTCCTGCTGCGCTTCATTGCCTGGCTGTTGGTCCGGGCGGTGTATCGGCTGCGCACCAGCGGGCTGGAGCACATCCCACATGAGGGGGCGGCGGTGCTGGTCGCCAACCATGTCAGCTTTGCCGATGCGGTGGTGATCATGGGCGCCGCGCCACGCCCGATCCGCTTCGTGATGGATCACCGCATTTTCCGGACGCCGCTGCTCGGCTTCATTTTCCGCCATTGCGGTGCCATTCCCATCGCCTCGGCCAAGGAGGACCCGGCGATGCTGGAAGCCGCCTTTGCCGAGGTGGCGCGGGTGCTGGCCAACGGGGATCTGGTCGGGATCTTTCCGGAGGGGCAGCTCACCCGCGATGGTGAACTGCAGCGCTTTCGGCCCGGTATCAGCCGCATCCTGCGGGCCAACCCGGTACCGGTGGTGCCGATGGCCTTATGCGGCCTGTGGGGTAGTTTCTTTTCGCGAATCGACGGCAAGGCGATGCAAACGCCGTTCCGGCGCGGCCTGTTCTCGGCGATTGCCTTGCGTGTCGGGCCGCCGCTGCCGCCCGAGGCGGCCACGCCGGAGGCCCTGTTCGCCCGCGTGCTCGCCCTGCGCGGCGACTGTCGGTGAAAGGGCGGGCGGCCGGGGCGGGTAGAATGACGCCTTTGCCGCGTTTCCCCATCTGCCATGACGACACCTTCCCAGCCTCCCGCCGACCAACTGGCCGGCCTCGTCAATCCCGACACCCAGCGCTTGGCTGCCCGCATGGCGCAGGATGTCTTTGCCGGCGTCTTCCGTCTGGCGGCAAGTAGCGAGGGCGCGCCGGACGTTGGCATCCTGGGCGAGGTGGCGGCGCAGTGCGCCAACTGGTGCCGGGCCGGCGGCGGCGACGAGGCGCGCGCCCTGCGCCTGGCCCTGCTGATCAGCGGCCTCGACCAGTGGGGCTTGGCCTATACCCAGGCTTTTGGATTGACCGCCATCCATCCGCTGACGGCCTTGATCGGCGGCCTGCGCACCCGGCTCGATGCCCGCGAGGAAAGCCGTTTTCAGCGTTATTTCGAGGAAATCGATGCTAGCGAGTCGGCGGCCGTCGATTTCAAGGTCGATTTGCGGCGCGGCATCCATCTGGCCTTGTGGCATGCGATGGCGGCCTGCGAATCGAGCGAGCAGGTCGAGGCCATCGTGCACACGCTGGGCAGCCTGATGGTCGCCCTCAATCAGAAAATGCCGGAATTGGGCTGGCGGCTGGTTGCCGACGCGCTGGCCCACATTCAGATCGGCCTGCTCTCCGGACAGGTGGCGGCCTCGTCGCTGGCCCAGGAGGGAACGCAACAACTCTTCGCCTCGCTGCGCCACGCCCTGCCGGAAGCGCGCTACCAGGCCATCCTGGCTCATGCCGGGCAGGCCGTCGTCGCCTGGCAGCAGGCCGCCCGCAGCCGCGCCCATTGAGCGGCCGCCCCCCGATGATCGCCCAGGTAGAATCCGACGATGAACTGGCCCGCACTGAAGGAAAAACTCGATCTGTATGAAAAGCTGATGCGGCTCGACAAGCCGATCGGCATCCTGCTCCTGCTCTGGCCGACGCTGTGGGCCTTGTGGTTGTCGGCGCTGGGACGGCCGAACGGGGGCGTGGTCTGGGTCTTCATCATGGGCACCGTCCTGATGCGCTCGGCCGGTTGCGTCATCAACGACTACGCCGACCGCGATTTCGACAAGCATGTCGAACGCACCAAGGAACGCCCGCTGACGGCCGGCAAGGTGACGCCCCGGGAAGCCCTCTGGCTGTTCGCCGTGTTATGCCTGATGGCCTTCGGGCTGGTGCTGGCACTCGGCATGCCGCTCGTCATCTGGCTTTCAGTCCCGGCTGTCTTCCTGGCTGCAAGCTACCCCTTCACCAAGCGCTTCTTCGCCATCCCGCAGGCCTACCTCGGCATTGCCTTCGGCTTCGGCATCCCGATGGCCTATGCCGCCCACCTCGGCAGCGTGCCGGCCGAAGCCTGGTGGCTGCTGCTCGCCAACGTCTTCTGGGCGGTGGCCTACGATACGGAATACGCCATGGTCGACCGCAACGATGACCTGAAAATCGGCATCAAGACTTCGGCCATCACCTTTGGCCGCTTCGATGTGGCGGCGGTGATGCTGTGCTATGCCGCGACCCTGGCGATCATCGGCTGGGTTGGCTGGACGCTGCACATGGGCCTCGCCTTTTATGCCGGGCTGGCCGTGGCGGGCGGCATCATGGGCGTGCATTACACCTGGATCAAGGGGCGCGAGCGGATGCCGTGCTTCAGGGCTTTCCTGCATAACAACTGGGTCGGCGCCGCGATTTTCGCCGGCATCGTCGTCGATTTCCTGATTTCCGGAAGGAGTTTCGGATGAAAACGTTATTGGCCATGCTGGCACTGATTTCGACCGTGGCCGTTGCCGAAGATACCCGCCAACTGGCGCCGCTGCCGCCTGCCGCGCAGGAATCGCTGCGCCAGGAGATGCTCGACAATCTGGTGACCGTCAATGACGTGTTGTCGCTGATGGCCGAGGGCAAGGTCAAGGAGGCCGGGGAAGCGGCGGAGACCAGGCTCGGCGTATCGGCCATGGGCAAGCACCGGATGAAGCCGGTCGACGCCCGGCCCGGGCCGCACATGCCGCCGGCCATGCACGGTATCGGCCTGGATGGTCACAAGGCGGTCAGCGAATTCGCCGCCGTCGCCAAGACCGGTGACCGCGACAAGGCGCTGGCCCTGCTGCCCAATCTCACGTCGGCCTGCGTCGCCTGCCACTACGCCTACCGAACCCGATGAAATACCACGATCTGCGCGACTTCCTGTCGCAACTGGAAAAAACTGGCGAATTGAAGCGGATTGCCGTCCCGGTCGACACCCACCTCGAAATGACCGAGATCGGCGACCGCGTGCTGCGCGCCGGCGGCCCGGCCTTGTTGTTTGAAAACGCCAGGACCGGCGAGCGTCGGCACGAGATGCCGGTGCTCACCAACCTCTTCGGCACGCCCAAGCGCGTCGCACTGGGCATGGGCGAAGAGTCGGTGCAGGCATTGCGCGAAGTCGGCAAGCTGCTCGCCTTCCTGAAGGAGCCCGAGCCGCCCAAGGGCCTGAAGGACGCCTGGGAAAAGCTGCCGGTGCTCAAGCAGGTGCTCAACATGGCGCCGAAAAAAGTCTCCTCGGCGCCGTGTCAGGAGATCGTTTGGGAGGGCAAGGATGTCGATCTCGCCAAGCTGCCCATCCAGCATTGCTGGCCGGGCGACATCGCGCCGCTGATCACCTGGGGGCTGGTCGTGACGCGCGGGCCGCACAAGAACCGCCAGAATCTCGGCATCTATCGCCAGCAGGTGTTGGGGCCGAACAAAGTCATCATGCGCTGGCTGGCGCATCGTGGTGGCGCGCTGGATTTTCGTGAGCATCAACTCGCCAATCCCGGCCAGCCTTTCCCGGTGGCCGTCGTGCTCGGTTGCGACCCGGCGACCATTCTCGGCGCAGTGACGCCGGTGCCGGATTCGCTCTCCGAATACCAGTTCGCCGGCCTCTTGCGCGGTGGCAAGACTGAGCTGACGCAATGCCTGGGCTCGACCCTGCAAGTGCCGGCTTCGGCGGAAATCGTGCTGGAAGGGGTGATCCATCCGGGCGAAATGGCGCTCGAAGGGCCATATGGCGACCACACCGGCTACTACAACGAGCAGGCCGAGTTCCCGGTATTCACCATCGAGCGCATCACCATGCGCAAGAACCCGATCTACCACAGCACCTATACTGGCAAGCCGCCCGACGAGCCGGCGGTACTCGGTGTGGCGCTCAATGAAGTGTTCGTGCCGCTGTTGCAGAAGCAGTACCCGGAAATCGTCGATTTCTACCTGCCGCCCGAAGGCTGCTCGTACCGCATGGCCATCGTCAGCATCAAGAAGGCCTATCCCGGCCACGCCAAGCGCATCCTGTTCGGCATCTGGTCCTTCCTGCGCCAGTTCATGTACACCAAGACCATCGTCGTCGTCGATGATGACATCGACATCCGCGACTGGAAGGAAGTGATCTGGGCGATGACGACGCGCTTCGACGCCGTGCGCGACACCACGCTGGTCGACAACACGCCGATCGACTACCTCGACTTCGCCAGCCCGGTCGCCGGCCTCGGTTCCAAGATGGGCATTGATGCCACCAACAAGTGGCCGGGTGAGACCACCCGCGAATGGGGCAGGCCGATTGTCATGGATGCCGACGTGAAGCAGCGCGTCGATCGCCTGTGGGACGAGTTGGGCCTATGAGCCTGCGCGTCGAAGCGGTCGATCTGCACGACCCGGCGCAGGCGGCGGCTTGGCTGGATCTGCTCGACCACTACGCGCAGGACCCGATGGGCGGCGGCATGGGTCTGTCCGCCTACGCCAAGGCCAACCTCGTGCGCGAACTGGCCGATCTGCCCACCTTCCACGGTGCACTGGCCTTTTCGGGCAACAAGGCGGTCGGGCTGATCAACTGTTTTGCCGGTTTCTCCACCTTTGCCGCCAAGCCCTTGCTCAACATTCACGATATCGTGACGTACGCCGCGCTGCGCGGCCAGGGCGTCGGCCAGGCCTTGCTCGGCTGGGCCGAACAGCGGGCACGCGCGTTGGGCTGTTGCAAGCTGACGCTGGAAGTGTTGTCGAACAACACGCGGGCCTTGGCTTCCTACGAGCGTGCCGGCTTCGCGCCTTACATGCTCGATCCGGCCGCCGGCCAGGCCTTGCTGATGCAAAAATACCTCCCGGAGGAAGCGGCATGAACCCACCCGTCCCGTCACCCGACCTGCGGGGTGTCCGTCCCGCGCTGGTCCAGCTCACCCACGTCATCTACGGCCTGCATGCGCTGGCTGTCGTCATCGGCGTCACGTCGTCGGCTACCGTCGCTGGCGGTTTCGTCTTCGGCCTGCCCTCGCTGATCGCCGTCTTCCTCAATTACCTCAAACGTGGCGATGTTCGCGGTACCTGGCTGGAAAGCCACTTCGTCTGGCAAATCCGTACCTTCTGGTTCACGGCGCTGTGGCTGGTGGTCTATGGCCTGCTGATCATCACCCTCATCGGCATCCCGCTCGCCTGGCTCCTGATTGCGGTGCTCGGCCTGTGGGTCGGCTACCGCGTGCTTCGCGGCTGGCTGGCCCTGGCCGCCGTCCGGGCGATCCTTCCCTGAAGTGTCCCGGGGCGCCGGGGGGGCGGGTCAGGTGCCCATGTAGCGCCCGGCCTTGTGGTTGACCGCGATGACCAGGTTGAGGGCCAGCGCGCCGACGATGGAGAGACCGACGCTGAGCGGGTCGCGAATGAACAGGGCAGCGCCGAGGATCAGGCAGTCGGCCGCCATCTGCAGCTTGCCGGCACGCCAGCCGCGTGTGTTCTGCCAATAAATCACGAGGATGCCCAAGCCGCCGAGGCTGGCCTTGTGGCGGATCAGCATCAGCAGGCTGATGCCCGCCAGAAAGCCGCCCATGATGGCCGCGAACAGGCGGTCCAGATTGTGCAGCTGGACCAGGCCGGGTAGCACTTCGGTGTATAGCGCGAGCAGGCTGACCGAGAGGAAGGTCTTGAGGGTGAAGTCCCGCCCCATCGCGCGCAGGGCCAGCAGGTAAAAGGGCAGGTTGATGGCGAAGAGCAGCGCGCCGATCGGCCAGCCGCTCAGGTAGTGCAGCAGGAAGGCGAGGCCGACCGTGCCGCCGGTGAGCAGCCCGGCCTCGCGAAAGAGCAGCACGGCAAAGGCGAAAATGAGCGGGGCGACGAGCAGGGCCTGGGCATCTTCGAACAGGTTGTGGCGAACGGCGTTCATGCGGCGTAGTAACGGCGGATGACGGCCAGCGACCGGACATAGCTGTGCGCAATCTGCTCCGGCACATAGCGGTGCGCGGCACCGACCGGGCAGGCCTGGCGGGCCAGGCAGCCGAGGGCGCAGGCCGAGGCGGGTTGCAGGCGGTAGCGGCTGCAGGTGTCGAGATCGAAGCGGCCATCGGCCAGGGCGCCGGCCGGGCAGGCCGCGATGCACGGGCGGGAGATGCAGCCAGGGCAGGGGCTGCGGTCGCGCAGCGGTACTGAAGGCAGGAAGTCGGTATCGGCGATGGCCACCGCCCGATAGGCATACCAGCTGCCCCATTCCCGGTCCACGCCCACCATGATCGGCGAGGGCTGGTGCCAGCCGGCCAGCTGGCCGAGCGCCTGCAAACCGATCCGTGCCGTTCCCGGAAAGGGCAGGCGGTAGCGCCGATCGGGCAGGTGTTCGGCAAACCAGCGGCGGACGGTCCGGATGCTGTAGTCGTCGATCGGGTCCTCGCTGGCGATGCCGGCGGCCTGTACGCATTCCCACAGGCGACGCCCGCCATGGCCGAAGAGGATCAACTGTCGTTCACCGGCCTGCGGTGCCAGGGGGGCCAGGATGTCGGCCGGCAGGTCGGCGAGGTCGAAGACAAACTGCCGGTTGAGGCCGGCCGCATCCAGGAAATCGGCCGGGAAGGCCGCGCGCTCAGTCATTGTCCAGCCCGCCGCGCGCTTCGCCGGGACGGCGTTGCGCCACCCAGTCGATCAGCGCGTCGATGGCAGCACTGCCGCCCTGGGCGCGCGGATGGTTGATCAGGAAGGTAACGGCGTATCGCCGCCCCTCGGCGTCCAGCGCATAGCCCGCCGCGGTCTTGACGCCATCCAGCGTGCCGGTCTTGATATGGGCACGTCCGGTTGCCGCCCCCTCCTTCAGGCGCTTTTTCATCGTGCCGTCGATGCCGACGATGGGCAGGCTGGCGACAAATTCCGGCATCACCGGGCTATGCCAGGCGTCGAGCAGCAGCCGGTTCAGGCTGCCGGCACTGATCCGTTCGCTGCGCGACAGGCCGGAACCGTTGTCGAGCACCAGTTCGTCAAAGCGCAGCCGGCGCCCGGCCAGCCAGTCGGTGACGCGCTGTCGGGCGCGTTCGGGGGTCGCCGGCGCGGTATCGTTGCCGAGCGTCAGGAAAACCTGACGCGCCATCACATTGTTGCTGAACTTGTTGATGTCGCGCACGGCGTCGGCCAGCGGCGCCGATTCATGCGCGGTCAGCAGGCGGGCCCCCGGCGGCACGCGGCCGGCGCGCACCTGCCCGCCGAGGCTGCCGCCCAGTTCCTTCCACAGCGCGCGGATCAGGCCGCTGGCCTGGGCGTCGGCCGGCAAGGGGGCCAGATTCAGCGTCTTTTCGCCGCACAGCGCGGCATAGGTGCCGGTGAATTCCAGGCGGCTGCCGCCGTGCTCGGGGATCAGGCGGGTCTGGATCAAATCCTTCCAGTTGCTGCTGCACTCGGTACTGCTGCCTTGCAACTGGTTGTCGATGCGCAACCCCTCGCTCGGCGTTTCCTGCAGGACGCGCGGCTTGCCGTTGTCCGGCAGCAGTGTGAAGCGCAGGGCGCGGAAATTGAGCAGCAGGGCATCCGGGCCGACGTTGTAGGGACGCATCGGCTTGTCGTCGAAGGCGCCGGGGTCGATTGCCGGCACGTTGAAGGCCGTGCGGTCGAGCACGATGTCGCCGTTGATCTGGCGGATGCCGCGTACCCGCATCTGGCGCAACAGGCTCCACAGGTGTTCGATGGCAAAGCGCGGATCGCCGCTGCCGCGCAGATAGACGTTGCCATTCAGGATACCGTCTTCCGGCGCCGCTTCGGTCCAGAGTGTGGTTTTCCAGGTGTAGGCCGGGCCGAGCAGATCGAGCGCGGCATACGTCGTGAGCAGTTTCATCACCGACGCCGGATTGAGCGGCTGGCTGGCATTGTGGGCCAGCAGCGGCGCGGCGGCATCGACCGACTGGACGACGACGGCGACATGGCTGGCGGGAATCTGCGCCGCCTTCAGGGCGCGCAGCACGCCGGAGGGCAGACCGTCGGCCCGGGCCGCCAGCGAAACGGCCAACAGGGCAAGGCAGGGCAGAAAAAAGCGGGAAGCAAGACAGGAAAGGAGCGCGAATCGCATCGAAAAAACGGCAAAGAAAAAGGGAGGCCGCAGCCTCCCCCGATTCTAAGCGCCGACGCCTACTTGCGATACAGCTCGAAGCTGGAAATCAAAGCGGCCAGTTCGTGCGAGGTGTGCAACAGTTCGTCGGCCGCCTGGCGCGCGGCACGGGCCGAGGCGGTGTTCTGCTCGATCAGGTCGGTGATCTGCTGCATGCTCTGGGCGACTTCCTCGCTGGCGATGCCCTGCTGGCGCGAGGCATCGGAAATCTGCGTCGACATCTGTGTCACCACGCTGGCCGATTCGGCAATGCCCTGCAAGCCGGCCACGCTTTCGCGCAGCATGCCGATCCCGGTATCCACCTCGTTGGCGGCCAACGTCATGCTGGAGACGGCCTGGGCAGTGACCGTCTGAATCTCGCTGACCGTGGTGTTGATGTCGGCCGTCGACGCCGTTGTCCGCTCGGCCAGTTTGCGCACCTCGTCGGCCACCACCGCGAAGCCGCGCCCCTGCTCGCCGGCACGCGCCGCCTCGATCGCCGCGTTGAGCGCCAGCAGGTTGGTTTGGCTGGCGATGTCGGCGATGACCCGGGTGATATCGCCAATCTTGGCGATCGACTGGTTGAGTTGGTCGATCGTGCTGTTCGAGGCCTGCACCGCTTCGACGACCCGGGTCGTGGCGAGCATGCTCTGGTTGATGTTGGTATTGCTCTGGCTGACCTTTTCCTGCGAATCACGGGCCGCAGCAGCAGTTTCCTGCACATTGGCCGCCACCTCCTGCACCGACTGGCTGAATTCCTCGGTTGCCGCCGCGACGCCCTCGACGCTCGCCTGCTGCTGCTCGGACTGCTCGGCCACCCGCTGCATCTGGATTTCCAGTTGCTGGCAGCGCTGGTCGATGGCCCGCGACGCGGCGTTGATATTGTCTAGCATCGCCTTCAGCATGGCCTGCATGGTCGCCAGGTTGCACAGCAAGAGGCCGGTTTCGTCGCGCCCTTCGATGTCGATGTCGTCGGTCAGCTTGCCTTCGGCAATCCGGTCGAAATGGTGGATTGCCCGTTGCAGCGGCCGCGTGATCGAGCGGACCAGGAACCAGCCGCCGATGCCACCGAGCAGCAGGGCGCCGAGCAGGCTGCCGATGGTCAGGTTGCGGATCGCCGTATAGCGGGCTTCGGCCGCCTGATGGGCATCCGCCGCCGAACGCGACAGTTCTTCGATCAGGGCCTCGCCATCGCGCTTCATTTCAGCGTAGAGCGGGTTGATCTTGAGTAGTAGCAACTCGTTGGTTTCGATGAACTTGCCTTCCTTGAGCAAGCCGCGGGCGACGTTGATGCCTTCGCTGGAGAAGCGTTCGCGGGTGGCGCTGAACTTGTCGAACAGCGCCTGTTCCTGCGGGTTCAGCGGGTGCTTTTTCAGTTCGTCGAGTGTGGCGTTGATTTCGGCACGGTTTTTCAGGGTGTTTTCGATATGCACCTCCAGCGGATGGTCGTGCAACTTGGCAGCCGGGTTGCTGGCATCGTGCTGCAGGGCGAGCATGATCTGCGAGCGGTTGTCCGAAAGCAGGAACATCATCTTGTTGGCCAGGTTCGATGGCAGCTGCTTGTCCTGATAAAGGGTGTTGAGCGCCTGGTTGCTCTCCGCAATGCCGCGCAGGCCGATGACACCGACCAGCAGCATGAGCGCGAGGATGGCGGCGGTGGATGCCCACAGGCGGGCGGTGATCGACAGGCTGCGCCGGCCGGTGCGGGGCAGGCTGCCGGTCTGCCCGGCGGCCCGATAGGCTGCTTCGACCGCGCTGCGCCGACCGGCCGGGGCCGGGGTGCGCACCGACTGGTAGCCGATGATGCGGCCCTCCTGCTTGATCGGCGCGACCAGTGCCTCGACCCAGTAGAAGTCCCCGTTCTTGCAGCGATTCTTGACCAGGCCACGCCAGGGCAGGCCCTGTTTGATGGTCGCCCACAGGTCGGCAAAGGCCGCTTGCGGCATGTCCGGGTGGCGGACAATGTTGTGGCTGCTCCCGATCAATTCCTCCCGGCTGAAGCCGCTGATGTCAACAAAGGCGTCGTTGGCGTAGGTGATGATGCCCTTGAGATCGGTGCGTGACACGAGATAGGCATCGGGCGGGAAAGTCACTTCCCGTTGCGTGACGGGTTGGTTGTTCTTCATGAGCGTGGGGTGGCCTGGATAAGGTGTGCTGCCAATATACAAAAAATAAAAAGTTTGTGCATGGCCTTTGTTTTTTACATTGTTTCAACTTATTTGTCATGTTTTGGGTATAGCGCCTCGCGCGGCGAGCGGGCTGCCGCATGTGCCCGTGGCGGTTTTTCCATGCCCCCGCAGGGCACCGGGGGGGTAGGCGATTTTTTTGCGTGCCAGCCCCTTGAAAACGCCGAAAGCCGCCCCTATTATTAGCACTCACCGACGACGAGTGCTAACAGAATGCCCGTCCGGCTCCCGCGTCCGTGCTCCGCACGGCCGGCCCCTTTCCGTTTTGTCGCAACTCATTTTGAGGAGTCTGTTCTATGAATATCCGTCCTTTGCACGACCGTGTGATCGTCAAGCGCGTTGAAGCCGAGCGCACCACCGCCTCCGGTATCGTCATTCCCGATTCCGCGGGTGAGAAGCCGGATCAGGGCGAGGTGCTGGCTGTCGGTCCGGGCAAGCGCGACGAGAGCGGCAAGTACATCGCCCTGGACGTCAAGGTCGGCGACCGCGTCCTGTTCGGCAAGTATGCCGGTCAGACCGTCAAGGTCGACGGCCAGGAAGTCCTGGTCATGCGCGAAGAAGACATCATGGGTGTCCTGCAGAAGTAATTTTTCTGCCCGACGTTCTCAACAGATCACAATTCAGGAGCTATTAAATGGCAGCTAAAGAAGTCAAATTCGGTGATTCCGCCCGCGCCCGCATGGTCGAGGGCATCAACATCCTGGCCGACGCCGTCAAGGTCACCCTCGGTCCGAAGGGCCGCAACGTCGTGCTCGAGCGTTCCTTCGGCGGCCCGACCGTCACCAAGGACGGCGTTTCCGTTGCCAAGGAAATCGAACTGAAGGACAAGTTCGCCAACATGGGCGCCCAGATGGTCAAGGAAGTCGCTTCCAAGACCTCCGACATCGCCGGTGACGGCACCACCACCGCCACCGTGCTGGCCCAGGCCATCGTCCGCGAAGGCATGAAGTACGTCGCCGCCGGCATGAACCCGATGGACCTCAAGCGCGGCATCGACAAGGCCGTCGCCGCCACCATCGAAGAACTGAAGGCCATTTCCAAGCCCTGCACCACCTCCAAGGAAATCGCCCAGGTCGGTTCCATCTCCGCCAACTCCGATGCCTCCATCGGCAACATCATCGCCGAAGCCATGGAAAAGGTCGGTAAGGAAGGCGTCATCACCGTTGAAGACGGCAAGTCGCTGAACAACGAACTCGATGTCGTCGAAGGCATGCAGTTCGACCGCGGCTACCTGTCTCCGTACTTCATCAACAACCCGGACAAGCAGATCGCCCTGCTCGACAACCCGTTCGTGCTGCTCTTCGACAAGAAGATCTCGAACATCCGTGACCTGCTGCCGATCCTCGAGCAAGTCGCCAAGGCTTCCCGTCCGCTGCTGATCATCGCCGAAGACGTCGATGGCGAAGCACTGGCCACCTTGGTCGTGAACAACATCCGCGGCATCCTGAAGACCGTCGCTGTCAAGGCTCCGGGCTTCGGCGACCGTCGCAAGGCCATGCTGGAAGACATCGCTATCCTGACCGGCGGTACCGTCATCTCCGAGGAGACCGGTCTGTCCCTGGAAAAGGCCACCCTGAAGGATCTGGGCCAGGCCAAGCGTGTCGAAATCGCCAAGGAAAACACCACCATCATCGACGGTGCTGGCGATGCTGCTTCGATCGAAGCCCGCGTCAAGCAGATCCGCGTCCAGATCGAGGAAGCGACCTCCGATTACGATCGCGAAAAGCTGCAGGAGCGTGTTGCCAAGCTGGCGGGCGGCGTGGCCGTCATCAAGGTTGGCGCTGCCACCGAAGTCGAAATGAAGGAAAAGAAGGCCCGCGTCGAAGACGCCCTGCACGCTACCCGTGCTGCCGTTGAAGAAGGCATCGTTGCCGGTGGCGGCGTCGCCCTGCTGCGTGCCCGTGCCAACATCGCCAAGCTCAAGGGCGACAACCATGACCAGGACGCCGGCATCAAGCTGATCCTGAAGGCCATGGAAGCCCCGCTGCGCGAAATCGTTTCCAACGCCGGCGACGAGCCGTCCGTCGTGGTTGACAAGGTCGTTCGCGGCAAGGGCAACTACGGTTACAACGCTGCGACCGGCGAATACGGCGACATGGTTGAAATGGGTGTTCTGGACCCGACCAAGGTCACCCGTACCGCCCTGCAAAACGCTGCTTCCGTGGCCGGCCTGATGCTGACGACCGAGTGCATGGTAGCCGAACTGGCCGAAGACAAGCCGGCCATGCCCCCGATGGGCGGCATGGGGGGCATGGGCGACATGGGCATGGGCATGTAAGACCCGCCCAAGCCGCTCTGGCCAACGAAAGCCCCGCCCTGTGCGGGGCTTTTTGTTGAACGGGGCGGGATGGCTGCCTGAATGATGAACGGGTTGAATCAAATAGGGTGCAACCCGTTTACTGCTGTAAGTTAGTTGTAAGAAGGCTCCCCTACATTAGGCTCCGCAGCAATGCCTCTATAAACAAAATCTGAGGAGCAAATCAATGCAAGACGTACTTGATCGGATTACCAAGAATCCGAAATTCCACGAGTTCATTGCCATGCGCAGTCGATACTCGATCATCATGGCCATCCTGAGCGCCGCCATTTATTACGGCTTCATCCTGCTGGTCGCCTTCGACAAGGAACTGCTGGCCCAGAAGATTGGTTCAGGGGTTACCAGTCTAGGGGTTCCGATGGGGGTGGGCGTCATCGTCCTCACCATCGCTCTGACCTGGATCTACGTCCGTCGCGCCAACACCGAGTTCGACGCGACCAACGAAGCCATCATCAAGGAGGCGCAGAAGTAACATGTCCATCAAGCACATTCTTTCCGCTGTTGCTGCGCTGGCTGTTGCCGGCGCGGCCTTCGCAGCCGGCGCCGACCTCGGCGAAACCCAGAAGCAGTCCACCAACTGGACGGCCATCGTCATGTTCGGCCTGTTCGTTGCCTTTACGCTGTACATCACCAAGGTGGCGGCAGCCAAAACCAAGTCCGCTGCCGACTTCTACACCGGCGGTGGTGGCATCACCGGCTTCCAGAACGGCCTGGCCATCGCCGGCGACTACATGTCTGCTGCCTCCTTCCTGGGTATTTCCGGCCTGGTGTTCGCCAACGGCTTCGACGGCCTGATTTTCTCGATCGGCTGGCTGGTCGGCTGGCCCGTCATCACCTTCCTGATGGCCGAACGCCTGCGTAACCTGGGCAAGTTCACGTTCGCGGACGTGGCTTCCTACCGCTTCTCGCAGACCCCGGTTCGCGTTTTCGCGGCATCCGCCTCCCTGGTCATCGTCGCCTTCTACATGATTGCGCAGATGGTCGGCGCCGGTCAGCTGATCAAGGTGCTCTTCGGTCTCGAATACATGTACGCCGAAATCCTCGTCGGCATCATCATGCTGATGTACGTGCTGTTCGGTGGCATGACCGCAACGACCTGGGTGCAGATCATCAAGGCCGTCATGCTGCTGGGCGGGGCGACCTTCATGGCCGTTGCCGTTCTGCTGCAATTCGGCTTCTCGCCGGAAGCCCTGTTCGCCAAGGCGGTTGACGTGCATGCCAAGAAGGATGCCATCATGGCACCGGGCGCCCTGATCAAGGATCCGATTTCCGCCATTTCCGTCGGCATGGCCCTGATGTTCGGTACCGCCGGCCTGCCGCACATCCTGATGCGCTTCTTCACCGTGCCGAACGCCAAGGAGGCTCGCAAGTCGGTTGCCTGGGCAACCACCTGGATCGGCTACTTCTACATCCTGACCTTCATCATCGGTTTCGGCGCGATCACCAACCTGATCCAGAATCCGGGCGAGTTCTACGTCGGCGGCGAAATCGCCAAGGGCCTGAAGGGCGGTGGCAACATGGCGGCCGTGCATCTGGCCAAGGCAGTTGGCGGCGACCTGTTCCTCGGCTTCATCTCGGCCGTGGCCTTCGCCACCATCCTGGCGGTGGTTGCGGGTCTGACCCTGTCCGGTGCGTCCGCCGTGTCGCACGACCTCTACGCTTCCGTGTTCAACAAGGGCTGCTCGTCCGAGCAGGAACTGCGCGTTTCCAAGCTGGCCACCATCGCCCTCGGCGTTCTGGCTATCGTGCTCGGGATCGCCTTCGAGAAGGAAAACGTCGCCTACATGGTGATGCTGGCCTTCACCGTCGCCTGTTCCTCCAACTTCCCGGTTCTCTTCATGTCCGTGCTGTGGAAGAACTGCACGACGCGGGGTGCCGTGGTCGGTGGCTTCGTCGGCCTGGTTCTGGCCGCCGTCCTGACCATCGGCTCGGCCAGCGTCTGGGAAGCCGTGCTGCACAATCCGAAGGGCTCGGCCTGGTTCCCGTACAACTCGGCTGCCATCTTCTCGATGAGCGCTGCCTTCTTCACGATCTGGCTGGTGTCCATCCTGGACAACTCGGCTCAGGCCAAGAAGGAGCGCGAGCTGTATCCGGCCCAGCAGCTGCGTTCGGAAACCGGTCTGGGTGCCTCTTCGGCTGCTGCCCACTGATCGGTCAAGCGCCACCAAGCAAAAAGCCCGGGTTTTCCCGGGCTTTTTTTGTTGATGATGGCCGAGAAACGTGGCATCGGGCAGGGGGGGGAAATGCGGACGTGCTTGTGCGCTGCGGAAAAACAACCGCAGTTTATTTGTTAGACTGTGCGAGTTTGCTGGGCAAAAAAACGGTAGGGGGTTGCCCAGTGCAGGATCGGGCGACCCCCTGAGCAGCGGCGTGCCGCATGCTCCGAAGACCATAAAAGGAGAACAGCCCAGTCAGGTTAAGCGGGCTGCCTTACAGAAATCTTACGCCGTGACAGGCGAATATCGAATCAATGCGCATACTTATCGCTGAAGACGACACGATCATCGCCGATGGCTTGTCGCGTTCCCTGCGCCAGGCGGGCTATGCCGTCGATTGGGCGCCCAATGGCGTCGAGGCGGACACGGCCCTCGCCACGGTGACCTATGATTTGCTGATTCTGGATCTCGGCCTGCCGAAAATGCCCGGCCTTGAAGTGCTCAAGCGCCTGCGGGCCCGCAATTCGCAAGTGCCGGTCCTGATCCTGACGGCGCTCGACGGGACGGGTGACCGCGTCAAGGGGCTCGATCTGGGGGCCGACGACTATATGGTCAAGCCGTTCGAGCTGGCCGAACTGGAAGCACGGGTCAGGGCGCTGACCCGCCGTTCGGCCGGTACGACGCCGACCATCCAATGTGGTGCCCTGGCGTACGATCAGGTCGGTCGGGTCGCCACGATCAATGGGCAAGCGCTGGAACTGTCGGCGCGCGAGGTGGGCTTGCTGGAGGTGTTGCTCAGCCGGATGGGGCGCCTGGTCAGCAAGGACCAGCTGGTGGACCACTTGTGTGGTTGGGGTGAGGAAGTCAGCCACAACGCCATCGAGGTCTACGTGCATCGGCTGCGCAAGAAAATCGAGCCGGGCGGCGTGAAGATCGCCACCGTGCGTGGCCTGGGTTATTGCCTTGAGCGACCCCAGGGCGAGTAATTCCCCGTCCGCGGTATCGGAAACCGAGCGCTCGCTGTTTGGCGAGATCCTCGACTGGATGCTGGCGCCCCTGCTGTTTGTCTGGCCGCTCAGCATCGCCTTCACCCATTACTTCGCCAATAACGTCGCCAACTATCCATACGACCAAGCCTTGCGCGAGCACGTTGCCGCCATCGCTCGGCAGGTCAAGCTGGTCAATGGCAAGCCGCTGCTGTCACTGCCCGCTTCGACGCGCGCGCTCCTGCGGGCCGATGAAACCGATAGCGTCTATTTCCGGGTCGTGTCGATGGATGGCAGGCTCCTGGCTGGCGACAAGGATCTGCCGGTCATTCCGGCGCCGGTTGACGAGGAAATGGTGGCGGGCGAGATCTATCTGCGCGATGCAGAATACAAGGGACAGGATCTCCGGCTGGCCTATACCTACCTCTTCGAGCCAGGCATGGCCAAGGGACAGTGGGTGATCATCGAGGTCGGCGAAACGACCGAAAAGCGCAGCCAGCTGGCCAACAAGATTGTCGCCAGCGTGATCCTGCCGCAGTTCATCATCATTCCGCTCGCCGTCATGCTCGTCTGGTTCGGGCTGTCGCGCGGCCTGCGGCCGCTTACCCGCCTGCGCAAGACGATCGATGCGCGGCAGCCGGATGATCTGTCGCCGATTGCCACCCGTCGGGTCCCGGAGGAGTTGGAGCCCTTGGTCGAGGCATTCAACGAAATGCTCGCCCGCATGAAACGCAACGTCGAGGCGCAGCAGCGTTTCGTCGCCGATGCCGCCCACCAGATGCGTACGCCGCTGACCGGCCTGAAGACCCAGGCCCAGTTCGCCATCCGCGAAACCGACCCGGAAGCGTTACGCCATGCCTTGCGCCAGATCGCCACCGGGGTCGATCGGGCCGGTCGCCTGGTCAATCAACTCCTCACCCTGGCGCGCACCGAGGGGGGGGAACTGGCCCAGCGCCGGCATGAGGTGCTCGATCTCTCGGCCCTGATCCGCGATGTCGTCGCCGACTGGGTGATGATCGCCATCGAGAAGGAGATCGACCTCGGCTTCGAGAGTGCCGGGCCGGCGATGATCATGGGGAATCCTTTCCTGCTGCGGGAACTCGCGAAGAACCTGATCGACAATGCCCTGCGTTATACCGGCCGCGGCGGGCATGTCACGTGCCGTATCGTCGCCAATCCCGATACGGTCCTGTTTGAAGTCGAGGATGACGGAATCGGCATTAGTGAGGAACAGGCGGAACTCGTCTTCGAGCGGTTTTATCGGGTAGACGATGCCAGTACCGAAGGGAGTGGTCTGGGCCTGGCCATCGTTCAGGAAATCGCCATGCAACACGACTCCAGGGCCAGCCTGCGCCCCAATCCGGCCGGCAAAGGGGCCATTGCGCGGGTCGCCTTCGCGGCCTGGCACCCGCCAACGCCGCCGACCCTGCCGGACGATTTTTCCGAACTGTACCGCCAATCCCCGCCGATCGGGGCCTGAGCGAACAGCAGGAATGCGAAAATCTTCGCCAAAGTCTTGCGCCGATAGCGGCCTCCCGCTATAATGCGGCCTCTCTTGGCCTGGTAGCTCAGTTGGTAGAGCAGCGGATTGAAAATCCGCGTGTCGGTGGTTCGATT
>OFCW01000068.1_pt1 | contig 48740 bp, 51 predicted proteins | sample 1520951 | NCBI WGS metagenome assembly OFCW01 (sample SAMEA4349680, study PRJEB24078) | microbial mat metagenome | biome: Terrestrial Biome; feature: Habitat; material: Microbial Mat | place: India | collected 2012-06-12 | depth 10 m | reverse complement strand
AGTCCAGTGGCAAATCAACGAGATCGAGGAAGGGCGTGCCATCCAGCAGGCGACCGTGCTCTTCGATCCGGATACCGGCGAAACCCGCACCATGCGGACCAAGGAAGACGCCCACGATTACCGTTACTTCCCGGACCCCGACCTCCTGCCCCTGGTCATTTCGGCCGACTGGATGGAACGGGTGCGCGCTGAATTGCCGGAACTGCCGGGCCAGAAGCGCGAGCGCTTCATGCGCGAGCTCGGCCTGTCGGCTTACGATGCCGGCACCTTGACTGCCAGCCAGGAAATCGCGGCCTATTTCGAGGCCACGGTGGCCGTTGCCGGGCCGGCCAATGCCAAGCCGTGCGCCAACTGGGTGATGGTCGACCTGGCGGCCCGCCTGAACAAGGAGGGCAAAGACATCGCCGAATCGCCGGTTGCCGCGGCACAACTGGGCGGCCTGATCCTGCGCATTGCCGACAACACCATTTCCAACAACATCGCGAAGAAGGTTTTCGAGGCACTCTGGAACGGTGAGGGCGCGACGGCCGACGAGGTGATCGACCGGCAGGGCCTAAAGCAGATCACGGATGCCGGAGCCATCGAGAAGCTGGTGGACGAGGTGCTTGCCAACAATGCCGCCAACGTGGCGGAGTACAAGGCGGGCAAGGAAAAAGCCTTCAACGCCCTGGTCGGTCAGGTGATGAAGGCGGCCAAGGGCAAGGCCAACCCGCAGCAGGTCAATGAACTGCTGAAGGCGAAACTGGCCGGCTGATCAGCGCGGGTGGGCGGCGGCCGGTGCCGCGGGAGGCCGGCGGGTCAGTTCGAAATAGCGCTTGCGATCGGCATCGTACTTTGCCTTGATCGTGTCGAACTCTTTCTTTTTCAGATCGAGCAACTCCTGCTGCAGCCGGATCTCGTGGTCGATGGCGCGCAAATCCCGCTCCAGTTCGGGGGGCAGGGTCTTCTTCTTGTAAAACTCGGCCTCGTCAGCCAGTTTCTTGCGTTTGACCTGTGCTGCGTCGATGCGGCCAATGGCGGCGAGGATGGCGCTATTGACATCGGCCTCCGCCTTTTTTTGCGCCAGATCGATATCTTCCGGTGTGGCGTAGGTGTCGAGCAGGGCCTGGTCGCGCCGCCGCTGTTCGCGGCCGGCGTCTTCCAGCTGCTTGCGCCGCTTGTTTTCAAGGGCCAGTTCGGCCTTTTGCTCCGGGGTCAGCGGTGCGCCCACCTCCTTGATGAGGTTGCCCCCGCTGTCGAGCACACGGTAGGCACGGCCCCGGCATTGTTCGGGCAGCGTGTCGCTGCAGACGCGCCGGCCGCTGACGGGATCCTGGCAGCAATAGAACTCGTTGGCAGCCTGGGCCGGGTGGGCCAGGAGCAAGGCGAGCAGGGGCGGGGCGAGCTTACGCATCGACCCCGTACTGCGCGCGGTAACGGGCGACGGCATCCCGGTGTGCGGCAAAGTCGGGGCGTTCGCCAAGAAAGGTCATCAGGTCCTTCAGGCCGGCCACGGCAACAACCGGGATGCCGTAGTCGCGCTGGACTTCCTGCACGGCGGACAATTCACCCTGGCCGCGTTCCTGGCGATCGAGGGCGATCAGAACGCCGGCCGGCGTGGCGCCGGCGGCACGGATCAGCTCGACCGATTCGCGCACCGAGGTCCCGGCCGAAATCACGTCATCGACGATCAAGACGCGGCCCTGCAACGGCGCGCCGACGATGTGGCCGCCCTCGCCGTGGTCCTTGGCTTCCTTGCGGTTGAAGGCGAAGGGGAAGTTCCGGCCGCGCTGGGCGAGGGCGATGGCGATCGCGGCGACGAGCGGGATGCCCTTGTAGGCCGGGCCGAACAGCATGTCGAACTGGACACCGCCGGCTTCGGCGGCTTTGGCGTAGAATTCGGCGAGCTTTCCCAGCGACTGGCCATCGTTGAACAGGCCGGCGTTGAAGAAATAGGGCGAAAGCCGCCCTGCCTTGGTCTTGAATTCGCCAAAGCGCAATACCTGGCAACGGACGGCGAATTCGATGAAATCCTGACGAAAATCCATAGTTCCTCAATCCACTCGGCCGCCAAACAAGGCCGATGCTCCGCACAATGTTACGCATCATCTCCCTGAACCTCAATGGTATCCGCTCCGCATGGGGCAAAAATGTACTGCCCTGGGTCGCTGCCCAGCATGCCGACATCGTCTGCCTGCAGGAGCTGAAGGCCCAGCGTGCCGACCTGACGCCGGAGATGCTGGCGCCGGATGGCATGCAGGCTTTTTATCACTGCGCCGAGAAGAAGGGCTACAGCGGGGTTGGCATCTGGAGCCGGCAAGCGCCCGACCGGGTCGTCGAGGGCTTCGATGGGGGCGAGTTCGATGCCGAGGGGCGCTATATCCGCGCCGATTTTGGCGACCTGTCGGTCATTTCGCTTTACTTGCCCTCCGGTTCATCGTCCCCGGAGCGCCAGGCGGCCAAGTTCCGCTTCCTGGACGTGTTCTTTCCGCAGATGCAGGCCCTGCGCGCCGAAGGCCGGGAGATCGTGCTGTGTGGCGACTGGAACATCGCTCACCGCGAAATCGACCTGAAAAACTGGAAGTCGAATCAGAAGAATTCCGGCTTTCTGCCCGAGGAGCGGGCCTGGTTGAGCAAGGTGTTCGACGAATTGGGCTGGGTCGATGTCTACCGCCGGCTCTACCCCGAGACGACTGATGCCTGCTACACGTGGTGGAGCAACCGGGGCCAGGCATGGGCCAAGAACGTGGGGTGGCGTATCGATTACCAGATTGCCACGCCGGGGATCGCGGGGTGTGCCGTCGAGGCCAGCATTTACAAGGCCGAACGCTTCTCCGACCATGCGCCGCTGATCATCGATTATGAGTACAAATAAGTCGTCGGGGTGAATTGCTTTCGGTGCGAGCAACGGATAACCTTGAACTGTCCCGATTAACCGACTCATGACGAGGTTGAAAATGTCTGAACAAATGACTGCTGCCAACAAGGAAAAACTGGTATCCGATCTGAAGGTCGTCATTTCCGATACGGAAGAATTGCTGCGTGCCACGGCGGGCGCGGCCGGCGAGAAGGTGGGCGAATTGCGCGAGCGCCTTGGCGTGCGTCTGCGCGACGCCAAGGAGCGCGTGCTCGATCTGGAAGCGGCTGTCGTCGACAAAACCAAGGCGGCTGCCCGGGCAACCGATGATTTCGTGCATGAGCAGCCCTGGAAGGCGGTGGGGGTCGCCGCTGCACTGGGCCTGGCGCTGGGCGTCCTGATCGGTCGCCGCTAAGCGCATGTCGCAAGCCGCAGGCGGTGAAGCTGGCCGCGAGGGCCTCTTTTCTGCCCTGAAAAACCTGGTCGCGACGCTGATCGCGATTGGCAAGACGCGCGCCGAACTGCTGGTCACCGAGCTGGAGGAGGAAAAACTCCGCCTCATGTCGCTCTGGGCCAAGGCAATCGGCGCGGCCTTCCTGCTCGCCCTCGGCGTTGTGATGCTGGTCTGTTGCGTCGCGCTGGCCTTCTGGGAGCAGCGCGTTGTTGTCTTTGGCCTGTTCGCTGTCCTGTTCGGCGCGGGCGGCTTGTTCCTCGTCACTTCCCTGAAGCGCCAGGCGAGCCAGCCGAGCAAGATGTTCAAGGCCAGTCTGGCGGAGCTGGAGGCCGACATGGCGCAGTTGCGTCGTCATCGCAAGCCGCCGGAATGAATCCCAAGCTGCTCGAACTCGCCACGCGCCACGGCCGCCTGCAGGCCCGCATCGCCGAGCAGCGGCGCGAACTGGCGCGTCATGCAGCCCCGCTCGAGTCGGCGTTGGCCAAGGGTGATGCCGTGCTTGAAGGCGTTGATTGGTTGAAGCATCACCCGTTGGCCGTGGGGGCCGCCGTGGCGGCCTTGGCAGTCGCTCGCCCGCAGCGGGCGTGGCGCTGGGCGCGCCGGGGTTTCTTCGTCTGGCGGGGCTGGCAGGCCGTCAGGAAGCGCCTGGCAGGAGTCCGCTGAGGGTGGCTGGCGAAGGGGGCAAGGCGGCCACGCTGCCCGGGTGGTGGCGCCAGGTGCTGTTGTCGCAGCGCCGCGAGGCGAACCGGATCCTGGCCGAACTGATGGAAACGCGGGGCATCATGCCCCTGCTGATGAAGGCGCGTAACGGGGAAACCTGGACGAATGCCGAAAAAGCCCTGCTGCTGGCCCATTTGCGCCGCGTGGCCCATCTGTCGCCGTATCTGATCGGCTTGTTGCTGCCGGGTTCCGTGCTGCTGCTGCCGATTTACGCCTGGTGGCTGGATCGCCGTCGGGTCAGGCGGGGCGACTCGCGTCGGTGACGGTGTCGTTCCACGGCGCCACCTTGAGCAGCAGGAGCATGCCCGGCACGGCGAGCGCGGCGCACAGCCAGAAGAAGTTCAGCCAGCCCAGTTGTTCGACCAGCCAGCCGGCCGACGCATTGATGAAGGTGCGCGGCACGGCGGCCAGGCTGGTGAACAGAGCCATTTGGGTTGCCGTGTAGGCCGGGTGCGTGGCCCGCGCGATGAAGGCGACGAAGGCGGCCGTGCCCAGGCCGACACCGAGTGCTTCGAGACCGATGACGAAAGCCAGGGCGACGCGTTGGCCGGTGCCGATGCTGTCATGATGTCCCTGGGCTGCCAGCCAGGCGAAGCCGAAGATCGAAACCAGTTGCACGACGCCGAACAGCCATAGCGCCCGGTTGATGCCCAGTTTGACCATCCACAGACCGCCGAGCAGGGCGCCGATCACGGCCGGCCAGAGGCCGGCATGTTTGGCGATGAGGCCGATATCGGTCTTGGTGAACCCCATGTCGAGGTAGAACGGGGTGGCCAGCGCGGTGCACAGGCTGTCGCCCAGCTTGTAGAGGAAGATGAACCCCAGCACCAGGGCAGCACCGCGCCAGCCCTGGCGGCCCATGAATTCATGAAAGGGTTCGGTGACGGCCTGGCGCAGCGTCTTGGGCGCCCCCCGGATGGCCGGTTCGCGGACCAGCCAGGCCATGACCATGCCGGGTAGCATGAAGGCGCCGGTGATCCAGAACACCTCGTTCCATGGCAGCCGGTCGGCGAGGATCAACGACAGTGAGCCGGGAACCAGGCCGGCGATGCGGTAGGCGTTTACATGGACGGCGTTACCGAGGCCGAGTTCGCGATCGCTCAGGATTTCGCGGCGGAAGGCGTCAACCGCGATGTCCTGCGTGGCGGAGAGCAGCGACAGCAGCGTGGCCAGCCACAGGATGGGCCAGATGGCGTCTTTCGGGTTCAGGCCGCCGAGCGAGCCGATGGCGACGAAGAGGCCGATCTGGGTGAGCAGCATCCAGCCGCGCCGGCGCCCGAAGCCCGGTATCGCGAAGCGGTCGAGCAGCGGCGACCAGAGGAATTTCCAGGTGTAGGGAAACTGGATCAGGGCGAAGAAGCCGATGGTCTTCAGGTCGACGCCTTCGCTGCGCAGCCAGGCGGGCAGCAAATTGAGCAACAGGTAGAGCGGTAGCCCGGACGAAAAACCGGTGAAGATGCAGATCAGCATCTTCCGGCTGAGCAGCGCGGCGAGCCAGGCCGGCATCAGCGCTGCTGGGTCAGGCGATAGACCGCGAGGCTGCCGAGGAAATTCAGCTCGCGTTCGTCGTCGTTGACGACCATGTTGCCGCTTTCGTCAAGCACGTGGCGCTCGCGGATGATGAGGCCCATCTGGGCGCACAGGGCCTCGAAGTCGAGCAGGGTGAAGAAGCGGACGTTGGGCGAGTCGTACCACTGGTAGGGCAGGTCTTCGGAGACCGGCATGCGGCCGGCGAGTACCGAGCGCAGGTTTTTCCAGTAGGCGAAATTGGGGAAGGAAACGACCGCCTCGCGGCCGACGCGCAGCATTTCGCGCAGGATGCCTTCGGTATGGCGTACCGTCTGCAGCGTGCGCGACAGGATCACATGGTCGAAGGACTGGTCGGCGAATTCGTCGAGGCCTTTTTCGAGGTTGCCTTGCAGCACATTGATGCCATTCTTGATGGCGGCGAGGATGTTGGCGTCGTCGATTTCGACGCCGACGCCCCGCACACCGCGACTGTCCATCAGGTGCCGGAGCAGGCTGCCATCGCCACAGCCGAGGTCAAGCACGCGGTGGCCGGGTTCGATCCAGGCCGTGATGAGGTCGAAATCGGGGCGTCCCAGGGTGTTGGTCATAGCGGGATGTTTCGCAGGTAGGCGTCGACGATGCCGTGGTAATGGGCATCTTCCATCAGGAAGGAGTCATGGCCGAAATTGAGGTCGATCTCGGCGTAGGAGACATTGCGGCCGGCGGCAAGCAGCGCGGCGACGATTTCCTTGGAACGGGCCGGGCTGAAACGCCAGTCTGTGGTGAAGGAGGCGATCAGGAAGCCGGTATCCGGGTGACTGCGGCTCATGGTGCGCACCAGGTCGCCACCGTCGAGGCGGGCCGGGTCGAAGTAGTCGAGCGCCTTGGTCATCAACAGGTAGGTATTGGCATCGAAATAGCCGGCGAACTTGTCACCCTGGTAGCGCAAGTAGGATTCGACCTCGAACTCGACGTCGTAATCGAAGGAGAACGAGCCATTGCGCAGTTCGCGGCCGAATTTTTCGCCCATCTGGTCGTCGGACAGGTAGGTGATGTGGCCGAGCATGCGGGCCAGGCGCAGGCCGCGTACCGGGCGGGTGTTGTGTTCGTAGTAATGGCCGCCGTGGAAATCGGGATCGGTCAGGATGGCCTGGCGGGCAACGTCGTTGAAGGCGATGTTCTGCGCCGTCAGTTTGGGGGCCGAGGCGATGATGATGGCGTGGCGGACGCGTTCCGGCTGGCTGATCGTCCAGCGCAGTGCCTGCATGCCGCCCAGGCTGCCGCCGATGACGGCCGCCCAGGTCTCGATGCCGAGGCGGTCGGCCAGCCGGGCCTGGGCCTCGACCCAGTCGCTGACCGCGACGATGGGAAAATCGGCGCCCCAGCGCCTGCCGGTGGCCGGGTTGATCGACGACGGACCGGTCGAGCCATGGCAGCCACCGAGATTGTTCAGGCCGACGATGAAATAGCGGTCGGTGTCGAGCGGCCGGCCGGGGCCGACGATGTTGTCCCACCACCCGATGTTGTTTGGTGCATCGGCATAGTGGCCGGCAACGTGGTGGTGCCCGGAGAGCGCGTGGCAGACGAGAATGGCGTTGGATTTGGCGGCGTTGAGGGTACCGTAGGTCTCGTAGACCAGATCGTAGGCCGGCAGAACGCCGCCGCTCCGCAGGTGGAGCGGCTGATCGAAGTGGGCGCGTTGCGACGTGACGACGCCGACGGATTGTCCTGGCATGCTGTTCCTGAAAAACAAAAAACCCAGTTGGCCGAAAACGCGAACTGGGCGGTTCCCGTTTTAGCTGTATTTATAAGCGCCCGCAATCAGAGCTCAAATCGGCGCGGCTGAATCACGTCAGCCTTTCGGGACGATACCGAGCAGGCCTGGAAAAGTCAATGAAACGAAGACTTTATGCGCCGCCTGAAGTGTCCTTTTGTTAAACTGCGGCGGGTCCCCTTCCTGCGAAAAGAGTTCGACCCATGTTGGAGCAAAGACGTCATCAGCGCATCCGTTTTTCCGTGCCGCAGAAAATCAGCATCGGGTTTGGCGGCCAGATCGGCGAAGGGGTGATCGAGAACCTGTCGCTGTCCGGCCTGATGCTGCGCACACCGATGCCGCTGGAGATCTCGCACACGATCGGCTGCGAGTTCAGTGTCTTCGGTTCGCCGGTCATCGACGTGCCGGCGGTGGTCGTCAGCCGGGTCTGCGATTTGTACGGGGTCCGCTTCCAGCAGGGGCCGATCAGCCAGATCCTGATCGACGATGCGATCAATGCCGCGCTCAACAGCGGAAAGGCGTCCATCCTGACCGTTCATGAACTGGGGGGGCGCAAGATCATGCGCATCACCGGCGGTTTGTGCGGCATCCTGCGCAGCGATTTCATGCATGCCCTGACCCGCATGGGCGTGGACGAGATCGATGTCGAGGGCGTGACGGCCGTCGAGCAGGCTGGACTGGCGCTGTGTCTGGTGGCGACCAGCCGCCATGGCGTGGCGATCGGGGCCCAGTCGCCCTGTTTTGCCGAAGCCTGGGCGCAGGCCATCAGTGCGCCGGGAATGCCCGGCCTCCGGGAGGACGGGGTTTGATCCGGAAGCCTGCCGGGGCCAGGCGCAAGCGCCGGCTGGCCGTGCTGGCCCTGCTCGGGCCGGCGGTGACCTGGGCCGCCGACGAGGGGGCGTATTTCAGCGAACTGCCGGTCGTTGCATCGGTCAGTCGGCTGCCGCAGCGCCTGGCCGATGCGCCGACGGCCGTGACGGTCATCGATCGCGACATGATTCGCGCTTCCGGCAGCCGTACCCTGAACGACCTGTTCCGGCTGGTGCCGGGTTTTCAGACCTATCCGCACACCACCGAACCGGCCCGCGTCAGCTACCACGGCCTGAACGACGAGGATTATTCGCCGCGTGTCCAGGTGCTGATCGACGGCCGGTCGATGTATTCGCCGTTGTTCGGCAACGGGGTGAACTGGGCGACGCTGCCGGTTGCCCTCGACGACATCGAGCGGATCGAGGTCGTGCGCGGCACCAATGGCGTGTCCTACGGCAGCAATGCCTTCCTCGGGGTCATCAACATCATCACGATCGATCCGGCACTGACGCGCGGGCTCTCGGTGTCGGCCAGCCATGGCAGCCAGAATGTCCGCGATCAGGGCCTGCGGCTGGGCGGCCGGATCGGCGAGGTCGGCGACTTCCGGCTGACCTACCGGCAACTGAACGACGACGCGCTGGCTGATCGCGGGGACTGGAGCGACCATTTTCGCTCCCGCCTGGTCGATATACGGGCCGACTTCACGCTCGATGAACGGAATGCGCTGCAGGTCAACGCCGGACAGACCGAAGGGGTGACGGGAATCGGGCGCCTCAACGGCGGCCGTCTGTTCGGGCAGCCGACCAACCCCATCCGCAGCCTGCGACAGACCAACACCTATGCGCAGCTGACCTGGCGTCATGCCACGACGGCGAACAGCGATCATCAGGTGCGCTATGCCTACGTGGCGGATCGCTCCGACGATGCGTTCGATATCGTGATCCCCTTTGTGCCGCCGCAGGTGTTCCATATCAACCAGTCGGGAGATGAGGGGATTCGGCATGAACTCGAATTCCTGAGCAATCAGTCGCTCGGGGCAGCCGGGCGGATCGCCTGGGGGGCCAGTTGGCGCAACGATTCGATGCGCTCTGCCTGGGTGTTGCCCGGGCAGGGCACGGTGCAACGCGAAACCGGACGGATATTTGGTAATTGGGAGGCCAAGCCCTTCGCGTGGCTGACCACCAACCTCGGGCTGGCGGGCGAACACGACTCGCTGGCCGGCTTTGCCTGGTCGCCGCGGTTGAGTGCGAATTTCCATGCCGATGCCGAGAACACCCTTCGTGTCGGCTATTCACGGGCGCACCGTACCGGCAGCATTTATGACTACCGGGCCGATTACTGGTCGAGTTTTACCAAGTACCAGTTCAAGGCGGACCCCAACATGCCGATGGAGCGTCTGGATACCTGGGAGCTGGGCTATCTGGGTGACTGGCGGGACTGGCGGGCGAGCCTGGATGTCCGTCTGTTTCACGAGACGCTCCGGGATCGCTTGTACACCATCGACCGAGACGTCAGCACCGTCCCCGGCAATGGCATTCCGTCGCTGACCACGCCGATTCAGGATGTCCGCATTCGCGGCATCGAGTACCAGCTCAAGTGGCAGCCTTTCGTATCGACCCGACTGGTTCTCGGTCAGACGTTCACCGACATCGAGAGCGATTATCTGGCGTCGGCCCTGGCCTATCCGAACGGCACCCTCAGCCGGCCCTCCGATTACCGCAATATCGAACAACTCACCGAGCGTTCGACGCCGCGGCGGGCGACCTCACTGCTCTGGATGCAGGCCCTGCCCTACCAATTGCAGTTTTCGCTGGCCGGCTACTGGCAGGACAAGATGAAGTGGTCGCAGAATTCCTGGTCGGACAAATACCGGCGCTTCGATGCGCGGCTGGCTTATCCCTTCCGCCTGGGGAGCATCGGGGGGGAGCTGGCCTATGTCGTGCAATCGCTCAATGGTGCGCATGGGGAGTACAAGACGTTCGACGGGAGCGGTACCGACCCGGATGGCACCGGGCGCATCGTCGACCGGCGGCAATGGCTGAGCCTGCGCCTCGATTTCTGAGGCGGCGGCTGGCGGCCTGATCAGGCCGTCCGCATCACGGCGCCTTCCAGCCAGACCTCGAAGGGTTCGTGGGGGGCGACAGCTTTGCCCTGGGCGAAATCGATGCCCAGGTCGCGCAGGTGGTCGAGCGTTTCCTGGTCGTCGACATCCTCGGCAATGGTGTGGATGTGCAGGTCCGACGTGATTTCCTGAACGGCCCGCAGCAGTGCGGTGGAGGCCCGGGTGCCGCCGAGATCGCGGGTCAGGCTGCGGCTCAGTTTGACGTGGCTGGGCGAGATGCTGCGCAGGTGGCTGAAGGAAGAGAGGCCGCCGCCAAAATCCTCGAGGCCCACGGTGCAGCCCAGCATGTGCATCTGGCGTGAAAATTCCATGGCCTGGCTGGTCAGGTGGGTCAGGATGTCTTCCGAAAATACCAGGCACAGCCGTTCGCCCGACAGGTTGTGGCTGGCCAGGCTGCGTGCGATGTAATCGGCAGTTTCCCGGCTGCTGATCGAGCTGCGCGACAGCGGCACCAGGCAGTGCAGGTGGCGGCCCCTGCGCTTGGCGCGGGCGAGTGCGTCGACCGCGGCGTCGATCAGCCGCCGGTCGATGGCCGGGGCGAGGTCGTAGCGCTCGGCTGCATCAATCAGGGCGGCCAGGGTGACGGGGGGCAGGCCGGGCTCGTTGAGGCGGGCGGTGAGGGCGACGGTATGGCTGCCGGTGGTGATCTGCAACGCACGCAGCGGAACGGCTTCGATCAGCAGGCGGTCGTCGGCCAGGGCGCTGGCGATGCGGCCGGCCCAGTTGCTGGTGTCCTGGCGGCGTTCCTGGGTGGGGATGATCGCCTGTTCGCAGACCCGGTTGCGGCCGCTTTCCTTGGCCCGATGGCAGGCGGCATCGCCGGCGGCAACAATCTCGTTGATGTTGTGCACCTTGCGGTTGACCGTGGTGACGCCGATGCTGGCGCCGATCGCGAAGACCTTGTCCTGCCAGATGAAACGATAGGCTGCGGCCAGACCGCAGATATCCTCCGCCACCTGGCGGGCGCGGGCGCCACTGCAATTGGCCAGGATGATGCTGAACTCGTCACCGCCCAAGCGTGCCAGGGTGTCTTCCTCGCGCAGCCGGCCCTGGAAGAGGTGGGCCATCTGGCGCAGCAGTTCGTCGCCGGCCAGGTAGCCACAGGTGTCGTTGACCTGCTTGAAGCGGTCGAGATCGATGAACAGGACGGCAAATTCGTTGTCGCCGGCCTGCACGCTGGACAGCGCCCGTTCCAGGCGGTGTTCGAATTCCCGCCGGTTGAGCAGGCCGGTCAGCGCGTCGTGGCGGGCCTGGAAGGCGAGCTGGGCGGTGGCTTCCTCGATACGCGACTGCATCGACAAATGAATTTCTTCGATGCGGGCAGCCATTTCGTTGAAGCCATTTTCCAGAATGCCGAGTTCGCCGCTCGAACTGGCCGTCACCCGGGTATCGAGCTTGCCGGAGGACATGCTGTTGACGGCCTGGGCGAGCCGCATCACCGGCCGGACCAGGTTGTCGGCCATGGCGATGGCCAGTGCGGCCAGGATCAGCAGCCCGAAGAGCACGATGAGCAGGCCGCGCTGTACCAGTTCCCGCTGTTTGTGGGCGAGATCGGTTTTGTCGAATTCGACGAAGACGTAGCCGATGACTTCGGGCGGGCTTGTCTTGCTGGCTGCCGGCGCAGTGTCGAAGAGCAGGTCGGTATCGGCAACCGAGCGCTTGACCGGGGCGCCGAAGGCGATCCACTGGCCGGTTTCGGCGACCTGCCGTGCTTCCTCGAATGTCTGGCGGAGTTCTTCGGCCGCGAGCGAGACGCGCCCGCTGACGGCGATCGTTCGGCCCTTCTGGTTGACGATGATGGCGGCCTTGACGCCGGATTCCTGCACGGTGGCCTGGGCCAGACCGTGCAGGCTTTCGATTTGGCCGGCGATGATGCCGTATTCGCTGATCGGCGCCAGGTGGCGGACCGTGGCCAGTCCCTTGAGGCGCAGTTCGCCTTCTAGGGTACGGATGCCGCTGACGGTGAAGTAGATGACCAGTGCGACGGCGATCAGCGCACTGGGGAGCAGGGTCAGCAGCAGCAGACGGTGACGGAGGGTCAGACGATTCATCGAGTCTCCCGGTCGGCAAGCAGGGCGCGCCGGATGGCGGCCTCATCGGGTAGCTTGAGCCCCAACGCCTGGGCGACGTTGGGATTGATGGCGATGCTGAATTGCGCCGGCCCGCTGGGCGGTGGCAGATTGGTGCCGTGGGTGATGATCAGTTCGGCCGTCTGGCGCGCCGCCTGGGGCGGGGTGGTGTGCAGGGCGGCCAGCGCCCCGGCGGTGACGAAGGCGGGCGAGTAGCCGATGATCGGGCGTTGCTGGCGGAAGGCGGTGATCAGGATGGCCTTGATGTTGTTGCGGCGGTAGATCGTGCCGTCGGGTAGGGCGAGCAGGGCGGCGGAGCGTTCGAGCAAGGCATTGAGGGCCGGCAGGAGTGCCTTGTCGGTGTCGGCGTCTTCGACATCGAGGGTCAGTCCGGCCTTGCTGAAGGCCTGGCGGTACTGGCCGGCCAGGCTGCGGGTCTCCGCGCTGCTCAGCAGGCCGAAGCGCTTCTGGTCGGGGAAGAGCTGGCGGAAGAAAGCGGCCTGGCGGGCCGGTGGCTGGTCGAGATAAATGGCGGTGATGCGGCCGGTGCGCCGGTTTTCGGCCAGGATGCGTTCATAGCTCAGGCGCGGCAGCAGGGTGGCAATGATCGGCGGGCCGTCGGGCTGGCTGAGGGCCTTGCCGAGCGCCTCGCTGCCGACGGCAACGATGAGGTCGGCGGTGGGCAGGGGGGACGGCGAACCGGCCTGGGTTGTTGCCACGATCCGCCAGCTCGAACCGTCCAGCCCCTCGCCGAGTTCCTTGGCGAATTCTTGGTAAACGCCGCTGTTCTCGCCGAGAACCAGCGCAAGACTGCCTCCCCAGACCGGCGAGACCAGGAAAGCGAGGAGCAGGGGAAGGATTCGTCCTAACGGGAGCACCCGCGAAATATCGCACGACGGGTATGCCAAAGCAATGACAGAATTGCCAAATCAGTGCTGATTCAACAAGTCGGCGATCTGGGCTGAGATTTCCGCCACCGGCGTCGAGAAGGCGAATTTCTTGATGAAGCTGCCATCCGGGCCGAGCAGGATCATGCCGGCCGAATGGTCGACGGCGTAACGCTCAGGGGGAGTGTCCGGTTCGCGGACCTTGGCGTAGCGGATCCGGAAGTTGTCGGCGGCCCGCCGGACGAGGGCTGGCGAGCCGGTCAGGCCGAGAATGCGCGGGTCGAAAAAGGCGGTGTAGGTTTTCAGCACCTGGCCGGTGTCGCGCTCCGGATCGACCGAGATGAAGATGGGCTGGAGCTTCGCGGCCTTGTCGCCGAGCTGCTTGAGGATCTCGGCCATTTCCACCAGGGTGGTCGGGCAGATGTCGGGGCAATAGGTGTAGCCGAAGGCGATGAGCTGAAAACGGCCGCGGAATTCATCCTGGGTAACGGCCCGGCCATTCGGGTCCTGCAGCAGGTAGCGCGGGTTGATGCCCACCGTTTCGCTGCGCAGCAATTCGAGGCTGTGCATCGACTGGCCGGCGGCTGGTCCAGCGAGCAGCAGCAGGGCAAGGCAGGGCGCGGCGAGCAGGGTGGGCAGGCGGTTCATCGGGGGGGCGGGAAAGCCGCTTGCAGGTTCTTTTCGGCGGCCGCGATGCGAGCGGCCAGCGTGACGGCATCGGGGCAGGGCGTCTGGCGCTTGCCCTGTTCCAGATAGGCGGCGCTGGTGGCGTTTTCGAAGATTTCACCGTAGTCGCGGGTCTTGGGTGCGGTGGTCACGATGCTGTTGCGGGCGCGGTTGACCAGGGCCGGCTGCTGGCAGGCCAGCGCAATGCCGTTCAATTCGCCGAGCGCACGGACGGCGGCCTTCCCGTGATCGGCGGCCAGGGCAGGGTGGCCGAGGGCGGGCAGGGCGAGGGCAAGCAGGGGGGCGATGCGTTTCATGGTCGGGTTCCTCGGGCTTGATCGAGGATTATAGTGACTGGCCCGGGGGCGGCTTTTTCACAGATCAAAAATGCGGTGCAAGGCAGGCAAGCCTTCGCTGATGGCGACCGGGCCCGGTGTCAGGATGACGGCCGACTTGATTTCGTGCAGGCGGCCGTTGCGCACGGCGGGAATGGCGTCCCAACCCGGCCGGGCGGCGATGCGTTCGGGACGGAAATGCTTGCCGCACCAGGAGCCGATGATGATGTCCGGCGCGGCGGCGATGACCTCCTCGGCCGTCGGCATTCGGTCCCTGGCCAGCGGCGAACGGGCGCGTTCGGCGAAGATGTCCTTGCCTCCCGCCAGTTCGATCAGTTCGGAGACCCAGCGGATGCCGGAGATCAGCGGCTCGTCCCATTCTTCGAAATAGACGCGCGGTTGGTGGCCGGTGCGGGCGTAGCGTTCGGCAGCGAGGGCGCGGGTTGCCGCGATCTGCGCCTCCAGTTCTCCGACCAGCGCCAAGGCCCTGGCTTCGGCGCCGACCAGCCGGCCGAGCGTTTCGATCATGCCGAGGATGTCATCGACGCTGCGCATGTTGAAGGCGTACACCGGCACGCCGGCCTTGATCAGGTCGCGTGCGATGTCGCTTTGCAGGTCGGAGAAGGTGAGCACCAGATCCGGCCGGGTGGCGAGAATCTTGTCGATGTCGCCGCTGGTGAAGGCGAAGACCTTGGGTTTCTCCTTGCGGGCCTCGGGGGGCCGCACGGTGTAGCCGGAGATGCCGACGATGCGGTGCTGTTCGCCGAGGGCGTAGAGCACTTCGACGGTTTCGGTGGTCAGGCAGACGATGCGCTGGGGCAGGCGGGACATGACGTTAGCGGGCAGGACGGTGGCTGCGTGCGACATCGAGGTGGGCGCACAGTTTTTCGGCGCCATCGAGGATGCGTGGCGTGTGGCGCTGCATGATGTCGGGGTTGATGTGAAACAGGTTGTGGCGTTTGACGGCCGTCATCTGGGGCCATTTGTCCCAGTCCTTCAGCCATTCCGGCCGGGCGTCGCCCATGCCGGTGGCGATGATGGCCTCGGGGTCGGCTTCGAGCACGGCCTCGACGCTGACCGTCGGCGCCATCTTGCCGAGGTGACCGAAGACGTTTTCGCCGCCGCACAAGGTGATGGCGTCACTGATGATCTGCGGGCCGCCGACCGTCATCAGCGGCGCTTTCCAGATCTGGTAGAAGGTGCGCACCTTGGGTTTGCCGGCATTCGCCTTGCGCAGGGCTTGCAGGCGCTGGCGGAAGCGTTCGGCGGCCGGGCGGGCGACCGCTTCGGTGCCGGCCAGCTGGCCGAGGCGTTCGAGTTGGTCGGCGACGTTGTCCATCGTGTTCGGCTGCGCGACATAGACGGTCAGGCCGAGCGCCTTCAGCTTGCCGATCTGGGGCATGTTGTTGCCGCTTTCCCAGGCCAGCACCAGGTCCGGCTTCAATGCGGCGACGGCTTCCAGGTCAACACGCGAATAGCCGCCAACGCGCGGCACCTTCTTCGCTTCCGGCGGATAGTCGCTGTAGTCGACGGTGCCGACCAGCTTGTCGCCGGCCCCGGCGGCGAACAGGCTTTCGGCGATATGCGGGGCGAGGGCGACGATGCGCTTGGCCGGCGCTGCGAGGCGGACTTCCTGGCCGGTGTCGTCCTTGAAGCGGAGATCGGCCCGGGCTTCGCTGCCCAGCAGGCAGGCAGCGGTCAGGAGGGCGAGGAGACGGGGTTTCATGCGGACTTCCATTCGTTCAGGGCAGTGGCCAGCCGCTGCCAGCCGGCTTCGTCGGCCGGCAGGCCGCAGCGGAGCAGGGGCTGCTGGTCGAAGCGCCGGGTGAGGATGGCGCGGCGGGCGAGGTAGTCGAACAGTTCGTTGCTGTGCGGCGAGGTGAGCGTGGCAAAGAGGGCGCTGGCCTTGACCTCGCCGAGCGGGGCGAGCAACTGACGCAGGCGTTCGCCGGCCGCTTGCAGTTGCGGCCGGGCGGCAGCCTGCCAGGCGGTGTCGGCCAGTGCCAGACGGGCCGCCTCGCGCGAGGGGCCGCTGACCGTCCATGGCCCCATCGCTTCCTGCATCCGGCGCAACAGTTCGGGGGCGGCAAAGACGAAACCGACACGGATGCCGGCCAGGCCGAAGAATTTGCCGAGCGAGCGGAAAACGATCAGGTTGGGAGCCTCGGGCGTACCGGCCAGCGGGGTGACGCTCAGTTCCGGGGTGGCGTCGACGAAGGCTTCGTCGACGATCAGCCACCCACCGCGCTTGTGCAACTGCCGGGCGGCATCGCATACCAGATCATGCGGATGGCGATCGGCGGTCGGATTGTTCGGGTTGCAGAGCAGAACGTAGGGCGTCGCGGCAGCGAGGGCACGCAGCAGCGTAGCGTTCTGCAGGTAACGGACCTTGTGCCCGGCCTGCTGCCAGGCCTGCGGGTGCTCGGCGTAGAGCGGTGCGATGCAGGCGACCGCTGCCCTGGGCAGCAGGGCCGGCAGCCACTGGATGGCAGCCTGCGAACCGGCGACCGGCAGCAGGTTGGGGTTGCCGTAATAGGCGGCAGCGGCGGCTTCCAGGCCATCGTCGCTTTCTGGCAGGCGCTGCCAGACGGCGGCCGGCAAGGGGGGGACCGGCCAGCCCTGCGGGTTGATGCCGGTGGACAGGTCGAGCCAGTCGGCGAGCGGGATGTCGTAGTGCGCCGCGGCCTGGCGCAGGCGGCCGCCGTGTTCAAGCATGCAGGAATCCAATCACGAAAAAGGCCGCCAGCCACAGCCACAGACTGTGCCGGATCAGGGCGATGGCGCGACCGAGGTCAGCGGCGACGGGAGCCGGGCCGGTACCGAGCGGGGGGCGCTGTTCGAGCTGGCCGTGGTAGATCGCGGCACCGCCGAGTTGCACGCCGAGGCTGCCGGCGCCAGCCGACATCACCGGACCGGCATTCGGGCTGTCCCAGCCTGGCGCCTGGGCGCGCCAGCAGGCCAGAGCCTGGCGGGTGTGGCCGAGCAGGGCGTAGGTCAGGGCGGTGAGACGGGCCGGCAGCCAGTTCAGCGCATCGTCGATGCGGGCCGCCGGGCGGCCGAACAGGTTGAAACGTTCAGTGCGGTAGCCCCACATCGCATCCAGCGTGTTGGCCAGCCGGAAGAGCAGGGCGCCGGGGCCGCCGAGCAGGGCGAACCAGAACAGGGTGCCGAAGATGGCGTCGTTGCCGTTTTCGAGCACCGACTCCATGCCTGCCTTGGCGACGTCCGATGCGTCGAGGGTTGCGGTATCGCGCGAAACGATCCACCCGACGCGCTGCCGGGCTTCGTCAAGACGCCCGTCCTGCAAAGGTTTCGCGATGGCCTCGGCGTGCTCGACGAGGCTTTGCGCGCCAAGGGCGAAATAGAGCAGGGCGACATCGACGGCAAAGGGGGCCAGCGGGCGCAGCGCGAAGGCGAGGATGACGAAGGGCAGCACGACCAGTGCCCAGGCCAGCAGGCCGGCCGGCAGGCGGCGGTTGTTGAGGCGCTTCTCGACGCGGGCGGCCAGGTTGCCGAAGCCGACCAGCGGATGGAAACGCCGCACCTCGCCGAGCAGGCGGTCGATCAGCACGGCCGCCAGGGCGGCGGCCGGCATGGCGAATGCGCTGTCCGGCATCATGCCGGGAAGACGCCCCGCTGCTGGATGTCGTCCTGCAGCGCGGCGAGCGTCGTGGTCAGCGAGTCCCGGCGTTCACCGTCGGTCTGGCCCCACTGGTCGAAGTAGAGCAGGTCGGCGATGGGCAGCCGGGGCAGCCAGCCGGCGCTTTCCAGTTCCGGCTTGGCGTGGAAATGGCTGACGTGGCCGATGCACAGGTAGGCGATGGGCACGATGTGGGCCGGGATGCCCAGCACTTCCTGCAGCTCGGCCTGATTGAAGATGCTCACCCAGCCGACGCCCAATCCTTCGGCGCGGGCGGCCAGCCACAGGTTCTGCACGGCGCACACGCTGCTGTACAGATCCATGGTCTTGATGTGCGTACGGCCGATGACTACCGGGCCGCTGCGCTCACGGTCGCAGGTGATGCACAGGTTGATCGGCGACTCGACGATGCCTTCCAGCTTGAGCTGGCTGTAGGTGGCGCGCTTGCCTTCCGGGAACATCAGTGCCGCTTCGGCATGGGCCTTGGCGAACAGGTCGCGCACCCGCTGTTTGACTTCAGGCGAGCGGACGAGCAGGAAATTCCACGGCTGCATGAAGCCGACCGATGGCGCGTGGTGGGCGGCGAGCAGGATGCGGGCGAGCACCGCGTCGGGCACCGGATCGGGCAGGAACTGGCCGCGCACGTCGCGGCGGTTGAAGATGGTGCGATAGACGGCGGCGCGCTCGACGTCCGAAAAAGCATGGTCGATCGGGTTTTCCATGAATTCCCCTTGTGGAAAAACGATGGCTGCCTGTCCAAACAGCCCGGTTTCGTCTCCCGGCCGGTCTTCTGACTCGGACTCAACCGTTGCCGCGCCTTCCCGGCCGAAACCAGTGGCATCTTGCGGCCAACGTCCTCCTCACAGCGTTGGGCACGTGGCGGAATCGCACCGCCTTCCCGATTCTCCGTTCAGCGAACTGAACAGCACCGAAAGACATAGAGGCGAAAGAATAGCAGGTGGGGACGGGGAAGGCGAAACTCGCCATGCCGCGATTGATTGGTAATGGATGCGAGAACACCGGAGCGGAGTCCGGTTTGGGCTGGGTGCCCGGTGATCGATCATCCTCGTGAAGCGTTGGGGCTGCCGCCGGCCAGGCGATAAATTTTGTTGCTCCCTCCGGCATCACACATGTCGAACAGTCCGGTTGCCTGGATGGCCTCGGCGAGCGTGGCGAACCCTGAGTTTTCGAGTCGAATCCCGTTGTTGTGAAGGTACGACCGAATGTCGGCGATCTTGGCCCACTGTTCCGGATTGCAGGTGGCGGCGACCGCAGCTTTCAGGGCGGCCACGTAAGCGGCCGGTGGTGGCTGTCCGGCTGACGGGACGGTTGGCGTTCGCTGAACGGGTATCGGAGCCAGGCGGGTCTGCCGCGGGCGGCAAAACTGGGCATGACCGTTACCTTGTTTGCGCTGTGCCACCTGGAAGGTATTCAGCCGGGCCAACAGCTTGAAAAAAGTGCTGGCGCCGTAGTTGCGCGGGTTTAATTCACTGTGATTCGCGCGTACGTATTGTTCGATGCGGGACACCAGTGCCCAGCCGTCTTCGTTGGTGACGTTGGTATAGGCGCGCAGCAGCAAGGCATTCAGTCGCTTCAGGTCAGGGACTTTTTCTGGTGCCGGGCGACTGGTTGCAGGCGCCGGGTTGGCTGTCGCGGCGGGGGAGGGCAGATGGGCCGGGAGGCCGCCCGGCGATGGTGGATTTTCCTCCCCGGGGAGTTGCGGCGGTGCAAGCAGGCTCTGGATGAAAATGTACGAATCACAGGCCTGAACAAACGCCTTGGCCGCATCCTGGCGACCGAAACCATAGACAGTCAGGCCATCCTCGCGAATCCGGGTGGCCAATCGAGTAAAGTCCCCGTCGCTGCTGACCAGCGCAAAGCCATCGAAGCGGCGGGAATGCAGAAGATCCATGGCATCGATGATCAAGGCGCTGTCGCTTGCGTTCTTGCCGGTCGAGTTTCGGTATTGCTGGATGGGATGAATGCCATGATTGGCCAACGTTTCCCGCCACCCGGCAAGATTGGGTGTCGTGAAATCGCCATAGACCCGCTTGACGGTCAGCCGAGCGTAGCGGGTGATCTCCTCGATGATCGGCGCGATGGCATCCCTGGACACGTTGTCGGCATCGATCAACAACGCGAATGATGGCAAGTCATGCTTCATGGTCGGAAAATGCTGAGTGAATGAATGGTTTTGATTGTGCCTGAATTGCCCGGATTGATCCCGGCGATAATTGGCGTTTTTCTTGTTCAAGGTTTGTCTGATGTCTCGTTCCGCCCTGATGGTCCAGGGGACCACCTCCGATGCCGGCAAATCGACGCTGGTTGCCGCGCTGTGCCGCATCCTGAAACGGCGGGGTGTTCGCGTGGCGCCGTTCAAGCCGCAGAACATGGCGCTCAATTCGGCGGTGACCGTAGACGGCGGCGAGATTGGCCGGGCGCAGGCGCTGCAGGCCCTGGCATGCGGGCTGCCGCCGCATACCGATTTCAACCCGGTGCTGTTGAAGCCGACGACGGACAAGAAGGCGCAGGTCATCATCCACGGCCGGGTGGCGACCGACCTCGACGCCAAGGCCTATCACGCCTACAAGCCGCGGGCGATGGGGGCCGTGCTGGAGTCTTGGGGGCGGCTGACGGCAGCTTACGACTGTGTGCTGGTCGAGGGCGCCGGGTCGCCGGCCGAGATCAACCTGCGCGATCGCGACATCGCCAACATGGGTTTTGCCGAGGCGGTCGATTGCCCGGTGATTCTGGTAGCCGATATCGACCGGGGCGGCGTTTTCGCGCATCTGGTCGGCACCCTGGAACTGCTGTCGCCTTCCGAGCAGCAGCGCGTGGTCGGTTTCGTGATCAACCGCTTCCGGGGCGACATCGGCCTGCTGGAACCCGGACTCGATTGGCTGGAGGAACGCACCGGCAAACCGGTGCTTGGCGTGCTGCCCTACCTGCACGGCCTGCTGCTCGATGCCGAGGATGCCATCGCCACGGCGGCGATCGGCGACAAGCGGCAGACGAAGCTGAAGGTGATTGCCCCGGCTTATCCGCGAACCTCGAACCATAACGATCTCGACCCGCTGCGTCTGCATCCGGAGGTCGATTTCCGCTGGATCGGGCCCGGTGAAACACCGCCGGCCGCCGACCTGATCGTGCTGCCCGGCTCCAAGGCCGTGCGTGCCGATCTCGACTGGTTGCGCAGCCAGGGGTGGGACAAGGCGATCGCCCGGCACCTGCGCTACGGCGGCAAGGTGATCGGTCTGTGCGGCGGCTACCAGATGCTCGGCCAGGCGGTGCATGACCCGCAGGGGCTGGAAGGCACCCCGGGTTCGACGCCGGGCCTCGGCTGGCTGGCGGTGGATACGACGCTGGAGGCGGAAAAGCAGTTGCGCAACGTCGCCGGGCATCTGGCCTTGCCGGACTGGCCGGCGATGACCGGTTACGAAATCCACCTCGGCGTGACGGCCGGCCCCGGCTGTGCCCGCCCCGCCGTCCACCTGGCCGGGGATCGTCCGGACGGCGCCATCTCGGCGGACGAACAGGTGCTCGGCACCTACTGCCACGGGGTTTTCGACCATCCGGCGGCGCTCGACGCCTTGCTCCGCTGGGCGGGGGTCGAGCCGGAGCAGCAGGTCGATTTCGCTGCCCGCCGCGCGGCCGATCTCGACCGCTTGGCCGATGCGGTCGAGGCGGCGCTCGATTGGGAAAAGCTGGCCCCCTGGCTGCCGGCCTGAACCTCAGCTGGCCGGCGTGTCGTGCCGGATGCGCTTGAGGGCGACCTGCTTCTGGATGTTGCGGAAATCCATCTCGCGGCCGTGCAGCGCGTAGTGCTTGCGCATGGCGCCAAAGCTCTTCTTCGCTTCCTCGCCTTCGAGCAGGGCTGCGGCCTGGTGATCGGCCAGTTCGTGGTCGCCCAGATTGAGCGCGCTGCGCAGGATGTCGAGCCGGCTGGTGGCGGAGAGTTCGGCGGACATCAGGGCCGGGCGCAGGCCGGCGAAACGCGGCTTGCCTCGTCCCGGCGAGCTGATGGCGAGCAGCGCGGCGTAGCTCGCCTGGGCATTGAGGTCGAGGTTCTGCACTTCCGATTCCTTGAGGCTGACCAGGGTTTTCTCGGCCGAGACGAGATCCCGGGCGTCCACCTGGCTGCGCGCCAGGGCCAGGCGATCGGCGGGTGTCACGGCGCCGGGCATGGTGTCGTTGGCGATGACGTCGGCCAGCACGTTGCGGGCCGTATCGGCATCGCCGTTCAGGGTCGCGGCTTCGGCGAGCAGGCGCTTGCGCTGGTAGTTGCGCGGCGTTTTCTGGGCTACTTCGTCGAGCACCCGCTGCGCTTCCCCGGCCTCGCCCTGCGCCATGCAGATGTTGGCCTTGAGGTCGGCGGCATCGAAGAACTGGGGGGTGTCGGCCACGACGCGCTCGATTTCGGCCCGCGCTTCGCTCAGCTTGTTCTGGTGATGCAGCGAGCGGGCGACGCCGGCGCGGGCCCAGGGGAATTCGTAGTTGTCGAGAATGGCGCGGTACGCCGCTTCGGCTCCCGCCGCGTCGCCGCTGATCAGCTTGACTTCGGCCTGCTGGCGGAGGATCTCGAAACGGTAGGCGCGGCCGGCCTCGCTGGCCTGCTTTTGTTCGAGGATGGCGAGCGCCCTGGCGTACTCCTGTCGGCGCTTTTCGCGGTAGTAGTCCTTGAAGAATTCCTTCTTGGCCATGATGCGGTCGAGGCGCAGGATCAGCTTGTCGGGCGAGAAGGGTTTGATGATGTAGTCATCCGGCACCAGTTCGACGGCGGAGACGACCTGCTCGTAGGACTGCTCGCCGGTCACCATCATGAAGATGCATTCGTCGGGCAGCAGGTTGAAGCGGCGCAGTTCTTCGAGCAGTTGCTGGCCGGAACGGCCGTCGCCCAGCACGTAATCGCACAGGATCACGTCGGGCGTATTGTTGCGGATGCGATAGAGGGCATCCTGATAGTTGGCGGCGAATTCGACGGCGAAGGCGCCGATGGTTTGCGCGATGGTGCGCAGCGCGTCGCGGGCTTGCGGCTGGTCGTCGATGACCAGGAAGCGCTTTTGGGCGTAGGGTCCGATCACGGCAGGCGCAGCTCGAAACGGGCGCCGCCCAGGCCGGCGCCATTGCGCAACAGCAGGCTGCCTTGCCGGCCTTGGCGGACGTGCAGGCTGGCCAGGCGCTCGGTGACCATCAGACCGGTGCCGTAGGGCGGCGGCAAGGTCGCAAAGCCGGGTCCGTCGTCCTCGACGCTGAGGACCAGCCAGCCATCGTCGAGGCGGGCATCGAGGTGGACATGGCCGCCGGCATGGCGGCCGGCGTTCTGGATGGCATTGTTGAGCATGTCCGTGACCAGGTCGCGGTCGAGCGGCCATTCGTCGATCACCGAGCAGGCGGCGGTCAGGGTGATGCCGGCGCAGGCCAGGTGGCGCTTCTGGTCGAGCACCACTTCCTCGCACAGGTCGCCGACAATGACCGGGGTGACGGCCGGCGTCGCCCCCTTGCGCAGTACCTGATAGGCTGCCAGCGTACGTGACAGCCGGCTGGCGGCGGCTTCGATGGCGTAGCGCGCTTCGCCCAGTTCGATGCCGTGCCGGGCTTCGGCGCTGGCAATCTGGGATTCGGCGATGAAGAGCTGGTTCTTGGCATCATGGACGCCGGAAGCCAGCACATCGAGCAGCGTGTGCATGTTGTCTCTCCGGTGACATCTCGGTGTCTTGCCCGGAAGGATACGCCTTTTTGCCGGCTATGCCGCCGTTGGCGGGGTTTTCAGGCTGAGCGGCAGGCCCGCGGCGACCAGCGTCACCTGGTCGCAGACCGCCGCGACGCGCTGGTTCAGGCGGCCCTGCTCGTCGGCGAACAGGCGGGAAACCGGATGCATGGGCACGATGCCCCAGCCGACTTCGTTGGAAACGAGAATGACGTGGCCGGGCAGTTGGGGCAGGGTGTCGATCAGGGCAGCGGTTTGTTCGCGAAACAGCGGACAGTCGATGGCCTCGCCCGCCTCGGCCTGCGTCGCGGCCTGGCCGGCGAAGAGCAGGTTGGAAAGCCAGAGGGTCAGGCAGTCGACCACCAGGCAGGTATCCGGCGCGGCGAGCTCGCGCAGGCGGCGCGGCAAGTGCAGGGGTTCTTCGACGCAGCCCCAGTCGGCCGGACGGCGGGCGCGGTGGTGGGTGACGCGGCGGGCCATCTCGCCATCCAGCGCCTGGGCCGTGGCGATGTAAGTGACCCGCAAGCCGGAGTCGCGGGCGCGTTGCTCCGCCAGCAGGCTCTTGCCCGAACGCGCGCCGCCGAGGATCAGTTCTCTCATGGCCGGCATTGTGGGTGAAGGCGGGGCCGGCGGCAACCGGTATAATCGCCGCTTCCGACATCACGGAACCCGGTGCGAGCGCAGCTCAATTCCGGGGCGGGCCCGCCGCTGTAACCGGGGACTGCCGATGCACCATGTCACTACGAGGGGAGACAAACCCTCCGGGAAGACGCACCGGCGAGGACGATCCGGAAGCCAGAAGACCTGTCGGAAAATCACGTGGGAAGCCTGTGGACAGGGCTTCGCGGTGGCGTTCGGAAGACGCGGCCGCGAAGCCTTTTTTGCTTTTTGGAGAATCGGATGCATTCGTTTGAAATCACTGCCCCGGATCGCGGCATCGCCGCCGCCCTGCAGCGCAAGATCGACCGCAAGACCAAGCCGCCTGGCGCGCTCGGCCAGTTGGAAAAGACGGCGCTGCAGATCGGCCTCATCCAGCAGACCCTGACCCCGGCCCTGCATAACCCGCAGCTGCTGGTTTTTGCCGGCGACCACGGCGCGGCGAAGTCCGGTGTCTCGGCCTATCCGCAGGAGGTGACCTGGCAGATGGTCGAAAATTTCCTGGCCGGCGGCGCGGCGATCAATGTCTTCGCCCGCCAGAACGGCTTGGGCCTGTCGGTGGTCGATGCCGGCGTGGCGCATGATTTCGGCGAGCATCGCGCCGGCCTGATTGACGTCAAGATTGCGCCCGGCACCGCCAATTACATCGAACGGCCGGCGATGTGTGTCGCCCAGTGCGCGCAGGCCATCGAACAGGGCGCCGGCATCGTGCTCGGGCTGGCGGCGGCGGGCTGCAATGTCGTCGGCTTCGGCGAAATGGGCATCGGCAACACGGCCTCCGCCTCGTTGCTGACCCACTGCCTGACCGGCTTGCCGCTCGCCGAATGCGTCGGCCGCGGCACCGGGCTGGATGACGCCGGCCTGGCCCGCAAGCAGGATCTGCTCGAGCAGGCGCTGGTCCGCTATCGCAACGGCGGCGGCGACAATGATCCGTTCAGGGTTCTGGCCGAGTTTGGCGGCTTCGAGATTGCCACCATGGTCGGCGCCATGCTCGCTGCGGCCGAGGCGAAGATGGTCCTGCTCATCGATGGCTTTATCGTCGGCTCGGCCGCGCTGGTTGCCTCGCGCCTGGCACCGGCCCTGCTCGACTACTGCGTCTTTTGCCACCGTTCGGCCGAGGCCGGCCATCGCACGCAACTGCTCGCTATGGGCGCCGAACCGCTACTCGACCTCGGCCTGCGCCTCGGTGAAGGCACCGGCGCGGCGCTGGCCTACCCGCTGGTCCAATCGGCCGTCGCCTTCCTCAACGAGATGGCCAGCTTCGAGTCGGCTGGCGTGTCGGACAAGGCATGATCCGGCGCGAACTCGGCTACTTCCTCGGCGCCGTCGGCTTCTTCACGCGGCTGCCGGTGCCTGGCCGGGTCGGCCATTCAGCGGCCGCGCTGAGCCAGTGTGCCCGTTATTTCCCGGCGGTCGGCCTGCTGGTTGGCGGCATCGGGGCGCTGGTCTATTGGCTGGCGCTGCATGGGTGGCCGCAGCCGGTGGCCGTGCTGCTGTCGATGGCAGCGACCCTGTACGCCACCGGCGCCTTCCACGAGGACGGCCTGTCGGATACGGCCGACGGCCTGGGGGGGGGCTGGGACAAGGCGCGCATCCTGGCGATCATGAAGGACTCACGCGTTGGCAGTTATGGTGTGGTGGCGCTGGTGCTCGCGCTGCTCGGCAAATTCGCGCTGCTGTCCGGCATCGAGCCGGCGCGCGTTCCGGCCGCGCTGCTCGCCGGCCATGCGGTGTCGCGCTTCAGCGCGACCTTGCTCATGGCGACGCTGGACTATGCCCGCGATGACGAGCACAGCAAGGCCCGCCCGGCCACCGGCCGACCGTCGCCGGCATCGCTGCTCCTGGCCGCCGGTTTCGCCCTGCTACCGCTCCTCTGGCTGCCGCTGGCCAAGGCGCTGGCCGGCATGGTTTTCGTCGCGCTGGCGGCATTCTGGCTGGCCGCCAAGTTTCGGCGCTGGCTGGGGGGGTATACCGGGGATTGTCTGGGGGCGGTGCAGCAGCTCACCGAGCTGGCTTTCTACCTCGGGCTCGCCCTGCATTGGCCTGGCGTCGTGGCGGGGGGCTGATGCGCCTGCATCTGATTCGTCATCCCCAGCCCCTGATCGAGGCCGGCATCTGCTACGGTCGGCTGGATTGCCCGGCCGCCGGGGATGTACCGGCGGTGGCCGACGCCCTGCGGGCCGGCTTGCCACGCGATGTGCCGGTGTGGACCAGCCCCTTGCGCCGCTGCCGCGAGCTGGCGGCCTGTCTGGCAGCCCGGCCGATGATCGACGATCGTCTGGCCGAGATGCATTTCGGTGTGTGGGAAGGGCGGCGCTGGGACGATATTCCGCGCGCCGAACTGGATGCCTGGGCCGCCGATGTCGCCGGCTATGCGCCGCCGGGGGGCGAATCGGCGCGCGACCTGCAGCGGCGGGCGCTCGATTTCGTCGCATCGCTCACCGTGCCGGAGGCGGTGGTCGTCACCCATGCCGGGGTGATCCGGACGCTCGTGGCGCATTGGCAGGGGTTGCCGCCCGAGCGGTGGACGATGCTGAGCTTTGCCTACGGCACCTGCACGCGGGTCGATGTCCCCCGCTAAAATGCCGGGTATGGAAAATTTCACGCCCCTGCGCGACGCGATACCGGTTGGAGAAATCCGCCGCGCGCTGGTCATCAAGCTGCGCCATCACGGCGATGTGCTGGTCAGTTCGCCGGTCTTTTCGGTGCTCAAGGCGCATGCGCCGCAGGCCGAAATCGATGCGCTCGTCTATGCCGATACGGCCGAGATGCTGACGCTGCACCCGGCCATCGCGCAGGTGCATACCATCGACCGCAAGTGGAAGCAGCTGGGGGTGATGGGCCAGCTCAAGGCCGAGCTGGCGCTGTACAACGCGCTCAAGGCGCGGGGTTACGACCTGCTCATCCACCTCACCGAGCATTGGCGCGGGGCCTGGCTGTGCCGGCTGCTCAAGCCGCGCTGGTCGGTCGGACCGGTGGTCAAGGGGCGGCCCAAGCGCTGGCAACGGAGCTTCTCGCACCTGCAGACCCTGCATAATCCGCTGCGCCACATGGCGGAGACCAATCTCGATGCGCTGCGCCGCCTAGGCATCCAGCCGCGGCCGGACGAGCGGCGCCTGACGCTGGTGCCGGGGGCGGCGGCCGAGGCGGCGGTGGCAGTCCATCTGGCTGGTTTTGGCCTGAAGGGCAAGGATTTCATCCATGTCCACCCGGCTTCGCGCTGGTTCTTCAAGTGCTGGCCGGTCGAGCGCATGGCGACGCTGGTCGAGCGGCTGCAGGCGGCCGGTCATCCGGTGGTGCTGACGGCAGCGCCGAGCAAAGACGAGCAGAACATGCTGGCGGCCATCCAGACGCGGCTGGCCCGGCCAGCCTTCAGCCTGGCCGGGCAGTTGTCGCTGAAGGAGCTGGCGGCGCTGACCCAGGTGGCGAAATTGTTCATCGGTGTCGATTCGGCGCCGATGCATATCGCGGCGGCGGTGGGCACGCCGACCGTGGCGCTGTTCGGGCCGTCCGGCGACAAGCAGTGGGGGCCGTGGAGCGCCAACAGCCGCGTCGTGGCCAGCGCCGTGCATCCGTGCCGTCCCTGCGGTCACGACGGTTGCGGCGGCGGCAAGGTCAGCGACTGCCTGACGGCGATTGCCGTCGACGACGTGCTGGCAGCAGTGCAGGAACTGCTGGGCACGTGAAGATCGCCATCATTCGCCAGCGTTACAACCCGTTCGGCGGTGCCGAGCGCTTCGTCGAGCGCGCGCTCGGGGCGCTGGCCGGCGAGGGGGCCGAAGTTTCGCTCATTACCCGCAACTGGGACGGTGCGCCCCGCGCCGGTTTCCGGCAGATCACCTGCGATCCGCCCTATTCGCGGCTGTTCGGCGGCCGGGCGGCACGCGACCGCAGCTTTGCCGCCGCAGCGCAAGCCGAGATGGCGAAGGGGGGCTTTGACATCACTCAGTCGCACGAACGCATTCCCGGCTGCATGATCTTCCGGGCCGGCGACGGCGTGCATGCCGCCTGGCTCGACCATCGGGCACGCAGCCTTGGTTCGCTGCAGCGACTGACGCAGCGGTGGTCGCCGTATCACCGCTATGTGCTGGGGGCGGAAAGGGCGATGTTCGCCCATCCCGCCCTGCAGGCAGTCATTTGCAATTCGCAGATGGTGGCCGACGAGGTGGCGCGCTACTACGGCGTTGCTCGGGACAAGTTGCAGGTGATCTACAACGGGGTCGATACCGAGGCATTTCATCCCGGGCTGGCCGGCCAACACCGCGAAGCGACGAGGTCGGTAGCCGGCATTCCGGACGATGCGCCGGTCCTGCTGTTCGTTGGCAGCGGTTTCGAGCGCAAGGGCGTACCGCAACTGTTACGGGCGGCGGCACGCATGCAGCGCACCGATGCGCGCATCGTCATCGTCGGCGCCGACCGCAAGCTGAGTGCGATGCGTAAGCTGTCCGGGCAACTCGGCTTGAGCGAGCGCGTGCTGTTTACCGGGCCGTTCAAGGATGTTCGCCCCTGGTACGGCGCTGCCGACGGCTTCGTCTTGCCAACCCTGTACGACCCGTGCCCCAATGCTGCGCTGGAGGCGCTGGCCAGCGGCTTGCCGGTGCTCACTTCGACGACCTGCGGCGCGCAGGAATGGGTGCGCGTCGGGGAGAACGGCTGGGTGGTCGATGCCGTCGATATCAATGGCCTGGCGAAGCGCCTCGACGACCTGGCCGGGCTGGCCGGCAACGCGGCGGCTCGAAAGGCCGCGCGTGCCGTGGCCGAACCGCTGACCCTGCCGGCGATGGCCGACCGCCTGCTGGCGCTTTACCATAGGCTGAGCCGCTAACGCAGGCCGGGTATAATCGCGGGTTCTACTTTTTGCTTCAAGGATGTGCATGTCTCATGACATGACCAGCCGCGAGTTGTATCTCCGGCTGCTGACCTACGTTCGGCCATACTGGAAGGCCTTTCTTGCCGCGCTGGCGTGCATGGGCATCTCCTCGCTGGCTGAGCCGGTCTTTCCGGCGATCATGAAGTCGCTGCTCGATGACGGTTTTTCCAAGGCCAACGGCCCCTGGGACTGGCTGTTCTACCCCTTGGCGATCATGGGCATTTTTCTGGTGCGCGCCATTTTTGGTTTCCTCGGCGACTACCTGATGAGCTGGGTGTCCAATAACGTCGTTGCCGAATTGCGCCAGGCCATGTTCGCCCGCATGGTGCGCCTGCCGACCCGTTATTACAGCGACAATCTGTCCGGCCGCCTGATGTCGCGCATCGCCTACGACGTGACGGGGGTTGCCGGCGCGGCGACCAATGCGCTGACCTCGCTGATCAAGGATTCGTTGTCCATCATCGGTTTGCTGATCTGGCTGCTTTGGCTGAACTGGCAGTTGACGCTGATCACGCTTTCCGTGGTGCCGTTCATTGCCATCGTCGTGCGCGTGTTCAGCAAGCGCTTGCGCAGTGTTGCCCGTGGCCAGCAGGAATCGATGGGCAAAATCACTCAGGTGCTGCAGGAGACCATCGAAGGGCATAAGGTGGTCAAGATTTTTGGCGGTCAGGCCTACGAAGAGGAGCGCTTTTACCGATCCGTCCGTGAGCAGCGCCGTCTGGCCATGCGCGGCACAATGGCATCATCAGCGCAATCGCCCTTGGTTCAGTTCTTTGCGGCCACCGGCGTCGCCATCATCATGGGCGTCGCCCTCAAACAGGCGTCGCATGACCAGACGACGGTGGGCAGCTTCGTTTCCTTCGTGACGGCGATGTTGATGCTGATGGCGCCGCTGAAGCGGGTGACCGACGTCAACGCGCCGATTCAGCGCGGCCTGGCGGCAGCGGAAAGCGTTTTCTCGCTGATTGACGAGGCCGCCGAACCGGATGAAGGCAAAGAGGAACTGGGGCGGGCCAGGGGGCTGGTCGAGTTCGATCGGGTGACGTTCACGTATCCGGGGGCCGAGCGGCCGGCACTGGAAAACCTGTCCCTGACCCTGCGTCCCGGCGAGTGCGTGGCGCTGGTCGGGCCCTCCGGCAGTGGCAAGACGACGGCGGCCAACCTGTTGCCGCGCTTCTATGCCCTCGATTCGGGCGAAATCCGCATTGACGGCCATCCGCTGCCCACCATCCGCCTGAACAGCTTGCGCGACAACATCGCGCTGGTCAGCCAGGATGTCGTGCTGTTCAACGACACCATTGCGGCCAACATCGCCTATGGCGGCAAGCGCGATGCCACGGTCGACGAAATCCGCGCCGCGGCCAAGGCAGCCCATGCGCTGGAATTCATCGAGGCCCTGCCCGATGGCCTGAATACCATGATCGGCGAGAACGGCGTCAAGCTGTCCGGCGGTCAGCGTCAGCGTCTGGCCATTGCCCGGGCCATCCTGAAGAATGCGCCGATCCTGATCCTCGACGAGGCGACCTCGGCCCTTGATACCGAATCCGAGCGCCACGTGCAGGCGGCGCTTGACGAACTGATGAAGGGGCGCAGCACGCTGGTCATTGCCCACCGTCTGTCGACCATCGAACGCGCCGACCGTATCATCGCGCTTGCCCACGGCCACAAGCAGGAAGAGGGCTCGCACGCCGAACTGCTCGCCCATGACGGTCTGTATGCCCGTCTGTACCGCATGCAGAAGGCGGAAGAGGTGGCCGTCTGATGCGCATCCTGCATACCGAGTCGTCGAAAGGCTGGGGCGGCCAGGAAAACCGCACACTGAACGAGCTGGTCACGATGCGCGACCGGGGGCACACGCTGGCCGTCGTCGGCCGGCCCGGGGCGCGCCTTCTCGATCGCGCCCGGGAGGCCGGCTTTGAAACGTTTGTCGTCGACATGCGCGGCGCCATCGACCTGCCGGCGATCCTCCGCCTGCGCACGGTGATCAAGCGTTTCAAAGCCGACATCGTCAATACGCATAGCGGCCGCGATACCCAGCTGGCCGGCATGGCGGCGCGCACCCTGATGCATCGTCCGCGCATTGTCCGCACCCGTCATCTGGCGCTGCCCATCACCTCGAAATTCACCTACAGCGTGCTGCCTGATCATGTCGTGACGGTCAGCAAGTCTGTCGAAAACTATCTGGTCGAGGCCGGCGTGCCGCGCGCAGGCATCACGACCATTCCGACCGGCGTCGATTTCTCGCGCTACGACCGCTCCACCGTGCAGGGCAATCTGCGCGACGAATTGGGCCTGCCAGCCGATACGCTGCTCGTCGGAACGGTCGCCATCCTGCGCGCCAAGAAGGGACATGCCGACATTCTCGATGCGGCACCGGACGTGTTGAAGCGCTTTCCGAATGCCCATTTCGTCTTCGCCGGCGACGGGCCGCAGACCGACAACCTGAAGGCGCGCATTGCCGCCGACGGACTGGAAGAACGCATCCATCTGCTCGGCCTGCGTCGCGACGTGACCAACGTCCTCGCGTCGCTCGACGTCTTCGTGTTGCCGACGCATCAGGAAGCGCTCGGCACGGCCTTCATCGAGGCCGGCGCGATGGGCTTGCCGGCCGTGGCGTCCAACGTCGATGGGGTGCCGGAAGTGATTCTCGACGGCAAGACCGGCTATCTGGTGCCGCCCCACGACGGCAAGGCCCTGATCGAGCCGCTCAGCCGCCTGCTGGCCGACCCGGTGTTGCGCCAGTCGATGGGCGCCAACGCCGCCGAATTCGTCCGTCGCAAGTTTGCCCGCGAGGTGATGGCGCAAGGCATGGAAACCGTGTATCAGCGCCTGCTGGAGGCGCAATGAGCTGGGGGCAGCCGCTGCCCGTGCTGATGTATCACCATATCAGCCCGAAACCCGGGCTGGTGACCTGTGCGCCGGACAACTTCCGGGCCCATATGCAGTGGCTGGCGGAAAATGGCTGGAGCACCCTGTCCACCGACCAGTTTGCGCAGATTCTGGCGAGCGGCCAGGTGCCCAAGAAGACGGTGCTCGTCACCTTCGACGATGGCTACCTCGACAACTGGGTTTATGCCCACCCGGTGCTCAAGGAATTTGGCCAGCGCGCGACGCTGTTCCTGATCACCGGCTGGATGGGCGACGGGGCGGTTCGCCCGCATGCCGGCCAGCCCGGCGTGCCGGACGTGCCGACCCACGGCCAGGCGATGGCCGCTGCCGCCGAGGGCAAGCGGGACGCGGCTTTCCTGCGCTGGTCGGAAGTTGAAGCGATGCGTGATGCCGGCACCTTCGATTTCCATTCGCATACGCATACGCATACCCGCTGGGACCGCCAGATCGCCGATCAGACCGAGCGCGATCAGGCGCTGGCCGACGATCTGGCTGCCTCGCGCGCCACGCTGGCGGCGCGGCTCGGCATCGACAGTCCGCACCTGTGCTGGCCGCAGGGCTACTACGATGCCGCTTACCAGCGTGTCGCGCGGGCCGCCGGCTTTACGCACCTGTACACCACCGAGCATGGTGTCGTGCGCCGCGATACCGATCCAGAAGGCATCCCGCGCCTGGTCATCAAGGACAAGCCGGCCAAATGGTTCGGCGGGCGGATGGGAATCTACGGCCGGCCGCTGCTGTCGGCCCTTTATCTTGGCCTGAAGACGGGCAGGAAGGGCCATTGATGCGTCTGCGCCTGCGTGAACCGCTGCTCTACCGCTGGCTGCGCCTGAAGCGGGCCCTGGATCGCCGGCCGCGTCCGGCCAGCGAGCTCGGCACACCGGCGATTCGCCGCATTCTGGCCATCTCCTGTACGGCGCTGGGCGATACGCTGCTGTCCACACCAGGGCTGCGGGCCCTGCGTCAGACGTACCCGCAAGCGCACATCACGCTGCTCGTGCATCCGTCGCTACAGCAGCTTTTCACTGGTCTGGCCGACGTGGACGACTTGATCCCCTACGACGGCAAATGGTGGGGCTTCCGCCGCGCCGCCCGTCAGCTCAAAGACTACGATCTGGCCGTCATCCTGCACGGCAACGAGCCGCAGGCGACGCCGCTGGCCTACCTGTCCGGTGCCCGCCACATCTTCAAGCTGCCCAACAACAACCGCTGGAATTTCCTGCTCAGCAACCGCGAGCCGGTGCTCGGCTGGGACGACCTCGGGCACGGCATCGACCAGCGTCTGGCTGTCGTCAGGCTGGCCGGGGCTTTCGGCGAATTCGATCGACGCATGACCGTGCCGGCGCATGCCGAGGGTAAGGCAGCCGTGGATCGGGTTTTGCTCGAGCGCGGCTGGCAGGATGCGACGATTGTCGCTTTCCAGCCTGGCGCCTCGACCATGAGCCGGCGCTGGCCCCGCGCGCGCTTCATTGCGGCGGCAGCCGAAATGGTCAAGGCATGGCCGGATCTGCGTTTCGTGGTGACCGGTTCGCCGGCCGAGGCCGCGCTGTGCCAGGAGGTCGCCGCCGGTATCGAAGCCGCTGCGCCACTGCCCGGCGGCACGCGGGCCTGGGCTTCGGCCGGGCAGCTGCCCCTGATCGCCTTGCCCGACCTGTTGCGCCGCTCCCGCCTGCTGGTCACCGGCGATACCGGGCCGATGCATCTGGCGGTGACGGTCGACACGCCGGTTGTCGCGCTGTTCGCGGTGTCCGATCCGGCCCGCTCCGGCCCCGCCTACGATCTCGACAAGCACGTGATCATCCGCAAGTGGCGGACCTGCAACCCCTGCCATTCGAAAAATTGCCCCTACGCCGAGCCGATCTGCATGGACAACATCGCAGTCGATGAGGTGGTAGTGGCGGTCGATTCCATCCTGCGCCGGGATCCGACATGAGCACAGCCAAACGCATTCTCCTGCTCGACACCGGCAACGAATGGGGCGGTGGCACTAACAGCATGTTCGAGCTGCTCAAGCGTATCGACCGATCGCGTTTTGACGTTACCTGTTGCTTTTACAAGAACTACAAGAAGGGCCAGAGCGGCCGCTTACTGTCCGAGGAATTGGTCGATATCGGCATTCCGCTGATCCTGTTGCCGATCCGCAAACAGCCGCTGTGGGCCAAGCTGGCCAAGGAGATTGCACGAGGATTGTTGGCATGGTCCGGACGCTTGAAACGAAAGGCTGTTTTTGCAATCGAGATGGCTTGGCGGATCAAACCGAGGGCAGCGGAATTGCAGAAGGTGCTCAGCGACGGAAAATTCGATCTGCTCTATGTTAACAACCAGCCAGCTTCGAATCTGGAAGGCTATCTGGCGGTGGAGAGCTTGAACATGCCCATTGTTCAGCATTGCCGGTGTACACCAACGCTGAATGCTGAGGAGATATCTATTCTTAACCGGAGCAGCACGCCAATAATCTGCGTTTCACAGGGGGTTGCGGATGTGCTGAAGGGGTATGGGCTGGCGACCCAGCGTTTGCGTGTAGTGCACAACGCAATAGACATTCAAACGCCGCTTTCAGAGCCGGTTTCGCCAGGATGTGTGGCTGGAAGTATCGTCATTGGGACGGTGGGACGCTTGAATGAACTCAAGTCGGTTGACCATCTTATCAAGGCGATCGCACGGCTTCGCGAAGAGGGGTTGTCCGTCTATTGTCTGGTGGTCGGCGAAGGGGAGGAGCGGCAAAATCTGGAGCAGCTTGCCGCAAGCCTGGGGGTTTCCGATGTTGTTCGGTTTGCCGGCTTTCAGGCGGCCCCCTTGGGTTGGGTGCAGGCCATGGATATCTGTGTCTTGTGCTCAAGCAAGGAGGGATTTCCGCGGGTCGTTCTTGAGGCCATGCTTGCTGCGAAGCCAGTGGTTGGTTCTGATGTAAACGGTACGCGGGAGCTGGTCGTGAATGAAGAAACGGGCTTGCTATACGCTTATGGTGATATTCCTGAACTGGCGGCATCCTTGCGACGCTTGGTTCAAGATCCAGGTCTGAGACGCGAAATGGGAAATGCCGGCCGCCACCGTGTGGCTGCGCACTATTCCATTGAGGCATATGTAGCCGGGGTAACCAAGGTACTGGCGGAGACGCTTCAATGATCTATCTTTTGCTGACCTGGTTGTGCTGGCCCATCGTCCGATTGTTTTCCCGGTCACCCTCGACGGTTCCGAAGCGTATTTTGGTGATTCAGAGAGCAAAAATTGGCGATGTGATCTGCTCGACCCCGGTTTTCAGGAGTCTGCGGTCGCAGTTTCCAGACGCAGAGATCGATGTTCTGGCGGGAGAGGCGGCAACCGATATTCTGAAGACAAATCCTCATCTGAACAGAATCGAGATTTGGGCGGATGCTGACCTTGAAGGATGGCGTGGAAAGTGGCGGCTGATTGCCATGCTACGCAAGCGTCGCTATGACATCGTTTTTTGCCTGAATGTTGGTCTCATTTATCCTCTGGCTTGTTTCTGGAGCGGGATTCCGTTGCGTTATGCAGTGCGTCCCAATTTTATTGGCACAACCTATCGACTCGCTTGCGGGTTGTGGACAGCCATGGCAACGCATGACGGTCGCCGACTGATCGGTGAAACTTATCGACTCTTGCTTCAGCGTGCGGGCGTTGAGCACTTTGATGTAGCCAAGGAGGTATTTCCTACGCCCAAGGCTGCGTCGAAAGTTGCTTCCTTTTTGATCGGCAGTCACAGCCCCCGTATTGGCATTGGTATTGGTGCCGGCAATAGGCTCAAGGCGCTTGGGCCGGAAATGATCAGAAATATCCTGAGTGGCTTGTTCGAGGCCAGGCCGGATAGCATCGCTGTCTTGATCGGAACCACTGGCGACCAAGCAGTGGCAAAGGATTTGATTGCACAATTTCCAGGTCGGACGATACTCAATGCCTGCGGCGTTTTTGAACTTGGTGAAATACCTGTTTTACTTCAGCAGTTCGATGCTTATCTGGGCGTTGATTCAGGGATTACCTACATGGCGGATGCCTTGGGCATTCCCCTGGTATCGGTGGCGGGGCCATGCAATATGCAAGAAACCCGGCCAACCGGGCCGAAAGCACTTGTTATTCAGAAACTTCCTCCTTGTGGTCCCTGTGCGCATATCTTTCGTGCTCCTTATCGTTGTGCAACGGGCGATCTCGCATGCCTTCGTTCAATCCGGGCGGACGAAGTGGTAATCGCGTTAACCAGCCTGCTTCCCCGGATCGATTCTGGTCGCAAGTTATAATAAGCTTTGCTTTTCAATGAACACAGAGATTCCCCGAATAGTCGTTATTAATTTACAAACCTCGGTCGATCGCCGGCGAGCGATGCAAGAACATTTGCATGGGTTAGGCTTGGTCCCAACCTTTTTCGATGCAATCGATGGAAGAAAGCTCGTCGACGAGGATTTAGCCGCTGTCTACGATCATGAGCGGGCAAAGACGACGCACTGGGGGGAACTGACACGTGGCGAAATTGGCTGCGCTCTCAGCCATCGAGCAGTCTGGGCGGATCTTATCGCCTCTGGCGATGCGGGGTGGCTGGTTCTCGAGGACGACGCTGTATTGGCGTCCGATGTGCCACGGTGGCTAGGCCAGCTTCCCGGAATGGTCAGCGATGGCGAGGTCGTTCCATTGGTTTATACGACCACCATGCCCTATTGGTTTAGACGAAAGAAAATCGGTGATCGTTGGCTGGTATATGCCAACCAGGGTTTTTATCGGGCAACCGCCTACTATGTGACGCCGTTAGCAGCCCGGCGCCTGCTGCAGGCTTCCATGCCATTATGGTTTCCCATCGATTTCTGGTACGGGACGCCTGGCTACAAGGGAGTAACGCCGATCAGACCGATTTGGCCGGCAGCAGTCACCGCCAGGGATGAAGGGGTGGAGAGTTCGACGATCGGTGTTCGTCAGGCGTTGGAAGGTAAACGATTCAATGGCAAGCGCAAAGGGGGGCTGCGTAAGTTGATCAGCTTCGTTCGGCGTTACCTCAAGAATCGTTTCTTTTTGCGTCCAGTGCGGATTGAATAAGCTGCAGTGATTAAATTTTTATCTCGCTTGGAGCGAATTTATTCTCCTCTGGTTCTGCTTAGCCTGATGCTCTACCTTGCAGGCCTTTTATTTCCCATTCGTGTTGTATTAAACATGGGCTTTGCCGGTATTTGCGTGGCGGCCGTGTTATCGATGCCAACCGCTTTTGCTGAGCGGAGCCGCATTGCATGGGGGACGGCTTGTATCCTCATGCTTGTGGCAGGCATTTGGGGGGGGTGGGTAGCCCCCGACGCTGGAGAAAGTTGGCGCCATTTTTGGTCCTATCAAATGATAGGCAAAGGTGCCTTTTGCGCGTTAGTACTTCTGCTACTACCTTTATCCTTGATCCAATTGCGATGGATTCTGGTTTTCTTGTTGGTGATGCTGGTGGTGCGCAATATTCAGCTGGCAATCTACGGTTATCAAAATGTTGAAGTAATACTCGGGATGCCCAAGAGTGAGGCTCAACTGCTGGGGTACCGCAACCACGGAGATCACATCGTGTTATTGGCTCCTTTTGTGATCGCTGTCGCTTTGTCCTGGAAACGATGGTATCTCATGGCATCGCTGTTTCTGGCGGTTGAAGTAATCCTGCTGGCGACGACTGGATGGCGTGGTGCATGGGCGGGCTTGTTCGGTGCTTGCGTTTTGATTTTGTTCCATTTTCGGGCGTGGAAAATACTAGGCTTCCTGGCGGTTTTGCTGGTGTTGCTTGGCCTGATAAGCCTTGTCGTTTTCGAAGGCAATATCGTGGGTCAAGCACTCAGGCGAGGTGTCAGTGACTCGCATCGCGTTGATCTGGTGTGGAAACCCGTACTCACTCTTATTGCTGCATCCAATTGGCAAGGTTACGGGTTCGGCTCTGCTAGATTCATGGAGGTGTTTGCCAGCTACGTGGGAGCCCACCCGGAAAAGGGACTTATGCCTTTTCCTGATCCGCATAACGTGCTTCTGGCATTTTCTATGGCTGCCGGCTGGTTGGGCGCTTTTGTTTTCGTCATTACGCTTGCGTTAGGTATGGCCTTGTGTGTCCGCCAGTTACGTCGCGACGATTCGCCGGAAATACAGGCTTTAGCAGTAGGCACATTAGCCTCCTGGCTTGGCGTCTACGGAATTCTTGGGCTAACTGATCAGCCTTACTACAACAATCTTGCCGTGCTGATGGCGTTGACCTCGATTGTTTTGGCTGGGGGGCGGAGGAGGGGGGCATGAAGCATGTATTCGTGTTAATACGCGATAAATTAGGTGACACGATTATTGCCTTCCAAGGGTTGGCGGCGTACCGGGCCAAGCATCCGGAAGATGACATAACGGTCATGGTACATGACCACTATTTGCCGTTGATTGATCATGAGCCCGGCTATCGATTCGTGCCTTATAAATCGTTTTTTCAGGCTATCGTGTGGGCATGGCGACAGCGTATTTTCGGTCGGCCTTACGATGTGCTGCTGGTTTTGCGAGGTTTCGGCAAAAAAATAGAACGGATCGCTCGTGTCTTGCCAGCGCAGAAGCGCATTCATTTTCTTGGTCGGATGAAAGATGTATTTCATGACTCCCCGCGTGCGCTTCCGCCCGAAGAGGATGCGAGGCAAACCCTGATTGCACCTGTGGTGCGTGCTCTACGGGAATTGTCCCCCGGTCTTCCTGCGCCTCAAATGCTCATGCTGCCCGCTCTGGCTGCGCAGCGAAGCCGGCCTAGGCATGTGGTCGTTTGCCCTGTCACGGATGAGGCACGGAAAAATATTTCACCGGTTGACGTTGTCACTCTGTTGCCCGAGATTCGGCGTCGCCATCCGGATATGCCGATCCGAATTCTGGTTCGCACGACGGGAGAGCAAGGGTTCGATGCAGGCAAGTTGATTTTAGATGCCGAGGTGCGTGCCTTTGGATCAATTTCTGGATTGCTTCGGGAACTAAAGGAGGCTGCCTATTACTATGGTGCCGATACTGGCCTGTATCATGTTGCTGCCGCGATGGGTATTCCCGCGATTGTTTTCTTCGGACCGACGCAACCCTACAAGGTCATGTTGCCGGGGCAGGATGCTTGGGCTGTTCGGTTACAAGCACTAGGGCAGGATCACTGCAATATCAAGGGGTGCAAGACACCTGTTTGCCTGACAAATGTGATCGCTCTGTGGTCCCGGGACTCTCCAACTAGTTTCAACTACCCGGACCAGTGTCCGTTGCGTGCAAAAGAAAGCTGTGCCGAAATCATGGAAGCGCGTCCCGCACAGTTTGAAAAGTTTCTATGAAAATCCTCATCATCCGCCGCGACAACATTGGCGATCTGATCTGTACCACCCCCTTGTTTGAGGCGATTCGCCGCAGGTATCCGAATGCCTATATCGCCGCCTTGGTCAATAGCTATAATGCGCCGGCCATTCAGGGGAATCCGTATCTCGATGCCATTTTTTCGTACACCAAAGGGAAGCACGTAGAGAAAAAATCCGTGTGGCGGGCGTATGTTCGGCGTCTTGCGCTGCTGTGGAAACTGCGTCGTATGCATTTCGATTATGTTTTCCTGGCCGCCGGTGGTTTTGCCGTTCGCTCACTGAAACTTGCCCGTTTATTGGCGCCGCGTCATATCGTCGGATTTACGACAGACGAAGAAACATCACAGACGATTGATCTGGCCATACCTCATGACGGGGGGGCGTACTTACATGAGACCGAGGATATATTCCGCCTGTTGGCGCCCCTTGATATCAGAGGGGAGATTCCTGGTCTGACAGTCGTTCCCGATGCAGCTCTCGCCAGCCGCTTGCGCGCAGATCTTCCTGTTTCGGTCCTCAACGCCCAGGGGCCTTTGGTCGCCCTGCACATTAGCGCCCGTAAGGAAAAGCAGCGCTGGCCTGTGGAGTCTTTTGCTGCACTTGCTCATCGCCTGTTTGAAGTATATCGCGCACGTTTCTTGGTCTTTTGGTCGCCGGGCGACGAAAACAATCCCTTCCATCCCGGGGATGATGGCAAGGCAGCAAGATTGCTTTCGCTGCTGTCAGATTTGCCGGCAGCGCCGGTCCATACCGGCCAGCTTTCGGAATTGATGGCCGGCTTGTCATTGTGTGACGCTGCAATCTTGTCTGATGGGGGGGCGATGCACGTTGCGGCCGGTTTAGGTAAACCTGTCGTTTGTTTTTTTGGAAACTCTCCGGCCGAACGCTGGCACCCGTGGGGGGTTCCCTATCAGTTGCTACAGAAACCGTCGCGTGACGTTTCTGATATTACTGTGGATGAGGCTGTCGAGGCTTTCGGGCGCTTGCCTCTGTGTGCCTAATGCGCCGCTTCCCAGTTCGGACCAACGCCCACCTCGACGACCAGGGGAACCTTCAGGTCGGCTACCTGGCTCATCAGCATGGGCAGGTGGGTGCGGATGGCCATCAGTTCGGCATCGGGCACTTCCAGTAGCAGTTCGTCGTGCACCTGCAGCACCAGTTTTGACTGCATGCCTTGGGCGCTCAGCCAATTCTGCACGGCAACCATCGCCAGCTTGATCAGGTCGGCAGCCGTACCCTGCATCGGGGCGTTGATCGCGGCGCGTTCCGCCGCCTGGCGGCGCATGGCCTGGCTGGAGCGGATTTCCGGGAACCAGAGTCGGCGGCCGAAGGCGGTTTCGACGTAGCCCTTGTCGCGGGCGGTCTGGCGGGCTTCTTCCATGTAGCGGGCGACGCCGGGGTAGCGGGCGAAGTAACGGTCGATGTAGGTCTGCGCGGCGCTGCGCTCCAGTCCCAGTTGGCGGGCGAGACCGAAGGCGCTCATGCCGTAGATCAGGCCGAAGTTGATGCTCTTGGCAACGCGACGCTGGTCGGGTCCGACTTCGAGCGGCGTGACGCCGAAGATTTCGGCGGCGGTTGCCTTGTGCACATCCTCGCCGTGCGCGAAGGCGTCGCGCAGGCGTTCATCGTTTGAGAGGTGGGCCATGATGCGCAGTTCGACCTGCGAATAGTCGGCCGAAACGATGCTGCTGCCTTCCGGCGCGATGAAGGCGCTGCGGATCTTCCGGCCTTCCTCGCTGCGCACCGGGATGTTTTGCAGGTTGGGGTCGCTGGACGCGAGGCGCCCGGTAACGACCGCCGCCTGGGAGAAGTGAGTATGCACTCTCCCGGTCTGCGGGTTGATCATGCGCGGCAGCTTGTCGGTATAGGTGCCCTTGAGCTTCGACAGGCTGCGGTGTTCGAGCAGCAGCTGGGGGAGCGGGTAATCGAGGGCCAGTTCGCTCAGCACTTCCTCGTCGGTCGACGGGCCGCCGGAGGCGGTTTTTTTCTTGACCGGCAAGCCGAGCTTGTTGAACAGGATGTCGCCCAGCTGTTTCGGCGAGGCGAGGTTGAAGGGTTGGCCCGCCAGTTCGTAGGCTCGGGTTTCGAGGGCCATGATTTTTTGGCCCATTTCATGACTCTGCCGGGCGAGCACGTCGGCGTCGACCAGGATGCCGTTGCGTTCGATCTGCCAGATCACCTGCCGGGCCGGCATCTCGATGTCGTGATAGACGCGGCTCAGGCCCGGTTCGCTGGCGAAGCGCGGGTGCAGCGCGGCATGGATGCGCAGCGTCACGTCGGCGTCCTCGGCAGCGTAGGTGGCGGCGCGGTCGATATCGATCTGGTCGAAGGTGATCTGCTTGGCGCCTTTGCCGCACAGGTCTTCGTAGGCAATGGTTTCCAGCCCGAGGTGGCGGCTGCACAACTGGCCGAGGTCATGGCCCTTGTCGGACTCGATGACGTAACTCTGCAGCATGGTGTCGTGCGCGATGCCGGCCAGCGCGATGCCGTGGTTGGCAAACACATGCTGGTCGTACTTGGCGTTTTGCAGCACTTTTTTCCGGTTGGCGGCTTCCAGCCAGGGCTTGAGCTTGGCCAGCACGTCCTCGCGCGGCAACTGCGCGACTGCCCCGGGGGCGGTATGGGCGAGCGGGATGTAGCAGGCCTCGCCCGCCTTGACCGACAGCGACAGGCCGACAATGCGGGCTTCGAAGGCATCGAGGCTGGTCGTTTCAGTGTCGAGCGCCGTCAACTCGGCGGCGTCGATTCGGGCCAGCCAGGCGTCGAATTGCGGCCAGGTCAGCACGGTTTCATATTGCACCGCCAGCTTCGGGGGCGGCGGCGCGTCCCTGGCGACGCCGACCGTTTGTGCCGGCATGCCGGCAGCGGCGTCCGGGTCGTCGAGTTCGTTGAGCCAGGAGCGGAACTGGTAGCGCGTGTACAGTTCGCGCAGGGTCGGGATGTCCGGCGGCGTGGCGGTGAGCGCCGTTGGTGGCGGCAGGCCAGGCAGGTCGCGGACGACGGTGACGAGCTTTTTGCCCAGCGGCAGGAAGCCCAGATGGTTGCGCAGGTTCTGGCCGACCACGCCGCTCACCGCGTCGGCATTGGCGACCAGATTGTCCAGCGTGCCGTACTGGGTCAGCCATTTGACGGCTGTCTTCGGGCCGCATTTGGGGACGCCCGGCACGCCGTCGACCGCATCCCCGACCAACGTCAGGTAATCGACGATGCGTTCGGGCGGCACGCCAAATTTGGCGGTGACGCCGGCCTCGTCGAGCAATTCGTTGCTCATCGTGTTGAACCAGCGGATCTTGGGGCCGACCAGCTGGGTCAAATCTTTGTCGCCGGTCGAGATCAGCGTGTCGATGTCGGCCGCGGCGGCTTGCGTGGCCAGCGTGCCGATCACGTCGTCGGCCTCGACGCCGTCGATCATGATCACCGGCCAGCCGGCCGCCTTGATCGCGGCGTGGATGGGCTCGATCTGGCGGGCCAGGTCGTCCGGCATCGGTGGCCGGTGCGCCTTGTACTCGGGATACCAGTCGTCGCGGAAGGTTTTGCCGCGAGGGTCGAAGACGACGGCCTTGTAGTCTGCCTTGTAGTCGCTTTGCAGACGACGTAGCATGTTCAGCACCCCGTACAGCGCGCCGGTGGGCTCGCCGGCCTGGTTGCGCAGGTCGGGCAGGGCATGGAAGGCGCGGTAGAGATAGGACGAACCGTCCACCAACAACAAGAGAGGCATAACGTGACGGAAAGCGAAAAACTGGTGATGGGTGTCGAGACCGAGGCCCTGCTGAAGAACACGACGGCCCGCGAGTCGTGGCGGATTTTCGGCATTATGTCAGAGTTCGTCGAGGCGACCGAACGCCTGGCGGCGATCAAGCCGGCGGTCACGCTCTTCGGTTCGGCCCGCGTGCCGCCCGACTCGAAGTATTACACCCTGACCGAACAAATCGCCCGTCTGCTGTCCGATTCCGGCTTCTCGGTCATTTCCGGTGGCGGCCCGGGCATCATGGAGGCGGCCAACAAGGGGGCGTTTTTCGGCAAGTCGCCATCGGTCGGCCTGAACATCCAGTTGCCGCACGAGCAGAAGTCCAACCCCTACCAGGACATTTCCCAGACCTTCCGCCACTTCTTCGCCCGCAAGTACATGTTCGTCCGCTTTGCCAGCGCCTATGTCGTACTGCCCGGCGGTTTTGGCACGCTGGATGAGCTGATGGAGGCGCTGACCCTGATCCAGACCGGCAAGGCGCGCAAGATTCCACTCATTCTCGTCTGCTCCGATTTCTGGCGTGGCATGATCGACTGGTTCAAGGAAAAGCTGGTCGGCGAGGGCATGGTCGATCCCGAGGATATCGACCTGATCCAGGTCATCGATGAACCGGCCAAAGTCGTCGAGGCCATCTTCAAACACTACGAAGGCAGGCCGTTCGGGCCGCTGCCCAACGAACACGAGATGCTCCTCAACCTGTAAAATTGGCCTGTCGATTTCGAGGATTCCATCATGCGCCGCCTTCTTCCCCTCCTGCTCCTTGCCGCATTGCCCGCCTGGGCGCAGCAGAAAGGCGATCTTCAGCCGTTGCCGGCCGTGCCGCCTCCGCCGCCGGGCATGGAAGCCTTCGATGAAAACCTGGAGCCGCAGGTCACCATCGTCAAGACCGAGAAGGAAACCCGCGAGGAATTCCGGGTCAAGGGCAAGCTCTATATGGTCAAGGTCACGCCGGCCGTCGGCAAGCCCTATTACCTGGTCGATCGCCAGGGCGACGGCATCCTCGTCGATGTCGGCCCGGACCAGCATCCGACCAAGCCCCCGATGTGGGTTATCCACAGCTGGTAAGTGTCCGTCTATACGCCCGTCGGGCGGGATGAACTCGCCGCCTGGCTCCAGCCGCTGCGGCTCGGTGAGCTGATCGACCATGCCGGCATCGCCGCCGGCATGCAGAACTCCAATTACTTCGTCACGACCGCGGCCGGCCGTTTCGTGCTGACCCTGTTCGAAAACATCGACCCGGCGGCCCTCGATTTCTACCTTGCCTTGCAGGATCGCCTGGCCCGGGCCGGCCTGCCCTGTCCCCAGCCGCTGGCCGACGATGCCGGCCGGCGCTGGCGCCTGCTCGCCGGTAAGCCGGCCGCGCTTCTCACCTGCCTGCCCGGCGCGGCGCTGGAGCAGCCGGAGGTCCACCACCTGCGCACGCTTGGCGACATGCTGGCCCGCCTGCACCTGGCCGCGGCCGGCCTGCCCGACCCCTTGCCCAATCCGTGCGGCAGCGCCTGGCGGCAGCGGGTCGGCCAGGCGCTGCTGCCGCTGGTAGCCGCCGACGAGCGGGAACTGCTTGCCGACGAACTCGCTTTCCAGGCCACCCAGGACTGGTCGGCTCTGCCGCGTGGCGTGATCCACGCCGACCTCTTTCGCGACAACGTGCTGTGGCTCGCCGACGGCCGCTTGTCCGGGTTGCTCGATTTCTACTTTGCCGGCGAGGATGCCTGGCTGCTCGATCTGGCCGTGGTTGCCAACGACTGGTGTGCCGATGCGCGCGGGCTGGCAGCCCTGCTCGCCGGCTATGCTGCGGTGCGCCCGCTGCTGCCGGCCGAAAGACAGGCCTGGCCAGCGGTGCGGCGGGCGGCTGCCCTCCGCTTCTGGCTGCTGCGCCTGGAAGTCCGCCATCAGCCGCGGCCGGGCGAAGTGGTAACAATCAAGAATCCTGATGACTTTCGTCGGCTTTTGGCTGCCCTGCGCCTTGCCGGCACGGAGCTCCCCCGTTAGCATCCGCGCATGAACGAAACTCCCGCATTTCCGATGGCGCCAGCCCCGTTCTCCGGCGACAGCCGCGAGGTCGATGCCGGCGCCTGCTTCGACTGGCTGCGCCAGGGGTGGGCCATGTTCCTGGTCAATCCCGGTATCTGGATCGGCGTCACGGTTCTGCTGCTGGTCATCCTGATGGCCATCTCCATCGTGCCGCTGTTCGGCCAGATTGCCGCCCACCTGCTGGTACCGGTGTTCGGTGCCGGCATGTTCCGCGTCTGCCGGCGCATCAGTGACAATGAAGAGCCGGCCATCGCCGATCTCTTCGCCGGCTTCCACCACCAGGCCGGACAACTGGTCATGGTCGGCGTGTTCTTCGCATTGGGCATCTTCGGCATTGCCTTCCTCGCTTTCCTGCTGGTCAGCGGCGGCGTGCTCGGCGGCGTGGTGACCGGCAAGATCGGGGGCTTCGGCATCGCGCTCGGCGGCGTCATGCTGGCCGGCCTGCTCGTGCTCGTGTTGTCGGTGCCGGTCATCATGGCGACCTGGTTTGCGCCGGCGCTTGTCTATTTTCACGACATGAAGCCGCTCGACGCGATGAAGGCGAGCTTCACGGCCGGCGCCCGCAACTGGCTGGCGATGTGCATCTTCGGCGTTTTTCTGGTCGTCGCGCTGTTCTTCGCCATGCTGCCTGTCGGCTTGGGCTTGCTGCTCCTGCTGCCGGTCTTCTCCGGTGCGGTTTACGCCTCTTACCGCGACATCTTCATGGGTAGCTGACGATGCGGGCACAAACCCTGCCGCCAGCCGCGGGCTGGCAATGGATCATCGGCGGTTTCGCCATCTTCCGGCGTAATCCGGTCATGCTCGGCATGCTGGTCGTCGCCTACTGGTTCACCGTGTTTTTTCTCAACATCGTGCCGGTCCTGGGCATTCTGATCGCGTCGCTGGCCATTCCCGGCCTGTCGGTCGGGCTCATGCAGGCGGTGCGCAATGTCGAGCGGGGCCAGCCGGTCGGCTTGCAGACCCTCTATGGCAGCCTGCGGGAAAACGGCCGTACGCTGGCTATCCTGGGCGCACTGTACCTTTGCTGTACGCTCGGTGTCCTTGGCCTTTCCTCGCTCGTGGATGGTGGCGATCTGCTCCGCTTCATGCTCGCCGGCAACCGGGCCGAGCGGGCAGTGGTCGAGGATGCCGACTTCACCTGGGCGGCCCTTTTCGTCATGCTGTTGATGACACCGGTGCTGATGGCCTGGTGGTTCGCGCCGGTCCTTGCTGCCTGGCACCGGCTGTCGGTCGGCCGCGCGCTGTTCTTCAGCTTCGTGGCCTGCTGGATGAACTGGCGGCCTTTCCTGACCTACGGTCTGGGCCTTGTGGTCGTCGCCGGCGTCCTGCCCGGCGTGCTGCTCGGCATCCTGCTGCTGCTCGTACCGGGGGCGGCCAGCCTGATCACCGCCATCGTCACGCTGCCGATGATGCTGGTGGTCGCGCCGACGGTGTTCGCCAGTTTCTACGCCAGCTATCGCGATATCTTCGGTATTTCCGAAATTGTCTGACGCCAGCCTGCTCCCGCTCGGCTTGTTCGGCGGCACCTTCGATCCGGTGCATTTCGGCCACCTGCGCCTGGCCGAGGAGGCCATCACCCACCTCGGACTGGGAAGCGTGCGCTGGCTGCCGGCCGGCCAGCCGCCCCATCGGGGCGTGCCGCAGGTCACCGCCGGCCAGCGTCTCGCCATGGTGCGGCGGGCAACGGCCGGCAATCCGCGCTTTACCGTCGATGCGGCCGAGGTCGATGCGGCGGCGCCAAGCTACACGGTGCATACTCTGGAGCGCCTGCGTCGGGAACTGGGCGAGTTGCAGCCGCTGGTCCTGCTGGTCGGGGCTGATGCCTTTGCCGGCCTCGCCGCCTGGCATCGCTGGCGCGACCTGTTCGCCCTGGCCCATATCGCCGTTTCGCACCGCCCCGGTTTTCCAGTGGAAACGGCCAGCCTGCCGCACGAGCTGGCGACGGAATTCGCCGATCGCCGGCTGGCCGACGCTTCGGCCCTGCGCGTAGCACCGGCGGGCGGCATCGTCACCTTCGCGATGACCCAGCTCGCCATTTCGGCCACGCAGATCCGCAAGCTGCTGGCCAACGGCCTGTCGGCCCGTTATTTGCTGCCCGACGACGTTCTCGACTATATTCAAACCCATTCCCTTTACCGAAACGCCTGATGGACATCCGCAAGCTGCAAAAAATCGTCGTCAATGCCCTCGAAGACATCAAGGGCAAGGATATTGAAGTCATCAACACCACCAAGCTGACCTCGCTGTTCGATCGGCTGGTCATCGCAACCGGCGATTCCAACCGGCAGGTCAAGGCGCTGGCGCGCAATGTGCAGGACAAGGTTCGGGAAGCCGGTGCCGAGATCGTCTCGGTCGAGGGGGAGGATGCCGGCGAATGGGTGCTGGTTGACCTCGGTGACGTGGTTGTCCATGTCATGCAGCCTTCGGTGCGTGCCTACTACAATCTCGAGGAGCTGTGGCAGCTTACGCCGGCCCAGCGTCGCAAGCAGCAGGCGGAGCAGGCCGCCGCCGAATGAAGCTGGCGATACTGGCGGTCGGTCATCGCCAGCCCGGCTGGGTCAGCGAGGGGTGTGCCGAGTATCTCAAGCGCATGCCGCGCGAACTGCCGGTCAGCATGACCGAGATCAAGCCGGAGCCGCGTGGCTCGAAAACCCGCGAACAATTGCTGGCAGCCGAGCGGGCCCGCTTGCGGGAGGCCATGCCGGGCAGTTGCCGCGTCGTCGTGCTCGACGAGAGGGGGGATGATCTGACCACCCTGCAGCTTGCCCGGCGCCTTGAAACCTGGATGCAGGACGGCCGCGATGTGGCCTTGCTGATTGGCGGCGCCGACGGGCTGGACGAGGCGTTCAAGCAGCAGGCCGATGACCGGTTGCGCCTGTCCAGCCTGACCCTGCCGCATGGCATGGCCCGGCTGCTATTATGCGAACAGCTTTACCGCGCCGTCAGTGTCCTGAAAAACCATCCATACCATCGAGAGGGATGATGCGTCTCTATCTCGCTTCCCGCAGCCCCCGCCGCCGCGAGCTCCTGCACCAGATCGGTATCGATTTCGACACCGTCGTTTTCCGCCATGGCATGCGGGCAGACCTGGAGACCGATGAAACGCCGCTGGACAATGAAGATCCGGTGGCGTACGTCGAGCGCATCGCCCGCAGCAAGGCGGTGCATGGCCTGAAGATCGTCGAGGAGCGCCGCTTGCCGTTGCGGCCGGTGCTGGCCGCCGATACCACGCTCGAACTGGATGGCGAGATCATCGGCAAGCCGCTCGACATGGCCGATGCGACGCACATCCTCAAGCGTCTGTCCGGGCGGACGCACCGTGTGCTGACCGGGGTTGCGATCAATCATCTGGGCCGCATCGCGTACGTGCTGTCGACCAGCGAGGTGCGTTTCCGCGTCATCGATGACGCGGAAATCCGCCATTACGTGATGAGCGGCGAGCCGATGGACAAGGCCGGTGCCTACGGCATCCAGGGCCGGGCCGGGCTCTTCGTCGAGCACCTCGCCGGTAGTTATACCGGTGTGATGGGTCTGCCGGTCTGCGAAACCGGCGAACTGCTCAAGAAGTTCGGTTTCCGGCCCTTGTAAGTCGTTTGTGGCGGCCGGGCCTCAGCGGTTCTGGAAGTTCGGCTTGCGTTTCTCGATGAAGGCGGCCATGCCTTCCTTCTGATCCGCGACGGCGAAGGCGGCGTGGAAGACG